>Ga0326597_10011615_pt1 | contig 11654 bp, 10 predicted proteins | sample RVTome_12_FD_203789 | JGI IMG/M metagenome (GOLD analysis project Ga0326597, IMG submission 203789) | Soil microbial communities from uranium-contaminated site in the Upper Colorado River Basin, Wyoming, United States - RVT100D185 | ecosystem: Environmental > Terrestrial > Soil > Contaminated >...
GCGCGGGAGGTGCTGGTCTGCACCGACCGGACGAGCCTGGCCCCGGTCCCGATTCCCGGAGCGTTGCGCCAGGCGCTCGCCCCATTCGTCTTCTCCGAAGCCGCGGCGCGCGACGCTGTGACGCCGGCGGCAGGAACCCCCGCATCATGATCCGTCGACCCGCCGTCTTGCTGGCGCTCCTGGGCCTTGCCTGCGCCGACCGCACGCCGCCTCCGGACGCCGACGCGCAGATGGCTACCGCGGACTCCCTCGCGGAGGTGATCGAAGCGACGCCGGAGCCGCCGCCCATGCCGGACCACCCCGGGGGTCGAGCCGGGCAGCTCACCGTGCGGGCCGTCGGGGCCTTCGAGCTGGACCGTGGGTGGCCGGCGCGCGCGGGCCGCTGCGCGCGGCCCGCAATGGTGGTGATCCTCGCGGAAGAGCCGGGCAGCGGCGCGTCGATCCTGCTCCAGCTACCAGCGTCGGGCGACCTGACCGGGTCGTACCCGGTCAAGCTGGCCGACAGCGTCGGGATGCCGGCCCCGCCGGCGTCGCAGCTGGGCTTCCAGTTCTTCGAGATGAATGCGGCCGAAGCGTATCAGGCCGCCGACGGCGAGGTCGAGGTGCGAGAGCTCACCGATCGGCGCGTCAGCGGGCGCTTCGCCGTCACCATGCGCCACGTGATCAACGACCGGGTCGCCCGGGTTGCCGGCACGTTCCAGCAGGTGGCCGTCGAGCCGCTCCCGCCGGACTGGTGCGAGCGCGCGGCCACGGCGCAGGACTCGCTTGCGGCGGCGGATTCCACGCGCGTCCCGGGCTGACCGGGTGCGGTCCGGGGCTTCGTTGGTTGGAGGGGCCCGCGGAGCGGACTAGATTCCGTCCTCCATGGATCCCACTTACGTCCGCAAGGGGTTCGGCCTCAAGCGGGAGATCGAGGCGGAGCTCGCCACCTATCACAGCCAGGTCGTCAACCGGCTGAAGGCGGCGGACTACACGCTCACGGTGGGCGACCTCACGATCCGGCTGGCCCGGGAGTTCGGGTTCTGCTACGGCGTGGATCGCGCGGTCGAGTACGCGTACGAGTCGCGGAAGAAGTTCCCCGACCGGAAGCTCTACCTCGTGGGCGAGATCATCCACAACCCCCACGTCAACACCCGGCTCCGCGAGCTGGGAGTGACCATCCTCGGCTACGATCCGGACGGCGGGTTCGACTTCTCGGCGATCGCGGTGGATGACGTGGTGCTGATGCCCGCGTTCGGCGTGACCGTGAAAGACTTCGAGCGGCTGCGCGCCCTCGGCTGCGTGGTCGTGGACACGACCTGCGGGTCGGTGCTCAACGTGTGGAAGCGCGTCGAGCGCTACGCGAAAGACGGGTTCACGTCGGTCGTCCACGGGAAGCACTACCACGAAGAAACGAAGGCCACCGTCAGCCAGGTCACCAGGTACGAGGGCGGGAAATACCTGATCCTGCTCGACATGGCCGAGGCGGAAGGAGTCTGCCGGTTCATCGAGCAGGGGGACAACGCGGCCGAGATGGAGCGGCTGTTCCGCCACCGCGTGTCGCCCGGGTTCGACTTCGCGCGGGACCTCGAGAAGGTGGGGGTGGCCAATCAGACCACGATGCTCGCCGGGGAATCGCTGGCGATCGCGGCGCGCATCGGCGAATCGCTGGCGCGGCGCTGGGGGCCGGACGCCCTCGACGCCCATTTCCGCAGCTTCGACACGATCTGTTCGGCCACCCAGGACCGGCAGGACGCCGTGCTGGAGCTGATCGCGGAGCCGCTCGACGCGATGCTCGTGATCGGCGGCTACAACTCGAGCAACACGAACAATCTCGCCAGGATCTGCGCCCAGAAGGTGCGGACCTACCACATCGCGGACGCCTCCTGCATTGACCCCGCGGCGGGCGTCATCCGGCACAAGCCCGTGGATCAGACGGACGAACGCGAGGAGCGGGACTGGCTGGTAGGAGTGCGGCGGATCGGGATCACGGCGGGGGCGTCGACGCCGAACAACAAGATCGGCGAGGCGGTAGAACGAACGCTGGCGACGCTTGGATACCAGTTGGACGGGTAGACGCTCGCAACCGGCCGCTAGTATCTGACCAGGGACGCCGCCCAGGTGAACCCGGAGCCAAACGACGCCAGGCACACCAGATCCCCCCGCTTCACCCTGCCCTCCTTCACGACCTCGCTGAACGCGATGGGGATGCTCGCGGCCGTCGTATTGCCGTAGCGCTCGATGTTGCTGTAGACCTTCTCTTCGGGCAGCTCGAGGCGTTTCCGGACGGCTTCGGTGATGCGCAGGTTGGCCTGGTGAGGCACGACCATGGCGAGCTGATCCGGCGTTACGCCGTGGTCCTGGAGCACCTCGAAGATCACGGCCGGGAACTTGGTGACGGCGTGCCGGAACACCTCGCGGCCGTTCATGTGAGGATTGACGCTGCCCTCCTCGATCATCGCGCTCGAGATCCACGGCCGGTTGGCGGCGCCCGGCTTCTGGATGCACAGCTCGAGCGCGTACTTGCCGTTGCTGTGCAGCCGGTGGCCCAGCACCGCGCCGCCGTTCGCGCCGTCCGTGGCTTCGAGGCAGAAGGCTCCCGCGCCGTCGCCGAACAGGACCGAGGTGTCGCGGCCGCCGGTGTTGAACTGGAGACCCGGCGAGTGCAGCTCCGCGCCCACCAGCAGCACCCGATCGAAGGTCCCCATCCGGACGTAGCCGTCCGCCGCCGAAAGACCGTAGATGAAGCCGGTGCACTGGTTGCGAATGTCCATGGCGCCCACTTCACCCAGCCCGAGCTGGTGCTGGAGCAGCACGCCGTTGCCGGGGAAGTAGAGGTCAGGGGAGAGTGTCGCGAAGATCAGGAATTGCACGTCTTCGGGCTTCCAGCCGGCGTCCGCCATCGCGGCGCGGGCCGCCTCCGCCGCGAGGTCGGTGCAGGTGACGCCCGGTACGGCGTGCCGCCGCTCCCGGATGCCGGTCCGTTCCTGGATCCAGGCGTCCGAGGTGTCCATGAGTTGTTCGAGGTCGTGGTTGGTCACCACGCCCGGCGGGACGTAGTGGCCGATGCCGGCGATGCGCGTCTGTCGGGTCATGAGGAAAACTGCGAGAAGAAGTCGTTGCCCTTGTCGTCCACGAGAATGAACGCGGGGAAGTCCTGCACTTCGATGCGGTAGATGGCCTCCATGCCCAGCTCGGGATATTCGATCAGCTCCATCTTGCGGATGTGGTCCTTGGCAAGGATGGCCGCCGGTCCGCCAATCGAGCCCAGATAGAACCCGCCGTGCTTCCGGCAGGCGTCTGTCACCTGCCTGCTGCGGTTTCCCTTGGCGAGCATGACCAGCGAGCCGCCGCGTGACTGGAACAGGTCCACGTACGAGTCCATCCGGCCCGCCGTCGTGGGCCCGAACGAACCCGCCGGCATGCCTTCGGGGGTCTTGGCCGGGCCGGCGTAATAGACCGGGTGGTCCTTGAAGTACTGGGGCAGGTCCTCACCCTGGTCGAGCCGTTCCTTGAGCCTGGCGTGCGCGATGTCGCGGGCCACCACGATGGTCCCGGTAAGCGCGAGCCGCGTTTTCACCGGATGCCTGCTCAGCTCGGCGCGGATCTCGTCCATGGGGCGGTGGAGATCGATGCGGACGATCCCGCCGTCTCCGGCCTTGCGGAGCCGATCGGGGATGAACCGCCCCGGATTGACCTCGAGCTGCTCGAGCAGGATTCCGTCACGCGTGATCTTGGCCTTGATGTTGCGGTGCGCGGAGCACGAGACCCCCATCCCCACGGGGCAGGACGCGCCGTGCCGCGGCAGCCGCACCACGCGCACGTCGAGCGCGAAGTACTTGCCGCCGAACTGGGCGCCGATGCCCGTCTTCCAGGCGTCCTCGAGGAGCTTCCGCTCCAGCTCGATGTCGCGGAAGGCGCGGCCATGCGCGTCGCCGGAGGTCGGCAGCGTGTCGTAGTAGCCCGTGCTGGCGAGCTTTACCGTCTTGAGGCACGTCTCCGCGGAGGTCCCACCGATCACGAAAGCCAGATGGTAGGGTGGGCACGCGGCGGTGCCGAGGGACTTCATCTTCTCGACCAGGAAAGCCCGCAGGCTCTCGGGATTGAGGAGCGCCTTGGTCTCCTGGAAGAGGTAGGTCTTGTTGGCCGATCCGCCGCCCTTGGCCACGAAGAGGAACGCGTAGGTCATGCCGTCCACGGCGTGGATGTCAATCTGTGCCGGGAGGTTGGAGCCCGAGTTCTTCTCCTGGTAGGTGGTGAGCGGGAGCGTCTGGGAGTACCGCAGGTTCTCGGTCGTGTAGGTTTCCCAGATGCCGCGGGTGAGGTATTCCTCGTCGCGCACGCCGGTCCAGACCTGCTGGCCCTTTTTGGCGTACACCATGGCGGTGCCCGTGTCCTGGCAGAACGGCAGCACCATGTGCGCGGATTCCTCGGCGTTGCGGAGCAGGGCGAGCGCGACCGCGCGGTCGTTGTCGCTGGCGTCGGGGTCGTCGACGATGGCGGCAACCTGTTGCAGGTGGCCGGGGCGCATCAGGAACGAGACGTCGCGCATGGCGGTTCGCGCCAGGAGCGTGAGCGCCTCGGGGTTCACCTTGAGGATGTCGTGGCCGTCGAAGGTCGTGACCGAAACGTGCTCGCCGTCGAGCCTGCGATAGGGGGTGTCGTCCTGGGCGAGCGGGAAGGGATCCTGCCAGAGGGGGGCGGTCATGCGTGCTCCTTGACCGGTCTATGTGAAGCGCGCCACCAGGCGCGGCGCTGTATCTTGCAAACGTCACCGGGGGTGACAACGCCGCGCAATGGAGACGCCCGCAATCGTGAAGAACGGTTTACATGGGGCGGGCGGGCCTGACGAGGCCGTAGAGCAGCACCCGCTCGACCTCCATGTCATCGGTGAGACTGCCGAGGACGTAATCCGCGCCGATCTCCCGCACCACGAGCCGGGCTGGTGTCGTGACCTCACCCAGCCAGCCGCCGTCCCGGTCGAACACGCTCCAGCGCCGCGGCTCGTCCTCCGTTCCGGCAACCGCGGCCACCCAGAGGTTGCCCTCCCGGTCCACCAGGACCTCGCCGAAGGCCGGCATGGTTTCCGGATACGGGAGTTTGGAGTACGCGTCCCGGAACTGTGCCATGAACGGATTGGACTGCCCCTCGATGACCGCGGTGAGCCGGGCGCGGTGTTCCTCGATCTCGGCTTCGGTCACCAGGCGCGGCTCGTGCCGCTTCCGAATGAGCCGGGTCAGCTCTCCCGTTGGGGTATAGACGCCGATCTCGTAGCTGTCCGACACGCCCGAATAGACCCGGTCACCGGCGGACGCGACATGGGTACCGGGCGAGAACGGGAGCGTGATCGGCATCGGCATGCTGCGCCCACCGAACTCGATCATCTGGACATCCACCCGCGGCCCCGGGAACAGGCCGAGCGTGTCCGCCGGCGACCCCGCGCCATCGAGGTGCAGCACGTACACGCTGTCGCGCGCGGGCCCCGCCTTGCGCTGGAGCATCTCGGGGCCGACGCGCATGTTGGGCATCTGCGCGACGTACGAGCCGTCGTCCAGGCGGCCCAGCACGAGGAGCGGCACGGGGTTGGCCGCGTCGGTGGCGCCGAAGTCCCGGACGTGGCGGCCGGCGGCGTCGAAGAGGCTCAAGCGGCGGTTCATCGCGTCGAAGGCGAGCACGCTGTCGCCCGGCAATCCGATCAGGCTCATCAGCATCTGGAACTCGCCCGGCCCGCCGCCCTTCCGGCCCGCGCTGCCGCGCAGCGATCCGTCGGCGGCGAAGTAGCGGAGCTGCTGGGTCCCGGAGTTCGCCACCACGATCGCTCCGTCGGACAGGCGGGTTACGCCCGCGATCTGATAGAACTCCTGGTCCGGGTTGCCCTCGGGCACGCCCATCTCGAGCGTCGGTTCCGCGGACACGGTCCATGCTTCCTCCGCGGTCCAGGCCGGCGCGGCGTTCTCGATGATCGTGATGCCGGCGCTGTCGCGCGTGGCGGCGGCGCCGGAACGGTCGCCGGACGAATTGCGGCATGCGAGGGCCGAACAGAGGACGGCGAACGCCGCGAATAGAGCGCGGGTATGCATGAAGGCCTCCGGAATGGGGCAATACTGGTGGAGCATGCGGAATTAGAGGTCCGCGACCGTTAGGGGCAAGTGAAGCGCGGGTGAAGGTTCCGGGTAGACCGTCCGTCGCACCATCTGTACTGGGAGAGTCTGTGATGATAGGCTTGGTGACACCCAGCATCTGGAGGGCACGTATGCGGCTTGCCAGCGTATTGTGGGTCTTGAGTCTCGCGGGCCTGGCGGCGACCCCGGCGGCGGCGCAGGACCCCGCGGCGCTCGCCGAAGGGGTGGCGCGGTCGCCTGCGCTGTGGGACTCCGTGGTCCCGGCTGCGGCGGTCTCGGCTGCGCCGCGCGTGGTCCCGTCGCGGGACTCGGTGGTCAGGGAACGGAAACCCCAGGCCGGTCCGCGGCTGCCGGACTTCGTGGCGCCGGTCCGGTTGCCGGCGGAGCCCGCGCCCGCCGCTCCGAGCGGCAACATCGTCATTCCGGTGACGACCGCGTTGATCGTGCTGGCGGTTGTGGTGCTGGTGCTGCTCATCGACTAGGGTAGCTTCGCACGTTCGGCGTCCGCCCTGGCTTGGCGACGAGCCGGCGCTCCGGTGGTCTACGGAGCCCGCACGGGTTGCCAGATGGGAATGGCCACGCCTATGAGCGCGCCGAGACCGGTGAGCAGGACCACGGAGAACGCCGCGTAGATGGGCCCCACGCCCGGTTCCTCGGAGTTCCGGGAGCCGAGGATGGCGGCGACCCCGAGCGCCACCCCAACGCCGCCGCCGACAAGCGCCCCGGTGCGGACCCGCGTGCCACGATAGGCGTCCATCGCGAGGATGTCGGCTAGGGGCCGGCGAACGTGCCGGGCATTGCCGGGCACACAGGGAGGCGCCGGGAACCGGCAGTACTCGACGAGCGCGACCCCGGCGTCCAGCGGCGCGAGCAGGCGGCCGGCCTGCGTGCGGCCATCGGCGAGGTGAAACCGCAGCACGGTCCCGGAGTCGGCAAGGCGAGACGAGGGTGGCGGCTGTACCTGTGCGGCCGCTGACGGGGCATTGAGCCCGACCAGCGCAGCCAGCATCAGCGTGCGCGTCAGTGCCGCTCGCTTACTGGTCATTTGCACGTGGATGGCTTCGTCGCATCAGCAATGAAGAAGCCGAGGGTTCCCAACACGCCGGTGGGAATCGCGATGTCACGGACCTTTTCTCCGGTACCGTAGTTGCTGTTCGCACCATCGGGGCTAATGGTCTTGAGTTTGATCAGCGCAAGCCCCGAGAGCAGCCCGATCCCCGCACCGATCGCCGCCCCGATTTCCGCCCTCCGCGCGCTGCAGGGCCCCGCAGCCACTCGGGTGGGTGCCGCGAGCCGTTCCAGCCGGTGTGACGCGACGAGTGGCGGGAGACCGACGCGGGCTTGCCTTGCCGTGACATCTGTATCGGGTTGGGTTTCCTGTGCCATCACGGGGCGGGAAAGGGAGAGCACCGCGCTTCCCAACACCACAGAGACGGCGTACAGCGATGGGCAACGCATGAGACCTCAGGGGGCCATCCAAGAGCAATCTACGCCACCAGCGCCGCAGAAGGGTGATACGGATTCGCAAACTCACCCCCAGTCCTTGGAACCGGGGGCGAGGGCGCGCAGGGAGCGGAGTAGCCGCATGGCGGACGGACGGATCCGCGACCCCACGGGTCCCGCATCTTCCGCCATATCCTCCGGGGCGCGATCGGGCGTTCCCCCGTTCCGCTTCACGCCGAGTCCCCGTACTTCCTCCGCAATTACGTTCAGCGTCCCGTCGTCCTTGGCGAGCTTCCCCTTCACCCACAGGAACGGCTCGCCACGGATTGCGAGACGATCGCGGTCGTAGACATCGGGGTGCACGATAACGTTGGTCATCCCGGTCTCGTCTTCCATCAGGATGAACACGAACCCCTTGGCCGTCTGCGGCCGCTGGCGGGCCACCACCAGGCCCACGACCTCGAGCACCTCGCCGTGCTCGTGGTCAACGAGCTGGCCGCCCTTCACCGTGTTGGGCGGGAGCGAGCCCACGAGCAGGCTCAGCGGATGCCCGCTGGCCGCGAACCCCAGCACCGCATATTCGGCCAACAGCCGCTCGCTGGCATCCACGCCGCCGAATCGGAGCGTATCGTGCGGGTGATTGAGCGGCAGCTCGAGCTGGCGACGTACGCGTTTCGGGTCCCGGTCCTCCTTGGGGCCCAGCCAGAGGCCCACCTGCCACAGCAGCTCGCGGCGCGTGAGACCGAAGTCGTCGCAGGCGCCCACCCACACGAGGTGATCGAACGCGTTGCGCGTGAGCCCGGGTGGCGTGCGGCGGATGAGGTCGCTCAAGCTTCGGTAGGGGCCGTTCCGCTCGCGCTCCTCGACCACCGCCTGGGCATGCTCTTCGTTCCATTCACGAATGAAACCCAGCCCCACTCGCACTGCCCCTCTGCCCCTCTGCCCCTCTGCCCCAGGTTCAACCGTGCACCACACGTCGCTCTTGTTGATGTCCGGGAGAAGGACGTTGATCCCATGACGCACGGCGTCCCGGCCGAGCGCGTCAATGGAGTAGAAGCCCATGGGCTGGTTGTTGAAGAGCGCGGCGTAGTACTCGACCGGGTGATAGTGGAACAGCCACGCCGACTGATAGGCGAGCAGCCCGAACGCCGCGGCGTGCGACTTGGGGAAGCCGAACTCGGAGAACGCCACCACCTGCTCGAAGACGCGCTGCGCGGTCGCCTCGGAAACGCCGTTGTTCGCCGCGCCGTCACGAAACTCTTCCCAGAAACCTTCCAGTAGATCGCGCGACCGCCGCCGGCTCATGGCGCGCCGCAGCGCTTCGGCCTGACCGGCGGTGAAGCTCGCGAGCGCCTGGCAGACCTGGAGCACCTGGTCCTGGAAGATGATGACACCCAGCGTCTCGCCCAGTGCCTCGCGGAGCAGCGGATGGTCCACCGGCGGCTCGTACGGAACGCCGCGCTCTCGCGCGTAGCGCTGGGCCTCGCGGCGGCGCACGTAGGGATTCACGGCGCCGCCCACGATGGGGCCGGGGCGCACGATAGCCACCTGCACCGCCAGGTCGGGGAGATTGCGAGGCCGCACACGGCGGATCATCTGGATCTGCGCGCGGCTCTCGATCTGGAACAGGCCGATCGTGTCGCCCTGGCAGATGCGGTCGTAGATGGCCGCGTCTTCGAAATCAATGCGGCTGAGATCGGGCGGGCTGCCTTCCCGGTGCGCCACCATCTCCACGCACTCCTCGACCAGCGACAGCATGCCGAGCGCCAGGAAGTCAATCTTGACGAACCGCGCGTCGTCGCAGGAGTCCTTGTCCCACTGGCAGAGCACGCGGTCCGGCATGGCGGACAGCTCGAGCGGCACGATCTCGATCAGCGGTCGGCTGGAGATGATCATGCCGCCCACGTGCTGGGAGATGTGGCGCGGGAGGCCCGCGATCTGCTCGCCCAGGTCGCAGAGGTCGCGCCAGAGCGGGGCGGTCACCTTGTCCTTCAACTCCGGGATCCGCTGCATCTCCTCGCGCACGGCCTTGGCCGAGTCGAACGAGGAGGCCAGCTTGGCCAGCTGCTCGATCTCGCCGGCCGGAAGGTCCAGCGCCTTGCCGACCTCGCGCACCGCGGAGCGGAATCGGTACGTGGGGAACGTGCAGACGAGGCCTACGTGCTCGTCACCGTAGCGCTTGTACACCCGCCGGATCAGCTCCTCGCGGATCTCGCGCGGGAAGTCGAGGTCAATGTCCGGAATGGAGGCGAGCGTCTCGTTGAGGAACCGGCCGATGAACAGGTTGCTGCGGATGGGGTCAATGTGCGACAGGCCCATCAGGTAGCAGATGATGGACGACACCGACGAGCCGCGCCCCCGCCCCGGCAGGAGGTTGCCGCTCGCGCGCCGGCTGCCCGCGCGCACGTCGGCGGCGACCTCGCGGGCCAGATCGAACAGGTCGTTGTAGACGAGAAAGAACCCGCAGAGCTTGTGATGCTCGACCAGTCGCAGCTCTTCGTTCAGCCGGCGGACGGCCTGCTCGCGCAGCTCGTCTCCCTCCGGGTACCGCTCGTCCAGCCGCGCGCGACACAGCTCGGCCAGCGCGCGCGGTGCGGGCAGACGGTTGCTGCCGCGGAAGTTCGGGAACGTGTACCCCAGGTCGCACGTGAGGTCGAACGCGGCGCACCGGGCCGCGATGGTCACCGTGTTGGCGATTGCGTCCGGCCGGTCGCGGAACAGGGCCGCGGATTCCTCGGGCGTCCGGAGAAAGAACTCGGCGTTGGGCCGGCGTACGTCGTGCGAGCCGTCCAGCGTGAGCCGATGTCGCAGAGCGGTGAGCACGTCGTGCAGGCGGTGCCGCTCGCGCCGGTCGTAGTGCACGTTCCCCGTCGCCACCACCGGCAGCCCCTCGGCGTCGGCCATGTCGCACAGCGCGCGGGTGACGGCGCGGTCGCCCCGCACCTGGTTGCGCTGTAACTCCACGTAGAACCGCTCCGGGCCGAACAGATCGCGGCAACGGGCCGCAAGCCGGCGGGCTGCCGTGAACCCCTCCGTGGCGAGCGTGGTGGGCAACAACCCCGCGCGGCAGCCCGAGAGAATGACGAGCCCCTCGTGCCGCGCCGCGAGCGACTCGAACGCGAGGCGTGGATCCCGCCGGTCCTCGCGCCTAAGGTGCGCCTCGGTGATCAGCCGGCAGAGGTTGGCATAGCCGGTGGGATTCTCCGCGAGCAGGGTGACGTGCGTGCCGTCGAGCAGCGTGAGTTCGGCGCCGGTGATGGGCTGGAGGCCGAGCTGCTTGGCGGCCTGGGCGAAGATCATGGAGCCGTAGAGGCCGTTGTGGTCGGTGAGCGCCAGGGCGGGATACTCGAGCTGCACGGCGCGATGGACGAGCGCGTCGGGGGAGGAGGCGCCGTCCAGGAAGGAGAATGCGGAGTGGGTGTGGAGCTCGATATACATAGAGAAGAGGGGCAGAGGGGCAGAGAAGAGGGCTCATCCTCATCTCTGCCCCTCGGCTCTCTTTTCTTGTGTCAGGGTTTCTGCATGAACCACTCGCCGGTAGCCAGGTCTTCGAAAAGCACCACGTGCGCCCCTCCTTCCAGCACGACCTCGACGTAGCGGCGATGGATTGGGGTGCGCCACCATTCATCCTGCACTATCCAGGTCTCGACGACCTCCTCCACCCTCCGCCCTTCATCCCGACGGTCCCCTTCCTCCTCACGACTCCTTGTCTCTGCCCCACTGCCCCTCTTCTCTGTTGTCATGCCCCTCTGCTCTGCCTCTTGTTGCACTACCCACGTCGGCCGCCCCCATTCATCGAGGCCAACCTCCACCGCGGAGGGCAGGTTCAGGGCTCGAAGGCGATCAGGGCGTAGCGGCGTTCGGGAAGACGGGACCATGGCTGGACCTCCACGACGCGGTAGAGCATGTGGCGCTTGAGGCGCTGGTGGATTTCGCGGGCGGCCACGCGGAGCGCTCGGCGCCGGCCGGCGCGGGCGGCGGCCGCGGCGTCGCGGGCGAAGAGCTGCAATTCGTCCGTGCCGCGGGCAAAGGCGGTGAACTCGACCGCGAGCGACTCGACGGCGCCGGTGGGCGGGGTGCGCTCGAGGTGGGTGAGCAAAGGCGCATGGA
>Ga0326597_10011616_pt1 | contig 11654 bp, 11 predicted proteins | sample RVTome_12_FD_203789 | JGI IMG/M metagenome (GOLD analysis project Ga0326597, IMG submission 203789) | Soil microbial communities from uranium-contaminated site in the Upper Colorado River Basin, Wyoming, United States - RVT100D185 | ecosystem: Environmental > Terrestrial > Soil > Contaminated >...
CTCACGACGGCTTCACGCCGCTCCACCTCGCGTCGTACTTCGGCCATGCCGAGGCGGCGAAGCTCCTGCTGGAGAAGGGCGCGGACGTCCACGCGCGATCGAGGAACCGGCTGCTGTTCTCGATCATGCCCCTGCACAGCGCCGCGGCCAGCCGCCAGACCGAGCTCGCCGAGCTCCTCCTCGACCACGGCGCCGACCCGAACGCGACGCAGGACGGTGGCTGGACGGCGCTGCACGCCGCGGCCGCGAACGGCAACGCGGAGCTCGTCCGCCTCCTGCTCGCGCGCGGCGCGAATCCGCGGCAGCAGAGCGACGACCGCACGGCGCCCATCGAGTTCGCGATCGAGAACGGCCACCGCGAGGTGGTCGAGGTCCTGCAGCGCGGGGTGGGCGCCCGCCGGAGCAGCCGTCGCTAGGGCAGGTACTGCGTGATCGTCCCGTCGTTGTAGTTCGCGACCCAGAGCGAGTCCTCGCCGAACGCCAGGCCGAGCGGGGTCTCGCCCACCGGGATCGGCTCGCCGACGACCTCGCTCGAGTTCGGATCGATCTGGGAGACGGCGCCGACGATGCCCGGCGCCTCGACCGTCGTCGCCCAGACTGCTCCCCCACCGACCGCGATCGAGGTGCGCCCGCCGTCTGCCACGCGCGCGGGCGGCTCGACCAGCTGGTTCGTGCTCGGCTCGATCAGCTTGACGGTGCCGTCGTTCGCGGTCACCCAGACGCCGCCCTCGCCGACCGCGACGTACTCCGGCAGGTTGCCGATCGGGATGGAGAGGACGACCTCGTTCGTCTTCGGGTTGATCCGGGAGACGGCGCCGTTCACCCCCTCGGGCGGGTCGGCGCTCGCGACCCAGACGGCACCGAAGCCGGCGATGATGCCCTGCGGGAAGGCGCCGACGTCGATCTCGGCGGCGATCTCGTTCGTCGCGGGGTCGATCCTGGTGACGACGCCCCGGTTCGGGCTCGTCACCCAGACGCCGCTGCGGGCAACGGTGACGCACGCCGCGTCCTCGACCGCGATGAGGCGGGAGAGGCGGTTCGTCCGCGGGTTGATCCGCGCGACGGCGCCGGAGACCGTGGCGACCCAGACCGCTCCCTGCCCGGCGGCGACGCCGCAGGGGCGCTCGCTCCCCAGCTCGTCGCCGGCGCCGATCCGGGCGACGACGGCGCCGGTGGCGGGATCGATCCGGATCAGCCGCCTGCCGTCCCGGACCACCCAGACTCCGCCCTCTCCGACCGCGACCGCGTTCGGGAAGCCGCCGACGTCGATCTCGCGGGCTCGCTCGGCGGGCGCCTCCTCGGTCGGCGTCAGCTCCCCGGTTACCCCCGTCTCGACGAAGCCGGTCGCCGGCGGAAGCGGCTCGGCCGAGCCGCCGTCCGCGTCGCGCAGCGCGAGGACGACTCCGGCCAGCGTGCCGATGCCGATCAGCGCGCCCGCGACGGCGGCGAGGACAGCTTGACTCTGCCGACTCAAACGTCACCTCTCCGGGCCCTGGCGGGCCCTCGGACGAAGGGAGCGCGGGCCGGGGCCCCGAGCCTCAACCATAGTGCACCGAGGTCCGATGGCGAACGCGCGCGTCGAGGACTTCACGCCCGCGGCTGGCGAGAGGGGGGCGCTAGCCGGCGAGGACCCGAATCGCCTCCGGGCCTCGTTCGCCGTCGCGCACCTCGAACTCGACCCGCGCGCCCGGGGCGACCATCTTGAAGCCCTCGGCGATCGGGCCGGCGATCGCCGTGTGAGAGACGAAGATGTCCTGGCCCCCGCCGTCGGGCGTGATCGAGCCGTACCCTCTCGTCCTGTCGAACCACTTGACGGTCCCCGTCGCCACGAACGCACCTCCCTCAGCAGCGAACCAGCAGGCACGATGAGGCGCCGCCACACCGGCTCGTGGTCAACCGAACGAAGTCTAGCCGATACGACCCGTCCGACCCGCTACACTTACGGAGAACACGAGAGCGAGTACCGGTGAGGCCCCATCGCCTCTCCTACCCGTTCGGAACAAGGGAAGGGAGGTGATCTCTGTATGGCAACCGGCACCGTCAAGTGGTTCAACGACGCGAAGGGCTACGGCTTCATCACACCCGACGAGGGTGGGAAGGACCTCTTCGTCCACCACTCCAACATCCAGGGCAACGGGTTCAAGACGCTGGCTGAAGGCGCCAGGGTCGAGTACGAGGCCCGCGAGGGCCAGAAGGGCCCTGAGGCCGCCAACGTGACGACGATCGCAGGCTAGGGGGGTTCATCGCTACCAAGGAAGAGAAGGTCGAGCTCGAGGGCGAGGTTATCGAGGCGCTCCGGAACAGCATGTTCCGGATCGCGCTCGACAACGGGCACGAGGCCCTCGGCTACACGTCGGGGAGGATGCGGCGCTTCCGCATCAAGATCTTCCCCGGCGACCGGGTGAAGGTCGAGATCTCCCCGTACGACCTCGAGCGAGGGCGGATCGTCTACCGCTACAAGTAGGCGCTGGACGGTGGCCGCGGCAGACGCCGCGGCCACCGATCCCTTGAGCCGCTCTTGAACCTGCACTCGAACGCCCTCGAGCGGCTCGGCTGGACGGCCGAGCTGCAGACCTTCTTCCGGCCCCATGCCGGCGCGGGGCTCGTTCCCGCCCGCGTCGGCGCCCAGCACCGCGGCGCCTACGTCCTCTACACGGAACACGGCGAGCTCTGGGCGGACCTCGCCGGCAGGATCAGCCACGAGGCGGGCGCGGCAGGCGGCATGCCCGCAGTCGGGGACTGGGTCGCCGCGCGCCCGCTCTCCGATGAGCGGCGGGCGGTCATCCAAGCGCTCCTGCCGCGGCGAACGAAGTTCTCGCGCAAGGCGGCCGGCCTCGCCGCCGAGGAGCAGGTGGTCGCCGCCAACGTCGACGTCGTCTTCGTCGTCAGCGCGCTCGCGCACGACCTCAACCCGCGCCGGCTCGAGCGCTACCTCGCGTCCTGCTGGGAGGGAGCCGCCGACCCGGTCGTCGTCCTGACCAAGGCGGACCTGTGCGCCGATCTCCCGGCCCGCGTCGCCGAGGTCACGGCGATCGCCCTCGGCGTGCCCGTCCATGCCGTGTCGAACGTGACCGGCGATGGCGTCGACGAGCTCCGGCAGTGGTTCGGGGGAAACCGGACGGTCGCTCTCCTCGGCTCGTCCGGGGTCGGGAAGTCGAGCCTCGTCAACCGTCTCCTCGGGGAGGACGTGCAGGCGGTGCGGGAGATCCGGGCCGACGGGCGGGGAAGGCACACGACGACCCATCGCGAGCTCACCCTGCTCCCGGGCGGCGGGCTCGTCCTCGACACGCCGGGCATGCGCGAGGTCCAGCTCTGGGACGCCGACGCCGGCGTCGAGACCGCATTCGACGACGTCGAGCGCCTCGCGCCCCTGTGCCGGTTCACGGACTGCCGTCACGAGAGCGAGCCGGGTTGCGCGGTCAAGGCGGCCGTCGCCGACGGCGTGCTCTCGCCGGACCGGCTCGAGGGCTACGAGAAGCTCCGGCGCGAGCTCGCCGTCCTCGGGCGGAGGGTGGGCAAGCGAGCCGAGGCCGAGGAGCGCCGGCGCTGGCGGGTTCTCAACCGCGCGCACCGCCAGCGCGACGGGCTGCGGCCGTGACCTTCTACCCTTTCCCGGGGAGGTGGTCGCGGTATGTCGAGGAAGATCGAGAAGACGGATGAGGAGTGGCGCAGGGAGCTCACGCCCGAGCAGTACCGGGTTCTGCGCGAGCAGGGGACCGAGCGCGCGTTCACGGGCGCGTACGCGGCGTCCAAGGAGCCCGGGGTCTACCGCTGCGCCGGTTGCGGGGCCGAGCTCTTCCGCTCCGAGACGAAGTTCGACTCGGGCACCGGCTGGCCGAGCTTCACCCAGCCGGCGGGCCCGGAGGCGGTCGCCACAGAGCCGGACTCGAGCCTCCTGGTCCCGCGGACCGAGGCGCTCTGCGCGGCATGCGGCGGGCACCTCGGGCACGTATTCCCGGACGGGCCGCAGCCGACCGGCCTGCGCTACTGCATCAACTCGGCGGCGCTCCGGCTCGACGCCACGGATCGCTGATCTCCGCGCTGCCCGCCCCTACGTGGGGGTGCGCAGGAAGACGTGCGTGAAGCCGATCGGGTCGAAGCCGAGCTTCCGGTACAGCTCCCTGGGCCAGTCGCCCTCCTCCGCCTGGAGGAACACGAAGTCGTGCCCGGAGGCGCGCGCTGCGGCCAGCGCCCTGAGGACGACCGCCCGGGCCAGGCCGCGGTTGCGGTGCTCCTCGAGCGTCAGCACGGCCTCGATCTGGGCGATCCCGCCGTCCGCGTAGAGGTCGCAGGCCGAGGCGACGGTGCCGTCGGCGTCCGCGGCGAAGAAGCGCGCGCCTGCCGTCGCGACGATGCGCTTGGTCGCTGCGATCTGGTGGACCGTCTCCTCGCTGAAGCCGGCCGGGTCGCGCCTCAGGCTGAGCTCGCAGAAGGCGCGCACGGTCGGCTCGTCCGCTTCTCGGGCGAGCGAGAGGTCAGACGGGCGGTCGGGCGCGCGGCGGCTCGCCATGAGCTGGTGCCGCTTGGCCGACCAGCCGAGCGCCCGGAGCCCCGGCGCGAGGCGCTCGCCGCTTCGCTCGTCCGCGACGACGACCTTGCGGTGCGTGAGCCCGGCGCCGCCCTGGAGCCGATCTACCTCGGCGGTCAGCCGCTCGGCCGACACGCTCCGGGGGACGGCATCGACCCAGACGAGGTTCCAGTCCCAGACGCGCGGCAGCGTGTCGTCGAAGAGGGCGACACCCCACTCGAAGCCCTCCGTCCGCCCGGCCGTCCGGACGGCGAAGTCGCGCAGGAACCAGACCGCGCGCGTCCGCTCGTGCGAGCCCACGGCCGACCCCCTAGGAGTTGTCGCCCAGGCGCGTGACGGTCACCTCGACGCCGTGCACGGACGTGCTCTCGCCCATGTCCGTCTTCTCGCCCGGGTTGAGGACGTTGACGTTCGCCCGGGAGGGCTCCCGCCTGGGCCAGCGGCCCTTTACCGAGAGCGCCACGCCGCGGGGGACGGCCTCCGACAGCTCGAGACGAAGGGCCAGGCGGCCGGTGTCGTTGGCGAGGAGCACCTCGTCGCCTGCGGCGAGGCCGCGGTCGGCGGCGTCGGCGGGGTGCAGGGCCACGGAGGCCGAGCCGAGGCGCTTCGTGATCTTCTCGTCGTTCGCGAAGCTGTCGTTCAGGAGCAGCGACGAGGCCGGCGAGAGCAGGCGGAGCCGGCCCGGGCCGGGCCTCGGGTCGGCGAGCGGGAGCGGCACCCGCGGGTGACCGTCGGCCTCGGCGCGGGTGGAGGCGATCTCGACGCGGCCGCTCGGCGTCGGGAAGGCGAGGTCGGCGAACTGGACGATGGGCTCCGCCGAGACGGGCGCCGTCCCGCTGGCGGCGAGGGCCGCGAAGTCGAGCCCGAGGCGGCTTCGCTCGAGGAGGACCGCGATGATCTCGCCGTCGCCCTCGTAGAGCTCGGGCTCGGCGTAGCCCATCGCCCGGGCGAGCCGGCGGAAGATCTCCTGGTTCGGCAGCGACTCGCCGAGCGGCTGCATCACCTTCACCTGGGCCGAGAGCGTCAGGTGGAAGTACGACACGACGAGGTCGTCGAACTCGAGGAAGCTCGCCGCGGGCAGGACGACGTCGGCGAGGTCGGCAGTGTCCGTCTGGAACAGGTCGACGACGACCGTGAAGAGGTCCTCGCGCGAGAGCGCGCGGCGGAGCCGCTCCTGCTCCGGGTTCGACGCGGCGATGTTGACGTTCCAGGCGACGAGCGCCCTGGCGCGGACGGGATCCTCGAGGCGGGCGGCGAGGTCCATCTGGCTGACGGGCGGCGGTGCCTCCCGGGCGAGGTGGGGCGCCCTGAGGTAGTCGCCGTCGATGCCGCGGGAGTCGCCCCCGTTCAGGTAGAGGAAACCGGTTCCCGGCTTGCCGAGGTTGCCCGTGACGGCCGGCAGGAGGGCACAGGCCCGCATGACGTTGCCCCCCATCCTCTGGCGCTGGAGGCCCTGGCCGAGCCAGAGGAGCGACGGTCCGCGCCCGTAGACCCGGGCCGCCTCCTCGATCAGCCCCGCGGGCACGCCGGTCGTCGCCTCGCCCCATGCGGGTGTGCAGTCCGCGAGCAGGGGCTCGAGCTCCTCCCAGCCGACCGTGTGCGACGCGACGAGCTCGCGGTCGACGAGGCCCTCGCGGTGGGCGACGTGGAGGAGCGCGAAGGCGAGCGCGGCGTCGCTTCCGGGGAAGGGCTGCAGGTGGAGGTCGGCCGTCTCGGCCGTCGCCGTGCGGATCGGGTCGACGACGACGAGCGTGCCGGGTGCCTCGGAGAGCCAGTGGTCGTGGGCGTGCGGCCCCGACGCCGACGGGTTCGCCCCCCAGACGAGGATGCAGGCGGCGTCGCGCGCGGTGCGGGGGTCGAAGCCGTCCTCGGAGGTGCCGTAGACGTAGTGGAGCGCCGCGTGCCCGGCGTTGTTGCAGATCGTGTCCGGGTCGACCTCCGTCGCCCCGAGGCGGTTGAAGAAACGTAGCGGGAAGCCGTAGGCGAGGAGCCCGAGGGTGCCCGTGTAGTGGGTGTTCAGGATCGCGTGGGGGCCGGTCGTCTCCACGATCTCGCCGAGGCGCTGCGCGATCGTCGCGAGCGCCTCGTCCCACGACACGGGCTCGAACCGGCCCTCGCCCTTCGGGCCGACGCGCCGGAGCGGCCGGGTCAGCCGCGCCTCGGGGTCGCGCCAGACGCCGTTGTAGCCGGTCGAGCACTTCGGGCACAGCTTGCCGCGGCTGACCGGGTGGCCCGGGTCGCCGCGTACCTGGTGCACGACGCCGTTCCGCTTGACGACCGCGATCCCGCAGGCGTCGTAGCAGTCCCGGGGACAGGTGGTGAGGACGGTTTCCCTCGAGGCGCTCGCCATCGGGCCATTCTGCCCGGCGGGCCCCTCGAGTTCAATGGGAAGTCGAGGAAGAGGGGATGCTCCGGCTGGGGACGTAGTACCATTCGGTGGGCATCTCGCGTGCGGCGGCGAAACCTCTCCGGTGCACCGGCGGCCGAGATCGACGAGGTCACCATCCAGCGAACACCCAACTCCGCGCGCGCCTCGCTCAAGGTGCGCCGTTCCTAGCGCTCGCGCTCCGGTCACTTCGAGCCGAGGGTTCTCGTACCTCCTCGTGTTCGCCGCCGCTGCGGTCGGCGCCGGGCTCGTGCGGACGGTGGCCAGCACGTATCTCCCGCTGCTCCTCTCCGAGATCGAGCAGGCGCCGGGCCTGATCGGGTCGGTGATGATCGTGAACTCGCTCGCCGGCTTCGCGGTGCCCCTCGTCGTCGGCCTCTGGAGCGATCACAGCCACAGCGCCCGGCACGGGCGGCGACCCTTCATCGCCGGCGGCACCGTGCTCGTGGCCTGCGGCCTCACCGCGGTCGTCCTCGGCCACCACACCTCGTTCCTCGTCCTGGCGCTGGCGGGCTTCGTCGTCTACGTCGGCGTGAACGTCGTCACGACGGCGCACCGGACGCTCGTGCACGACTGCTTCGACGACGAGGGTCACACGCGGGGGAACGGGGCACAGGAGGTCGCCATGCTGACCGGGGGCCTGATCGGCCTTGCCGTGGGCGGGATGCTCACCGAGCTCGCGTCCTGGGCCCCGTTCGTGCTCGCCGCCGTGGCCATGCCCGTGCTCGTGTGGCCGACGCTTCGCCGGGTGCCCGTCGCCTCCCATCTCAGCGCGACCGACGGGCGCCCCGCCGCTCGCCCCGTTCGCTTCTACACGGCCGCCGCGCTCCGGCCGGGCGTGCGCTCGATGCTCGCCGCGGAGATCCTGTGGGTGCTCGGCTACTCGGCGCTGCCGATCTTCTTCATCCTCTACGCGAAGCACGTGCTCGGGCTGGGCTCCGGCCTCGCCTCGCTCTGGCTCGCCGCCTTCGCCGTCGTCTCGGGGATCGTGATGGCGGTGGCGGGCCGCTTCCGCACTCCGCGCCTGCACAAGCCGTTCCTCGCCCTTGGCGTCGCGCTCATGGGCCTCGGCTTCCTGGCCATCGCCGCCTCGTCGAGCATCGGGGCCGTCTCGCTGGCCGTGGTGCCGGCGGCCGTCGGCTTCGGCCTCATCTCGACGCTCGGCTACTCGCTCTTCGCGGCGATCATTCCGCGGGGGCAGGCCGGCGGCTACACCGCGCTCTACTTCGCCCTGCGCGCGGCGGCGGCCGCGGTCGCCCTGCCGGTGGCCGGCTGGACGATCGCCGTGACGGGAAGCTACCGCTCGCTGTTCGTGCTCGCCGGCGCCGCGACGCTCGCGGCGCTCCTGCCGCTCGCCTTCGCGCCGAACCCGCGCCGCTCCGCCCTCCTGCGGGCCCGTTTCGCCACCGCCGGCTAGCCGATCAGCGAGCCGAGCCCCGAGGCCCCCTCGACGAGCCAGTCGATCGGGGCGCGCCGGACGGCCTCGCGGAGCACGAAGGCCTCGATCGAGCCGAGCGAGCCGCGCCGCTCCGCATCGTCGACCGCGCGCAGGAGACCGGCTCGCGCGGCCCGTTCGATCGTCTGCGCATCCCACCTGATCGGCTCCTCGCTCCCGATCTCCGGCACGAAGGAGAGCACGAGCTCCTCGCGCGTCGTAGAGAGCTCGCAGGCGGCGCCGTTCAGGCCGCTCAGCCCGATCCGTTGGATCGTCGCGTCGAGGCCCTCGCCCGGGAAGGACGCCTCTGCAGAGCACGGGTCCGCAAGCCGGAAGCCTCCGTAGTCGCCGGCCCCGAGGCCGAGCTCGACTGCGACGAGGGCGACGGCGGCGGCCGCGACGGCTGCGAGCGCCACGATGCCGGCGGGACGGCTCCTCACCAGAGCTCCAGCCGGCGGATGAAGAAGAGGGGCGCGAGCACGAGCGCGGCGAGGAGCGCCGAGAGTGCGAAGGAGGAGCGGAAGCTGCGCGTGAGCGCGTCCTCGATCGAGCCGAGGAGGTCGGCGCGGGTGCTGCGAAGCGATGCGGCGCCGTGGCGCTCGAAGGGTTGGGAGAGGTCGGGTATCTCGCCCTGCTGGGCTTCGTCGAACGCGTTGCGCAGGTCGAGCGCGATCGGGATCTTCTTCGAGAGCGGAATCGGGGCGTCGAGGATGACCGCCGTCCCGGCGAGCGTCGCCCGGTCGCCGCCGCGCTCGAGGTCGTGGGCGAGGAGCGGCGCGACCAGCACGAGCGCGAGCACGAGGCCCGCGTGGCGGGCGCCGATCGACCAGGCGCCGCTCCTGGTGAGCCCGTGGCCGGGGCTGATTGTCGCGTGGGAGAGGACCGGGACGGCCAGGCCGAGGCCGGCGCCGCAGAGCGCGAGCGCCAGGGCCGCGAGCGCCTCGCTCGTGGCGGGGAGGAGTGCGAGCGCGACGAGCCCGCCCGCGAGCAGCGCCGCGCCGCCCGCGACACCGAGCCTGGGCGGAAGCGCCGCGGACAGAGGCCGCACGGCGAGCGTCGCGACCGGGACGGCACTGACGACGCCTGCCGCCGCGAGCGGCGAGAGGCCCCAGACGGCGACGAGCATGAGGACGGCCAGGAAGAGGGCGCCGACGAGCGCGCCGAAGACGAGGCCGATGCCGAGGCTCGCCGCGAGGGACGGCCGCTCGTGGGGCTCGTCCGGCTCGGCGGGGACGTCCGCGAGGTGAGGCCCGAACGCCGCGAGGAAGGCGACGCCGGCGATCGGCGCCTGCGCGACGAAGATCGCGCGCCAGGTGAAGAGCTCCGTCAGGAGGCCTCCAAGCGCCGGCCCCAGGGCCGCGCCGAGCGTTCCGGCAGCCGTCCACACGACCGCGCCACGGGACGGCGACCCCGTGAGCCCGGCGAGCAGCGGCAGCGAGCCGACGAGCACGAGAGCGCCGCCGAGCCCCTGGAGGCAGCGGAAGGCGACGAGCATCGTGAGCCCGGCCGCCAGCGCGCAGCCGACGGAGGCGGCCAGGAAGAGGACGAAGCCGATCCGCAGCATCGCCCTGGTGCGAAGCCGGCGCGCGAGCGCGAGCAGCACGAACGCGCCGACGGCGACGACGACGTTGTACGACGTGATCACCCAGGCGATCCCCGGGATCGACGTGCCGAGCTCGAGGTACAGGTCCGGGAGCGCGAGGACGACGATCGACGAGTCGGCGAACGCGACGGCGACCGAGGCCGCGACCGCGACGGTGAGGACGCGAGGCGACGCTCGGGCGGGCGCGGGCATGGCGGCGTAACCGTACCTCCGGGCCGACCGTTAGCATGGCGCGGCTGCGATGCGGCCTCGTGGCGATGGAGCAGAGACTTCAGGATCTCAGAGCACGCCTTGCCCAGGTCTCCGACCTCGGGAGGGTGGCGCGTGTCCTCGGCTGGGACCAGCAGACGATGATGCCCCGCGGCGGCGTGGCGACCCGTGCGGAGCAGCTCGCCACGGTCGGCCACCTCGCCCACGAGCTCTTCACCTCCGCTGACGTCGGCCGCCTGCTCGAGGAGCTGCGTCCCTACGAGGAGGGCCTTCCCGCCGACTCCGACGACGCGAGCCTGATCCGGGTGACCCGGCGCGACTGGGAGAAGGCGCGGCGGGTGCCCGCCGACCTGCGGGCCGAGACGATGCGGAGCGCCTCGATTGCGCAGCAGGCCTGGGTCGAGGCGCGGGCGGAGTCGGACTTCTCGAAGTTCCTGCCGCACCTGGAGCGGAACGTGGAGCTGAAGCGCCGCTACGTCGAGTGCTTCGAGCCGGCCGGGGAGGCGTATGACGTCCTCCTCGACGACTACGAGCACGGGACGACGACGGCCGAGGTGCGGACGGTCTTCGACCGGCTCAAGCAGGAGCTGCCGCCACTCGTGGCCGCGATCGGCGAGCGCGCCGACGCCGTCGACGACTCGTTCCTCCGCGGCCCCTTCCCGCAGGAGGGCCAGCGCGCGGTCGGACTCTCGATCATCGAGCGCTTCGGCTTCGAGGCAGGCTCCTGGCGGCTCGACGTCGCGCCGCACCCGTTCGCGACGAGCTTCGCGACGTCCGACATCCGGCTCACGACCCGCTACAACGAGGGCGACCTAAGCTCGCTCTTCGCCTCGATGCACGAGTGCGGGCACGGGCTGTACGAGCGCGGGGTGAGCCCGGCGCTCGAGCGCACGCCGCTCGCCTCGGGCGTCTCGCTCGGCCTGCACGAGTCCCAGAGCCGGCTGTGGGAGAACCTGGTGGGCCGAAGCCTGCCCTTCTGGCGCCACTTCTACCCCGAGCTGGCCGCCGCTTTCCCCGACGTGCTCGGCGGGGTCGATGTCGAGCGCTTCCACCGCGCGGTGAACCGGGTCCGGCCGTCGCTCATCCGCGTGGAGGCCGACGAGGCGACCTACAGCCTCCACGTCATCCTGCGCTTCGAGCTCGAGCAGGAGATCGTGGAGGGGCGGCTCGACCTGCGCGACCTGCCGGAGGCGTGGAACGCGCGGATGATGGAGTACCTCGGCGTGGACGTGCCCGACGACGCGCACGGCGTCCTCCAGGACATCCACTGGGCGGGGGGAACCTTCGGCTACTTCCCGACCTACTCGCTCGGCACGGTCATGTCCGTGCAGATCTGGGAGGCGGCGCGGCAGGCGATCCCGGACCTCGACGCGCAGATCGAGGCGGGCGAGCTCGGCGGGCTGCGCGAATGGCTGCGGGAGAGCCTGCACCGCCACGGGCGCAAGCTCACGCCGAAGGAGACGCTCGAGCGGGTCGCCGGCGGCCCGCTCGA
>Ga0326597_10011617_pt1 | contig 11654 bp, 21 predicted proteins | sample RVTome_12_FD_203789 | JGI IMG/M metagenome (GOLD analysis project Ga0326597, IMG submission 203789) | Soil microbial communities from uranium-contaminated site in the Upper Colorado River Basin, Wyoming, United States - RVT100D185 | ecosystem: Environmental > Terrestrial > Soil > Contaminated >...
AGAGCACCACCCAGAGACAGGAAGACTAAAGATATATGGTAATGATAGTCATGTAGCCGAAGGACTAATAAGAGCCGCACAAATAAGTAAAGAAAAAAGCTTAAATATGTGGATACGCTAAGATAAAACATGGGAAAAGTTAAGATTAAGGAAAAGGAATATAATTTAACAGAATTTGAAGAAGCTTTAATACTTGAACTTAGAGGTATTAAACTGGCACTAAAAAAGAATGGCTGATACAGGAATATTTGCAACAACAGCAGAAGTAATGAGAAAAGCAGGTGATGGAGCTAGTACAACCTCTAATACAGAAGCTTATATTAATGACTTCATAACTCAGGCGGAATCTGAAATTAATGTAGCAACTAGGTTTAATTGGAGTGATGCATACTCTGGACTTAATGCAGATGTAAAAGGAATTCTAAAACAAGCAGCTAGTAATTTAGCGGCTATTTATGTTATTCAATATGATATGAGTGGATTTACAAACAGAGCAGAAGCAGAAAACATGGTCAATATTTTACGTGATGGTTATTTAAGAAACCTAGCAATCCTTAGAGATATAAAAGCACAGGACTTTATGAATGGCGCATGACTTTAAAAGATTCCCAGAATTAACAAATAGCCAATTAGATATTTATTATTTCGAAAGTCCTCACAAACAAATATTTGAAGATTTTAGGTGTGAAGTAATAAAGGTTCATGATGGAGATACTATTACTGTTAGATGGTTTGAAAGAGACTTTGACTTTCCAATAAGATTATTAGGTATTGATGCCCCAGAATTAAGCGAAGAAAAAGGAGCTGAAAGTAAGTACTGGTTAGAATCATTAATACTAAATAAAAAAGTAGATATAGAAATAGACCCAAAAAATAGAGTAGAAAAATACGGAAGATTATTAGGAAATATAATATTTAATGGTATAAACTTAGGTGAAGAAGAAGTAAACTTAGGTAAAGCAAAACCTTTCGCTCAAAGAACAGAAGGAAAAATACCAGAATTAAATAAAGAGTTAAGGATATCACAATGGCTGACTTAATAAATAATCCAAGTAATGTAAATGCAAATTATAACTTTGAAGATATAGCCGCAGGTTTTGGAGAGATAACTTATTATTTGTTTTCGTGGGATGATGATGGAACTATTAAATATGGATTAACAAAAGATATCATTGATTCTGCAGATCCAGCAGAAAAACGAAGTTCTGCCGGAGATTTAGATTTTGATAGTCCAACTTTTAGACTTCCAAAAATATTACAGGGAACTGCTACATTTACTTTTATGGGAGCTAATCAAGATCAAGGAGGTGGAGGGAACCCTTTTAAACCAATAATAAAAGTAATGCATTGGGATGGTACTACTGAAACTCAAATCGGCTCTGATATAAATGGAGGGGGATTAGGAGCTAGTGGTACTGCTGTTAAAAAATGGACTTTAAGAGCAAATTTACCAAGAACTAAATTTAGAAAAGGAGATTTATTAAGAATTAATGTTTCATGGGTAACAGTAACCCCAGACGAAGCAGAACTAGGATTCAGCCCTACAGATCAAGATGGAGATTTTTTAACACCTAGCTCAAATGCAGATCATACAACAATATTTAAAGCAATAATACCATTTAATATAGATATATAAAATGCCAGAAACAAATATAGAAAACACCGTAGTAACTGATTTAACTAATGCCATTACTGATTTTTCAGTAGATCAAGAGACTACAGACGCTCCAGGATATGAAGAAGACTTTACATATCAAAATGAGAACTGGTCTAAACAACTAGGATATTATAAAAAAATACCAGAGTTAAGAGCGTCTATAGACGCTATAGCAAATTGGACTGTGGGTAATGGTTACGAAGCAGATGAAATAACAACTTTAATTCTAGATAGAGTAAAGGGTAATGGTAAAGATATATTCAATACAATTTTAGAAAATCAAAGAAGGGTAGCAGAGATAGCAGGAGATAGTTTTGCAGAAATAATAACTAATGATGAAAATATTTTAATTAATCTAAAACCACTAGACCCAAGTACAATTAGAGTGCATTTCAATAGTAAAGGACAAATAAAAAAATATGTTCAAACTACTAAAGTAAAAGGAAAAAGCAAAGAGCATACATTCAAAGTAGGGGAAATATTTCACTTATCAAGAAATAGAACTGCGGACGAGGCTCATGGTATTAGTGTTGTTGATTCTGTAGAAGAAATAATATTAATGCGTAATGAAGCTATGACCGATTGGAAAAAAGTACTACATAGAAATGTAGTCCCATTAAGAATTATAGAGATAGATTCAGATGATAATACAAAGATAGCGAGTATGAAAGCTGATTATCAGGAAGCAATTAGTAAAGGAGAAGTACTAATAATACCAAAGGGTAATGTAGAGATTAAAGATGGGGGTATAGCTCCTAACGCAACACTAAATCCTTTACCATGGATAGAACAACTAAATTCATATTATTATCAGGCAGTAGGAGTACCAGACATCATAGTTGGAGGTAGTAGGGCGTTAACAGAGGCTAGCGCAAAGATAGCATTATTAGCTTACGAAAGAACTATTAGAGCCAATCAATTAGATGTAGAGGAGCAAGTATTATCTCAACTAAACTTAGAGATTAAATTACAATTCCCAGTGTCATTAATGAACGAATTATTATCAAGTGTACAACCACAAAAAGAACAGGCAGTAGAATCAAATGATTTAACAACGGAGGTAGAAGGTAGAAAATGACAAAAGAAACTGAAAAAGAAAAACGAGAACTAAACAAACCAATCATAGAAACCATAATAAATACTACAGCGTTGACTATGACAGGGTTTGCAGTACAGCAAATAATTACGAATAATCAAAATATTGTTTATGCATATCTAGCTTTGTTTATTGGTATGGGCTTAGAATTTATTAAATATTGGGGTAGAAAACGAGAGTTTTGGTAAATGAATGGCAAAGATAGGTAGATCAGAATTTTTAAAGAGAAGACAGCAGCAGATAGATAGCGGTATAATAAATCCATCAACTAATGCTCCATCTTATGCTCCACCTTCTAATCCTCTAATACCAGGCTCTCAAATAGAAGATCAATTAGGAGGAAATATACCTGGAGTTGAGCCTAATTTCGGAGCTAATGTACCTTTTAATAATCAATCTAGGGCATCTCCAGAAGATTTACTACAGCAAAGTCTATTACCTCAACAGTCTACACCCCCACCTAATAATTTTACTCCCTTATCCAATAATGTTAACCTTTCAGTAGAACAATCAAGAGCAAGCCAATTTCAAAACAATTTACCTTTTGAAGAAAGATTACTTAATTTAGGTAACGAAGCAGCGCAGGGATTAGGTTTACCAGACCCAAACCAAAATAATCCTAATGCAGTATTTGATGAGTATGGTAACGTAATAGGATTTAAAGATACAGGACAGGGTATACCGCCAGGTTTAGCTTTAGGAGGGGTAGGTTTAGCAGAAGGAGCTTTAGCAGCCTCAGCGAGACAAGCTCAATTAGTTTTTGCAAAGGTAGAAGCACAGTTCATAGATGATTTTACTAGATTATTTAATCAAAAATTATTACCAGCTCCATCTGGTGGGAGAATATTTATAGGGAGTAAATTTAAAGTTCCTGAAATTAAAGAAATATATAAAATAAAACCAGAAGTTTTTACGCCAAGTAGTGGAAATGTAGAACAAAATACAAAGACGGCTAGAATAGTAAATAACTATATATATAACGAATATACAAAAAGTGGAAGACCCATAAGTAAATTTGGGAAATTTATAATAGCAGGGATAGGATTTAATGGTTTAGGAGAATGGGCTAGATTAGATAATGTTGGGACTGGAGTAGAAATTACTTATAATAAAGTATTACAGAGAGGATCTGTAGAAGAAATAGAAGCAGCTAAAAAAGTAAGAGATGATATTTATAATGAGCCTTTATGGAGTGCTATTGGAAGATTCTTACCTTTTGTAGGGGGAGTTACTGGATTTATACAGGGATATAAAGCACTTAAATTTCAAATAAGTGTTAATGATATGATAACAGAAGATATTATTAATGGAATTCCTTTAACAGAAGAAACCACAGCTAAAAAAGAATCTGATTTATTTAAAGAAGATACATTATGGTTTCATGAAGAACAAGAAAAAGCAAGAGAAAGGGAAAGACAAGCAGAAATTGAAGGTAGAAATGAAGACGCAGCTTTCTGGAGAAAAGAAAGACAAAAGAAAATTGAAGATGAAAGAAGGGCAAGAATTGAATCTGCAGAGTTTTGGCTAGCATACAGAAAGAAAGTAGCTGAGATGGAATCAGATAATTCACCTAGTAAATTAGCTTTCGGATTATTATAAGGTTTTGATGAAACTTTTCCTAAAAGTTTCGGAGGTATTGAAATGGAAGAAGATGTTAAACAACAAAAAGAAGTTATATCAGGTTCTCAGAACATGATTGATCAGGCAAGAGAGCAAGCTAATAGAATAGAAGCAGCTAATAAACGTCAAGAAGAACTAATTAAGAGACAAGAAGAAATATTAATAAGAGCTCAATTTGGTGGTAGGGCAGAGGCTGGAAGTAAAGACGAAACTCCTAAAGAAGAAACCCCAGCAGAGTATAAAGAAAAAGTTATGAAGGGGGAACTATGAGTAGAGAAGTTAAAATTAATAAGGAGCTAGTAGCAAAGATTGGTACAGAAGAAGAGAAAGCATGGTCAGATATTAAGAAAGACGCAACAGAAAAGAACAAAGAGTTAACTAGAGTTATACAAATCAATGAGCAAATAATTAAATATGCAGATACTAAAATTAAAGAAGAAAAAGGAAAAGTTTAAATACATATTAAATAAGGAGAGGCTATGGCATTAGAAGCAACATTAGTTTTTGAAACCGGTTTACCAATTCCTATGCAATGTGCAAACGGTACAGGAATAGAGAAAGGGGCTATATTAAAATTATCTGATCCTTTTACTGTAGCAACAGCAGACGGAGATACTGACGCTGTTGGAGGTATAGCAGCAGAGGAGAAGATAGCTAATGATGGTAAGACTACTATAGCAGTATATAGAGAAGGAATCTTTAAAGGTTTTGCAGGTGCTGCTGGAGTTATAGTTGGTATGGGTATTATTACTGATGTAAGTACAGGGGCAGCTAATGAATTAGTCGTAGCAGATGTTAACTCAGAACATTTAGTAGGGATTGCTTTAGAAACAGCAACAGATACAGAATCATTTTTATTTGAATTAAAACCTTTAGGGTTACAACTAGCATAAGCTTTTAGGAAAAGATTAATAGAAGATGGCAGATACAAGCGGACAAGCAGACATTAGAGGATTAGACGTAGATAAATTAGCAAAGGGATTTGCTGAAGAAGATTTAGTATTAAAGAATTTTTGTAATGTATCATCTACATCTGCAAGGGAAATCAGATGGTATCAGAAGACAGCAGGATTTATAACAGGAACTACAACTTCGGGAATGACCTCAGAGTTAATAGCTTTAGGTGCTAATAAAGCTATAGCTAGTGTAGCTGAGCAATCATGGACTAGAAATACAAGTTATGTAAGACAATATTTTGTAGAGTCTCCAACTATTTCAAATGCAGATATCAAAGATACAGATATAGATATCTTAGCTGCTAATATAAGAGATTTAACAAGATCAGTAAATAATCAAGTTGATAAAAGAATTTATGATGTTATAACTGATAATGTTTCTGGAACTCCTTTTGATGGGAGCACAGTTACTTCTAACGCTGCAACTGCAGACGGATGGGATGACACAGTTACAGGAGATCCTATTAAAGATTTGATGTTAGCTAAAACAACAATAAGATTACAAAGTTATAATCCAGAAGGAGCAATATTATATATTCATCCTACAGAACATTCTAATTTATTACAATATTTAATAAGTGTTAAAGGAAGTAGTATCCCTCAATTTTCTAGTCAAAAAGTAATGAGTGGAGTGGTTATGGAAATTCTAGGATTAAATGTAGCTGTGAGTGCTAACGCAACTACTGATTATGCTGTTGTATTTGTACCGAAAGTAGCGTGTACATGGAAACAATTTACTCCTATAACTGCAGTATCTATTAATGATCCAGGCATAGGAACTAAGATAAGAGTATGGGAAGAGGGAGAAGCAATCTTAACAGATCCTAATGCGGTCTGCGGAATAACTGATACGGTGGTATAAATATGACATTACAAACTTGTTATAAAAGGTTAGAAATTGCAAAAGCTTCAAATAATCAGAAACAGGTTAAATTATGGGAAGAAAGAATTAAAAGAAAAGAATCCAAATATAAAGAAACTGAAATTTATGATGTTCCTAAAAACTCCAATGGTAAGAAATCAAAGAGATGAAGGAAAAGGTAGTTATACAGTAACAAATCATTCTGTAGACAGAGCTTTAGATTGTAATGGAGATGATGATTTAGCAACTGCGGATGTTCTAGGATCATTAATTGCAGATCTAATTGAAGCTGGAATTATTAAAGGTAGTGTAAGTTAATTATTTAAATAAGTAAATTAAATTAATTCTATGGCAAATACATACAATCAAAAAGAACTTAAAACTAAATGGCCTATCACCTCAGGACTAATTGCTGGGAGTACTAAACAAAAAGGAAGAAGATCTACTCTCGTACCAGAACGTGGTAGTTTAGTTCCTAGTAGAAAGAAGATAGGTGTATAATATGGCTTACAACAAAACAAGTCATATTCTAAATAGATTAACAGGTAGAAATAAAGCCGTTAAACCTAAATTTGAAACAGAAACTAGAACACCTATAGGAACAGACTTATATCTACCTAATAACTCAGGAGTTAAGAGATCTCTTCAAGAGAAAGATCTAAGTTTTAATTGTCTGGAATTAACTGGAAGTGGAGGCTCTGAAATTAATAGCGATATAAATTTCAATGGAGATATTAAAGTAAATGATACTACAGCAGTATCTGGTTATTTCGATGATGGAGTTAACTTTAGAATAACAGTTGTCAAGGGCATTATAACAGCCATAGAGGATAGTTCTGGGGCGGGTCATTCTTAATATGCCTGAGCCATCTTTATCTAATAAAACGTATCTCTGGGAGTTTAAAGATAGTACTGGTTATGTTATAAACTCAGCTATAACATTCGAAGATAATGGAGAAGGAGCTAGATTAGGTTATACTGAGGCTTTATTAGGAGACATAGTAGAAGATTTAGATGATAATGATTTTAGTAATTGGTTTAGTGATGATACAGCAACACAAGATCTTTCATTAAAAAGATTTGGGGTAAGCTCTGCTAAATTTGAAAGCTCTGTTAATGATGATAGTCAACTCAATCTGGGTGGGGGAGTATCCTCAGGAACTGCTACCTCATATTTATTCTATGATAATGGAGCGTTAGGTACTACAAATAGGATAATCCAGCTTAAGAATGGGGTTAATGGGAGGATATTCTTCTTTGGATACAGACCCTCTACATCTAATACAAATTATTCTTATAGATCTGATGGAGCTTGGATAGATTCTGGAATCGTAAGATCTGTTGGGTGGCACGACATAAAATATCTAGTTAATAACACAACAGGAACAGTATGTTATTTGGATGGACAGCAACTATTCAGTAATGCTGTTTTAATATCACATCCTGAGATATTTGCTGTTGTAACAAATACTATAAATCAACCATTATGGATAGATAGAATATTACATAATAGGGCAATTCCTGGATTATATGTCCCTACTGGAGATCTAATAACTGCTGATGTGTTTCCTACTCGGGTTATTAGATGGCTAAGTAGAAGCTTTAGTATTAGCTCTGATGATTATTGGAGAAATAATAAAAGTAATGTAGTTTTAAGTTTTAAAGCTAGTACTGATGGAGGGCTCTCATGGGGTACTAATTCTCCTAATTATAATGATGATAATTATTCTGGGCTAAATGATAATAATTTAAAAAATATTAAATGTGATGGGGATGGCTTAGATGGGATTAGAATAAGAATAACTTTAAATATATTTGCTGAAAAACAGCAAAGCCCTTTAATAAATCAATTAACTTTAAGTTATGCGGATAGTTCTAAACTTTATGATGCTAAACTTTATGATGCTAATTTAGGATGTTAAATAAGCTTTTAGAAAAAGCTTAAAGAAAAGCTTAAACTTCTTTCAAAAGAAGCAAAATAGAGATAAGTTGCAATCTTTTTGGATGTAAATGACATGACGACAATAGCCACCGCCAGGTTTATATAGTTATTTATATTATCATATATATAAAACTAGGAGGTTTTACAAATGAAAAAAATTATAACAAAAATTAGTGCTATAGACAATACAAAAAAAGATAGAAATGGTAAGCCTTATTTAAGGATACAATTAGAAGAAGATAATTCTTGGCATAGCGTGTTCAGAGAAGGGCACAAAGTAGACGCAATTCAGAGTTTAAATAACAATACTAAGGTTGAAGTTACTTTAGAGCAGAATGGAAATTACATTAATATATTAGATATTTCTCCAATAATTGAAGAAGAGCTAGTAGTTAACCCTATAGAGCCAGAGAAAGAGTTTAAACCTATAGAGAATAAACCTTTATTTAGAAGACATGAAGATAAAGACTATAATATGTGGCTTAGTACTAGGTTAAGCTATGCAAAGGATATATATTGTGAAGCTATGAAGCAAAACAACAATACGTATTCTATAGATCACTGCGTTAAGTTGATATTGCATGCAGAAGAGTTACTAAAAGAGAGGAGCTTATAAGAAAATAAAGGAGGAATTGATATGAAAAACAATTGTATAGATATACCAGAATTAAACATAAGTGTAGAAAAAGAAGTCCATGATAAAGGAAAATCATGGGATGAGTTAGGTTTAGATTACAACAGAAAATACTTATTAACAGCAGAAGAGTGTATTTGGTTAGCTAATTCTAAATATGCTAAGATACTAAAAATGGATGGAAACTCTTCACAGGATGATTTCTTCATCCAACAGCCATTTAATAAGAATAAAGACTTTGACTATATCGCGGGGTTCTGCGCCTACTCTGGCGGGGCTAACCTCGATTGCGGCGGGGATTCGGCTTACTCGAATTCTGGGCTCGGGGTAAGATTCAAAAAGAAGCTTTTAGGAAAAGCTTCACCAAAAGAAGCTTTTAGGAAAAGCTTCAAGGAAAGGGTGAAGGTTTGTGGTTTTGGGGTGACTCACCTCTTTTTTCCACGCCTCTTAGGCCTTCACCCCCTTAAATAAGCTTTTAAGAAAAGATTCATATGAGCGTTACGATAACGTATTCAAAGGAACAAGCACTATGCCAACATTTAAATACTTTAAAATATAAATTCACATAGTGAATTTACATAGTGCCTAATTCTCGACTAGTTCTTAAGTACTTTGAATATAGAGGGGTTTTACGGGGTTTTAGGTGTTTTAGTACACGGGTATGGTAATAACAGAAACTTTTAGAAAAAGTTTCACTGGCTCGTAGCGTTGGGACGCTACTTCGCTGTGCTATGTGGCGAGGATTCACCTCAAGCTCCTCTCCTCGCAGTAGCCCCCCCGCTCTCGCTGCCCCCCGCTGGGGGGCCAGACACTTGGCGAGTAGCTTGCCACTACTCGCGGAACTAACCAACCCCACCCACCCACCACATCCCACCGCCCACCCACCCACCCACCCTAATGTTTATAATATAATGAGTCTTAATAGGTTTTTTTTGTGTGTTATCAGGAGTTAACAGAAAAATTTTTCATATTTTATAGGCTTTTTATGGCCTATTTCGTAATCTCCATAGGAAAAGTAGGTTCTGGAGTATATAGAAATCTCCATAGGAAGCGAAGGTTCTGTGATAGGTAGAGAGTCTGTAGTATCAAAATAGGTGTTTTCGGGTAACCTACGTTTCCAGTGGAGAAATATTGGTTTAACAATACATACCTATATATATACTTACGTAAGTACAAGTATAGTAGTAGTAGTAGTAGTAGTAATTTAATAAGTGTAAGTACGTACGTAGGATGGAGGTTAAAATGAAAAAACATTACAATTTATATCTAAGCATAAACAAAATAGAGCCATTAAAAGAAGAAGGAATTAATATTTCTAGATTAATAGATAATGCTCTTTCTGATATTTCAGAACAAAAACCACTTATAAGAAGAATAGCAGAACTAGAAGAACAAAATAAACAAATGAAATGGGCTATAAAGAGGTTACAAAGATGAATAATACTAGACTAGAAAAATGGGGACATACTTTAATAATGAAAAATCCCCCTAAAAGATGTTCAAAATGTGGAATAAATTTAGTACCACCTTTTCAATTTTGTAAAGAATTTGAAAAAGGATTCTGTGAAAATTGTGAAAAGGGAACATCTAAAAGACTATGTTATAGTATGGAAGAAGAACATGAACACTTTAACATCATAAAAATAGAAGATGAATCTTGATAAATGGCAAGAAGAAGTACTAGCTACAAAGGGCAACATTTGCCTACGATCTGGTAGACAAGTAGGAAAATCTACTATTATAGGTTTGAAAGCAGCTCAATATGCTTTAGAAACTCCTGATAAACTTATTATGGTTATATCTAAGACAGAAAGACAAGCAGGACTACTATTTGCTAAAATTCTTAGAAATATTAATAATATTGATAGAAAACAAATAGAAAAGGGAAAATTAAGACCTACAAAACATCTTATTAACTTAAAGAACAAATCTCAAATACATTGCCTTCCAGCGGGTGATACGGGCTATGGGATTATGGGATTTACAATTGATCTACTAATTGCTGATGAAGCAGCATTCATCCCTGAAGAAGTTTGGAATAGTGTAATACCAGCTTTAGCAGTTACAGGGGGAGATATTTGGCTATTATCAACACCATTTGTTAAAAAAGGATATTATTATAATTGTTTTTCAGATCCTACCTTTACTTCATTCCATACAAGCAGCGAAGATTGTCCTAGAATATCAAAAGAATTCTTAGAACACAAAAGAAATACAATTACTAAAGCCCAATATGCACAGATGTATTTAGGTAAGTTTGTAGATGAAGTAAGACAATTCTTTTCTGATGAACTAATAAGAAGAACTTGTACCCTAAAAAGAAGAACTAAAATTGGAGTAGGAGATTATGGCCTAGGTTGTGATGTAGCTAGAATGGATAGAGATGAATTTACTTATGAAATTATAGAAAGAATAAGATCAGATTATTTAGAACAAGTAGAAAATATAATAACTAAAGACATTCCCCTACCAGAAAGTACCAGAAGAATTTTACACCTAAACCAGATATATGATTTTAAGAAAATATACATAGATTCCGGAGGGATGGGGATTGCAGTTTGTGATATGTTAAAAGAGATCCCAGATATGAAATATAAAGTAGTTGAAATAAATAATGCACAGAGAATTTATGATAAAGAAGAAAGAAAGAAGAAACTCATAAAGGAAGATCTTTACAATCATTTAAAGTCATTAATGGAAAATAGAAAAATAAAATTGTTAGATGATGATGAAGTAAAAGCTTCTCTTAAAGGTATACAAGCAGAGCACCACCCAGAGACAGGAAGACTAAAGATATATGGTAATGATAGTCATGTAGCCGAAGGACTAATAAGAGCCGCACAAATAAGTAAAGAAAAAAGCTTAAATATGTGGATACGCTAAGATA
>Ga0326597_10011618_pt1 | contig 11653 bp, 7 predicted proteins | sample RVTome_12_FD_203789 | JGI IMG/M metagenome (GOLD analysis project Ga0326597, IMG submission 203789) | Soil microbial communities from uranium-contaminated site in the Upper Colorado River Basin, Wyoming, United States - RVT100D185 | ecosystem: Environmental > Terrestrial > Soil > Contaminated >...
GCCGCGGCCGGCCGCTCCCGGAACCAGTAGTGGAAGACGGGCTGGGGCCCCCCGCTGCGGTAGGCCGTCTCGGGCGTGAAGAGGCGCGCCGCCGGCATCTGGCCCCCCGGCTCTGCGCCGCGGACAACCGACATGTTGTCCAGGATCCAGAACGAACGGCCCTGCGTCGTCACGATGAGATCGTCACGGTAAATCAGCATGTCGGTCACCGGCGTCACCGGCAGGTTGAGCTGAAACCGCTCCCAGCGTGCGCCGTCGTCGTACGACGCGTACAGCCCGAACTCGGTGCCCGCGAAGAGCAGCCCCCGCCGCGTCGGGTCCTCACGGACGACGCGCACGAAGTGCCAGTTCACGATGCCGTTGGTGCCGTCCGCAATCCGCCGCCACGTCCGGCCGTAGTCGCTCGTCTGGTAGATGTAGGGCGTGAAATCCGCCTGCCGGTAGCGATAGATCGCGATGTGGGCCCGCCCCGGGTCGTGCGCGGAGAGGTCGATGACGTTGACGGCGCCCTCGGGCGCGCCCGGTGGCGTGATGTTCGTCCACGTGCCGCCGTTGTCGCGCGAGATGTGCACGAGCCCGTCGTCGCTGCCGGCCCACAACAGGCCGGCCTGGTGCGGCGACTCCTCGAACGCGAAGATCGTCCCGTACACCTCGACGCCGGTGTTGTCGCGGGTGATGCCCTCGCCGCCCGAGTAGGCCTGCCGGCGCTTGTCGTTGCGCGTGAGATCCGGGCTGATCACGTCCCAGTCGAGGCCGCCGTTGGCCGTCCGGTGCACGTGCTGCGACGTCGTGTAGACGACGTCCGGGTGGTGCGGCGAGATGCGGATGGGCGCGTTCCACTGGAACCGGTACTTCATGTCCGCGGCGCGCTGGCCCGTCTGCATGTCGGCGTACACGCGCACGTTCTCGCCGATCCCCTTCTCGCGGTCCGTCCGCGAGATCGTGCCGCCGTAGTTGCCGGCGTAGTGAACGTCCGCGTCGCGCGGATCGACCGCGATGGAGCCGCTCTCGCCGCCGCCCACGCTGTAGGGCTCGCCCGGCCCGCGGCTCGGCACGGCAATCGTGCTGTTGTCCTGCTGCGAGCCGTACACCCAGTAGGGCCACCGGTTGTCTACCGTCAGCCGATAGAGCTCGGACGTCGGCTGGTTGTCCTGCGGCGACCAGCCCTGGCCCGTCGTGACCGCCGCGCCGCCGTCGTTGCCGACGACCATTGACTTGTTGTCGTTCGGGTTGATCCAGAGATCGTGATAGTCGCCGTGGGACTGGATGCCGGCCGACTGGAACGTCTTGCCGCCGTCGGTGGATTTCATCGCCCCGACGTTGAGGCCGTAGACGGTGTCCGCGTCCTCTGTGTCGGCGATGATGTGGGTGTAGTACCACGCGCGCTGCTGGAGCGCGCGGCCGGTGAACGTCCGCGTCCAGCTCTCTCCGCCGTCGTCGGAACGGTAGGTCCCGCCGCGGTCCCCGCCGGCCTCCACCTGCGCGTAGACGCGGTTCGAATCCGCGCCGGAAATCGAGACGCCGATGCGGCCGACCATGACGTCCGTCGGCAGGCCGCGCGTCAGCTTCCGCCACGTGTTCCCGCCGTCGGTCGTCTTGAACAGTCCCCCTTCGGTGCTGCCCGAGTCGATGCTCCACGGCTTGCGCTCGGTCGTCCACATGGCGGCGATCAGCACGTCCGGGTTCTTCGGGTCCATCGTCAGGTCGATCGCGCCCGTCCAGTTGCTGATGGCGTGCACCTGCTGCCACGTCCGGCCGCCGTCACGCGTGCGGTACACGCCGCGCTCGCGGCTGGGGCCGAAGAGGTTGCCCAGCACGGCGAGGTACGCCACGTCAGGATTGGAGGGATGGATGACGACCCGGGCAATCTGGCCCGCACTGCGCAGGCCCGCATGCTGCCACGTCTTGCCGGCGTCGGTGGACTTGTAGACGCCCACGCCCGGTGAGACGTTGCCGCGCGGACAGGTGGACCCGGTGCCGACATAGATGACCGACGGATTCGACTCGGCGACGTCGATGGCGCCGATCGAGCCCGCTTCAAAGTAGCCGTCGGAGACGTTCTCCCAGGTGGCGCCCGCGTCGGCGGTCGTCCAGACGCCGCCGCCCGTCGAGCCCATGTAGTACCGCCGCGGATCGCTCGTCACCCCGGTGACCGCGGTGACCCGCCCACCGCGGTTGAACACGTCCTCGAGCGACCGGAACTCGAGACCCCCCAGAGCGGGATCGATCGACTGCGCCGCGGCCTGCGTGGCGTCCGTCCCGTGCACGGCGCCGAGGTCGGGCATCGCGCTCAGCGAAGCAAGCGCCAGCGCTGCCACGAGCCATCCCGAGCGAGACTTGAGTGCTGCCCCCATATCCGACCTCCCGACTGGCGAGTCCGCACCCGCCACAACGGCACGAGCGTACCCGACGCTTGCAGTCCCGTTCAACTCTCGTGAGATAGTGGCGGGGATGCTCGCGACGCCCGGTCGGCCGACGATTCGCTCCGCCGCGCTCGCGCTCGGCGCGCTGCTCAGCGCGCCGCCAGCGTTGGCTCAGTCGTCCCAGCCACCGCCGCCCTCGATCACCCAGACCGTCATCGTCACGGCCACCGCCGCGCCGCTCCCGGCCGAATCCGCCTCCCGCGCCGTCACGATCATCACGCGTGACGAGCTGGACCGGCTCGGGCTCATCTCGTTCGCCGACGCCCTGCGGCTCGCGCCGGGCGTCGACGTGCGCGCTCGCGGGCCGCTCGACGTGCAGACCGACGTCTCGATTCGCGGCGCGACCTTCGGACAGAGCCTCGTGCTGGTCGACGGGATGCGGATCAACGACAGCCAGAGCGGGCACCACAACGGCGAGATTCCGATCAGCCTGCCGGCAACCGACCGGATCGAGATCGTGAACGGGCCCGCCTCGGCGGTGCACGGCGCGGACGCCCTCGGCGGCACGATCAACGTCATCACGCGCCAGGATGCGCACGCGGTCGGGTCGTTCAGCGCCGGCCAGCATGGCTACGTCTCCGGACAGGCCTCGGCCTCCGGCTTCGGCGTCCCCGCCGGCTGGGTTGTCACCGGTTGGGGGAACCGGAGTGCCGGCTTCATGTTCGACCGCGACTTCGCCCGCGGAGGCGCGGCGGTGCGGGGGCGGCCTGTTCGGGGAGTCCTGGTCGACCTGCGCCACGAGCGCCGGGCGTTCGGCGCCAACGGGTTCTACGGCGCGTCCCCGTCGAAGGAATGGACGAACCAGACGCTGGCCGCCGCCGCGTACAGCGCGCTGGCCGGTCCGTGGCTGACCGAGTTGCGCGGCGTCTACCGCCATCACCGCGACCATTTCCGATGGGACATCAACCGCCCGGGGTTTGCCGAAAACCGCCATCGCACGCACGCGACCGACGTGACACTCACCGCGCGGCGCGACTTTGGCGTGGGACGCCGTCTCACCCTCGGGAGCGGCGGCGGCCGCGACACCATCGTGTCCAACAACCTCGGCGACCATGGCTACAGCCGCGTCAGCGCATTCGGCGAAGTACAGCTGCCGGTCCGCGCATCCGCACTCGTGCAGGCTGGCGTGCGGTACGATGGCTACTCGAGGTTCGGGCGCGCCTGGAGTCCCAGCGTGTCCGCGAGCGCATGGATCACCGGGCGCCTGCGCGTTCGCGGCTCGGCTGGACGGGCGTTCCGGGTGCCGACGTTCACCGAGCTCTATTACCGGGACCCCAATCACCAGGGCAGCGGCGCGCTGGAGTCGGAGGACGGCTGGTCCGTGGACGGCGCGGCGGACTGGACGGCTGGAGGGTGGACGGTCTCGCTCTCGCCGTTCGCGCGGTGGGACTCGAATGTGATCGACTGGGTCCGCGCGAGCGACGCCGAACGCTGGCAGACGACGAACGTGCGCGACGTGACGACCCGCGGCCTCGAGCTTTCCGGCAGTCGGCGATGGCGTGAGGCCCGCATCCGCGTCTCCGTGACGGCCCTCGACGTCGACGCGCCGGCCCTCGATCAGCTGTCGAAGTACGTGCTCGAGTACGCGCGGCGGTCGATGACGATCTCCGCGGCCACGCCGCTCGGCCGCGGCTTCCGGGCGGCGGTGACGGTGGACCATCGCAACCGCGTGGACGGCCAGTCCTATGCCCTGGTCCACGCGCGGTTGACGCGCGCCGTCGGGCGCGTGGATTTCTTCCTCGACGCGACCAACCTCTTCGACGTCGAGTACGCCGAAATCCCGGGCGTGGCGACGCCCGGCCGCTGGGTCACCGCCGGCATCACGATTCGCTGACCGCGGGCCAACCGCCGGGCGCTCCGTCAACTCGACCGGAGGCCCGGGTCTCCAGACCGGGAGCCATCACAGATCGTTACGCCGGTGGACGATGAGGCGCATGTCGCGTGAGCGCGTGCTGTAGTAGTTCTTGACCTCGTCGAGCGGCAGGATGATCCAGGGCGCCATCGGCGAGGTCCCGTTCTTGGTCAGGACCAGGTCGTCTGCCAGGTAGACGACGACATGGAAGATGTCGCCTTCCTCGTCGAGGAACGCCATGATGTCGCCGAGCTGGAATCCGTTTTCGACGACGAAGTACTCGCTCTTGAGCGCGCCCAGGGCGAGATTCACGTCCAGGAACCGATCGTCCGGCTCGGCCGCGAAGAAGTTCAGCGACGTCCACAGACAGTTGGCGATCACCGGCTTGTCGAAATCGGCGGCCGAGATCTTCGGGTAGCGATACAAGTGCTCGCGCGCGAAGCTCGGCAGCAAGTGGGCGATGTCGATCGCCCGGTCCGGCCCACCGCCCGCGATCGACTCGAGCAACGGCCGCAGGTCGGTGCGGCGGCCGCCGCGGCCCCAGTAGTCCACCAGGCCGGGCACTTCGGCACGGTCGTGCACCGTCAACTGGACCAGGACCGTGGACTGCCGGAGCAGCGTTTTGGTCAGCCGCCGCAGCTCATCCTCGTCGGCAACCTGCGATCGGATCAGATCCAGGTCCGCGACGTAGAGATAGCCGTTCATCCGGTAGACGACCGGCTCGACCAGCGCGCGCGTGGTCTGTGCGATCAGGCTGCCGCTGAACCAGTTCTCCACGGTCGAGCCGCCAAAGCGGTACGCGTGGGCCTGCGCTTCATTCAGCGGACTGCGCGCCAGGACCTCGTACAGGCTGGCGCGGACGTCGGGGGTCAAGCGCGCCACGAACCCTGGATCCGGAAACGCCACGACCCCCGCGATCCTCGGCTCCGCGCGCGCCGTCGCGCGCACGGCACGCGCGTCAGCCGGCGCCACGCCGGAGGACTTGAGAAACGCCTCGAACTCCTCCGCGCTCACGCCGGGCAAGGCCCATCGGGGACCGCTCGCGGGCTCCGAGTCGGTCGAGACCAGCTCGAGCGGCGGCGAGATCACGATCGGCGTCTTCGAGAGCCGGCCCCAGGGACCGTGCGGCACGGCCTCGGTCGCACCGGCGACCGCAGGAGCCGCATCATCCGCTCCGCCGCGCGCAGCGACGTAGAGCGCGGCGACGACCAGCCACGGCAGGACGACGAGCGCGCCCAGCGTGACGAGCCACCGGCGCGGTACCGCGACGACGCGCGTGGCACTGGTTCTCGGTTCCGGTTGCCCCGGCTCTGGTCTCCTTTTCACCGACGGCATAGCTCCGCTCGCGTCAGCAGACGGCCCGACAGCATCACGTTTGCTGATACGCCCGGCCGAGCGCCCGCGTTGCGCGGATCCGCGACGACCGTGGAACGGTCCGTCGGCCCGTCACGACGCGATCAATGCCGGTGCTTAGTGGGGGTACGAAAGTGAAAGTTGGTCGGGGCGAGTGGATTCGAACCACCGACCCCTCGGTCCCGAACCGAGTGCTCTACCAGGCTGAGCCACGCCCCGACAACCGAACCAGTCTACGAGGTCGGCCCGGCTTTCGCAAACGACGCCGGGACCAAGCCTCGCGTCATCCCGTCCACGAGCGTGAGGGCCTTGTGATCGGTGAGGTCGGGCTGCAGCGGCGTGACCGACACGAGCCCGTCGGCGATCGCCTGCCGGTCGGACTGGTCGTGGGGCTCCCACTCGTCCATCGCCTCTTCAATCCAGAAATACGGCCGCTGGCGCGGGTCGAGACGTCTGTCCACCTGCGTGATGTGGTTGCGCTTCGCCTGAACGGTGACGCGAATACCGGTGACCGGTCCGAGCGGGACGTTGACGTTGAGGAACGTCCGGTTCGGCAGCGGTTTCTCGAGCAGGATGGCCGCGAGCGCGCGGGCCACGCCGGCAGCCGGCTCGAAGTCCCACTCCCCGGGCGTGGACTTCAGCGACACCGCCATCGCCTGGTAGCCGAGGAGCGCACCCTCCAGCGCGCCCGCGACCGTGCCCGAATACGTCACGTCGTCGCCGATGTTGAGGCCCCTGTTGATGCCGGAGACCACGAGATCGGGCCGGCCGTCGAGGACCTCGTCGATCGCGATGTTGACGCAGTCGGTGGGTGTCCCGTCAACCGCGTAAACGTGCTCGCTGACTTGCTCGAGGCGAAGCGGCCGCCGCAGGGTCAGCGCGTGGCCGACGGCGCTGGCCTCGGTCTGCGGCGCGACAATCGTGACCCGGCCGAGCGGCTCAAGCGCGCGCCCGAGCGCGATGATGCCCGGCGAGAAGTACCCGTCATCGTTGGTGACCAGGATGCGCCGCATGCGGTGCGGTCATTGTACCGCGGGCGGGGTGCGGGGGTGCGGAGGGTGCGGGGGTGCGGAGGGTGCGGGAGTGCGGAGGGTGCGGGAGTGCGGAGGGTGCGGGGGTGCGTGAGAGGTGCCGGTATAATCGCTCGCGAGGTGGCCATCCACTCCTCCGCGGTTCCCCTGTCGGCGCTGGCGGTCGCGGTACTCGTTGTCGCTTCCCCGGCCGGCAGAACGGCCGCGGCTGGACGGGAGACGCAGGCACCCATGTCCATCACACACGTCGACGGGATCCGCGTCGGCCACCACACGCTGGTCGGTGGGCCGACCGGCTGCACCGTGATCCTCGCCGGCAGCGGTGCGGTCGGCGCGGTGGACGTCCGCGGTGGCGCGCCGGGGACGCGCGAGACCGACCTGCTTGCGCCCGACAACATGGTCAGTGAGGTGCACGCGATCGTGCTCGCGGGCGGCAGCGCCTTCGGGCTCGACGCGGCGACCGGCGTGATGCGCTTTCTCAGCGAGCAGGGCGTGGGCTATCAGACGTCGGCGGGACCGGTGCCGATTGTGCCGGCGGCGATCCTGTTCGATCTCGGCATCGGCGGCGATCCGGAGATCCGTCCGGATGCGGCCTGCGGCTACGAAGCCGCCCGCCACGCCGGCACGGCCGTCGAAGAGGGATCGGTCGGCGCGGGGGCCGGCGCGACGGTGGGCAAGCTCCTCGGTCGTCAGCGCGCCATGAAGGGCGGCATCGGCACGGCTGCCCTCCGCACCGCCGACGGGCTCGTCGTCGGCGCCATCGTCGCCGTCAACGCGGTGGGCAGCGTGATCGATCCGAGGACCGGCCGGCCCGTCGCCGGCGTGAGAGCCGACGACGGCCGGCGCCTCGAGGATCCGTTCCTGCTCGTCCGGCGGGGTGCGGATGCCGGCCTGCCCTGGCGAGAGAACACGACGATCGGCGTCGTCGCCACCAACGCCCGGCTGAGCAAGGCGCAGGCGCTCAAGGTCGCCCAGATGGCACACGACGGGATCGCGCGCGCCATCGTGCCGGCGCACACGCCCTCCGACGGCGACACGCTGTTTGCCCTGGCCACCGGCACGCGCGGCGCCGAGGCCAGCGTCGGGGTGATCGGGGCGCTCGCCGCCGAAGCAGTCTCGGATGCGATCCTCCGCGCCGTGCGGCTCGCCACCGGCGTCCCGGGGTACCCGGCCGTCTCCGATATCCGCTGATTCCGCGCTCCGTGACCGCCCTGCCCCTCGTCATCGTCGCGTACTCGATTGCGCTGATCGTGCTCGCGGCGTGGATCGGGCGCCGCGTCCGCGAGTCGAGTGACTTCTTCGTCGGCGGCCGGACGCTCTCGACAGGCCTCCTGTTCTCGACGTTCCTGGCCGCGAACATCGGGGCGGGTTCGACCGTCGGCGCGACCGGCTACGGCTACACCGACGGGTTCGCCGCGTGGTGGTGGAACGGCAGCGCGGGACTGGGATCGCTGGTGCTGGCGTTCTGGGTCGGCCCGAAGATCTGGGCCGAGGCGAAGCGCCTCGGCCTCTTCACCGTGGGCGACTTTCTCGAACATCACTTCGGGTCTGGCGTCCGCGTGCTGGCCGCGGCCCTCATCTGGCTCGGCAGCCTGGCGATTCTCGGCGCGCAGATCAAGGGCGCCGCCGAGGTGCTCCACGTCTCCGGCGTGCCGCTGGCCGCCGGCGCGCTCATCGCCTCGGCCGCCGTCACGGCCTACTTCACGTTCGGCGGCCTCCTGAGCGCCGCCTCCGTCAACCGCGTGCAGCTGGTCGTCGTCCTCGGCGGGTTCCTCGTCGCAACGCCGTACGCGGCCGACTCGGTCGGCGGGCTCGGCATCGCGCTGTCGGACGACTCCAGCTTCTGGCGCGGCGCCGGCGTCGGCTGGCCCACGCTGTTCCTGCTCGCACCCGCGTTCTTCCTCTCGCCCGGGCTCATCCAAAAGGCGTTCGGCGCCCGCGACGAACGCACGCTCCGTCGCGGCGTCGCGCTCAACGGGTTCGCCCTGATGGCCTTCGCGTGCCTGCCCATGCTGATCGGTCTCGTCGCCCGGACGATGCATCCGGGTCTCGAGCGGCCCGACATGGCGCTGCCCACCGTGCTCGCCCAGGACGTCCCCGCGCTCGTCGGGTCCTTCGCCCTGGCGGCCGTCTTCTCAGCGGAGCTGAGCTCGGCGGACGCCGTGCTCTTCATGCTCTCGACGTCGGGCGCCCGGGACTTCTACCGGGGCCTGCTGCGCCCGTCGGCGAGCGACGCCGACGTCCTCCGGATGGCGCGCCTGCTCGCGGTTGGCGGCGGCGTCATCGGCTTCTTGCTCACCTTCGTCTTCGACAGCGTCGTGAGCGCGCTCACGATGTTCTATTCGGTGATGGTGGTGACGCTGTTCGCGCCGATTCTGGGCGGGCTGTATCTGCCGCGCGCCGGCCGGTGGGGCGCCGTGGCGGCGATGCTGGTGGGGGTGGCGACGCTCTTGGTCACCCATCTGGCGACGGGTGGCGCCGGTTACGGCTGGGCCGCGCCGAGCTTTCTCGGCCTCGTGGCGAGCGCGCTGACCTACGTGGTGCTGGCGGTGTTCTGACGACCGTGCGAAGCGGCATGCGCGCAGAGGACGTCCACGGTCCGCTCGAGCTCGTCGAACGACTTCCGGTACCGCAGTGCAAAGGCGGGGACCGTCGCGGTCAAGTCGAGGTAGTCGCGCATCAACTGCTGGTTGAACTCGGGGATCTTCAACGTGAAGGCGTGGGCCTGCTCGAGGAGGCGGACGTAGCTTTCGGCTGGCGCGAGCCGCTCAATCGTCGCCGCCTCCGGCGGGTCGGCGTCGCCCGAAACGAAATAGACCGCCGCGAGTGAGAGGGCGCCCACCGGCCACGCCAGCGCTCGCGGGGCTTCGCCGGCCCGCCCGTAGAACGCCGCCGTCGCCGGTCGAAGGCGGGCCTCGTTCCGGAGCGGATGCAGCGCGATCGCCTGACCCTCGCGCGAGAACGCGAGCGTGTCGTCGGCGATCTGGGTCCAGCCGTCCCGGCGGGCCAGCGCAAAGGCCAGCGTGGACTTTCCGGCGCCTCCTGGTCCGGCAATCGCCGCGACGGTTCCATCAGCGTCGCGACGGACCGCGCTCGCGTGCAGCACCTGACGGCCCCAGACCTGGTAGACCGCGGGCAACCAGCTGCGGGCGACAAGATCTTCGAACCACGTCCGATCGACACCGGCCGCCGGACAGGCCAGAACCTCGGGCTGACGTGGGTTGAAACGGATGCCGCCGACTCCAGGCTGCCAGACCCAGTAGTCCTGGCCGAGTCGGACGCAGTCGGTATGAGAGGTTTCGAACGGGGCGGCGGGCCAGCGCGTGAGCAGCTCACCTTCGGCGGCGAGCCGCTCCTCAAGCGTAGTCGGGTCGACGTGCGCCTGCCAGTGAAGGACCGGTGCGGGCCAGTGCGTCACGGCGAGCCGCCTTCAACAGGCTGGCTCCATCAGTTCATCGGCATGGACTCGTCGTTCCCGCTGCTGCTGCCGTCAGCGGGCGCGCCGGACTTGCCGAAGGCGTTTCCCGAGCGCACGAAGTCGCTCAGGTTACCGAGCTCCCTGAGCTCGGGGGTCCGCCAAGTCGATCTGCCGGCCTGGCCCGAACGCGTCCGACCATCCATATTTGCCATCGTCTGCATCCTCCCCTGCCGCACCGAACGGCAGTTCTAAGCATAACCCGACACGACCCTGTCTTCCCGAACGCCCCACGCCCTGTATGAAAAACGACACAGACTGTGTCACTTCAGCGACTGCGCGACCTCGCGCGCGCTCAGCCCGAAGTGCGGCGCGGCAGCCACTGCTCGGCGCTCAGTGCCGTGAACACCCGGGCGAGCCCGGTAAACTCCATCTGGGGACTCGCGCGCACCTCGTGGACAAAGGCGGCGGCGTCCAGCACGCCGACCCGACTGAGTTCCTCGTAGGTGCTGGCTCGCGCCGCCCGCGAAAGTGACTGACGCAGCTCGGCAAGCTTGCGCTGTTGGTGCTCCTTTGGATAGTCCTTCCGTTGGCGCTCCAGCCCCAGCCCTGGAAAGTGCCGGGCCACGACTGGTCTGAGAAGCCCCTTGTATCGACCGCCGTGGAGAAGAACCTCCGGTGAAATGCGATTGAAGAAACCTACCAGCCGGTGGTCATGGTACGGGCTCAGCAGGCGGAGACCGCACCAGTGCTGGATATGGTGGCCCGTCTCATTCTCGAAATGAAGGTACGGACTGTCGGCCGTTCGCAGGGAGTGCCGGTAGTAGTTGCGGGGCCTTGCCCCGGACGCATCGCGGTCCGGCGTACGGCGCCCGACCAGACGCTCGATGAGCTCCCGCCGCAGCGCCGGATCGGGGCACAGCCAGCGCGGAAGCCGCTCGGACCACTTTCGGCTGTGGTAACGGAGCTTGTGATCCGGCGCCAGGAGCGCCCAGGTCGAGTTGACGAGCGGGACAACGCCGCCGGCCCACAACAGGCGCCGGGCAGCACTGACGAATGACGCGCCGCCGGTGCCGATGTCCGCGCGGACGAATCGCGCCAGTTCGATCGGCCGGAACCGGCGCATGAGATCGGCGGCGTGGGCGTCGGCGACGCCAAGCCAGTTGTCGCCGCCGGCGCCAGTCAGCAGCACGTGCAGCCCCTGATCCGCCGTGCGCCGATAGAAGCGCGTATACGTTCCCACCCACCAGATCCGCGTGGGCGATGGCAGCTCGGCGCAGATGTCGAGCGACGCCTGGATGGGATCTCGGCCATTCAGCCACTCCAGCGTCGTGCTCACCACGCGCGGCATTCCGAGCGCCTCGGCCACTCGCGACTGCATCCGCTCCTCGCCCGTCAGCTCATACCCCGTCCTGCCCGATACGGCCGTGAGCGGAGCGGAACCGCGTTCCGCCGTGCACCGGGCGGCCAGCGCCGCAACGGTCACCGAGTCCACCCCGCCGCTGAGCATGATGCCCTGCGGGCCGAGGGCCATGCGCCGCTCGACCGCCTTCTGAAGTTCCGGCTCGAATCGCTCGTG
>Ga0326597_10011619_pt1 | contig 11653 bp, 11 predicted proteins | sample RVTome_12_FD_203789 | JGI IMG/M metagenome (GOLD analysis project Ga0326597, IMG submission 203789) | Soil microbial communities from uranium-contaminated site in the Upper Colorado River Basin, Wyoming, United States - RVT100D185 | ecosystem: Environmental > Terrestrial > Soil > Contaminated >...
TGACCATGAGCTGGTTGTCTTCCTGCACCTCGCGGATCACGCCGATCTGAAACTTGGTGCCGGCATAGCCTTCGAATTGCGGGCCGAATCGCTCGACCATCACGTCCTCGAATACGGTCAGGAATTCACGCTGCGCCTCGTCGCTGGCGGAGCGCCAATACCGGCCGAGCACGAAGCGGCCGATGGCCGGGATGTCGAAGGATTCCTTGAACAGCTTGCGAAAGCGCATCTTTCGCTCATCGACCGGAATCGAGGCATCGGCCAGCTCGGCGATGGCCCGGTCCGTGAGGGAGATCAGGAACCCGGCCGCGTCGGCGGCCTGATCGGCCCGGCCGGGCGACGGTTGCACGGCAATCACAAACGCGCCCAGAAGACCCGCGCACAGTCGGTGCAGCAGGGCGCGGCGCGTTGGTTGGGTCTTACTCGGCGGGCTTTTCGGGCGTGTCTGCATCATCACCGAACTTGAACTCAGTACTATAGAGGCCGGGCGACGCCGAATCGCCGCTGGTCCCATTGCGAATATCATTGGCCCGCGTCTGCCGGTAAAGCGAGCGGATGCGGGCATAGAAATCGATGGAATCTTTTTGCAGATCTTCGAGTGTTTCAATATTGCGCGAGCGTTTATCGATGCCGTCGACGGCGGTGCGGGCCATCAGCTCGTTGTTCACGTCATAGGCTTGGCCCACGTAGGTCAGCGGATCGAGGAAGGTATCGACCAGCAAGCCAATCCCGTCGCGCACCGACGATGGGCCGAAGAGCGGCAGCACCAGGTAGAACCCTTCGCCGGAGCCATGCACCGCCAAGGTCTGGCCAAAGTCCTCGTCATGGTGCGGATAGCCCCAGCCGTCGGCGACATCGAGAATGCCCAGCAGCCCGACGGTGGTATTGATCAGGAAGCGCATGGTGGTGTCTTCGGCGCGGTCCATCTCGCCCTGGAACAGATCGTTGGCCAAGACCACCGGGGTGCGCAGGTTACGCAGCACGTTGCGCACGGAATCGCGCACCACCACCGGCACCATGAAGCGATAGGTTGCCGCCACCGGCTTGAGAATGAACACATCGAGGGTCAGATCGAAGGCGAAGATGAACCGGTTGAGGGTCTCGAGCGGATCGTTGTCGTCGTCCTCTTCGAAGCCCAGCTCGGCCGACTCGGTGGCCGATCCGCCCGGCGTCATTGACTCGGCCGCGTCCTTTGGCTGGCTGGCGCACGCCGTCAACATCGCCAGTAAGGCCAGTAAGGCAAGGCACCGGCGAGTCATGCCGAAGTCAATCGGAAAGCGCGCTTCGAAAGGCACGTTATCCTGCTTTCATCTTGATGCCAGCACACCGCAACTCGCGGAGCTGTCGCCACACCCATTCACAGGCCAAAACCACCAACAGGGCCGCAGTGACCCGATCCGCTTCAGCAGAGTTGGCGCGTTCAGCCACGGACCCTGCCAAATCACCCTTAATGTTGCCTTAAGTGGCGCTCGTTCCACGAGGGAGCCATACAGGGGGAATCAGAATGGCCGCGTATGAGTCGTTCCTTCCCCGAATCACCTATCACACTGGCCTGTGAAAGGCCAGAAAGCTTGGAATCTCGGTGTTCCCCGGTGCGCGGGTCTGTGGCAGAAATGTCGCAGTATAACCGACGGACCGGCCGCCGATCCGGGCGGCGACGTCTTGGCCGCCGCCCGGGCCATATCGTATGGTGCCCGCCGAAAAGACCCGAGGAGCCGCCATGGACGCACCAGCCCCGCTCGATCTGCGCCGCGATGTCGTGCGCCCGGAGTGGATCGATTACAACGGCCATATGAACGTGGCCTACTATCTGCTGGCCTTCGACGGGTCGGCGGATGCGTTCCTGGATGCCGTCGGCCTCGACGAGGCCTACCGGCATGCCACCGGGCACGCCACCTTCGCCGCCGAATGCCATATCACGTACCAGCGCGAGGTGATGTCCGGCGATCCCCTGCGTTTCACCGCCCAACTGATTGGCTTCGACGAGAAGCGGATCCATTTTTTCATGTCCATGTATCATGCCGAGCAAGGCTTTCAGGCCGCTACCAGCGAATGGCTGATTCTGCATGTGGACCTAGGCCAGCGCCGGGTGGCGCCCATGCCTCGGGCGATTCTCGACCGTTTGGCCGAGGTTCATGCGGCGCACGAACACTTGCCGCACCCGCCGGAGGTCGGCCGGGCGGTCAATGCGGCCCGGCGGGGTTGAAGATGGGCGTGCCGCCGGAGTCGAGAAATCGCGTTGCCGTTGCCGTCCAGATGGTCAATGCTAAGCCAATGATTCGCTTCGTATCCGTATATCTGAAGACGTTGGCGGCGGGGCTGGCCGCCGGGTTGACCGTGCTGGCCGGCGCGGCCGGGCCGGTCCTGGCCGGGTGCACCGACCCGCCGTCGCCAGGGGTGAATTGGCAGCGCTGCATCTTCGATGGCCAGGATATCAACCAGGCGGACCTGACCGGGGCCCGCCTGCGCGATGGCAGCTTCTTTCGCGCCACGCTGACCGGCAGCAACCTGTCGAAGATCAGCGCCTTCAAGGTGAAGTTCGTCAATGCCGCGATGCTCGATGTGAATCTGGACGGCGCCGAGTTGTCCGAAGCCGATTTCACCAAGGCGAATCTGACCGGGGCGTCCCTGAAGGGGGCCGACCTGCGCCGCGCCCGTTTCTTCGATGCGGTTCTGCGCCAGGCCGATTTGAGCGACGCACGCCTGACCGGTGCCGATTTCACACGCGCCGATCTGACCGGTGCCACGTGGACCGACGGCAAGCGGATCTGCGGCGCCGGGTCCATCGGTCGCTGCAACTAGAGCAAATCGGGCGACTCGCCGCCGTCTTCCTCGGCCAGAGCGCGCAAGGCCGGGCCGCTGAGGCGATAGGGCAGCCAGTCGGCCGACTGGCGGAAATTCAGGCGCTCGTAGAACGCTCGCGCCGGGTTCCAATGCAGGACGGATAGATCGAGCCGGGGGTAGCCGCGCCCGTCCGCAAGACGCGCCAGGCGGGCAATCAGGGCCCGGCCGATGCCCAGGCCGCGCGCCGACTCCGCCACATAGATATCCTCGAGGTACAACCCGGCACGGCCCTCGAAGGTCGAATAGCTGGTAAAGAACAAGGCGAATCCGACCGCTCGGCCATCCACCTCCGCCAGCAGGCACTCGAACCGGCGGTCGGGGCCGAAGCCGTCCCGCTGGATATCCGCCTCGGTGGCGCGTACCTGATCGAGCAGATCCTCAAAGGCGGCCAGCTCGCGGATCAAATTCAGTATGGTCGCCGAATCCTCGGCGCCGGCCATGCGGATGCGCGTCGCCGTCACGGCGCCTTCTCGCCCCCGCCCTTGCCCTCGCCGGCGGCCATCGCCGCCAGGGCAGCCTCCTCGGCCCGGTAGACGCATTCGCCCGTATCGGCGATCCCCAGGCGCTCATAGAACGCCCGCGCTGGCCGGCTGTCGCCGCGCACATGAATTTCCATGCGCCCGATGCCGCGGCGGCGGGCCTCGGCGGCGGCGGCGGCCATCAGACGCCGGCCGACGCGGTGTCCGCGGGCCGCATCCAGGACAAAGAGGTTTTCGACCAGCAGCACTGTGCCGCCCAGGAAAAGGGAAAAACTGTCGTAGTAGGCCACATACCCCACGGGCCGCCCGTCAAGCTCGGCCACCAGGGCCTCGCACATCGGCGCCGGGCCGAACAGCCAACCCGTCACGGCGGCACCGGTAATATGGCCCGCGGTGTCGCCCTTGCCCTCGTGGCGGGCCAGATCGCGCACCAGCGCGGCCAGCGCTTCGGCATCGGCCGGAATCGCACGGCGTATGCGCACGGATTTTACAGCGGCGCTCATGGCCACAAGCCATAGCAACACCGCCAGGTCCGCACAACTGCCGCTCTCCGGTGTCATCTCACGATGTGGTTAATGGCGGATTCATGCGCCGCATGCTAGGACGGCGCGTATGTCCCGCCTTGCCGATTCGCCGAACGGCGCCTGGGTGGCGCTCAGGCAACTCAGCCGGAATGTGCAGGTGATCCTGTCGCTGCTGGCCGTGGCCATTGGCGCCGCCGCCGGCTTGGCGGCCATTGGCTTCCGCGCGGTCATCGACCTGATACAGCAGCTTGGCTTCGGGTTTAGTGGCGAGGCGGTCGCGACCCTGGCGGAACTGCTGCCCTGGTGGCATTTGCTGCTGGTGCCCACGGTCGGTGGCCTGGCCATCGGCTTGTTCGTGCACTTCTTCATGCCCGGGCGGCGGCCGCACGCGGTGGCCGATGTCATCGAGGCCAATGCCCTGCGGGTCGGCCGCATGTCGGCCACCGTCGGCCTCAAGGCGGCGTTGGTCAGTGCCGCATCCATCGGCGTCGGCGCCTCGGTCGGGCGCGAGGGGCCGGTGGTGCATCTGGGAGCCAGTCTCGGTTCGTGGGTGGCCAAGCGCCTGCATCTGGGGCGAACCCCGGCCCGTACCCTGTTGGGCTGCGGTGTTGCCGCGGCGGTGGCGGCCTCGTTCAACGCGCCGATTGCCGGGGCTTTCTTCGCCCTGGAGGTGGTGGTCGGCCACTACGCGCTGACCGCCTTTGCCCCCATCGTCATTGCCTCGGTGACCGGCACCATCATCAGCCGCATGCACTATGGCGATTTTCCCGCATTCATCGTGCCGGCGGTGCGCACGATCACCTCGTTCTGGGAGCTGCCGGCCTTTGCCCTCCTCGGCGCGGTGGCGGCCGTTGTCGCCATCGTGTTCATGCGCGCCATCTTTTTCACCGAGGATACCCTGAAGCGCCTGCCAATGCCGTCCTGGACCCGTCCGGCCCTGGGCGGCCTGGTGGTCGGCGTCATGGCGATCGCTTTTCCACAAGTACTCGGCGTCGGTTACGAGGCCACTGATGACGCGCTGTCGGGCCTATACCCACTGTGGTTGCTGCTGGCCTTGGTGGTGGCCAAAACGGCTGCCACTGCCATATCCCTCGGCAGCGGCTTCGGCGGCGGGGTGTTTTCGCCGTCCCTGTTTATCGGCGCCATGGTCGGCGGCGCCTTCGGCGTGATTGTCACCAGCATATTTCCCGAGCTGTCATCCGGCCCCGGCGCCTATGCCATCATCGGCATGGGGGCCATGGCCGGGGCGGTGCTGGGGGCGCCCATCTCGACGGTCTTGATGATCTTCGAATTGACCAGCGACTATGCGGCCACCATCGCGGTGATGATCGCCACCGCCATCGCCAGCCTGATCACCCAGCAGGCGCAGGGGCGCTCGTTCTTTACCTGGCAGCTTCTGCGCCGCGGCGTGGTGGTGCGTGGCGGCCAGGAGATCGGCCTGCTGCGGGCCATCCGAGCCCGCGATGTGATGGAAAGCGGCTTCGAGACGGTGCTCTCGGAAACCCCCATCGCCGTGGTGCGGGCACGCCTGCAGGCGGCGGCTCATGGCGAGTTGTTCGTGGTCGATTCGGCCGGCCGATTGACCGGTGTCATCGCCTATTCCGACATGCAGGAAACCGCCTTCGACACCAGCCACGATGCCGAGTTGATCGCCGAGAACGTGGCCCGCACCCGCCCCACCGTCCTGCAGGCGGACGACGATTTGGAAACCGCGATCAAAGCCTATAGCGCCAGCGGCGAGGTCTTCCTGCCCGTCGTCGATCACCAGGACAGCCGGCACCTGGTCGGCGTCGCGCACGAGCATAAGGTCATGCTCGCCTATCACCGGGCCCTGGATCAGGCCCGCGCCGAGGAGCGTGGTGAGGTCTAGTAACTCGGTTTCAACTTGAGGTAATCGTACCGGTCGCCGGACCGGACGGTGACTTCGGCCATGCCCTTCGGAGTCAGCACGGTGAGCGGGACCTCGATCCCCGCTCGGCCCAAGGCCCAGACCTTGTGATAGAAATCCGCCACGTCGCGGACCGGCTCGCCCCTGACCGCGACGATGACATCGTCCGCGGTGAGCCCGGCCTTGGCCGCCGGCCCGTCCGGGGAGACGCGGGTGATGAACACCCGTCCGCGTACCGCCTCGCTGGACAGACCCAACCAGGGCTTGGGCGCGACCTTGGATCGGCCGGTCGCCAGAAGGTCGTCCAGGATCGGCTTGAGCGCATCGATCGGCACGAACATGTTGCCGGGCAACGGCGCGCCCGATTCCCCCGCATCGCCGACGATGAGCGAGCCGATGCCGAGCAGCCGGCCGTCGCGCCCGATCAGGGCCGCGCCGCCGAAGGCGCCATGCGGCGGGGAGGTGAAGATCGCATCGGGCAGCAGGTATTCCCAATACCCGGCGAATTCGCGCCGCGAGACCACAAGCGCCCCGATGACCGGCCGCGATGTGTCGGAGGTCGCGACCAGAACTTCGCTCCGCTCCATCAGATTGCCGGAGTCGCCGAGCGCCATCGGCTCGATGGCGAGCGGCTGAAGCGTCCGCAGGAGGCCGAACCCGGTCGCGAAGTCGTAGGCGACGATTTCCGCCGGCACCACACGTTCACCGGGCAGGACAACCTCGGTGCTGATCGCTTCCATGATCAGGTACCCGATCGTCAGGACCAATCCGTCGGCCCCGATGACGACCCCGGACCCGGCGCGCTGGGTGCCGAGGGTCCCGGCAGTGCGGGCGTTGTCCGGAATCGTCGCGCGAACCCCGACCACGGCATCGAGCGGCGCCGCGCGCGCCTCCTGCTCAACCAGGACCAGGCCAACCAGCAGCATCGCCGCAAGTACTATCGCGGAATGCACAAGACGCCACAGCGTCTTCGTGCGCAGGAAGAGGCGAGATCGGGGCATGCCGGTCCACCGTTCCGGTGCGTTCTCTTATAAGACTATCACCTCAAGCCCGGGAGCAGGAAGCGGGAACGTTGTCCCGTCCTCAGTCGTCGAGCAGATAGGCGCCCTTGCGCGAGGGCAGGGTCTTGGTGCCCACCACTTTGGCGACGGTCATGCCGGACAGGGTGAACTTGTGCGCCCGGAGGCTGAGCACCAGACCATCCGTAATGGTATGGATCGGCTGCCGTCCCGCCGCCGGATCGTCCGCTCCCGGGTCGATCAGCCAGGCAATGATATCGCCGTCGCGCACCTGTTCGCCCAGTTCGACCGTAAAGCTGAGAACGCCGGTCGCGGGGGATTTGATGGTATCGCAGGCATCCAACTGGGTGGCCTCGCACAGGGGCGTGGGGACCGGGCCGGGATCGCCGGCGATCACGCCCTGCCGTTGCAGGGTGCGGAACAAGGCGGCGGCATCCGCCTCGGCGAAGGTGTCGCTTACGTCCGCCTGGCTGCGCAATTCCGCGGTTCCGGCCATGCAGGCGGCGGGAATCGGATGGTCGGGAAACCGCTCGGCCAAGCGAATCCACGGCGTCGAGTACGCCTCGTCGAAGGAGTCGCCGCCCGACTGCTCGGCCAGCAGCACCGCGCGGCAGCCCAATTCGGCCGCCAGATCCCGTGCCTGCGGCCAATGGGCGGGGGTCACGAAGATGTACATCAGCGCCAACTCGTCGCAGTGCAGATCAAGCGCCAGGTCCGCATCCACCGCATGACGGGCCAGGGCCATGCGCAGGCTGAACAGCTCGTCCTGCACCGGCTGTGCCGCCACCTCGTCCAGGGCGGCAAGCAGGGCGGCACGGATCGTGGCCACGTTCTCATCGGCCGACGCGGTCAGCTTGCCGGCGACCGCCTCGGCAACGGCCGGGAACAGATCCGGCCAGTTGCGGTTGAAATTGCCGCCGCCGCGCAAATCGTGGCGGCCCAGTTGCGCGGAATTGACGTATTGGCTCAGGCCGATGGGGTTGGCGTAGGGCACCAAGACCACCTCGCCCCGCATGGCCCCATCCGCCTGCGCCCGATCGAGCATGCGGGCCAGATGGTGCGCGACCAGCAATCCCGGTGTCTCGTCGGCATGCAGGGAGGCCTGTAGATACGCCTTCGGCCGCGCCCCCGCATCGCCATACCGGCGCAAGGTCACCTCCCGCCGGGTACCGGGGGTGGAGCCACGCAAGGGAATCCGTTCGATCTGCCGCGCCATGGGAACCTCTGTGTTTCACGATGATTGCCCCACAAGTCATCGCCCGGCGCATGGGCGGGGGTCAAGTGATGGCGGGTATCTGCCCGTGAGCACAGTTCCGCCGGCCCCATGCGTCACTCCCGTCACCTGCCGGACCGGGTGCAACATGCTATTGATATGAAAAGCTATTTCTCTGTGGATTGAGGAAAATCAGCCGGTCGTGAGGCGAGATCGCCCAGATCTCGTGCGAGCATTTCATTAACCATTGGACGCTATGGTTATCCAGCAGATTCACCGCAATCAGGTGATTCGCTCCCTTCGAAAATTAACTTTTACTCAGGCTCGAAGGCCCAGCAGCAATGTTCAACCTTCTGCGCTATTTCTCGCTCACCAGCGCGGTGGTCATCGTTGTGATTGCATTGGCCATGCAGGCCGTCTACCGGCAGAACGCGGTCGACGATCTGGTAAGTATGGCGGAAAGCCACAATGTCTCGCTGTCACAATCGTTCGCCAACACCCTGTGGCCGCGGTTCGCCTCTCATGTGACGGCCATCTCTGGAGCCGGTGGCGATGCCCTGCGCGCGCACCCGGAAACCGGCAACATCCACGAGGCTGCGAAGACTCTGACGCTCGGTCTGCCCGTGCTCAAGGTCAAGATTTATAACCTCGATGGGCTCACGGTCTATTCCTCCGATCCCAGTCAGATGGGCGAGGACAAGAGCAAAAATCCTGGGTTCCTGAAGGCGGCGCGGGAGGGAACTCCCGCCAGCAAATTGTCGTATCGCGACACGTTCAGTGCGTTCTCGGGTGTGGTCGAAGACCGGGATCTGGTGGAATCCTATATCCCGGTGCGCGGTCCCGATGGACGGATCGAAGGGGTATTCGAGCTGTATACGGATGTCACGCCTTTCGTGACGCAGATCGGGACGAATTCGAACCTGGTTATATTCGGTCTCTTGCTGTCGTTCGGAGTGTTGTACGCCATTCTGTTTATGATCGTCCGGCGTGCCGACCGGATCATCAAAAAACAGTACCGCGATCTGCGCAGCAACGAAGACAATATCAAGGCCAAGAACGCCGCCTTGGAGCATGAAGTCGCCGAACGCCTACGGGCGGAGAAGGCGCTTCAGGAATCCCATGATTCGTTGGAGAGGCGCGTGCAGGAACGAACCGCCGAGCTGCGAAAAAATGAAAAACACCTCATCTTGGCCCGCGACCAGGCGGAGTCCGCCAACCGCGCCAAGTCCGAATTCCTCGCCGCCATGGGCCATGAATTGCGTACGCCCTTGAACGCGGTCATCGGATTTTCGGAGATCATCAAGAGCGAGCTTCTAGGTCCGGTCGGTGAGGGCAAATACACCGAGTATGCGAATCATATCAATGGATCCGGGCAGCATCTGCTGAAACTCATCAACGATATATTGGATCTGTCCAAGGTCGAACAAGGCGATGCGGCGCTGGATCAAGAGACGCTCGATGTGACTGAGTTGATTCAATCCGTTGTTGAATCGGCGCAGTCGAGCGCCGACACGGCGGGGATTGATCTGACTCTGGATTCGTCCGGCGAACTGCCTGCTTTGCGCGCCGATGAGCGCAAACTGAAACAAATCCTCGGCAATCTGTTGTCCAACGCCATCAAGTTCACCGAGACCGGCGGCAAGGTTACGCTCAAGGTCAGGTGCGGAACCACGAGCGGCCACGTCTTTCAAATCATCGATACGGGCATCGGCATCGCTCCCGACGATATCCCCAAGGCGATGTCCCATTTCGGCCAGGTCGATGGCGATCTCAATCGGCGGTACGCTGGCACAGGCCTCGGCCTGCCGCTGACCAGCGCCCTGGTTGAATTGCACGGGGGCTCTCTCGATATCCATAGCGAGATCGGAGTGGGAACCACGGTCACCGTGCGCTTCCCCGCCGAGCGTATAGTGCGACTTCAGAAAGATGCGAAATCACCGAATATGGCAAACAAAAGGGTCGGTTGAGATCGCGCAGACGTCTGCTTCGAGGTATCGCGGCCAGGGCTCTGGCGGCAAGCTTGGCATGTCCGGCCAACGGGGCTGCCGGTCAGAGGAACGGGTTGTTGCGGCCAATGCTGGCGAAGAGCAGAAGGATACCGAATACCAACACCGCCGAAGCCCCGAGCAGGGACAAGCCCCGGCTCATATGGTTTTCCCAGATGCCGTTCGACTGCACAAGCCGTAGTGCCATACGGCGCGCTACGACCGTGAAGATTGCAAGAGCCGCGACTGTGGTGGCTGTGCCTAGGGCCATGGCAAAGGTTGCGCCGATACCGGCGAGAAAGACACCTTGCGCTAACGTGAAAAGGAGGATGATGATGGCACCGCTACAGGGCCGAATGCCGATCGCCAAGACCGGCGCCCAAAGCTGTTTAAACGTACCGCTGGCGGGTGCGGGCGTGCCGTAATCGGCAGCACCATGGTCGTGGCTGTGGGTGCACCCTTTGCCCCTGAGCGCCGAGAAAATCATCCAGAGACCTAATATGGCGATAAACCCATAGCTTACTGTTTCCAGCCATTGCGCTTTCGCGGTGGTTTCCAGCCGCGACATGTCGAACACGAACGCGAAAACACCAACCATTGCTATTGCCGAAATGGCTTGCGCAGCCGATGCCAGGAACGCAAGACCGACGCCACGCTTGATCCGGCTTTCTTCGGCTAGCAGATAAGATGCAATGACGATTTTGCCATGCCCCGGCCCGATCGCGTGCAGGACGCCGTACAACAGGCCGATAAGGGCAAGCGTAATGGTAGGGGCCAAGGATTCTGTTGTCTTCATTTCTCGAGCCGCCGTGGCCAGTGAGCGCTGCAATTTCATCTGGCCTTGACGGATCTTGAGCACAGTCTGCCGCCAGAGGTCGGGTGCAGGTGCCGTCATCTGCTTTGCTATTTCAGGTTTCGTCTCCGGTGCCGTTTGCGCGGCCACCAACTCGGCCGTCAGAGAGACCAACAGAAATAGCGCGGCGCTACATGTAAAAAGCCTGAAGAGTCTAGCTGTCATCGCAGCGAAGTTGTACAAGGTAGGGATAAACCATGCCGAAATAGATGGGATTCATTTCATCCTCGGCCACAACCGGATGGCATGAGTTTGGCAATTCGCCAGCGTATTGAATCGGGTCGGCCCAATTGATCGCGATGTCGATATAGTACTCAGGATCGTACAGCGAGAAAGTCAAAGGTGTCGCGGCCGGATCGATCGCGGGGTGTATGGGCACGGTGAAGGTGAAACGCAGAAGGCCTTGATCGAACGACGCGCGGAAATCCTTCACTGTTTCGATCTTTAACGCCCGATCGCCCAGCTTGATATGCGTGAAGTAGTTATAGGAGGCCAAATCTTCGGCCTGCTGATTTTCCGCAACCAGTGCGAGTTCTGCCTCGCTTAGGGCACCGTCGCTATTCTGGTCGAAGTCCTCGAGGATCAGGGTGCTATAGTAGTCATCGAAGGTCCAAGAAACCTGCATGGCCTCGATCAACCCCCTGCCTATGACCAGGGTGACTCCGGCCTCTATCCATACGTGCGGATGGGCGGGCGCCTGGCGCGCGGAGGGTAAGACGACTCCAAGCGTCACCGCCGCAACCAGCAGCCATCGTCGCCAACGGCCTGCAAGCCAATCCTGTCTTTCGTGACTCATGGTTCTTTGTCTCGGGTGCGCGACTGCCCGGCTAGTCAAGCACGTGGGCTCT
>Ga0326597_10011620_pt1 | contig 11653 bp, 10 predicted proteins | sample RVTome_12_FD_203789 | JGI IMG/M metagenome (GOLD analysis project Ga0326597, IMG submission 203789) | Soil microbial communities from uranium-contaminated site in the Upper Colorado River Basin, Wyoming, United States - RVT100D185 | ecosystem: Environmental > Terrestrial > Soil > Contaminated >...
CGGGTCGCCCAGTGAGTCGACCAGCTCCCGATCCGCGACGAATACGACGCCGGGGATCTGCGAGGTCGCGAGGGCCGACGCCCACGAGCAGCTGCCGATCTCGCCGCCGGTGCCGCTGTGCTCACCGAGCGACGAGTCCACGAGCAACGCGGCGCCGTTGGGACCGGTGCTGTCGAGTGAGGCGTCGACGGTCGTGAGCCGGCTGTCCTGGTCGGCGAAGTAGTAGTCCTTGCCGGCGAGGACGGTGCCGCCCGAGGTCACGCGCACGCCTTGCACAGGCTGGCCGTCGTGGACGAACATGGCGACGAACACGCCGTGCTCGGCGAAGGTCTGCGGGGCGAAGGGCGGGTTACCGGTGTCGGTCCACTTTTGATCCGTCGTTCGCAGGGTCGAGTACGCGTTGACGTCGGTGTGTTGCATGCCGGAGGTGCCAAAGAAGGCCACGCCCGTCAGCGCTCGGGTGTCGCCGTCGATCTCGTCGACCGCGACTCCGATCGCCTTGTTGAAGGGCAGGGTGACGTTCTTGCCGCTGAATCGCCCGCACTCATCGATGATGATCGCCTCGGTACTCAGCGGCGGAGTCATCGGGTTGCCCACGAAGGCGAGGGCGTCGACGAATCGGATCCGCAGTGAGCACGGGCCGTCGGCTTCTGCCGAGCCGCAGCGCGCGGAACCGGTCTGTTTTTGAATCGGCAGGCGGGTCTCGGTGTCGAGAATGCGGCCGCACACGCTGACCTTGCCGCCCTCGGGTGACGGGCACGTGATGTCGGATTCGCAGCCAAGACCTTCACCGGTGCCGATGCAGACGGTGACGCCGTTCAAGTCGACCACCGCTTCGGTGGTGCCTTCGTCGCACACGGTGGGCGGTAGGTCCGGCACGCACATCAGATCTGCAAGATGGGTCCCGAATCCACAGCGCGGGTCGTCCACGACGATGTCCACGCGGCACAATCCGTCGATCTCAATCGTACCCTGGTCACAGAGCAGCCCATCTACGCACCCGTACAACGACACGGTACAAATCAACGCGGCGAGTCTTTGCATCACTTTGTACTCGGGGCGAGAAGGGTCGTTCCGTCGCGAAAAGATCGCGTTATCCTTTGAGTGTGCGTTGGGTAGCCGTGCTCGTGCTCGTGGGGGCGATGACGTCACCGGCGATTGCCGAGGACGTCGCGCTGGAATACGAGAGCGCGGGCACGTGTCCCGACCGCCTCGCGTTCGAGGTGATGGTCACCGAGCGGCTGGGTTACTCGCCGTTCGACGTGGACGCGGAGAAATCCGCCGTAGTGACGCTGCGCGGCCAGCGGGCACGGGTGCGCATCGTGGCGAACGGGGAGACGGTCGGTGACCGGCGGCTCGAGGGCGGCGACTGCGCCGAGCTTGCGGCGGCAACCGCGCTGGCGTTGGCGATCGCGATCGATGCGAACGCGGTGTACTCGCCGCACGCTCACGCCGCCCGCGCGCCTGAGGGGGCGGGGGAATCGGAGTCGGAACCGGAGCCTGGTCCTGGTTCCGGCACTGAACCTGAACCCGAGCCCGACGCTCTCCGCGTGGCGGCGGTCGAGCCCGAGCACGAGCACGGGCACGGGCACGAGGACGGAAGGGGGACGAGGGTCTACGTCGGAGCGGGGTTGGTGGGGGTGGTCGGCGCGTCGCCGGATCCCACGGCGGGCGCGACGCTGCAGCTCGGGATGCAGCGCGGTCGTGTGTCTCTCGATCTCGAAGGTCGCGTCGATCGCTCTTCCCACGTCGAGTTCGGCACCGGTCGGGTCCACGCATCGCTGACCTTCGCCGCGCTGATTCCGTGCTACCGCCGCGGTCGCTTTGCCGGCTGCGGAGTCCTGGCCCTTGGCGCGCTGCGCGGTCGCGGCGAGGACTTCGTCGAGGCGGCCTCCGTGACGAGCACCTTTGCCGCCGGCGGCGCGCGCGTCGCCTGGGAAGTCCCGGTCGCCGATCGCGTCTCGGCTCGGCTCCACGCGGACCTGCTCGGCGCCTTCGCGCGGACCAGCCTGCAAGTGAGCGGCATGGACGTGTGGACGTTGCCGCCGGTGTCCGGCGCCGTCGGATTCTCTGCCGTGGGGCATTTTGAATGACGGATCCGGCGACCGCGCTCCAAACTCCTTATGTGAGCCGCGCCCAAGCCGCTGCGGTCAGCGAGGTACCCCCCGCGACCCCCGTCAGCTTCGACGACCTGTATCGGGCCGAGTTCTCCTATGTTTGGCGCAGCTTGCGCCGGCTCGGCGCTCGGCCCGCCGACGTCGAAGACCTGGCTCACGACGTGTTCGTCGTCGTCCACCGCAAGCTGGCCGACTACGACACCGCGCGCCCGATCCGACCCTGGCTGTTCGGGATCTCGTTTCGCGTCGCCTCGGACTACCGGCGTCGCGCGCGGTTCCGGGCCGAGGTCGCCACCGGTCGCGTGGAGGCCGAATCGACCCAGCCGCACCCGGACGACCGCATCGCGGCCGAACAGGATCGAGCCCTCGTGCTCGAGGCCCTCGAGACCCTCGACTTCGACCGCCGCGCCGTCTTCGTGATGCACGATATCGACGGCATCTCCGCCCCGGACATCGCGGGCGCTCTCGACGTCCCCGTCAACACTGTCTACTCGCGCTTGCGAGTCGCACGCCAGCGGTTCACCGCGGCGGCGCGGCGATTGGGCGGCGGGCGTGCCCGCGGCGGGCGCGCCTGCGGAGGCCAACCATGATCGACTCGAATCTGCAGCCGCTGCCGGCCGACATTCAAGGGCTCCTGGCCGCCGAGCGCGGAGCGACCGCGCCGGTCGGCGTCGAACACCGGGTCCTCGCGCGGGTCGAGCAGACCGTCGCGGCGCCGCCGATTCCCGCAGCGACCGGCGCTGCGTGGCTCAAGCCTCTGCTCGCGGTCGTGGCTGCGCTGGGCGTCGGTGGCGGGACCTACGCGCTGTGGCCGAGCGGATCGCACCCCACGCAATCGATCGCGGTGCAGGACGCGCCGGTGGACGCTCGGCGAGAGACTCCGGTGCTCTCGGTGTCCAGCTCCGAGCCCAAAGCGCATGCGGCGCCCGTGGCGGCGCGCGTTGGCGACACGCTCGCCGCCGAGCGCGCGCTTCTCGATCGCGCGCAGACAGCTCTCATCGCCGGCGACACGTCGGAGGCCGACCGCGCGGTCGCCGAGCACCTGCACGAGTTCCCGCGTGGCCGTCTGGCGCAGGAACGTGAGGCCCTGCGAGTCATGGTCCTCGTTCGAGCCAAGCGTCCACAGGACGCGCGGAGAGTCGCCGACCAGTTCGTCGAGCGCTATCCGCGCAGCATTCATCGCGGCGCGGTCGAAGCCGCGTTGGACGTCTCGCCATGAATCGGCCCGCCATCGCGGTCGCCGTCGCACTGCTGCTCGCCGCGTGCGTCGGCGCCGAACAAGTCGGGCGTCTCCCGGTCGACGAGGGCGCCGACGCGGGTCCGCAAGTGCCGCCGATGGCGCTGGCGTGCACCGAGCCGAAACCGTGTTACGCGCCGGTAGGCGATCGCGTCACGCTGTGTGGGCAGCTCTACGACGTCGAGACTCGCGCCCCGATGCGCGACACCGACGCCGAGGGATTCGCCTGTGACCCCTTGAGCCCGGCCGCGACGGGACCGTGCTCCGTGTGCGCGAACGCGTTTAGCGTCGTCGAGCTCGTTGGCGGCGCGACCGCGGCACGTTCTCTGGATAGCGCTTCGATCGACATCGACGACTGCGGTCGTTATCGCATCGTCGGCGTCGAGTTGCCCGACGGCGGCGCAATCGCCGTCATGACCGGCAACTGCGCGGCGCCACAGCAGTGGGTGCCTACCGTCGTCTCGATCCCCGCTGCCCTGGGCCAGCGCGTCCGCGACGAACCGATCTATGCGTCGTCCGTCGACACGATCGAGACGTGGACCGATACCGCCGGGCGGCCCTTCGAGTCGGGGCAGAGCTTTGCCGACGTCGGTGCGTCGCTCGTTACGTACCTGTACGGCGGCGACCCATCTCGCGACGTGATGCTCACGGTCAGCCAGCGACCGACGGTTGCGTTCTATTTCGCCGACGACTCGGCGCTCTCTTCTATTGATAGGAGTCGCGCCGCGACCGGGCTCAACGGCTCCGCCCTGGCAGTGAGCGCCAGTGGGTTCTCGTTGTACGGCGGTGTGGGAGGCGAGCCCGACGGGTGCGTGTGGCCGAGCGAACGCGCCGCGGCGATTCCGGGCGCGCTGTTCGTGCAGCGTGTGGAGGCGACGCAGGTCGGCGCGAGCGGAGGCAGCTGTGACCCGCTGACGAACCTGGGAACTTCCCGCTGACCCGGGTGTCGAACGCTTTGAACAGGCAAGTTTGAGATAGCGCGGCACCGCGCCGCCGCCGAGGCAAAGCGCCCCGGGCTCCGAAGCCTGCACAGCAACGTCGTCCCGTCCGGCGACGAAGGGGAGAGCCATGTCCGACAGCGGAAAAAACTGGATTGATAGCGCAACACAAGTCATCGAGCCGGGTCAGTACTTCGAGCAAGAGCCCGCCATCGAAGTAGCAGCGATGCTCGACGACTCACTGGTCGAGGTAAAACACCTCACGCGGGATCGCGATCCCGGTAGCGACAAGCGCTGCTTCGTCTGGTACGGCATTGGCGCAACGCTGCTCGTGCTCGCCGTCGCGGCCTTCGCGATCGCGGTGGGCAACGCCGCCGACAACAAGCTGGCGCTGGCCGTATGGACCGAGGCCGGCAAGCCTCTGCACGAGTTCCGGCCCCACCGCATCTCGCTCGCCTACGACTGGATGGCGTTCGGCGGTGCGATCGGCGGGATGTTCGCCATCGGGTTCGGTCTGTGGCGCCGCCGCACGAACAAGCCCGTGTCGACCTTCCGTATCGGCGACGAGTTCACGCTTGTCGCTCCGAGCGCTGACGGCTTTGTCTGCAATTTCTCTCCGGCCATGGACGGAGACGTCATCGACGGCGCGAATATCTCCAGCTTCGCCGACGTCGTCGAGCGGGGTCGCGCGCGCCCATCGGCGTCGATGCCCGGCGCCCTCGAGGTGCCGATTCCCCGCCACGGCCGAATCAAAGTCCGCCACGGCAAGACCACCTATATCCTCGCGACAGTCCCGCCGCCCAGGCAGCAGTCGATCGGCGTGATCGCGCGCATCGAGTCGCGATCGCTCATGCACTTTGCCGGCTCGGCGCTGGCGCACGGGTTGCTGTTGGCGCTCATCTACAACCTTCCGGCGACGCCTCGGACGCTGACCGGCGACCCGCTCGGCGACGACTCGGAGCGCCTGCGCCGCGCGCAGTTGATGGCCTTCGAGGAGCCGGCGCCCGAGCTCACCGAGGACGACGACGCCGAGTCCACCGACAACCCCAACGAGGGCAACGCGGGGGGCGCGGAGATGTCCGACGCGGGCAAGCAGGGCGTCCAGGACTCGAACAACGCCGATGGGCGTTTGCTGATCAAAAAGCGCCGCGAAACTCAGGAGATGTCTCGCGGAGAGGCTCTCGCCGTGGCGCGCAACTCGGGTGTCCTGTACGTGTTCAACTCGAGCCACGCCGGCGCGCAGGATCCGTTTGCGACGATCACCGGCACGACCTTCGATTACTCGTCGGGTATCGGCGACCGCGACGTCTTCGGCGGGTACACGGGCGACGAGTTCCGCAACGCCTACGGTGGTTGGGGCTCCGGCGTCTACGGCACCGGCCCCGGCGGCGGCGGCGACAAGTACGGCACCATCGGCACCGGCAACTACAACACCATCGGCGACACCGGGCTGGGCGACACGTCGTTCTACAACGGCCGCCCGCCGGGTAAGCGCCTCATCCGCAACCCGAAGGCCCCCGAGACCCTCGAGCTCGGCAAGGTCCAAAGCGGCCAGTACGACAAGGCGCTAATTCGTCGCTACATCAAGCAGCAACGGAACCGGTTGCGCCACTGCTACGAGCGTGAGCTCGTCGTTGACCGCACCCTCGAAGGCACGATCACCTCGGTGTTCATCATCAACGACCGCGGCGCCGTCGTGTCGTCACTCGCCTCGGGGATGGGCAGCAAGAACGTCGAAGACTGCATCGCTGAAACGGTGAAATCGATCCAGTTCCCGGCGCCCGACGAGGGCGGCATGCACAAGGTGACGTACCCGTTCCACTTCCACCACGCGGGCAACTAGCGAGGTCGCCGGTTACCGCAGGAGCTCGAGCCGCACGCGGTCGCCGAGCCAATCGAACAGCAGCACTGCGGCGATGGTCATGCCCACGAGAGTCGCGAGATCGCTCATGTGGAACAGGCTGATCGCCGTGTGCATGGCGTAGCCGAGGCCGCCGGCGCCGACGAACCCAACCATTGCAGCGTCGCGGATGTTGACTTCGAAGCGGAACAAGGCGAACGACAACATGCGCGGGAACGCCTGAGGCAGCACCCCGTACAGGTAGCGGGCCAGGGGCCCGGCGCCGGTCGCTTCGATCATGCGCGGGGGCTCTGGCTGGGCTTCTTCCAGGGCGTCGCCGAACAGTCGCCCGAGGATTCCGGTCGTGTGCACGGTGAGGGCGAGGATGCCGGCGGTGACACCGGGGCCGACCCACACGATGAACAGCAGCGCCCAGATCAGCTCGGGCAAGGAACGGGCGAGCTGCAGCGACAACCGCGAGGGGACGATGAGCAGCACTGCCGCCCAGCGGGTGGGGCCGCGACCGCGCGGCGCATTTTGCAAGTAGCCGCGCAGGGTGAAGGTCGTTGCCGACATGGGCGCCAACACGAAGGCGATGCCGGCGGCGACGACCGTGGCGCACCAGGCCATCGCCACGGTGATCGCGGCGAGCTCGAGGGCGTGCCACACGAAGCTGGCTTCGGTGTTGGGATGCAAGAAGCCGCCGGCGAACTCGGTAAACTGGTCGACCGCATCGGAGCTGATGATGTCGCCCCAGGGAATATCGAGCCAGATGAGTCCGGCGAGAGCGCCGAGGACGAACAGGGACACGGGCCATAACGGTCGGGCGCGGCGCAAGGCGACGGAGACCAGCTCGAGAACGACGACGTAGGCGAGGACTGCGAGGAGCGCCGTCGCGAGCTTGTCGTACTGGAAGTAGCGGATGCTCAGGTCGATCTCGCTGCCCAGACCGCCGGCGCCGACGACTCCGAGGATCGACGCGCTGCGGATCGCGCACTCGAGGCGGAACAGCGCGTAGGCGATCCACTGACCACGCACCTGGGGTAACACGCCGTACAAGAACACTGCGACCGAGCCGGCGCCCGAGGCGCGCAGCAGGCGAATCGGCTCCGGGTCCGCTGCCTCGATGAGCTCGGCGAACAGCTTGCCGATGATTCCGCTGAAGGTGATCCCGATGGCGAGCACCGCGGGGCCTGCGCCCAGGCCCAGGATGCGCACGAACAGATACGCCCACAAGATCTCGGGGACGGATCGGTAGAACACGAGAATGCCGCGCGCCGTCGCGCGGATGATGCGCTGGATCCACAGCCGCCAGGGCCGAGTGAGGGGATCGTCGGGGAGCCCCGGAATTCGTGCCGCGAGGACTGCGAGGCCGGTGGCCAGCACCAGGGCGAGGGCGAGGCCCAGAGCACCGATCAACACGCTCTCGATCGCGAGCGTGCCGATGCGCGCCAAAAAGCCGCTGCTCAGGTCCGGGCTCGTGAGGGAGCCCAGCAGGTCAGTGAAGCTGGCCCATCCGTCGCGGTCGCCGAGCCGGTGGAGCTCGGCGCCGCTGAGCCACGCCGCGGCGAGGGCAGTGACGACGACGGCGGCGGTGATGGCTATGCGCCGGCGGTCGCCGGCTTCAGATCCGCTCACGGCTGCCCTCGTAGAGATCGTCGAGGGCTGCGTCGGTCACCTCGGACGGCGGCTTGTCGAGAACCAGCGCGCCCTCGCGCAGGCCGATGACGCGGTCGACGCTGTCGAGAATGTGACTCACGCTGTGTGTCGAGATGATCAGCGTCGCTCGCAGGCGCGTGGCTTCGCGAACGAGCAGCTCGATTACGTCGGCGGAGGTCGTCGGGTCGAGGGCGGCGGTGGGCTCATCAGCGAGCATCAGCGTTGGCTCCGCGGCGATCGCTCGGGCGATGGCGACGCGCTGTTGCTGGCCGCCACTGAGCACGCTCACCTTGTCCCACTGCCGGTCGGCGAGGCCGACGTGGTCGAGCAGCTCGCGCGTTTCGTCGCGCTCGAAGGACCACAGCAACGACGCGAGGGTCTTCCACCACGGCCACTGCGGCAGCTTGCCGGCGATGACGTTGCCGTGGACGGTAAGCTGCGGGATCAGTGTGATGCCTTGATCGACCACGGCGCACCGACGGCGGTGCCCGCGGATCTCGGCGGGCGTCATCATCTCGATCGGGGAGTCACCGATGTGGATTTTGCCCGCGGTGGTGCGCAGGGCGCCCATCAGCAGCCGCAGCAGGGTGGTCTTGCCGCTACCGCTGGGCCCGACCAGCGCGATCCGCTCGCCGGGCTCGATGGTCAGCGACAGATCTCGTACCGCGACGCGCGGGTTCCAGCGCCGCTCGACGCCGTCGAGCCGAATGCGTGGGGCGCCGGGCAAGGGTCTATTTCTTGAGCAGACCGATCTTCAGCGCGACGCTCTCGATCGCGTCGAAGTCGCTCGGGCTGGCGGGGACGTACTGGGTGGCGCCCATTCGGTCGAGCACTGGTTTGTGCTCCGGGTTCGCCGGATCCAGGTTCAGGAACGTAGCGGCGAACTTGGTGCGGACTTGCTCGGGCAGGGCGGCGCGCGCCGTCCACACGTAGTCGACGTAGCCCGGAGTCTCCCAGATGACCTTGACCTTGCTGGTGTCGACCGCGCCGTCCGCTACCATGCGATCCCATACCTGTTTGTTCAACGCACCGGCCGACACCTTGCCGGACTCGACGACCTTCGCCGTCGCGTCGTGGGCGCCGCTGAACACGGGAACGCCATCGAAGTCATTTTCCGGATCGATGGAGAACTCGGTGAGCAAGAAGTGCCGCGGCATCAAGTGCCCCGACGTGGAGCTCTTGGAACCGAAGGCGAACTTCTTGCCGTTGGTGTCCTCCACCTTCTCGATGCCGCTGTGGGTGTTGGCGATGAACACGCTGTGAAATTCGCGGTCGATGTCGCGCATGACCAGGGGGACGACGTCGGCCATGTTGCGCGCTTGCACGTGGGTGAATCCGCCGAGCCAGGCGAAGTCGACCTTGCCCGCGGCCAACGCCTGGACGGCAGCGCCGTAGTCCGTGACCGGCACGTACTCCACGGGAATGCCGAGCTGCGCGGTGAGGAGGGTGGTCATCGGCTCGTACTCGCGCGCGAGCTCGGTCGGATTTTCGTCCGGGATCCCGGTGACGCGGATCTTGCTCGGCATCCCGGTGACCGGCGCTTTGTCCTCGGCGCCGCACCCCAGAGCGAGGGCGGCGGTCGCGATTGCGATGAGTGTGATCTTCGGCATGCGGATTCGGGGAGGGTAGCACCCGCAGCGACCGTCACAATGCGAGGACGAGAAGCATTCCGCATTCGCATACCTGCTCGGTCGCGCCCAGAAAATCGCCGGTGAGGCCGCCGGCGCGGACGTGAAACCGCCATCCGCAAATTATCGCAATCGAGACGCCGGATGCGCCCATGGCCAGCAGCTCAGAAAGTGAGATCCACCCCCGAAGGTCGAAGTACGCTGCGGCGATCGCGGTGATCGCCGAGGCGAGCATCAGCGGTCCAGGGCCGCCGTCGAAAGCGGGGCTGCGGCGCGTGTCGTTGGCCGTGACGTAGCTCAGGGCGCTCATCAGCCACACCGGAGGCAACCGTGCGAAGCACTGGGTCGCGATCAGCGCGATGGGCGCGCGATCGCCGAGGCTCGCGAGCAGCGCGATGCGCAGACTGATCGAGATCACCAGCGCACAGCCGCCGAACACGCCGATGCGGCTGTCCTTGAGGATCTCGAACACGCGTTCGCGGGTGTAGGCGCCGCCGAGGGCGTCGGCGGTGTCGGCGAGGCCGTCTTCGTGAAACGCGCCGGTGAGCAGCATCCCCGCACTCACGGCGAGGGTCGCTGCCACGACCGCGCCCGCCGACGCGGTCGCCGTGTAGACGACGGCCATCGCAGCGCCGACGGCGGCGCCGATCAGCGGGAAGTAGCCGGGGGCCCAGCGAAGCTCTGCTTCGCTCGTGGCGCCGCCCGCGGGTACGCGCGTAAGGAACCCGAGCGCCGCGCGAGCACCGCCGAGCAGCGGCGGCAGCGGCACTAGCCCGCGCCCCGGACCGGGCCGGGGACGTCGGCGTTCGCGAAGGTCGCCATCTCGTTGTGAAGCGTGCACGCGAGGTCGACCAGCGGCAGCGCCGCCAGCGCGCCGCTGCCCTCACCCAGGCGCATCGACAGATCGAGCAGCGGATGGGCATCGAGAGCGTGCAGCAGTCGCGCGTGCCCGCGCTCGTGGGAGCGGTGGGCGAACAACAGTCCGTGGCGCGCGTCCTCGTTCATGCGCACGAGGGCGAGCATGGCGGAGGTCACGATGAATCCGTCGACGAGCACGGCGATGCGGCGCTCGAGAGCGCGCTCGGCAGCGCCGATGAGCGCGGCAATCTCCCGCCCACCGGTGATCCTGACGATCTCGCGCGGTGCGTGGCCGTTTGCGCGGGCGGAGGCGTCGCGCACGACGGCGATCTTGTTGCGCAGCGTCGCTCCGGCGATGCCCGTTCCCGCGCCGACGATGTCCGACGCGTCGCAGCGCAGCAGTGCGCACGCGATCGCGGCCGCGACGGTCGTGTTCCCGATGCCCATCTCTCCCAGCACGAGCACGCGGGTGTCGCCGGGCAGCTCGTCGACCTCGCGCGCGCCGGCTGCGAGGGCGGACTCGAACACCTCTTGCGTCATCGCGTCTTCGGTGCGGATGTCGCCCGCGCCCAGGCTCGCTACGTCGGCGCGGCGGAAGGTGACTTCGCCGTTGGCCCTGGAAACGTCGTACGGGTGGGCGACGCCGACGTCGACCACGCGCAGGGGAATGTCGAGCTTGCGGCACAGCACACTCGCCGCCGCGCCGCCGGTGACGAAGTTCTGAACCATGGCGGCGGTGACCTCGGCGGGATAGGCCGATACGCCGTGGGCGGTCACGGGGTGATCCGCAGCGAATAGAATCGCCGCTGCCGGACCGCCGGCTGGCGTATCGCTTCCCTGAAACCCGGCGAGTTGGATCGCGATCTGTTCGAGCTGTCCGAGGCTACCGGCGGGCTTGGTCAGCACTGCCTGGCGCGCTTGCGCGCGTTGTGCGGTGGCGAGATCGAACTTCGGGAAGCTCCGCATGACGGCGGAGCATACATCAGCGCGGCCGTGCCTTACAGCTGCTCGAGGAAGGCGATCAGGTTGTCGACATCGGCGTCGTCCAGGTGCGACACCTTGCCCATGCCGTGAATCGTGCCGTTCTCGAGCAGCAGCGCGCGCAGCGTCGAGGCGCTGCCGTCGTGATAGTAGGGCGCGCTCGAGGCCAGGCCCAGCAGCGACGGCGTGTCGACCTGCTTGAGGTCGTCGGCCAGCTCGTAGCTCTTGCGGTTGGTGAGCATCGCCCCTTCGTGACACGTCACGCAGCCCGCGTCCTTGCTGTTGAAGATCTTCTCGCCTTTCGCCACCGCGTGCTTATCGTCGATGGTCGGCCTGCGCGGTGGGTTGGTGATCTCGAGGAACGCCGCCAGGTCCTCGGCCTGCGTTTTCGAGAT
>Ga0326597_10011621_pt1 | contig 11652 bp, 6 predicted proteins | sample RVTome_12_FD_203789 | JGI IMG/M metagenome (GOLD analysis project Ga0326597, IMG submission 203789) | Soil microbial communities from uranium-contaminated site in the Upper Colorado River Basin, Wyoming, United States - RVT100D185 | ecosystem: Environmental > Terrestrial > Soil > Contaminated >...
CATCGGAATCACGGGTGACACCGGCACAATCCGCTGCGTGGACCTGATCGAGACCTCGACCCGGTCGATGAAGAACGACATCCAGCCGATCGCGGATCCACTGGCTCGCATGGTTCGATTGCAGGGCGTGGAGTTCACCTGGGACGAGTGCGTCGGTGGGCGGCGCGACATCGGCCTGATCGCGGAAGAGGTCGCGGAAGTGCTGCCCGAGCTGGTCCGCTTCGAGGAGGACGGGGTTACGGCCACGGGAATCAACTACACCCACCTCACCGCCGTTGCGGTTGAGGCCATCAAAGAGCAGCAACAACGGATCGATTCCCTCCGCGAGGAGAAGAACGCGGAGATCGCGGCCTTGCGCGAACGAATGGACCAGTTGGAATCGGCACTTAAAGGCATCGTAGGACACGGAGCGGGAGCAAAGCCATGAGAACCTCGCGAGTACTCGTCGGAGCAAGCCTTCACCTGTCGTTGGCGGCGACGCTTTCCGCTGCACAGGTCGGAACTGCGTTCACCTATCAGGGCCAACTCAAACAAAGCGACGTGCCGTACAACGGTTCGGCGAACTTTCAGTTCGCGTTGTTCGACTCCAAAACCGGCGGCACTCCGATTGGCGCCCTTTTCGACGCGAGCAATGTCCAACTGGTCAACGGCCTGTTCACCGTCGACTTGGACTTCGGCGCCGGTGCGTTCACCAGCGACGCCCGTTGGCTTCAGGTCACGGTGAACGGGACGCCGCTGTCGCCGCGACAACCCGTCACCCCGACCCCCGCGGCGTTGTCGGTCGCCGGTCTGCCCTTCACGCCGGGTACGCCCGAGGCGGTCGATCGGCAACAGACAATTCTCAGCAGCCTCCTCTCCACCGTGAATGTCGGCGCTTGGCAGTCTTTCACGCCGACCGGGACCGGGGTTTTCACCTTTGTGGAGTTCCGTGGTGCAGGATCCAATTGTGCACTGAACATAACGCTACGCGACGGGTTGGGGACGGCGGGATCGGTACTGGGAAGCGGGACTGCAATCCGGGGATCAGGCGAGTTCCTGTTCGTTCGCCTTGACCGCCAACCGCTTCTCGTTGCCGAACATACCTACACCTTCGATTTCGCCGGCTCCAGCAGCGGATGCTTGGTCCGCGTTACAAATGACCAGGCCCCGGGTTCCCAAGGTATGTCCTTCTCCGGCCCGAGGAACTGGTACTTTCGACAGTTTTCGCGCGGGCTGCCGACCGTCGAAGCCTTTTCCGTGGCCCCGTGGGCGGCTTCCCCCTCGGGTGTTTCTTCCATGCAAAGGGTCGGCATCGGCACCGCCGCCCCCGGCGCCCGGCTGGATGTGCGCGGCGCCGGGGACGTTAACGTCTTCGCTGGGGATTTAGCGCCGTTCGGAGCCGCGGGGTTCGAAACCAACTTCAACCCCGGCGCGACCCACGCCTGGTTCGCGGAGAACGGCGACCGCGTGTTCAGTGTGACCAGCGGTGGCGCGGGATTCTTTTTGGGCAACGTCGGCATTGGGACCACAGACCTGGGTTTCTCGCTTGCGGTGAACGGCAGCGCAGGTAAACCCGGCGGCGGAACCTGGTCCACCCTGTCCGACCGTCGCCTGAAGAAAGAAATCGAGCCGCTGCGCGGCGCCCTCGCCCGGCTTCTCAGCCTGAGGGGCGTAACGTTTGAGTTCACGGAGGAAGGATTGAAAACCGGGCTGGCCACGCCCGGACGACAAATAGGGCTGATCGCCCAGGACGTCGAACCGGTCTTTCCCGAATGGGTCAGCCGGACCCCGTCCGGCCACAGGTTTGTGAACGAGCAGGGCACGACGGCGTTGTTCGTGGAAGGGCTGCGCGAATTGCGGGCGGAGAAAGATGCGCAAATTGCCGCCAAGGACGCGGAGATCGCCGAGCTGCATGCGCGGCTAAGCCGCTTGGAGAAGGTGTTCGAGGCCTCATACGGGAGGAACGGGTCGTGAGAACGAAACGATTCATGTTTCCGGTCGTGATCTTCGCGGGTTGCGCGGGGACGGCGTCGGCACAGACGTCTTATCAACAGCGGATTTTCTTTTCGGATAATCGGCTCGGCGCGGCCGACCCGGCCGTTCCGGGGCCCAGCCCCACGAACGAGGAAGTCCCGCGGCGGCGACGGCGGACTTCTTCGGCAACAAGAACGTCGGGGCCAACTATCCCTGGGTCTTTCTTGCCTACGGCGTCGCGGGCATCATGGGTCCGCGGATCGCGGCGTACTTCAAGGATGCCGGAGGCGACATTGCGGTTTGGAAGATGCCGTTCCTGATCGCCGGCGTGGCGTGCCTTGTCGCGGCGGCTCTGGGTCTGATGCTCAAAGCCCCCAAGCGTCGTCTCGCCACGGAGACTCAATCGGTTCCCGTGCGTGCACCAAGAGAACTCACCCCCTCGCGCGACCGATCCGACGCGGGACGAGCACTGGAGCCGCAGCACCGCTAACGGCGTAGCTCCTCAGCCGTCGTTAGTCGTTTGTGGATGATCCGTGCGGGGGCCTTCATAGCTTCAGGGTAAGTTCGCGAGTTCGCGCAATTCCCGTTTGAGAGAATTGACCCCGTCGGCGGTCGCGTCTATCATTATCGGCGTTTTCAGTCTTGGGGCGGCGCGGCAAGACTGGGGCCTCGGGCGGCGCGGCTGCCGGTCGAAACTTGAAGGGGTCGCCCATGCTCCGCGCACCTTCTTCCGTTCGAGGCGTCGCCGTCCTTCTCCTCTGTTCGGTTGCCGTTGCCGCTTTCGAAGTTCCGCCGTCACAAGACACTCCGTCCACCAATGTTCCGGTGATCCTCGCTCCCGAGACCGCCGACGGGCCCGCCGCCTTGTCCAGCGATAAGTCAGGTTCCCCAAGCGATGTTGTCGTCCCAGGCGATCTCATGCCCTTGCCGCTCGGCGTCGCCACAGTTCGTCGCGTCGTCGCCCCCGGCGCCGCCGGGGTGAATGCCAGGGACGGCGACTCCGGTTCGGCGGCCGCCGACGGTGCCGGAAGCCGGCTTGTCTACAGCAACACGCTCGGAGCCTACGTGTTCGCGCCGCTCCTAGCGAATGCGCGAATGGCTGACGACATCACGACGACGGCCGCGCACGGCTGCCCGCTCGATCGCTTCGTGTTCCGCGTGAGCGGCAACAGCGACGGCACCGGGGTCGGACCATTCAGCGTCACGTTCGCGCTCTATGAAGTCTGCCCGGGATCGAGCCTCACACCCGAGCCGATCGCGGGCACGTCGGGGATTGCCGACCTTCCCGACGAGGGCGTCTACGACATTGAAGTGACGATTCCCACGGATCAGGTGACATCGCTGCCGACCAGTTTCTACCTTGGCCTGCGCTTCAGCCGCGAGAAGGCCGGGGTTGTCCTGGGCGCGCCCGCGTTGGTCGGGTTCTCGGCCGACGCGTTCGATTATCCAATCGCCGCAAGGTGTGCGACTCGCTTCGCCAGCGGCGTCCACGCCAGTTTTCACGCCCAGTTCTACGTCCGCGAGCCGTGCGGTTCGACCTTTCCGGTTTATCGGAACACGCAGCAAGCAGCCCCCGCGTTCACGGCCGGCGCGGAAACGCGGTTCGCCGACGACATTCAACTAGTTGGTGAACCATGCAATCTGGTCGCGTACGAGGTCAGCGTCAGGGCTATTACCAGAACGGGCTACGGCGGGATTGAGGTCGATCTTCGAACTGAACTGTCCAATTCGGATCCGTGGAACGGCGGCGTGATCGAGAGGACTCGCGCCCAGGGTTTCGTTTTCGGCGATCAGGCGCGGATGTTTCGCAAGGTGTTCGATCCGCCGGTTCCGCTCCCGCAAAACAACCTGTGGATGGCGTTCAGAACGTCGAGCAGCGTTGTGGGATCCATCCTGACATGCCGCGCATCGGACATCGGTACGACGCTCGATAGCTACCAGGTGTTTCGCAACGCGCGGTGGGAACCGGCGGACGCGGGTTCGGCGTGCCACGCCGCCTTTGACATCAGGCTCTACTGCGCCGGCGAGGCTCCTATCGGTGCGTGCTGCGATACTCTGTTTGTGACCAACGGCGCGTGTGCCGGGGGGCTTCGAGACGGAAAGCCGTGCGGTTCCTGGCGTGACTGTCCGCAGGGCGAACCGGGTTCCGGGCACCGGCTTTGCGTCGGCGACGCCGTCTGCCGCGAGGTCGCCAGGCTGAACTGTTCAGATAATCGCTGGATGGAGGGCGCAGCGTGTAATCCCGATCTATTCTCGCCTGCATGCGGGCGCGCCGCCTGCTGTCTGCCGGACGATACTTGCGCGGACCTGACGCAGGCGGAATGCCTGCGCGCGGCGCCGCCGGGTGACGAGATTTTCTGGCAGCGAACAGCATCTTGCGAAACCCCCCTATTCCAGTGTCCAATCTACGCATGCCTTCAACGTCGCGGCGACTGCGAGGCGCCGCACGAGGACCGTGGGTGCGAGAACGCGTTTTGTTGCGTGCCGGTGTGTCTCTACGACCCCTACTGCTGCGATGTCGCTTGGGATCAGCTGTGCGTTGATCTCGCGGCCGAGTTCTGTCATTTTGAGCCACCGCCCAACGATTCGTGCTTCTCGCCCGAGGCGACGAAAGGGGCCATTGCGATTCCGGAACACGGCAGCGTCAACGTGATTGTGGCGAACGCAGTGCGGAATGGGGCGGATCCCGCCCTGTGCTGCGTCGGCGGAACCCAATCCTCGCAGGGGTATCAGAGCACGTGGTACACGTTCACGTCCAGGTACAGCTCGGTGCGGGTGCGCACGTTCGAGGCGAACCCATGGAATCTCGACACGTTGGTGCAGGTTTACCAGGCGCTTGACTCGTCCTCGTCTGCGGCGGCGTGCAGCAGTCTGTCGCCAATCGCGTGCAATGACGACGCGCCCGGGGTTGACGGCGGGGTTTCGGACGTTTGCGTCACCGACCTCGTTCCCGGCGAAACCTATTACGTGGAAGTGGTCACGAAGAAGAATGGAGCCGGCTTGGCACTGTCCGTCGGCGTGGAATCGCCATGTCGTTCCCAATCGTTGGTCGTCAACGACGACTGCCGGCAGGCCACGGCCGTTACGGAGCCATTGGTCAGCTACGACCTGAACGGGGCGGGCACGGATTGTGTGAACGTGCCGGTCGACCGGTTCGATCTGCCCGAGTGCGGGATGGACCGCGAGGTGTGGTTCGATTGGACCGTCCCGGCAACGGGATTGGCCGTGCTTCGCGTGCTGGGGCCCGACGGCGCGCTGCTACCGAACGGACGTGTCCACGCCTACCGGGGATGTGGGTGCCCGGCCGAGTTCGACGAACTTGGGCGCTGCAATCTGTATACGGCGTTAGTACCCGGGGCGGCCACGTTCCACGTGGCAGAGAGTGAGTGTTTCAAAATCCGCGTGGGCGATTCCGCGGGCGCGGCGCCGACCGGTGTGCTGTCCGCCGAAGTCATGCAATGCGGCGAGGGCCCGGTCAGGTTCGTCGATCCACCACACACCGCGGTCGATGCGGCGCAGCCGTATGCGTCGTATCGCGCGTGGGAACGGCTCGGGTTCCAGCAGTTCGTAGTGGAAGTACCCGACGGCGGCAATAATCCGCTGTGCTGGAGACTGTGCGAGGACGACGATCCAGGGTTTCGCAACTACATCCGCGAAATCTCTACCAACGGCGACGGGACGATCACCTTGACGCTCGCGCGGGCGATCACGCCGGGGGGCATGAGCTCGTTGATTTTCACCGACCAGAACGCCAGAAACTGGGCGGGGCACTTCATCTCGAGCCCGGGGAACGTCAACGCCGACGGCTACACCAGCTCGGAGGACGTTGCGGCGCTGGCGGATACGCTGGCGGCCTTGTCGCCATCGGCCGAGGAAACGCGGCTGGCGGATGTCGATCGCAGCGGGGCAGCGACCCCGGCCGACCTTCTGCGCGAGATCGATCTGTTGGGCGGCGCTTTGGAGTTTGGGCCCAGTTGGGACGGGCATCGGAAACCGACCAGTCCGCCCCACGATTGTCCGTAAGCCGTGGCTGCGGCGACGCATCTTCGGCTCCCCCACCGCTAAAGCGATGGGGCACCCAACCGATGGGTTTCTCGCGGACTCCGATCCCTCACGTTCGTCAACCGCTCCGCCACGGCCTGGAAACCGGCTGGGTCGTTGATCGACGTGCGTAGGATCGGCTTTTCCGGGTCGAAGGCGCGGATCGGGCCGACGGCTTCGTCGAAGTCGAAGTCCGTCGAGGCCAGCAGGTCCGTTTTGGTGACGACGACCAAGTCCGCGACCTTGAACAGGTACGGGTATTTCGCGGGCTTGTCGTCCCCTTCGGTGACGCTCAGGACCGCGACGCGGAAGTGCTCGCCCAGGTCGAAGTTGGCCGGGCAGATGGGATTGCCGACGTTCTCGATGAGCAGAAGGTCGATCTCGTCCAGCGGCAGTCGCCGCATTCCTTCCTGAACGAGCGTGGGGGTCAAATGGCAGCCGCCTTCGGTGAGCAGTTGCACGACCGGCACGTCGAGGGCCGCGATGCGTTCCGCGTCCTTGGTCGTGGCGAGGTCGCCTTCGAGCACCGCCACGCGGGAGCCGGCCGCTAAGGACAAGGAGATCGCGGCCTTGCGCGATCGAATGGACCAGTTGGAATCGGCGCTCAAGACGCTCACGGAACGCGAAGCGGGCGTCAGGCCGTGAAAAAGGGGCGAATACCGAATCTCCGAGCGCGATGGCGTCGGATCGCCCTCAACCAACCTTCGTGCGGGCGAACACGCGCGGTCGGGTGGCATGACGACCCTCGCATGGCCATGTTCCCGCCCATGATCCCCATGCTCCCGCAAGCGTGAGCATGGCACCCGGCACCCGACGCTGAGTCCGTTCCATGCGGGAGCTATAGGATCCCGGTATACTGATCCAGAGTTGAGGGGTTCGCCAGGGCGTCCCGATTCGGGACCGCTTCGCCGTGGATCATGCGGGTGACGGCGATCTCGACTTTTTTCCCGCTGATCGTGTAGGGCACGGCCGTCACCTGGCGGATGTGCTTGGGAACGTGCCTCTTCGTCGCGCCCTCGGCGATACGCTTTTTGATCTTCTCGATCAAGTCGTCGTCGAGGTTCACACCCTCGCGCAGGACGACGAAGAGGCAGACTTCGACGTCAGCGTCGGGCGTGTTCTTGCCGACGACGACGCTGTCGGTGATCTCCTCCATCGACTCGACCTGCCGGTAGATTTCCGCCGTACCGATGCGGACGCCGCCGGGATTGAGCGTCGCGTCGGATCGGCCGTAGACGAGCACGCCGCCGTGTTCGGTGATCTCCACGAAATCGCCGTGACGCCACACGCCGGGGAAGTCGTCGAAGTAAGCTTTTCGATATTTCTCGCCGTCCGCATCGTTCCAGAAGCTCACCGGCTGCGAGGGGAATGGTGAACAGCAGACCAGTTCGCCCTTTTCGCCGACGACAGGTTGGCCGTCGAGGTCGAAAGCCTGTACGTCCATGCCCAGGCCTAAGCATTGAATCTCGCCCGCGCGGACCGGCAGAATCGGATTGCCCAGCATGAAACAACTGATGATGTCCGTGCCGCCGGAGATGCTCGAAAGCTGGAGATCGCTCTTCACATGGTCGTACACCCAACGGAAGTTCTCGACTGTCAGCGGCGAACCCGTCGAAAGCACGGCCCGCAACTTGGACAGGTCGTTCTTTTTCCCCGGTTCGAGGCCGACGTTCTCGCACGCGGCCACGAATTTCGGGCTGGTACCGAATACCGTGATGCCCAGACGCTCCGCCATTCCCCACAAATGGTTCGGTTTGGGGTAGAACGGACTGCCGTCGTAGAGGACGACGGTCGCCCCGACGCCCAGCGAACTGACCAGCCAGTTCCACATCATCCAGCCGCAGGTGGTGAAGTAGAAGATGGTGTCGTCCCGCCGCAGGTCGCAGTGCAGCATCAACTCCTTCATGTGCTGTAAGAGCGTGCCGCCGACACCGTGAACGATACATTTGGGCACGCCCGTCGTGCCCGATGAGTACATGACGTACAGGGGGTGATCGAACGGCACCGATTCGTAACGCCGCGAGCCGCGGGCTTCAGCCCGCGCGGATTCACCGGATTCCAGAAAATCGCCCCACACCGTCGCCCCCCGAATCCCCGACACGTCCGGCTTCTCGTCCATGAACGGCACGATCACCACCCGCTCGATGCTGGGTATCTTCTCCACAATCCCACGAACCCGTTCGAGCGAGTCGATCTTCTTCCCGTTGTAGGAGTACCCGTCCGCCGCAACCAGTAGCTTCGGCGTAATCTGTCCGAAGCGGTCGAACACGCCGTTGATGCCGAAATCCGGCGAGCACGACGACCACGTCGCCCCGAGCGTGGCCGTGGCGAGCATGGCCGTCACCGCCTCGGGTAGGTTCGGCAGGAACCCGCCCACGCGGTCGCCGCGGGCGACGCCCGCGGCGCGCATCGCCGATGCGAGGCGGCCGACGGTTTCGCGCAGTTGGCGAAACGTGATCGTGCGGGTTCGCCCTAGTTCATCCTCGGATTCGATGGCGATGCGATCGTCCGAGAAGCGCATGAGGTGAGCCGCGAAGTTCAACTCCATCCCTGGGAACCACTTGGTCCCGAGCATCCCCTCGCCCGTGCAGGTCGCCGTCGCGGGCTGGGTCGGGTTGATCTCAGCCCATTCGAGCAGCTCTCGCCAGAACCGATCCCGATGCGTCACGGACCAGCGATGCAGCGACGGCCAGTCGGAGGCGAACCCATGCCGCTTTGCCGCCGCGGACATGAAGGCGTGCATCCGACTGCGCTCGATCCGTTCTTTGGAAGGTTGCCACAGAAGTTCGCCGCTGGGCATGATGATTCTCGCTTGCCGCGCCGGTCCGGCTGTTGCACTGCTCACAGAGCAGTGGCACACGGCGATCGACCGTTCGCTATTGAGGATTTGCCATACGCCGTTCCTGCGCCGCCCACGAGGGGCGACGCTACATGCGCCCGCACATCGTGGGCCATTGTTGTGACGCGGGCGGACCCGGTCAACGCACGCCCGAGTTTCGCGGGGGTCGAGGGGGTGGGCCGGTGAGGGGAAGTCGTGTTGCTGATCGGGAGGGGCGTTCGATTCGATGCCGAGTAGCTCCGCGCGGGCTGAAGCCCGCGGCTCGCCTGTCGACGTTGTCGGCAGAAAACCACTGGTGGACGAGCCACCAGTGGCACCCAATGGCGACGGACGCCGAGAATTGAAAGGCCCTGTCCTGATCGGCACGCGGATCCAGCTCGACTTTCAGGGGTGTTACGAGGCCGAGTAGCTCCGCGCGGGCTGAAGCCCGCGGCTCGCCTGAAGGAAGCTCTACCGGCTCGTAGCCCCGTCGAGTTGCTGGACGGCCCAGAGGTGGGCTTCATCGGCGGGCTGCCAGTCCGTACCCGCCGTCAGGGCCACGAGAAGCGCGTAGTCCGACGCACGGTCGTTGTTGCGAAGCGCATTGAGCGAGTTCCACGTCAGGTAGCTTTCCAGCGCTCCACTCGACGTGTCCCTCGCTTCCAGGTAGGAGCGTCGTTCCGACAGACTCAGTTGAGCCGGCGGCGGCAACGGCAAGCGCGGATCCAATGCCAGGGCGATGCCCAATCGCTTCTCGAAGGGCGTTGCCGACTCGGCGGCGATCGCGTTGCCAACCAGCGCTAGAACCGGATCGATCAGCTTTCCGCCCAGGGCGGCGGCGTTCGAGTCACCGGCGGACAACGTCGTGTTGGCCCCCAGGCGAACGAGGAACGGCCCTTCCTGGATGGTCTTGTCGCCTTGGAGCTCTTTGCGGCCGCTGCTCCAAACGACGGCGAAGGTCGAACGTGGACCAGTGACGTATTCGGCATAGATCGTGGGTTCAACGGCCAGGCGCTTGGCCTTATCAAACTTGCCCCTGATGGTGCCCTTGAGCGTCAGAGATAACGCATCGAGGGCGACGTTGTCGGCGGGAACGGGAACGCCCTTGATACCCCATACCTTACGCAGAATCCCCATCGCCTCGGCGGGGCTCACAAGCACCGAGTTAGCGGTCGCTCCAGCGAGCTTGGCTTCCAGCTCGGCCTCCAACGACATCCGGGCCGGATGGGCGGCGAGTAAGTCATCGAGGACGGTGATTTCGCCGGCCACGGCGGTCAAACCCTCGGCGACGCCACTCAGACCGGACCATTGCATAATGAGCTTCGTCGAATCAGCGGGGTCCAACACGAGGGCGACGCTGCACGTCGGCGGCGTTTTCGTCCGACTTCGGGCCAACTCGTCAACGGCCTTGTCGATCGCCGCCAAATCAACGCCAGCGAGCGAGGCGTTCGCGGTCGACTGCGGATCGATGCCGACGCGAACGGTCGCGGTCAGTTCGAGGCTCGGATTCGAGGCCAGGGTATCCGGGGGCGACAGTCGCGGCCCGGAATTCGCATCAAGCGAAACGCGCGGCAACACGTGGGCGCGGGGCGGCGTCGCATCCAAGTAGGTCAAGACGGCGGTCTTGCGCTCAACCGGCACCGACGTATCCTCGCGTATGCCGCTGACGAACGCGGCCACGTCGGGAGGGTCCAATAGACTGAACGTCGTTCCGGCGATCTGTTTGTACCGCTCAATAATCGGCCAATAGAGCGGGGCCAGGATCGGCGCGGTGGCACCGCGTGCCCGGCTGCCATAGGGCGCGACATACACGGGCAGCGGCAGGGTCTGGTCCCACAGGGCGGGAACGGCCAGCACGAGCTTCGCGGCGTCCGCCGCGCTGCTCTCGGAAACCGCGCCGTCGGTCACCGTGCGAATCCAATGCTGCGGGTCAGCGGCGATGGCGGCCGTGAGGGTCCGCAAGGTTGCCGCCGCTTCGGCCGCTCGGGCTGTTTCGTCGTCCCAGGTCGGCGAATCGAAAACGAGTCTTCGGTGATCCCAGGGCAGGGCAATCCGCCGCTCCTTCAAACCCGACAACGTGCCGACTAACTCCACCTGGGCCTGTGGTTCGGCGAGCGCCTCGGGCGCAGTGGCGACGGCAAGGCCCTGCTCGGCCAGCAACCCCTTGTAGGTTTCTAGTGAGGCCTTCTGTTTCTCGAGGACTTCAGCCGTCACGGCAGCCTGTAGGGAGACCGCAAGTTCATCCGGCGAAAGAAGCGGGTCTGCGGGCGAGCTCCGCACGAGAACCCTCCCTGCGGACACCTCGATGACCGGCGCGCGGTCGAGAAGCGTGATGCGCACGCGGCCGAGGGCGGCACGGGCGAACACGTTCGACGCCGCCCAAGTGCGCTGGCTCGTGTCGAGCGTCCATTGCAGGGTCCGGTCGTCAAATTCCGCCTCGACCTCGCCGCAATCGACAAGACGGTCGCAGGGACCGCCGCTGAAGGTTTTCTGCGTGATAATCCCGCGCACCGTCTCGACCGCCTCTTTGAGTAACGACTCGACGCGAGCCACGCGGTCCTCAATCTCCCGGACGTCCGCATCGGACACGGGCGGTCGGTTGCGCGCCAGGTCGAGCGTCACGGTCAATGTTGCGCCTGCATCATCGAGCCCGGGGAAGAGGACGGTGGTCGTGGCTTGACCTTGGTCGCCGTCCGAGCCGCCGGTCACGAGTAGCGTCGAATAGGGTTCAAGTCGCGTTTGTGCCAGGAGCTTTCGCACGTCGTCCACGGCTTCATTGACCGTGCGTGAGGTTGTGGCCGTTCCAGTCGGGGGAGGCGGTTGCTTCTCCGGGGGTTGTT
>Ga0326597_10011622_pt1 | contig 11652 bp, 6 predicted proteins | sample RVTome_12_FD_203789 | JGI IMG/M metagenome (GOLD analysis project Ga0326597, IMG submission 203789) | Soil microbial communities from uranium-contaminated site in the Upper Colorado River Basin, Wyoming, United States - RVT100D185 | ecosystem: Environmental > Terrestrial > Soil > Contaminated >...
GAGACGAACTTGACAGCGCCGTCCCTCTCGAGGATCGACCCGAAGAGCGCGATCTCGGACGCCTCGCCCTCCGCCGGCGCGAGTTCGACACGACAGTCGGTCCAGATGCGGTTGTCGCCTTCGACCTGTGGCTCCGGCGCGCAGCGGTATCCCGACCACTCCAGCGGATGCCCCGCCCACCGCTCCATCAGGCGGCCAAATCCCCGGCTCGTGCCCGTTTCGATCTGGAACCAGAGGAGGGCGGGGGAGAGCTCGTAGGGCGGCCGCGTGTAGATCGTGTGCGGGTAGTAGAGGTAGGCGAACTCGGCCCGCGTGACGAGCAGGTCGCGGAGCGCGAGGGTGTCTGCCGCTTCGACGGCCCCGACGAACCGGTCCACGAGGTCGTCCCGCGTCGCCGCCCCGTCCTTGAGGCGCTCAGGGGCTTCGGCCACCGTAGTCCGGAAACGGCGGATCTCCTCCTCGATCGGGAGGATCGAGTCCACGATCGTCCCCGGGGGGCGGACGCCCGTTGCAGCGGTCCCTTGGTCCTCCACCGCGCCCGCAGCAGGCGCGTCGCCCCGGCCGGCGGGGCTGGAGCACGCCGCGGCGGCGACCAGTACGCCGAGGGCCGCGCCGGGGAAGCGGAACGGCCGGCGCCCTGGGGGGCGCCGGCCGAAGGTCCCGATGGTATCGGCGCGCGGATCAGTTGTCCGCATAGTTCGTCCAACCCTGCCACCACTTCGCACCCGCCGGATCCGCGGCGCCGCGGTACGCCGTGGGCGTCACGAATGTGCCGGCCTTGGTCGCGATCGCTCCCGCGAAGGCGTTCATGCCTCCGGCTGCGATGGCCGAGCCCGTCGCGGGCGTCCAGTCAAGCTGCCCCGCGGATGTCGGGCTGACCGGAAGCGCGGCGAAAAGGGCCGTGGGGGTTCCCACACCAACTTCGATCGAGTTCGCCCCGAGGTCTAACTGCCCCTGGACCGGCCCTCCGACGATCTGGGCCTGGAAGGTCGGACCGGTGCCCGTTACGTGGACGTTCTGGAGCGTGAGATCGCCGTCGGTCGCTCGGTCGAGCGTCGTTTGATCGCGGAGCGACAGGGCAGCCCGCTCCCAGCGCGCAACGACCCCATTCACGTAGATGCCTCCGGTTCCACGGCGGAGCATCGTCCCGATCCCACCGGAACCCCCGGCAAAGATACCGGCCGGGGGACCGACAAGCGTGAAGTTGGCAATCATCGGCTGCGTGAGCGGGTTCGAGTTCTGGCCGTCCACGCACCCCGCCCCGTTACAACCATCGTTTTCGATCCCCTGAGGGTCGTCCGCGACATTTCCCGCTCCCGCACGCGGCACGAGCTGCCGACTCTGGAATGCGATGGCGTATTGTACCCGCCCCGAATATCCCTCGGACATGTCGAAGTGATCGTCGCCGGCCTCGTACGACACCAGGTGCTTGGCGTCCACAGCGCCCCCGAACCACTCGAAGGAGTCGTCGAGGCCACCCAGCGCCTGCAGGTAGTCCAGAGTCGTGCCCGAGCCCACGGCCGCGAAGGTGAATGTGTTGAGCTCCGCGTTCGGGGCCGTGCCGTAGCCGGCAAACTCTACACGCACATACCGCAGGGTGCCCGACGAATCCGTATTGTTGTTACCGCCGGAATACAGAACCTGCGGGTTGTCCGCCCCGGTCCCCGTGCCCTCGAGCAGGACGTCGCCCGTGCGGTTGATGATGCCATTCCCGACGATGATGAGGCCGCCCCAGTCACCGGGCTGCCGCTGCCCCTCAGGCCGGCTGGAGGTGAACACGATCGGCTGCGCGGCAGTCCCTTCCGCAACGATCCTCGCGCCCCGCAGCACGAAGAGGGACGAGCCGAGCACGTTGTAGTCCCCCTGGATGACGGTACCAGGTTCGATGGTCAGAGTGGCCCCGTTCGCGACCTTGACGAACCCTCGCAGCGTGTAGGTGGTGTCCGAGTGAAGAGTACGGTTCGCCGTGATGTTCTCGCTGATCACCGCCTCGGTTACGGGATCGGGATCCGGGCCCACTGGGTCGTCGTCCGAACAGGAGGTTGCGAGCAGGGTTGCCACCGGCAGGAGGAATGAGATCAAACGGGCGCGTCGCATGTGCTTCCTCGAAGTTTTCGTGGCTGGATCGGACGATCCCGGGCGAAAGCCCGGAAGTGTCCCGCAGAACGATCCTACTGGGACGGCGTCACGCGAATTCGACGTCCGCGTCACGGACGGGTCACGGCTGTTCCTGCCCAGTCCGCCCGCGCCCGCCGAGCGGGGTCTGCCGGATCAGCGGCGCCAGCTCGCTCCCACCGACACCGAGCGGCCCGACCGGTAGTAGTCCCTCACCACATCGCCCTGGACCAACTCGTATGGGGCGTCGAGGATGTTCTTCACCTCCGCCTTCCCGGAGAGCCCGAGGGGAAGAGGGAACCGGAGGGAGAGGTCCAGCAGGTGGCGCGGCAGCTCGTAGACATCCGGAAGGGGAAGCTCCGCTGCGCTCGCGATCCGCTTGCCGGAAACGTTGTAGAGGATGGTGGCGCTCGCGGACTCCGCGGCGTAGGTGAGCCCCGCATTCACCACATAAGGGGACTGGCCCACCATCGGGCGCGAGTCGCCGGTGCGGCTCGCGCCCTGGGTGTTCGCGCCGATCTCGATCTCGCTCTGCATCAGCATGACATTCGAGAAGATCGAGAACGGATCGAGCACGTCGGCAAATGCGCCAAGGCCCCTCCGGACCTCGATCTCGACGCCATAGTTTGTGGCCCCTTCCGCGTTCGCGAACGTGATGATCCGCGTGCCCGAAGATCCGAGGAAGATCCGCTCGATCGGGTCCACGAAGTCCTTGCCGAAGAGCGCGATGGAGATCGCTTCGGTCGCGCTCGGATACCACTCCCAGCGCAGGTCAAAATTTCGGACGAGCGTCCGTCGGAGGTCCGGGTTCCCGATGACGTTGTCTCCGCCCAGCACCTCGCGGAACTGGACGTTCGCGAGCTCGCGGTATTCGGGACGCGAGAGCGTCTGCGATGCCGACAGCCGGAGGTTCTGGTTCTCCGAGAGCTGCCACGTCGCGCTTAGCGCGGGAAGGACATCCGTGTATCCGGGGCTCGACCGAGTCGGCGTGCCGATGGTGGAGGTGGCTCGGACTTCGATCTCGGAACGCTCGAGTCGCGCGCCGGTCACGAGGCGCAAAGACTCGGAGAGTCCCCAGTCCAACATCGCGTACCCCGCGAAGAGCAGGTCTTCGGCCGCATACGACCCACCCTGCGAAACCGGGGTGATGCGGAAGACCGACTGCCCGTTATCGTGGAAACGGCCGTCGAAGATGTCCTCTGGTGCGAGCTCGCGCGCCGTCTGATCCAGGTTGGCCGAGATCGAGTAGGCGGAGTTCGAAGCGTCGCGTTCGCGCCGACTTGCGAGGCCGCCCAGCTCGAGGGTGTGTTGACGGCCGGGAGGGCCAAAAGAAAACGCATAGCTCGCGTTCCCCTCGAAGCCGTTTTCCTCGAGCTCGCCGAACGTGCGGACCGCCCCTTCGTTCGAGGCGCTGAACCACGCGGGCGAGCGGCCCTGCTCGACCAGCATGACAAACTCCGAGCGGTCGGGCTCCGAGCGTCTCACGCCCGAAAACGTTCCAGCCCAATCGAAGCGGTGGCGGGTGCCGATCTGGTGTTCGCCCGCGAGCTGCGACGAGAACACGCTCCGCTCGACGTATCGCAGCCGCTGGATCTGGAATTCCTGTCCTAGGTTTTCACTGAAGCCCGTCTCGAAACGGGCCTCATCGTCGGCAGTGCGGTTGTACGTGCTGTTCAGTGAGATGCGTGAATGTGTCCCGAGGAGGGTCTGCAGATTCGCGAGCCCTCCCCAAAGGACGGTACGGCCCCCGCTCGTCCCCTCGAAGCGGTCGATCTCCTCGGTGCCACCGCCGGTCGTGGGGAGCGCCTGGGCGCGACGCTGGTCGAGCCGCAGCTCCGCGCTGTACGAATACGTCCCGGAGAGGAGGTAACCGAACGTCCGACCGAACACGGGATCGCTGCCCCCCATGCTCACCGAGAACGACGCGCTCGGCTTCCCGGTCTGTTGGCCCACCGACCAGACGTTCCGGAAGCTCCCGACCATTCGGTTGATCTGGGCCTGGGACGGGGTCTGGGTCTGGAAGTTGCCGAACTGGGCCACTTCCCCGGGCACGCCCCGGTTTGCAGCGGCTGTGGCGAGCCACTCACTACCGGAGGCCTGCGGAAAGAGCATCGACTTCCCGGTCACGTCGGGATTGAATCCCGTGGAAACCGAAAACGTGATCTGGCGCCCGGCCGGATAGCTGCGGGTCTGGATGTTCACCTGGGCGCCGGAGAAGTCACCCGAAAGATCCGGCGTGAAGGTCTTGGACGTCGTGATCGTTTGGAGAAGCGAGCTGGGGAAGAGGTCGAGGGGGACCATCTTCCGCTCGGGCTCTGGGCTCGGGAGGCGGGCGCCGTTCAGAGACGTCGTGGTGTACCGCTCCCCGAGACCCCGCACGATCACGTAGCGTCCGTCCTGGACAGACACCCCGCTCACACGCTTCACGGCAGCGGCCGCGTCGCTGTCGGGGCTTCGAGAGATCTCCTCCGCCGTGATCGCCGAGACCACACCCACCGCGTTCCGCTGCTCTTCGAGGGCCCGCACCACGGAGCCCCGCTCCTGCACCGCGGTCACTGTGATGCCCTGGACCGCCACGGCGGCTGCCGTCAGACCGACGTCGAGCTGCGCGGCTTCTCCCGCGACCACGGCGACCCCGGTAATCGTCTTGGCCCCGTAGCCGAGCAGGGACACGACCACGGTCTGCGAGCCCACCGGTACGCGACTCATCGTGAAACGACCGTCGATCCCCGCGAGCACACCGATCTGGGTGCCGTCGAGCGTGATGCGGGCTCCGGGAAGGGGTCGGCCCGACTCGGCCTCGACGACCTGTCCCACGATGAATCCCTGGCCCTCCTGTCCGAACGCGGACGAGGCGGCGAAGAGGAACAAGATGAGCGCGAGCGCTGCGGCGCTGAAAGAACGGAGTGCGGCCATATGCCTGATGCCTGTCTTGGGTCTCGGGTTCCGACCCGCACGGAGCGTGGGTCGATGGGCGCGCAAAGCGCCTGAGATTGACAATGGGCGGCGCGTGTAACGGATCGGTGACGAGTCGCCACCATTTCCGTGACACGCGGTCCCGTGACACACGGGAGGTGCCCGCTATCTTGTGCCCGTGACGCCCGTTCTTTTCGCCATCGTCTTGTACCTGCTCTTTCAGTTCGGCATCGGCATGTGGGTCTCCCGCCGAATCCGGACCGAGGAAGACTATCTGATCGCGGGGCGGAGCCTCGGGATGCCCCTCGCGACGTTTTCCATCTTCGCGACGTGGTTCGGGGCGGAGACGGTCATCGGATCGGCGGGCGCGACGTACTCCGACGGCGTCTCCCTCGGCTCGGCGGAGCCCTTCGGCTATGGGCTCTGCCTCATCTTGATGGGCCTCGTGCTCGCGGTGCCCCTCTGGCGACGGGGGCTGACGACCTTCGCGGACCTCTTTAGGCAGAGGTACAGCGTCGGCGTGGAGAGGCTCGCGGCCATCATCCTCATCCCGGGGTCGATCTTGTGGGCGGCCGCGCAGATCCGCGCCTTCGGGCAGGTGCTCGCGAGCGTCACCGTGGGCCTCGACGTCGAGCTCGCGATCGCGATCGCGACCGGCGTGGCGCTCGCCTACACGGTCCTGGGGGGCCTCCTCGCGGACGCGATCACCGACCTCGTCCAGGGCGCGCTCCTCGCGCTCGGCCTCGTCGTCATCCTGATCGTGGTGGGGGTCGAGCTGGGCGGGTTGGACGCGACGGTCCAGGCCGTGGCCGAATCGGGTCGCGTTCGGTTGGGCGGGGCCGAGTCCGGCCCCTTCCTCGCGACACTCGAGGAGTGGGCGATCCCCGTGCTCGGCTCCGTGATCGCGACCGAGCTGGTGAGCCGCGTGATCGCGGCCAAGTCACCCTCGGTCGCGCAGAGGTCGGCGCTCCTCGCGGGCGGCCTCTACATCGCGATTGGGCTAATCCCGGTGTTCGTCGGGCTCGTGGGGGTGACGGTCGTGCCCGGCCTCGCGGAGCCCGAGCAGGTGGTTCCAGCGGTCGCGCGCGAGCTCCTTCACCCGTTCTTCCTCGCGCTCTTCGCGGGGAGCCTGATCTCGGCCATCCTCTCCACGGTAGACTCGACGCTCCTCATATCGTCCGGGCTCCTCTCGCACAACGTGCTCGTTCCGCTCCTCAGGGAGAATCGGGAGGAGCGGAAGCTCCTGTTCGCCCGCCTGGGCGTCGTGGCGTTCGGGATCGTGGCCTACGTGCTGGCCGTTCGGGCGGAAGGTGTGTTCGCGCTGGTGGAGGACGCCTCGGCCTTCGGCGGCGGCGGCGTCCTCGTCACGGTGCTGTTCGGTCTCTTCACGCGGATGGGGGGCGCGAGGACGGCGTTGGCCACGTTAGTCGTCGGGGCGCTTTCCTACCTGGTCGGAAGCTACGGCGGATTCGCTTACCCCTTCCTCCTTTCCCTCGTCTGCTCCTTGGGCACGTACCTGATAGGGAGCTTCTTGCCGGGGTCGGCAGCCCTTGGGGTACCTCATGGTGAAGCGGAGGTGTCGTCCCGGGTCTGACAGCTCCTCACGCGTCCGTCGGGCCGCTGGCCCGAGACGGCAAGCAAAACCAGCCCGAGGATCGCGTACTCCACCCACCCTCGGATCCGTCCACGGGAGCGGACGCCCGAAGTCGGCGAAAGACGAGCAAGTGACCTGCGAGGGCCAGCTGGACCAGGAAGGTCGGTAGCCATACGTAGGGCACAGTGCTCGGCAAAAGGTTCGGGGGCCCGTCGCTGAAGACGCGGAACGGAGTCGGCGTCGCCAACACGGCCACGGTGACGATGTTCGCCAGGAGAGCGAGTCCAAGCACGTTCCAGGCCAGGAGCGTCCCTCGAGACACTTTTCGGCCGCAGAGAAGCCAGAGGCCGAGGGCGCCCCCGGTGAGCCCCGAGACGATGTCGAAGTTTCGCCCCGCGTAGCTCATCTCGACCGGAATCACCCCCTCCACCGCGAGTCTGTGCAGGAGGAGCTCGACCGGCACCCGGAACACCTGGAAGCCGACGAGCGCGGTCAAGGGGAGGGACGCTAGCCGCTCCCCGAGGCGCGACGAGGTCGCGAGGACCGTCACGATCGTGACCACGAGCACGAGGAGGAGCGCCGGAGCGGGGAGCGGGTCGTAACGGTCGAGGCGGCCCGTTCCCGCGAGCACAGCCGGCACGACCAGACTGACCGTGAGCATCGCGGGAAAGACGGCGACGGGGCTCCCGCCATCGCGGGGACGCGTCCTCACGAGCGCGACGCCGACCGCCCCCGCCAACGCGAGGACCAGGGCGACGAAGAGGCCGGTGGTCAGCGGGGACGCAGGTTGCAAGGGGGCTGGGCTGCTCCCTATTCGGTGCGGAGCGCGGTCACGGGGTCGATCCGCGCGGCCCTCCGGGCGGGGAACAGGCAAGCGAGCACTGCCACTGTCACCATGATGCCGGCGGTCCCGACGAGCGTCATCGGGTCGCCGGGAGTCGTCTGCACGAGCACGCTTTCGAGGACCTGACCCACGCCGAGCGCGCCCGCGATCCCGATCGGGAGACCGATCGCGAGCTGGATCAGAACCCGACGAAGGGCGAGCCAAGAAATCTGATGCGGCTCGGCTCCCACGGACATGCGAATCCCGAACTCCCGAATCCGTTGGATCACCGAGTTGGCGGTGATCGAGTAGAGCCCGATCGCGGACAGGAGCAGCGCGATCCCCGCAAAGACGGAAAACATGATCCCGAACGTCCGGAACGGCCAGCGGTTCAGCGCCAGACGTTCGTCCATAGTCCGCACGTCGTAGAACGGAATGTCCGGCTCGACCGCGCGCATGGCCTCGCGTACCACCATGGTGGCTGCCGCCGGGTCCCCCTGCGTCCGCACCACGAGGGTTGGCGTGCGGATAGGGTTCGCGCGAAGGGGCATGTAGATGGTCGGAAGGGGCTCCGCACCTGGCGTATTCTCGATGTCCTGCGGAATAACGGGGGCGACGCCTACCACGGTGATCCATGGTGGCTCGGGCCCTTCCAGCACGGGCACCGGACCGGTAGGGGGACGGAGCCGGATCTGTCGACCGACGGGGTCCCCATCCGGCATGTGCAGCTCGACAAAACGCTGGCTCACGATGGCGGCTTCGGATCCGGGGAGGCCATCGTCTCGACCGAAGGTGCGCCCACGAAGAAGCTCCACCTCGAAGGTCTCGAAGTAGCGCTCACTCACGGCCACCGTCAGGACCGTGGGGGCGGTCACGTCCGGGTCGAGGACATTACCGTCCACCTCGACTCCCATCGGCCCGCCGCCCTCCATAGGGACGCTGCTCGCGATTGTGTAGGAACGTACCTCGGGGATGCCTTCCAAGCGGTCGAGGAAGTCCTGGAAGAGGACCGCGCGGGGGCCAGGGTCCGGATACTTGGTGAGGGGCAGATATACCCGCATGGTGACGAGGCCGTCGGTCCGGACTCCGAGATCCATCTGATACATCGCCATGAAGCTCCGCATCATGAATCCCGCGCCCGAGAGAAGCATGAGTGTCAGGGCCATCTCACCCACGATGAGCGCCCCCGCCCATCGGCGGCTGCGAACGCCGCCAGTTCCCCCTCTCGCACCCTCTTTCAGAATCTCGTTGACGTCCGTTCGCGACACGTGGAGCGCGGGAGCGAGCCCGAAGAGCACGCCCGCGCCGAGACAGACGGCCGCGATGTACGCGAAAACGATCGCGTCGAGTGAGAAAACCATCCACGCAGGCTTTCCGACGTTCTGCGTGATCCCGTCGAACCAGGAGATCCCGAAGAGCGAGAGGCCTAGTCCCACCACTCCCGCGACCACGGACAGAAGGGCGCTCTCGACCAGGAGCTGCCGGACGATACGACCGCGGGTGGCCCCGAGCGACACGCGAACGGCGATTTCCCGCCCTCGCTCCGCCGCCTTGGCGAGCAGCAGGTTTGCGACGTTGGCGCACGCGATCAGGAGCACGAACGCAACCGCGCCCATGAGGGTTAGGAAAAGGATCGCGATCTCGCCTTGCGTCACCTGTTCATGGAACGGCATCAGGTCGAACACGAAGTCGCGATTCGAATCGGGATACTCCTCGGCGAGCCTCTCCGAGATCCCGCGGAGCTCCTGCCTCGCCTGCTCTTCGGACACGCCGGGGGCAAGGCGACCAATACCCCCGAGGTTACGGTTCGCGCGGAGGGCGGTATTGGACCCCGGGGGCAGGTTCTGCTGGGGAATCCAGACGTTCGATTCGAACGGCAGTTGCACCCCTTCGGGCATCACTCCCACGACGGTCGCGACCAGGCTGTTCACCCGGAGGATCGTGCCGAGGATGTTAGGGTCTCCGCCGAAGCGGTTCTGCCAGACCTCGTAGCCGAGTAGGACGACCGGCTCCGCCCCCGGAAGATCGTCTTCATCGGTGAAGTCGCGTCCCAGGATCGGCTGCACGCCGAACATCCGGAAGAAGTTGCCCGTCACGTATGAGCCGTTGACCTGCTCGGGGAGCCGCTCGTCGTCACTCAGGTTGACCGATGAGCCGAGCTGTGCGGCGATGCTCTCCAGCGTCCGGGTCTGATCCCGGAGGTCTGTGTAGTCCAGGAGCGAAATCCCGTCCCCTTCACCCTCGACCGTCTCGGTCCACACGCCCATCACCCGCTCGGGATCTTCGACCGGAAGCCCCCGCAGGAGGACCGCGTTCACCAGCGTGAACACCGTCGTGTTCGCCCCGATGCCGAGCGAAAGCGCCGCCACGGCGGCGAGCGTGAACCAGCGCGCTTCGATGAGCCGTCGGGTGGCGTATCGAACGTCTTGCCAGAGTTCCAAAAGGCGATCTCCTTGGGCGTGGAAGCGTTGGAGGACCCTACGAGCGGGATTCGTCCCTGGATTCGCCCGCGAGCCGCGGCGGCTTGCGTTCGCGGCGCGCCGCCGGCGATCGTCGACTTATGAAGGGGAGCCCTTGTCGATCGCAGCCATTCTGAGGAGGCCGGGCCCGAGCGGCTTCGGGTACGGCTCGACGGCCGAAGAGGTCACGGCAGGGCTGGACCTCGGCGGGCGGACCTACTTGGTGACCGGCGCGAACCGTGGGCTCGGCCTGGAAACGCTACGTGTGCTCGGGCTCCGCGGCGCCCACGTGCTCGCTGCAGCGAGGACCGAGGACACTGCACGGGGGGCGCTCGCGGTCACCGGCGCGCTTGGAACACCACTGGCCTGCGACCTCTCGGAGCCCCGCTCGGTGCGCGAATGCGTCGGCCACGTCGCCGCTCTGCTCGACGCGACTCAGACGCCTCTCGATGGCATCGTCGCGAACGCGGGGGTCATGGCCCCCAGGGAGCCCGTGCGAAAACACGGCTACGAGCTGCACGTTCTCGCGAACCACGTGGGTCACTTCATGCTGGTGACGGGCCTCCTCGACGCGCTCGGTGAGGAAGGACGCGTGGTCGTCGTGAGCTCGAACGCCCACTTCAGGGCGCCGCGGGCAGGCATCGAGTTCGACAACCTGGACGTCCGGCGGGGATACGGGCCCTACCTCGCCTACGCGCACTCGAAGCTCGCGAACGTCCTCTTCGCCGCAGCGTTGGCTCGCCGGATGCCCCTGCCCCGGCAAACGGCGAACTCCCTTCATCCAGGGGTGATCCGCACGGGAATTCAGCGCGACGTGGGCCTCCCCTCTCGGATCGCGCTGGCACTCGCGCGACCCGTCTTTCTCAAATCGATCCCGCAGGGAGCCGCGACGCAGTGCTGGGCCGTGGCGCACCCGGGTGCCTCTGGCTTGAGTGGGCGCTACCTCGCGGACTGCAACCCGTCGACGCCGAGCGCACTCGCTCGGGACCACGCCCTTCAGGAGCGGCTCTGGGAGGAAACCGGGCGGATCGTGGAGCGACTCTGAGGGAGGGACCGACCGGGAACCGACGCGCCCGCGGGGCCGGCCGGACTGCTCAGGTCAGAGTCGGCGGGCTTGCCTCCAGGACTTCCATCGCCGCCTCGACTCCGCCTCTCCGGATCGGGACCCCGGAGAGGGCGAGGCCCGACTCGACTCCCGCGAGCGTGGCCAGGAGCATGAGGTCGTTCATGTCTCCCAGGTGCCCGATCCGAAACATTCTCCCGCGAAGCTTCCCGAGCCCGGTGCCGAGGGAGAGGTTGAACCGGTCGAGGGCGAGGGCACGGAACGCGTCGGCATCGTGCCCCTCGGGGAGCTGCACCCCGGTGAGCACCGGGCTCCGCTCGTCGGCGACCGCGCACTGCACTTCGAGCGCCCAGCGGGCGACGGCCTCACGCGTGGCCGCCCCGTGCCGTGCGTGTCGAGCGAAGACGTTCGCGAGCCCCTCCTCCTCGAGCATCGCGATGGACTCCCGAAGGCCGAACAGGAGGTTCGTCGCGGGCGTGTAGGGGAAGAACCCCTGTGGGCTCTGCGCGATGTGCCGCGTCCAGTCGAAGTAGGAGCGGGGTAGCGAAGCCCGTCGCGACGCCTCGATCGCGCGTTCGCTCACGGCCAGGAAAGCGAGGCCGGGCGGCAACATGAGGCCCTTTTGGGAGGCGGCTACCGTGACATCGACGCCCCAATCCCGGTGCCGGTACTCGATCGAGCC
>Ga0326597_10011623_pt1 | contig 11650 bp, 9 predicted proteins | sample RVTome_12_FD_203789 | JGI IMG/M metagenome (GOLD analysis project Ga0326597, IMG submission 203789) | Soil microbial communities from uranium-contaminated site in the Upper Colorado River Basin, Wyoming, United States - RVT100D185 | ecosystem: Environmental > Terrestrial > Soil > Contaminated >...
GTCAAGGTTATCAAGCGGCAGTAACTCTGCTAGCTGGTCGAGTAACCAAACAAACAAGCTAACATCAAAGGGGAGGATCATGCCTTCCGGCAAATGGGAGGGTTCCACAGTAGATGGCTTTTCTCCAAAGAATTGTTGGCTTGGAAACTGCTCTGGGATTGTAGAGTTGTTCACTTCTTTTGAATTAAATGGTATTACTGTACTTACTGGGGTGATTGTACTAAATTTATCCCAAAAAGTGTAGCTTGCGGTTTTAGCTCGTATGTTATAGGATGCTTCTATGTCATTATTGATGATTGACCCCAGCGTTCATCATGCCCTGCTTTAAGCGGGTTGTGGTTGTCGTTGTTATTCAAACCAAGCCCGCTTTAGGCGGGTTTTTTACTGCTAAAAATCGTATAATCCAAGAAAGGAAATTTATGTCCAACAAAAATCAAACTCTCCAATCACTCAAAGGCTTTCGTGATCTCTTGCCCACCGAGAAACGCGCTAGGGATTTTGTGGCTGGAAAACTCAAGGAAAGCTTCGAAAATTTCGGCTTTGCTCCCTTGGAAACGCCGACTCTAGAATATGCTTCGCTCCTCCTGGGCAAATATGGTCAAGAAGCAGATAAGCTCGTTTATACCTTTGCCGACCGAGGTGGGCGCCAAGTCGGTTTGCGCTATGACCAAACCGTCCCTACTGCCAGATTTCTAGCCCAATATCGGGGTAAATTACCCCAATACTTCCGCCGCTATCAGATTCAAAATGTGTTTCGAGCTGACAAACCTCAACAAGGCCGCTACCGCGAATTTACTCAATGTGACATTGATATTTTTGGTAGTATCTCTACCCTATCAGACGCCGAGATTATTGCCTGCTCCTACGAGGCTTTACGCAACGTGGGCTTTGAACAAATTGAGCTTAAAATCAATGATCGCCAAACGCTGATGGCTACTCTTAAGCCGTTTGCCAATCCCAAAGTCAATGTCTTTTCCATCATCCAAAGTATCGATAAATTGGACAAACAATCACCCGAACAAGTTACGAAGGAATTAGTGGCCAAAGGCCTGTCGGAAACTAAGGCTAATCAGGTTTTAACTAGTATTAAAAAGGCGGAAAAATCAACTAATTTAATTGAAATTGAACAAAATCTTTATGCACTGGGAGTGCCAAAAAAAGCGATGGCTTTCTCCCCCACTCTCGCTCGTGGTTTGGATTATTACACTGGCATGATTTTTGAAATTAACATTCCACAATACACCGCTGGCTCTTGCGGCGGCGGCGGCAGATATGACAACCTCATTGCCAATTTGGGTGGTCCAGACGTTCCGGCCACTGGTGTGGCTTTTGGTTTTGACCGCGTCGTCGAAGCCGCGGGTCAACTCAATCTTATTCCCACCATCGATGGGCCCCAGGTTTTGGCCATCATGTTCAGTCCTGATACCCAAGCAGAAACCCTTCAAGCCGCCGCAAAACTGCGCGCCCAAGGCATTAGTGTCGAGGTCTACCCCGCTTTTGACAAACTAACCAAACAATTTAAGTATGCTAATCAAGCTAAAATTGAGTTTGTGTTACTGGTGGGCGACCAAGAAGCTAAAGCTAACCAAGTTACGCTGAAAAACATGACCAGCGGCGAGCAAAAAACCCTCCCCTTGGATCAAGTAATCTCATCTTTAGCATGAATTGCCCACGCGTGTTATAATCACCCTTCTATGAAAGCGAATTTACACCCCCAGTGGCACCACGACACCGTCGTGACTTGTAGCTGTGGCAATACTTTCACTACCGGCTCGACTCAAAAATCTATCCAAGTGGATATTTGCAGTAATTGTCACCCTTTTTTCACTGGCGAAATGCGCTTTGTTGATCGCCAAGGTCGAGTGGACAAATTCATGGCTAAGGTCCAAAAAGCCCAAGCTCAACAAGATCAGGTACGCAAAAAAGTGTCCAAGAAACAAGCTAGCCAAGCCAAATCCTACCAACAAATTCTCCAAGAGCAAAAAGCCGTCATTAAAGAGAATAAAGCAGTTACCGCCACTTCCTCCAATTAGCTCACCACTGTTTGGTGTCGCCCCAGTTGCGGGAGCGCTTTTGGCGTGCCAAGCGTTATAATAACAACCAGTTTCATGTCAAATCCCTACACAGCCCAGATCTCAGCCCTTGAGGAAAAAATCGCCGAAAACGAACAGTTGTTGACTGATTCCGAATTAGGAGAGTTGGCTAAACAAGAGCTAGAAAACTTAAAACAGCAAAAGCAAATGCTGGAATCTGCCGCCGCCGAAATGACCTCAGTAAACCCCGCTGGTAGCGCGGGTGGCGCTGACATTTCCCAAGCTAACGCCATAGTAGAAATCAGAGCTGGCGCTGGTGGAGATGAAGCTAAAATTTGGGCTAATGATCTCCTTCGCATGTACGCACGCTTTGTCGAGTTAACCAGTTTTAAGCTGGAATACCTGGATGATTTGGTGATCAAACTCAAAGGCAAGACCGAACTTAATAATCAGGTTTTTTACCCTTATGATTTATTCAAATACGAGTCTGGTGTGCACCGCGTACAACGCGTGCCAGTGACCGAGTCACAGGGTAGAATTCACACTTCTACCGCTTCGGTAGCTGTTTTACCAGAAATTCATCAATCAGCCGTAGAAATTCGTGATGAGGACCTGGTTTGGCAATTTATGCGGGCTGGTGGCGCTGGCGGTCAGTCGGTTAATAAGACCAGTAGCGCGGTGCGTCTTACTCATGAACTAAGCGGTTTGGTCGTTACCTCAAGCCGTGAGCGCAAACAAGCCCAAAATCGGCAAATTGCTCTTGAGCTCCTGCGCGCGCAACTTTGGGAGATCGAAGAGGAGAAAAAAGCCACCAAACTTGGTCAAGCTCGCAGTGTCATTGGCCGCAACATGCGCGCGGAGAAAATTCGCACTTATAACTACCCCCAAAACCGTGTCACCGATCATCGCATTAATGTTTCTTGGCACAACCTCGAATCTATTCTTGATGGCGATTTAACCAAAATACTCCTGCAAGTGCACGAACAACTGGAAAAACCCCAACCAAATCAATAAAAAAAGGAAGGCGCAGGAACCTTCCTTTTTTAAAATCTGACTGGCATTTAAAGTGACCCTTCTACTTGATTTGATATCTCTGTTAAATTAGGCTGTGAGACTCCCTGCGCATCAGGTACAATCGGTTTTGATAACTCAAATGCCAGAATCAGCCGCACCACAATCATCACTTCGATGAGTAGCGTGGCCAGCTGAGTTCTGGAGAATTTCATTTCTCCTCCTTTCCCCGCACGATACAGGTAACACCTGCCTTTAAGTATGTGAACAAGCTCGCTGGCGGATTGACTTGTTCTCCTCAATCTTTGAAAAAAATACTCAAGACAACAAAAAAACCCGCTCGCTCATGCTCAGGGTCTTTGATTGTTAAAAAGGGAATTAAAATCACTGCCCCGGCGCTAACTGCGACGGTGCCAATACTTGTTTGCCGTAGTGGAATCAAACCAAGTGTAATTCATGAAACATGATTCTAAATGATACTTGGGGAAAAAACAAGGTAAATTGACTAAAGTTCTTCAATCCCTTTCAATAGCACTTCGTCTTGCTCTGTATCAGGGTTGTCAGTAACCTCTACATCAACCGCCAAACCTTCGTCATGAATCCAATTCCCACCAGGCAATAACCACCGACCGATAGTGACATGCAGTCCGCCACCGTTACTAAGTTCACGCCTGTCTTGAACCGTGCCTTTGCCAAAAGTGCGCTCGCCGACCAGGCGAGCGCCAAGATTGTCCCGCAAAGCGCCGGCCACAATCTCAGAGGCTGAAGCGCTTCCTCGGTTAACCAACACAATCATCGGCTGATTTGCTAAACGAGCTTGGCCGCGAGCGGCAAAGTTCTGGGTATCGACTTTACCTTGTTGAGAAACCACGGTACCATTGCGGAAAAAATCGCCGGCTAAATCAATCGAGACATCAAAGAAACCACCGGGGTTGTTGCGCATATCCAGGATAATCCCAGTCAAACCTGGTTCGGCCAAAACCCGAGTCACTGCCCCCGACCATTCAGTCTCCGTACGCTCACCAAACTTCATCAGTTTGAGGTGCGCTACCTTTTTGCCCGCATGCTCTACAAATTCCAATTCTACCGATTTGATAATAATTTCATCACGAGCAATATCCACTACGAAAGGATCCTGACCACTGTCTTGGCGGAAAAGTGTCAAACTGACCACCTCTTTGCGTCCCCCACGAATTTTGTTGACTGCTTCGTCCAATGACCAGCCAGTGGTATCTTCATCCAAACCCTTTAGTTCGTCTTTAACATGCAAAATCAAATCTCCAGCTTGTACTCCAGCTTGCTCGGCTGGACTGTCAGGCAGAGGTGCAATAACCGCCAAAGCACCATCAATGTAACCCAATTCAATCCCCACCCCATAAAACATTCCCGCCAAATCCTCGCCATTGCGCTGGTTATCCTCAGGAGATAAATAAATCGTGTAAGGATCGCCCAGAGAAGCAGTCATGCCGGCAATTGCTCCGTCAATCATTCGTTCGGCATCCAACTGCTCCTGATCCAGATAATCTCGTTCCAGATAATTCCAAACTTCCCAAAAAGTATCAAAGTTGATTTTTTTATCGCTCGGCTGGGCATTGCCAATTAAGCGGTCAGTTTGTTTAAGCCCAATAGTCAGTGAGGGATGAATAAAAGGCAAACGTTCCAAACCCAGCGGCAGTTTGCCGGTTTGGGCGTAACGCACTCCCAACACACCACCCAGCCAGACCAGTAGGATAGCAATTACTAGTCGCCCCAACTTTTTGGCTGGTAACTGGCGATACTGCTTGCGTTCAATAGTCGGCGTGTTTGGCTCAGACGTTTCCACCATAAGGCTTCATTGTAATCTAAATTAGGAAACGGGCAAAGCGTGTTTCGCTAGCTGGCTATCTGACCGTAACACTTTTGGCTAGATTTCGAGGTTTGTCCGGGTTATTACCCAAATGAACACCCAAAAAGTAAGCCATCAGCTGGAAAGGGATGATTTTGGAAATCATATCCACCTGACCACCATCAGCCATCGGTAAATGAAAATCAAATAGCTCATGGTTCTTGGCCGCAATACCGATCGTGGTCGCGCCCCGCGCCTTCACCTCAGCCAACGCACTCAACACATCAGCCCGATGTTGATCATTACTCACAATGCCAAAGACTGGTGTGCCCTGATCAATCAAGGCAATCACGCCATGTTTGAGCTCTCCGGCGGAAAACCCCTCAAAATGTTTGTAGGTAATTTCCTTGATCTTCAACGCTCCCTCCTGAGCCGTGTAAAAATGCTGATCTTTGCCAATAATAAAGAAGTGCTGGTGGTCAACCAGTCGTTTGGCCAGCGCTTTGAGCGAGCGAAAAGTAGACCGACTGAAATATTGCTCCAGTTGACCAGCTGTTCGCTTGATTTCCTTTTGCGCTTGATCAAATTGCCCAACCACGGCGCTGGCCAATAAATAGCCCCAAGCTATCTGGGCCGTGTAGGCCTTAGTGGAGGCGACACAAATTTCCGGCCCCGTGCGCGACAAATAAGCGTATTGGGAGAGCCGACTGGTGGTAGAACCAATCATATTGACAATACTAGCTAATTTGACACCTTTGGTTTGGGCTTTACTGATGGCGTCCAAAGTATCAGCTGTTTCGCCACTTTGACTAACAACCAAAAGCAAATCTTGGCTCGACATTAGGGGCAGAAAACTATCAATTTCATAAGAGCGCAACTCTTGGGCCGGCAATTTGGCGATCGTGCGCAGTAAACGAGCAATCTGGCCAGCCGAGAAAGCGGCAGTGCCAGCGCCAATGGTGTAAATTTGCCGTGCTTTTTTCAGCGCTTTGACCAAAGGCACCAACTCTTGCTCTGAATAACTAGTCGCTTCTATAATAGTGTGCTTCTGCTCGACAATTTCCTTGAGCATAAAGTGGTCAAAGCCGGCCTTATCGATCTTTTGCTCAACCAAGTTCAGTTTTTGCCGTTTGGGTCGTAATTGCTTCCCTGTTTTGACATCAAAAATTTTTACTTGGTCATTAACTACCACCATTTGCAAGTCCTCAAGGTAGGTGACTTGCTCGGTCTTACCTGCCAGCGGCAGGGTGTCTGAGGCCAACAATGCTCCTCCGTCTGGCAAATGACCCAGTACTAAGGGCGAACCGTTGCGCACCGCCACAATTTGGGAAGTTGTCCGATCCAAGACAATAATCGTGTTACGCCCCTCAAGCTGAAGAAAAGCTCGGCGCACGGCCGTGGCAAATTGCTTGGTTTTTTTTAAGCCAGAATGAATCAGGTGGACAATCACCTCGGTGTCAGTCGGCGTTTTGAAGCGATAACCTTGCTTTCTCAAGACCGTTTTTAACTCGAGGTAATTTTCCGCAATGCCGTTTTGAGCCACCACAAAGCGACCATCTGAAGATGTGTGCGGGTGGGCATTTTCTTGCGTCACACCCCCGTGAGTTGCCCAACGAGTGTGAGCAATTCCCATGCTGGCTTGTGGCGGCGCTTGTTTGATCTTGCCCTCACCAATCGCTCCCACTCTCCGTTGCAGAAAAATACCCTTGGGTGTCAGCGCCGCCACCCCCCAAGAATCATAGCCCCGGTACTCCATCCGCTGAAGCCCTTCAACTAACTCAGCCATTACTCGACCATTACCCTTAAAACCAATAATGCCGCACATGCTATTCCCTTCGTCAAACACACTCCTCCAAAAAAGGAGTTTGAACTACTTACTTTTAAGTGAAAAAATTAAGATCGGAGTCGATCTTGTTTGGCTTGGTTGGTAAACTTTATCGCTGGTTATTACTAACCAAATTTGATTTACCAATTTTTGGACGGTCAACTCGCCCAAGGGGTCTCCGCAGATGCTCCACCAACCAAAGTTGGTGGGTTCGAGCGCTCCCGATTGCAATCGGGAACATCCCCTTTCCTCGTCTCCCCGATTTTGACTATCGTCTCAATCGGGACCACACGCTCTATTGTTTTTACTCCAAGACCTCCTTTCGCAATTTACTTAACTATAACTATACCATAAGTAAACCAACAACCCGTCCCGACTTTAGTCGGAGACGGGTTTTTTAGTTTCAAAACAGTTTTTAAACAGTCTGGGTAAACGGCAAAAGAGCCAAGTGGCGGGCACGCTTGATAGCGCGCGCCAAGCTTCTTTGTTCAGTTTTTCGCAAACCAGACTTGGCGCGGGGCAAGATCATCCCTTGATGGGAAATGTACTTGCGCAAAGTTTCTGGTTGTTTGTAAGTAAATTTAATCATCTGCTTCCTATTTTAAAAGGGAATGTCATCAGAGACATCTTCCACTTCTACTACTTCTTCGGCTGACTCCTCAGCTTTTTCCGCTTTTTTGCCCTTCTTACTACCCCTGGTAGTTTTGGGCTTGGAACTTTTGCTGTCCTCATCGTCGTCAGCATCGTCGCCAACTACACTAGTGCTAGCCCCGCCTCCTCGGCTAGTCAAAAGCATCATATTGTCGATCACAATTTCAGTGATCCGGCGTTCATCACCTTCCTCGGTTTTCCAATCGCGAGTCTGAATACGACCTTCCACAAACACTTTGTCACCTTTGTGCAGGAGTTGACCACAAATCTCAGCCAACTTTGTCCAGGCGACAATATTGTGAAAATCGACCCGTTCTTGTTTCTCGCCATCATCGGACGAAGTCCAAGACCGATTGGTCGCAATACCAAATGAACACACCGCGGTACTATTGGGCGTGAACCGAAGATTGGGGTCTCTAGTGAGATTGCCAATCAACATGACTTTATTTAATGATCTTACTGACATAGTTTCCTTTCTGCTGTCAGAGCATTTTTTTGTACTGCTCTAACTTTAACGCTCCAATCTGACATTAACTGTAACACGCGCTTATTTTGCTGGTGTCTTTTCGGCTTTTTCCTCTGGTTTTTCCTCCACTTTGGACTCAGGCGTAGTTTCTGCCATGGCCTCTGCTTCCACAAAAAGATGGCGAATGAGCTCGTTATTTAAATAAATATCTCGTTCAAAAGCTGGAGCCACCTTTGCCTCCAATTCTATCACTAGCTGAACGTAATGCGCTTCCCCATGATTTTTACCAGCCTTGCGAATTAGATAAGCCAAGGGCTTTTTACCCCAAACCTCTTCACTTTTGACGGTGCCTTTGTGTTTCTTGACCAAGGCTTGTACGGTTTCTTGGACTTTAGTTAGTTCGCTGTCGGTCAAATCCCCAGCGACCAAATAAGTCAGTTCGTACAATTTGGTCTTGGTTGCGGTCACCAGCTTCATTTTTTCCTTTGCTGTTAGTCTCCCGATAAAATCGGGAGAAACCAAGTAATTGTTATTTGAGAGGCTATTATACCAGATGGTAGTTACCGTCCCACCGCAAACTCGACCACGTCGCCCTCTTGCATGACGTAATCACGACCCTCTTGGCGGATTTTGCCAGCTTCTTTGAGACTCTGCCAACCCTGGTATTCCACAAATTGATCAAAGCTGGCTACCCGGGCCATAATAAAGTTCTGCTCAAAATCAGTGTGAATCACACCAGCCGCTTGTGGGGCGGTCGTACCTTGGCTGATCGTCCAAGCGCGCACTTCCAGCTCGCCAGCGGTCAAAAAACTTTGCAATTTTAGCGTGTCGTAAGCCACCACCGCCAACCGTTCCAAACCACTTTGATCTAACCCCAAATCTTTAAGATACAATGCTTGATCTTCCGTTGATAACACTGAGATTTCACTCTCTATCTGTGCGCTAATTACCACGATTCGTGCCGAATCGACACCAAGTTCTTTCCCCCACTCCAAAGTCCGACCAAGTTCTGTCGACAACTCGCTCTCGCTCACGTTAATGGCATAAATCTCAGGCTTAGCGGTCAGTAAATTTAATTCTTTGGCAACCGCTTGGCCTTGATCCAACTGACCAACACCACTATTAAAGATAGACTCAATATTTTGAGCCTGCTCCAAACTTTCTTTAAATTTTTGTACCCAGTCCCATTTGATAAATTCTTCTTTGGCCACACCACCCTTGGGCTGTTTTTGTTTTTCCAAAGTGGCCAGGTCGGCCAGTTGCAGTTCCGTTCTAATCGTCGCCAAGTCTTCCGCCGGTGAGACTGCTCCCTCGCGCACAATATTTTCGTCGGTAAAAGCGCGCAAAACGTGGCAAATGGCATCAGTTTCCCTGATGTGAGCCAAAAACTTGTTGCCCAAACCCTCGCCTTCACTGGCGCCTTTCACCAACCCAGCAATGTCCACGAACTCAACTGTCGCGGGCTTGATCACACTCGTGCCGACAATCTTGGCCAACACTGCCAGTCGCTTATCCGGCACTTCGGCAATCCCCGTATTAGGTTCAATGGTAGCAAACGGGTAATTAGCCGCCAGCGCCACCTGCTTTTTGAGCAGGGCGTTAAACAGGGTGGATTTACCCACGTTGGGAAGACCAACGATAGCAACAGAGAGGTTCATGAGGTGTATTTTACCACCCCAAAAGTCGCCACAATAGAAAATTAAAGAAAGTGTTTTATAAAACGCGCTCTGCCGCAAATTCATAAGTTTTTCCCGGACCGATGGAGCTCGCCGTAATGGTGTAGCCACGCTCTGTCACCACTCCTCCGGCCCTGGTGCCCATTAAACCACTGGGGTCATAAGAAGGCCGAATGGCAGTATCCGCATTAACAGAAATAACTTTAAATGGTTCTAGCTTCTCATATAGTCCCGGACCCTCTACTTGTCCGTAAGTTTCATTAAACCTCTCTACAGCTTGGGTTGGCGTTTCATTCACATTAGAAAAAGGATAGGGATCCTCGCCCAGATTCATGATGACCGGCACCCCGACCCCTACTGTATACGGTGTGGCTCCATCTTGTTTGGGCTGAAAAGTTTCCAGCTCAGTAGTAAACCTCACTGGCACAGGCGGCTTTTTCACCATTAATTTCACTTCAGGATTCTCAGCAGAAAAATCAAAACCGGTGAAATCGCGAAAAATGCACCAGGTGGGCTGGCCATCTATATTTAAAACTACCATTTGGCCGTCTTGATACTCCTGACTAGGGTCTGATAAACCAGCCGCTTGGGGAGGAGGTTCTACTGCAGTTATTTTCGGCTCTAAATCTTTTGGAAAAACCATAACTCTCTTTCTTTTACTTGACTCAAAAGTTCACAAAATGCTAATTTCACTCGACAGCATTGTAACACTTACCTGAGAGGTTGCGATCCGTTTTAGAACTGACTGATTGAATTTTTCCTCCCAAAGTCCTACACTTGTAGGTATGAAGAATATTTCACTGGGGCCACTAGAACAAGCAGTGATGAAGTGTATTTGGCAGATGAAAATTTGTACAGCCAGAGATATTGTGGACTGCCTTAATCAGGATCGGGAGATTGCTTACAATACCATTCAAACTATCATGACTAGACTGGTTGACAAAGGTTTGCTCCAGCGAACACTCCGGGGCAGAGCCCATCTTTACAAACCAATTGTCAAGAAAAAAAATATCCTGCAATCGATCATCAATCAATCAATGACTGGTATAATAAGCCAATTTGGCGAAGAAGCTCTTATTGCTTTTGTAGATGAATTGGACGATATTTCGATAGAAACTCGCCAAAAACTGATCCGAAAATTGCAAAAAAAATGAAAACTAGTCACAGTGCACCAATCGCTTTTGTGGCCGCATCAAGTTTGGCTTTTGCTTTGGGAACTTATTTATTAATGACCAGAACTGCTTTCAGTCCTCAATTCTTCATTACAGCTTGTGGCGAAGTACTCAAGAATATCCAGGAACACCTGCATTTCAACTCCGATGGAGTTTTGTCTTCCTTGATATTATTTACTACTACCATCGGTGTCGGTCTGACGTTGATTCAATTAGTAAAATTTTTCATTTCTTACTGGCGGCTCAAGCAGTTTCGCACTGAAAAAATACTGCCAAAAAAACTAAAAACCATCATTAATAAACATAATTTATCTGATAAATCAGTGAGAATAATAAAAGACTATAACTTAACCGCTTACACAATTGGTTTATTTAAACCAAAAGTTATTATCTCCAAAACACTTACTGAGCAGTTATCTTCAGACCAATTGGAAGCTGTGGTGCTTCATGAAGTCCATCATTTGCGCAGTCACCATGTTTTATGGTTATTGCTATCTCGACTAATCAGCTCGCTTTTTTTCTTTATTCCTCTGATCAAACACCTGGCCCAACAACTAAAAACCGAATTTGAATTGTCGGCGGATGCCTTTGTAATCAAAAAACAAAAAACACGCAACCATTTATGCGATTCACTAGCCCTGAATATCCAGTACGCCGGGGAGGTCTTTCCCCACTTTGCCACCTCACCACTTGAAAAACGAGTTGAGTTCTTGGTTGATAATAAAGCAAATCTGGAAAAAATAGGCATCAGGAAACTTGGTATTAGTTTGCTTGGTTTTGGCTTGATGGTTAGCATGGCTGTTGTCCAGCCAAATCAAGCTATCGCCAATTTTGCCTCAGACTCAAGTATCGTTTGTCAAGCAGAAGCAGAGTGCCAAGTTACTGATTGCACCAATAACCAGATTGAACAACTGCACAATTTTACTTCCCTAGCGCCCACTGATTTTTCACTCTCATCTTCTTATTGACAGAAAAAAAGTAATCACCTACA
>Ga0326597_10011624_pt1 | contig 11650 bp, 11 predicted proteins | sample RVTome_12_FD_203789 | JGI IMG/M metagenome (GOLD analysis project Ga0326597, IMG submission 203789) | Soil microbial communities from uranium-contaminated site in the Upper Colorado River Basin, Wyoming, United States - RVT100D185 | ecosystem: Environmental > Terrestrial > Soil > Contaminated >...
GTGCCCGATGAACTGCCACCCGACCTTCTGCGGGATGCTGGTGGACGTCTCCGACGAGGGCCGGCTGCTGCGCGTGCGGGGCGACCAGGACAATCCGGACAGCCGGGGCTTCCTCTGCATCCGCGGCAGGGCCGCAGCCGAGATCCCCCACAACGGGCTCAGGTTGACACAGCCCCTCGTGCGCGACGGCAGGCGCGGCGAGGACCACTGGCGGCCCGTCTCATGGGCAGAGGCGCTCGACCGCATCGTCTCCACCATCGACGCGACCAGGCGCGAGCGGGTCGGCTTCTGGTTCGGCCACGGGGCCCTCGTGACGGGCATCAACCGGCCGCTCATCATGCGCTTCGGTCACCTGGGCGGCATGCAGGTCTGGAACCCGGCCATCGTCTGCTGGGCCATGGGCGCCTATGGTCTCGCGCTCGCGGGCGTCATCGAGGCGAACACGAAGGAGGACATGGCCGCGCACTCGCGCCTGGTCATCCTCTGGGGCGCCAACCTCGCGAGCCAGCCGACCACGGCGCCGCATCTGATCGAAGCGCGGCGGCGCGGAGCGCGCGTCATCGCGATCGACGTGAGGCGGGCCGAGGCCTCGCGCCACGCCGACCTGACGTGGCTGATCCGCCCCGGCACCGACGCTGCGCTCGCTCTGGCCATGGCCCACGTCATCGTCACCGAGGGGCTCGTGGCCCGCGACTTCGTCTCGCGGCAGACGGTGGGCTACGAGGCCTATGCCAAGCACCTCGAGCGCTTCACTCCCGAATGGGCCGCGGCGGAGACGGGCTTGGAGGCAGAAGAGATCAGGCGGCTCGCGCGCGAGTACGCGACGAGCAAGCCCGCCATGATCATCGTGGGCGGCGCCACCATGTACAAGCACCGCCGCGGCTGGCAGCCCGGACGCGCCATCGCCACCCTGCCCGCGCTCACGGGTCAGCTGGGCATGGCGGGAGGCGGCCTCGGGCCGCGCCACCGATCCTTCCCCACGGGTGACCACTTCGCCGATCTGACGGCCCTGGACCGCCGCCCCGCGGGTCCCTGGGTGCCGAGCCACATGCTCTCGATCGCGCGCCTCATCAAGGACGGGCGCCTCGACGTGCTCCTCACGGCGGGAACCGACATGCTCAACTCGTTCTCTGACGCGGGCGCTGTCGAGCGTGATCTCCGGCGGGTCGGCCTGATCGTGGCCTACGATATCTTCGCCAACGACACGATCAGGCGCGTGGCCGACATCGTCCTGCCGGGGACGGTCTGGCTCGAGGACCTCGGGATCAAGGAGACCGCCACCCACGTTTATTTAATGGATAAGGCGCTCGAGCCCGCAGGGGAGTGCCGGCCCCTGATCTCTGTGCTCAGGGCGCTGGCCGAGCGGCTGTCCATCAAGGACTTCTTCCCCTGGGGTTCTCTCGAGGAGTATATGGACGCGCTGCTGGCGCCACAGCAGTGCGGAGCGCTGACCGTGGCGAGGCTCCGAGAGCTGGGCGGCATGGCGGAGAGGAGCGGGCTTTCGCATGTGCCGTACCGTGAGGGCGGCTACGCGACTCCATCTGGCAAGGTCGAGTTCTACTCTGAGCGCGCGAAGTCCCTGGGCCTCCCGCCTCTCCCCGACTACACGCCGCCCGCGCCGGACCCTGCCGGCTTCCCGCTCGAGTTCCGCCAGGGCCGTGTCCTGACGGCCTTTCACTCCTTCTACGACAACGGCCGCGCCCTGCCGATGCTTGCCCGGGCTGAGCCTCACGCCGAGGTCTGGATTCATCCGACCGACGCCGGGCCCCGCGGCATCACCGCAGGCCGCCGAGTCGAGATCGTGAATCACCGCGGCCGCTTCGAGGCCGTCGCCCGCGTTACCAATGATGTCCTGCCAGGCGTGCTCTGGGCCCGCGACGGCTGGCCGGGGCTCAACACGCTGACGAGCGGCGAGGGGTGTCTCGGGCCCGAGGCCAGCGACGGCCTCGACCCGCGGATCCCGGGCGGCCAGTCCGCCTACGACGCGCGGGTCGAGGTACGTCCCCTTCCCGCGTGATGCTCCGCCGCGGCGGGGTCCTCCTGCTGGCGCTCCTGGCGCTTCCCGTCCAGACCCAGGCGAGCGAGGCGCTGTGGACTCTTCTCAAGGCCGGCGGCCGGGTCGTGATCATGCGACACGCGGCCACGGACGGGACGGCCGGCGACCGCGACACCATGCGCCTCGAGGACTGCAGCACCCAGCGCAACCTCTCCGCATCGGGGCGCGACGACGCCAGGCGCATCGGCGAGGCCTTCAGGTCCCACGGCATCACCGTGGACGACGTGCGCTCGAGCCTCTGGTGCCGCTGCCTTGACACGGCGACCTTGGCCTTCGGCACGGCGAGCCCGTGGCTCCCGCTCAACTCCTTCTTCCGCAACCGCGAGCGCGAGTCCGGCCAGACGCGCGCGGTGCGCGAGCTGATCGGCCGTCACCGCGGCGGCTCGCTCATCCTCGTCACCCACCAGGTCAACATCACGGCCCTGACAGGCCTCTATCCCACCGAGGGCGAGATGATCGTCCTCATGCCACAGGGCGGCGACTTCACCGTGGCCGGACGCCTCAAGCCCTCGGACGTGACCCAAAACTGAAGCGATGACCTCTCCAGAGCGCCGCTCGCTCCATCGGGCGGGTGGCGTCGGGGGCGGGGGAGGCGCGGCCGGCGGAGTGGGCCCTTGGCAAGTGTCCGCAGCCCGCAGGGCTGCGATTCACGTCAGCCTAGGGTGGCGAAGCCGGCCGCGCCTCCCCCGCCCCCGACGCCACCCGCCCGCCGCGCGCACGTTTCACCCGTCAATCTTTCAGATCAGCGCCTGCTGACTTGCAGGGGCGCGGGGGACTGCGCGGGACCCTTGATCGAACGGCCGAGGGCGGTGACGAAGATGGCGTCCTTGCCCGCGGCGTGGGGGGAGAAGAAGTCGACGACGTCACGATCGTAGAAGGTGAGACCGGTTGCGCCGAAGCGCTGGGCGTAGGCCGCCAGGTAGAGGCGCCCGCCGATCAAACCCGCCTCGAGATTGGCGAGGCGATAACCGCGGTTGCCGTAAGTCTCGAGGAGCGCTGCGAGATCGGCGAGGAAGAAGACCGTCGCGCTGGACGTGCCGCCCAACGGCTGCTCGAGGCAGAGGAACGCCGACCGCTCCCGAAAGTCGCCGCGCTTGATAAGGTCCAGGGCGTGCGACTCGGCACGGTACCCGTAGGCGCCGGGTTCTATCCCGTCCACCGCGTGCACGGTCAGATAGAGATCCACGAGGCACGACGGCGCATCGGCGGGCCAGCCCCGCGTGGCATGCCACAGAGCCGTGGACAGCTCGCCGGCGCTGATCGCCTCGCCGGAGAACTGGCGCGTGGAGCCACGGGCCATGATGGTCTCGGCGAGCGCCCGGCCCGCGGTCAGGCTCGGCGTGGGCAGCGCCACGAGGCCGCCCGACAGCGGCCGCCGCGGCCACGACGCCTCCCGCCAGGCCAGCACCTCGCCCTCGCCATCGAGCGATGAGTTTTCATACGCATCGCGAAGCAGCGGGTAGTTCACCTCGGACGACGACAGCGGGATCACCGCGGGCGTGATCGAGGCGATCACGGGAGACACCGGAGCGGGCCTCCCCTGCCCGCCCACGGACGCCAGCAGGAGCGCGCCTTCCTTCTCGGCGTCGAGAGCGAGAAGCCCGTTGACCTCGAGGTCCACGAAGCCGGTGATCGCGCGTGCGGGCAGGTCGAGCGCCGTCGCGGATGCTAACAGGTTGGACAGCATGGTGCCCGAGTCCCAGAAGAGGTGGCGGTAGCCCCGCGCCTGGTACTTCCAGGTATTGCGCCAGTAGATGGCGGAGAGGATCAGCGTCGCCGGACGCGACGCCAGGTCATCGTCGGCGGCAGCGATGGCCAGGGCGCCGCGGAAATCACCCTCGCGAAGGCGCCGAAGCGCGAAATCGCCGGGCGAGAAATGGTAGACGCCGGGCTCGAGCCCCGCGACGTCCCCCACGACGACGTAGGCCTCCGTCTGGTACAGCGCGCCCGTTGACGGCGCCGCGCGAAAGTACATGGCACCGCCGCCGCCCGGATAGACCGTGCGCTTGGTGACGCCGGCCGAAAAGAAGAGGAGCGCGGCGAGGCGCTCGAGGTCGAGCGGGGCTTCGCCGATTGGCCCGGTCGAAATGGCCGCCAGCGCATCGAGACCGGGCACGGGGAAATCGCGAGGCAGGGCGACCACGGACAGGTCGGGGTAGATCTTGAACGGCGCGGGCTTGCTGTCCCAATCGAGCCCGCGACCGCCCGAGCGGATGGATTGGGGAGAATGCGCGGTCGCCTCGTGGTAACGCCGCGCAGCCTCGACGTGTCGATTGCCCGACACGGGCTACTTACTAAAGGAGTACGGGAAGCGGAAGACTCCCCGCTCGGTCATGATGCCGGCGATGAGCTCGGCCGGCGTCACGTCGAACGCGGGGTTGTAGACGGGCGTCTCGGAGGGCGCCGTCTGACAGCCCCCGGTGCTGCGGACCTCGTCGCCGCCGCGCTCCTCGATGGGGATGGCCGCCCCGGACGGGATCGAGGGATCGATGGTGGACCACGGCGCCGCGACGTAGAACGGGACGCCGTGGTGTTGGGCAAGGACGGCGACAGAGTAGGTGCCGATCTTGTTGGCCGTGTCGCCGTTCGCGGCAATGCGGTCTGCGCCCACGATGACGAGGTCCACCTCGCCCTGCTTCATGACAAAGCCCGCCGCCACGTCCGAGATCAGGCGATGCGGGATGCCCTCCTTGACCATCTCCCATGCCGTCAGCCGCGAGCCCTGCATCACGGGCCGCGTCTCGTCCACCCAGACGAGGGCGACGCGACCGTGCTCGTGAGCCGCGCGGATCACGCCCAACGCCGTCCCGAACCCGGCCGTCGCCAGCGCACCCGCGTTGCAATGGGTGAGGATGCGGGCCCGCTCCGGCACGAGCGCCGCGCCGTGGGCACCGAGAGCCTTGTTGCCCGCCACGTCCTCGTCGAGAATGGCCTGCGCCTCGGCAAGGAGGCGCTCTCTCAGCGCGGGCACCGGAAGCGCGCGGTGCCCCTCGGCGACGCCGCGCATGCGCTCGAGCGCCCAGAAGAGATTGACCGCCGTGGGCCGCGTGGCCGCGAGCCCCTTGAAGGCCTCCTCGAGGTCGGCCACCAGCCCCTCGCCGTCGCGCGCCGCGCTCCGGCGAGCGGCCAGCACCACGCCGAAGGCTGCGGCGCAGCCGATGGCCGGCGCCCCGCGAACGACGAGGGTGCGGATGGCGTTGGCGACATCTCGCCAGCGGGTGTACTCGCGCATGCGCTCCTCGACGGGAAGGAGGGTTTGGTCGAGAAGCAGGAGACGGTGCCGCTCCCAGCGGATCGGCGCGATCATCCCGGGATCTTCACGCCCTGGGGCAGGCGGAACCACTTGTCGCGCGACGCGGCGCCGCGCACGAGGTTGATGGACGACGGGGCGACGTCGAACGTTTCGGCGAGGAGGTCGATCACCGCGCGGTTGGCCTTGCCGTCCTCCGGAGCGGCCGTGACGCTGACGCGGAGGGTGTCCCCGTGCCAGCCCTTGACCGCGTCGGCGCGGGCCTTGGGCTGGACGCGCACGTGGAGCAGGACCGCCTCAGGATTTCTCGGGCTCATCCCCGGCGCCGGCCTTGAGGTCCTGATCCAGCAGGCGTTGGTACATCTCCACGGTCGAGCGGAGTCCTTCGACCAGCTGCCGCCGGGTGCGCTTGAGCGCGATGATCTCGCTCTGGAGGCTCCCCTCCGCGGCGCGCGAGGCCGCGATGATCCTGTCGGCCTGTACCTCCGCCTCGCGGATGATGACGGACGCCTCGCGCCGCGCCTGGTCCTTCATCTCCTCGACGAGCCGCTGGGTCGTCATCAGGGTCTCCTGCAGCACCTTCTCGCGCTCCTCGAGGCCGCGCGTGCGCTCCTCGAGCGCCTGCAGCTGCTCCTTGAGCAGCGAGTTCTCCTTCAGGAGCGCCTCGTAGTCCGCGGCCAGGTCCTCCAGGAAGGTGTCCACCTCCTGGGTGTCGAAGCCGCGGAACATCTTCACGGTGAACTGCTGCTGGCGGATGTCCATTGGAGTGATGCGCACGGTTCCCTCCTCGTCTCGGCTAGCCCGCGAGCGTCCACAGCAGGGGCTTCAGCGCCCACTGGATCAGCAGGATGATGATCATCGGCGAGAAATCGAGGCCAAAGGTCTTCCAGGGCGGCAGGATCTGGCGGATCGGCGCCAGCACCGGCTCGGTCACGCGGTGGAGCAGGCGGACGACGGGATTGTACGGGTTCGGGGCGACCCAGGAGATGACGGCCGCCGCGATGAGGACCCAGATGTAAATGTTCAGAACCTGCTCGAGGATTAGGACAATCGCGACGGGCAACACGGTCAGGACGCCCCCAGCTCCCGCGAGCGCAGCGTGGCGCGCTCGACAGCCTGCATCAAGACGCGGCGAAGCCCACCGTCCTCGAGAGCGGCGATGCCCGCGATGGTGGTGCCGCCCGGCGAGGAGACCATGTCCTTGAGCTGGCCGGGGTGCACGCCCGTCTCGAGGATCAAGCGCGCGGAGCCGAGCACAGTCTGCGCCGCGAGCAGCATCGCCGTGGCGCGGTCGAGCCCCATCTTGACCCCGCCGTCGGCCAGCGCTTCGATCGCGATGGCGACGTAGGCCGGGCCGGAGCCGGAGAGTCCCGTCACGGCATCCATGGCGCTCTCCTCGAGCACCACGACCCGGCCGACGGCGGTGAAGAGCTCCTGCGCGATCTCGAGGTCGCCGGGCAGGAGCCCCTCGGCGCGCGCGATGGCCGTGACGCCTTCCAGCACGAGGGCCGGGGTGTTGGGCATGACCCGGATCAGGCGCGCGGGCTTGCCCAGCTGGTCCCGGAGCTTGCGCGTCGCCACGCCCGCGGCGATCGAGATCAGGAGCTTGGCCTCGTCGACTACGGGGGCGATCTCTTTGAGCACGCTCCCCATGATCTGAGGCTTGACTGCCAGGATGATCACGTCGGCGCCGCTCACGAGCGCGGCATTGTCCGTCACGGCCCGGATGCCGTAACGCTTCGCGATCTGTCCGAGGTGATCCGCCCGGGGGTCCGCGGCGGTGATGGAGCCTGCGGGCACGAGGCCGCTCTGGGTCAGACCCTTGATCAGCGCCTCGCCCATGTTGCCCGCGCCGAGGAACGCGACACGCTTGCCTTTGATGCTCACGCCCCGCCCTCCGTGACGGCCGCCCTCGGCGCGCGGGGGCCGAAGATCGCCGTGCCCACGCGCACCATGGTCGCCCCCTCCTCTATCGCCACTTCGAAATCGCCGCTCATCCCCATGGAGCAGTGCTCGAGCCCGGACGCGTCCCGCAGCTCGCGCAGCCTTCTGAACCAAGGCCGCGACGCTTCTGCGCCCTCCGCCGCCGGCGGGATGCACATGAGCCCGCGCACGTCGAGATTGCGACAGCCCGTCATGGCGTCGAGCAGCCGCTTGAGCTCGGCCGGCAGGACGCCGCCCTTCTGCCTCTCCTCGCCGACGTTCACCTGCACCAGCACCCGCGCCACGCGCCCGGCCTGGTGAGCGCGGCGGTCGAGCTCCCGGGCCAGCTCCTCCCGGTCCACCGAGTGGATCCAGTCGAAGAGGTGGACGGCGTCCTTGGCCTTGTTGGTCTGAAGCGATCCGATCAGGTGCCAGGGGGCCGGCCGACCGAGCACCGCGACCTTCTCCTTCGCCTCCTGAACGCGGTTCTCGCCGAGGGCCTTGACCCCCGCCTCGAGCGCGAGCGCGATCCGCTGGATCTCGACGGTCTTCGACACGGCGATCACGAGCACGTCACCGGGCTTGCGTCCGGCGCGCAGGCACGCGCGCTCGACCGCCTGCTGGACCTTCTCGAGATTGCCCCGTATGTCGAGCATAAATGCGTGTCCGGTGGGCCGATTCTAGCACGCAGCCCCCCTCACCCTGCCCTCTCCCCAGAGGGCAGAGCGTTGCTCTCGGCTCCCTCTCCCCCTGCGGGGCACAGCGCAGGCTGAAGGGGCACGGCCGCAACGCTCACGAGCCGTCCGTTGTGGCCGCGGCGGTAGGAGTAGAAGAGGTCGGTGCGGCAGCCCGTGCAGAGGCGCGGGTTGTCTATCCTGTCGCCGCGAAGCCCTGCGCCTCGCAGCTGCTCCTCGTTGGCGGCCCAGAGATCGAGCATCCACTTGCCCAGGCCCACCGACCTGACCCAGGCGCCCCATAGCCCCGGGGAGGCCTGATCGAGCCGCGCGATCACCGGCTTGTCCACCTCGTAGCAGCAGGGCCCTATGGACGGCCCCACGGCCGCCAGGAAGCTCTCGGAGCGGCCCCCCGCCTCCACCAGCGCTTCGACGGCAGCCCGCGCCACCGACTGGGCCGTCCCTCGCCAGCCCGCGTGGGCCGCGGCGAGCCGCCGGCCGTCCGGGTCGTAGATCAGGAGCGGCACGCAGTCGGCCGAGAAGACCGCGATGGGCAGCCCCGGCCTGTCGGTCATGACAACGTCCGCGTTCCCCACGCAGCCGCCCTCCGTCGCGCGGATGACCTGCGCGCCGTGGACCTGCTTGAGAAAAGCCAGGGGCTCCGCGGCGAGCCCGCTGCTCTCGAGCAGCGGTCGGGCATCGGGGCCGAGAGGCGGAAACGGCTCCCTGAAGGCGGTCACGCCCGGGAAGTTCCGCGTGGTGAACAGATGGGGCAGTCCCGCCTCCTCGAGCAGCGGCGAGACGAAGTGCGTCGGCGGGTCGCCGTGGAAGCGCGCGACGGTCATGGCGTCCGCCATTGTCTCACGCGCCGTCAAGCGGCTCCGGTCTGTCTAGGCGGGCTTGATCTCCGACGTGCAGTGGGCGCAGCGCGTGGCCTTGAGCGGGATACTCGACAGGCAGAGCGGGCACGGGCGCGTGGTGCGAGCCGGGGCGTGCGGGGGGAAGAGCCGGTTGACCTGCTTGATCAGCAAGAAGACAGCGAAGGCCACGATCAGGAAGTCCACGATGGCCTGGAGGAACGCCCCGTAGTTGAGGGTCGGCGCCCCCGCCGCCTTGGCCGCGGCCACGGTCGCGTAGTGCTGTCCCGAGAGGTTGATGAAGAGGTTGGCGAACTCCGCCTTGCCCAGGAGCAAGCCGATGGGCGGCATGAGGAGATCGCCGACGAAGGACGACACGATCTTGCCGAAGGCCGCGCCGATGACGACGCCCACTGCCAGCTCGGCGACGTTGCCGCGCATGGCGAACTCTTTGAATTCCTTCAACATGGCTCCTCCTCCCCCGGTTTCCGGCACGGCGCTGCGGTGCGGCAGCCTGGCCGGCGAAAACCGGCCGGCTAGTCCGCCTGCCTCCTCAGGAACGCCGGCACATCGAGGTCCTCTTCTGTTGGGCCGTCGCCCTCGGCGCGAATATCGGCCGGCACGCGGCGACGCCAGTCCTTGGTGGAGGGAGCGCCGGGACGGGACGGGCGCTGCATGTCCACGACCTTGCTTGACGGCTGGGTGGCCTCCTTGCGCTCGCTGAAGCCCGTGGCGATGACCGTGATACGCACTTCGTCTTGCAGGCTCGGATCGATGACCGCGCCGAAGATGATGTGGGCCTCCTCGTGCGCGGCCTCCTGGACGATGCGCGCGGCTTCCTCGACCTCGTGCAGCGACAGGTCCGAGCCGCCGGTGAAGTTGATCAGGATGCCGCGGGCGCCGTCGATGGAGGTCTCGTCGAGCAGCGGGCTCGCGACGGCCTTTTGCGCCGCGTCGAGCGCGCGGTGCTCGCCCTTGCCGACGCCCGCGCCCATGAGCGCCATGCCCATCCCGGCCATGATGGTCCGCACGTCCGCGAAGTCGAGGTTGATGAGCCCGGGCACCAGGATCAGGTCCGAGATGCCCTGCACCGCCTGGAGCAGCACGGTGTCGGCGACCTTGAACGCCTCGATCAGCGGCGTGCCGCGGTCCACCACCGCGAGCAGGCGCTGGTTGGGAATGGTGATCAGCGTGTCCACGACGCCCCGCAGCTCGGCGAGCCCGGCTTCCGCCTGCTGGGAGCGGCGCCTGCCCTCGAAGGCGAAGGGTTTGGTCACGACCGCCACCGTCAGGATGCCCATCTCCTTGGCGGTCGCGGCCACGATAGGCGCCGAGCCCGTGCCGGTGCCGCCGCCGAGCCCGGCGGTGACGAAGACCATGTCGGCACCCTCCAGGAGCTTCTTGATTTGCTCGCGGTCCTCGAGGGCCGCGTTCTTGCCCACCTCGGGATCGGCGCCGGCACCCAGGCCCATGGTCAGGCGCGCGCCCAGCTGGAGCTTCAGGGGAGCGGGCGACGCGCGCAACGCCTGCAGGTCCGTGTTGGCCACGATGAACTCGACGCCGCTGAAGCAGGCCTCCATCATCCGGTTGATCGCGTTGGATCCGCCGCCGCCTAGGCCGATGACCTTGATCTTGGCGCTGTCCCTCGGTTCGTCCAGCTCGAACACCGGCCGCCCCGCCCTTGGCTCCACCATCGGCTCCTCCTTGACCACCCTGCGTGAGTATCGCGGCTGGCCCGGAGGCAGATGGAGGAAGAGCTCTCCCTGCCCCGCGGGCGTTGGCCCCTTGCTAGAAGAGCTCGCCAAACCAGTCCCTGAGCCTGCGCATCGTCCCGAGCCCTGAGGAGGCACCCGGGTCGTCCACGTCGGCCGAGCGAAGGCGCCCGCGCACGCCGTAGAGCGCCAGACCCACGCCCGTGGCATAGATCGGGCTCTGGACCACGTCCGACAGCCCGCCGATGCCCGTGGGCTGCCCGCGCCTCACCGGGAGGTCGAAGACCTGCTCGGCCAGCTCCGGCACGCCCTGCATGATCGAGGTGCCCCCCGTGACAACGACGCCCGCCGCGGCGGCGTCCTCGAGCCCGGCCTTGGCGAGCTCACGGGCGACGAGAGTGAAGATCTCCTCGACGCGCGGCTGGATGATCTCGGAGAGAATCTGACGCGACAGCTCGCGCGCCTTGCGCCCGCCCACCGAGGGCACGGAGATGACTTCGTCTTCGCGTACAAGGGCAGTCAGCGCGCAGCCGAGACGCTTCTTGAGCTCCTCGGCCTCGGCCGTGGGCGTGCGGAGCCCCACCGCGACGTCGTTCGAGATGTGGTCGCCGCCCAGCGGCAGGATGCCCGTGTACCAGACGGCACCGTCGCGGAAGAGCGCCGCGTCCGTCGTGCCGCCGCCCAGGTCTATCAGCAGAATCCCGAGCTCCTTCTCCTCGTCGGAGAGCACGGCCTCGGCCGAGGCCAGCGGCTCGAGCACGATGTCCTGCACCTGGAGCCCCGCGCGGTTGACACTGCGGACGACGTTTCTCACGGAGGTCGTCGCTCCCGTCACCAGGTGCACCTCGACCTCGAGCCGCACCCCGGACATGCCGAGCGGCTCCTTGACACCGTCCTGGTCGTCCACGACATAGGTCTGGGGCAGCGCGTGGATGATCTCGCGGTCCTGAGGCAGGTTTATCGCCCGGGCGGCGTCCAGCGCCCGCTCGACATCGGCGGCGCTGACCTCGCGCTGCTTGCCCGAGACCGCGACCACCCCCCGGCTGTTGGTTCCGCGGATGTGCCCCCCGGCCACGCCGGCGATCACGCTCGAGATCTCGACGCCCGCCATCTCCTCGGCGTCGCCGACGGCCTGCTTGATGCTCTCGACCGTCGAGTCGATGTTGACCACGACGCCC
>Ga0326597_10011625_pt1 | contig 11650 bp, 9 predicted proteins | sample RVTome_12_FD_203789 | JGI IMG/M metagenome (GOLD analysis project Ga0326597, IMG submission 203789) | Soil microbial communities from uranium-contaminated site in the Upper Colorado River Basin, Wyoming, United States - RVT100D185 | ecosystem: Environmental > Terrestrial > Soil > Contaminated >...
TCGTCGGCGCGCGAACCCGAGCCTCAAGCACCGCACCATCCTCCGGCGTCAACCGGACTTCCGCTGCTTTGGGAATCATCCCAATGTTGAATCATGAATCAAACTCCCGCGAAAGCGGGTACTAGGAGCCGCTTGCGTTCATGACTTTCGGCACCGATATGCGTGACGACGTCCCCGTCGTGACTGACCGTCGCCAGTCGCCGCGTGCTGGCGAGATACAGCGCGGAACCTGCAGGCTGCTGCGTGCGCTCGGCTTCGCCACGGTGAGCGAGCTGGGCCTGTCCAGCGGACACCGCGCGGACATCGCCGCCCTCGGGCGCAAGGGAGAGCTCTGGATCGTCGAGATAAAGTCGAGCGTCGAGGATTTCCGCGCCGATGCCAAATGGCCGGCCTATCACGATCACTGTGACCGGCTGTTCTTCGCCGTGCGTAACGACATGCCGCTCGAGATTCTCCCGGGCGCGACCGGCATCATCGTCGCCGACCGGTTCGGCGCGGCGATCGTCCGCGATGCGGCGCAACTGCCGCTCCCGGCCGCGCGGCGCCGGGCGGTGCAGCTGCGTTTCGCCCGTGCCGCCGCGCTCCGGCTGCACACGATGATGGACCCGGACGCTGATGCGGCCACCATCTAGGCGGATCGGGTGATGTGCGCGGATGGCGGTGCGCCGCTCGCCGGCCCGGCCATCGCGGTAGCCGGGCTGGTCAAGACATTCGAGCGGGTCGAGGCGGTGCGCGGAATCTCCTTCGAGATCGCCCGCGGCTCGATCACCGGACTGCTCGGCGGCAACGGCGCCGGCAAGACGACGACCATCGCCATGATCCTGGGCCTTATCGTGCCGGACGCGGGATCGGTCGAGGTTCTCGGCTGCGACATGCTGCGTGAGCGCTACCGGGTGCTCCACCGGGTCAATTTCGAAAGCCCCTATTTCGACATGCCGATGCGGCTCTCGGTGCGCGAGAACCTGACCGTATATGCCATGCTTTACGGCGTGCGCGACATTCCCGCCCGCATCGCCCACCTCGCCGGCGACCTCGATCTCACAGGCTTGCTTGACCGCCGCGTAGGCCAGCTTTCCGCCGGCCAGAAGACGCGCGTCGGGCTCGCCAAGGCAATGATCAACGAGCCGGAGGTTCTGTTTCTCGACGAGCCCACCGCCTCGCTCGACCCCGACACCGCCGACTGGGTGCGCGGCCGGCTCGAGCTGCTGCGCGACGTCAATGGCGCCACCATCATGCTGGCCTCTCACAACATGGCCGAGGTCGAGCGTCTGTGCGACCGGGTGCTGCTGATGCGCGACGGTCGCATCGTCGACGACGGCGCGCCGCGTACACTGATCGCACGCTACGGCCGCGCCACCATGGAGGAAGTGTTCCTCGACGTCGCGCGCGGCCGTGACGCGGCGCCGGCCAGGGCGGGCACATGATGGACGCGCGCGCTGCAGGCAGGGCCATGCCGGTGCCCGCCGGTGGCTCGGCGCGCCGCATCGGCGCCATGGTGCGCCGCTATACGTTCCTCCTCATCAGGTCCTGGCCGCGCGTCGTCGACATCGTCTACTGGCCGACCGTGCAGCTGCTGATGTGGGGCTTCCTGCAGACCTTCCTTGCCGGCCAGTCCGGCACGCTCGCCAGCATCGGCGGCATCTTCATCGGCGCGGTTCTGTTGTGGGACATCCTGTTCCGCGGCCAGATCGGCTTTTCGGTGACCTTTCTGGAAGAGATGTGGTCGCGCAATATCGGCCACCTCATGATCAGCCCGTTGCGGCCGATCGAATTCGCCGCGTCGCTCATGCTGGTCAGCATTCTGCGCGTCCTGATCGGCATCGCGCCAGTCAGCCTGTTTGCGATTCTGTTTTTCGGCTTCAATGCCTATGACATGGGATTGATGCTGGTCGCCTTCTTTCTCAACCTGATGATGACGAGCTGGGCCATCGGGCTTTTGGTATGCGGCCTTCTCGTGCGCTATGGCTTGGGCGTCGAGAACCTGGCGTGGGGCTTCGCCTTCATCCTTCTGCCTCTGTGCTGTGTCTACTACCCGCTGGAGACGCTTCCGGCCTGGCTGCAGCCGGTATCGCTCGCTCTGCCGCCGACCCATGTCTTCGAAGGCATGCGTGCGCTCCTGATCGAGGGCACGCGCGACGTCTCGCGCCTTGCCATGGCGCTCGCGCTCAACGCCGTTTACCTGACCCTTGGATTCCTTATGTTCCTGCATCAGCTTCGCCGCGCCCGCCAGTCGGGTGCTCTGCTGCAGATCGGCGAGTAGCGGCGCCGATGCGGACCGGCCGCCTGGTTTTGATCGCCGCCGCTCTGGCGATCGTGCTCGCAGCCGGCGTGGCGACGTTCGCGCTGCTGCGCCAGGGCGGCGGGGCGCCATCCGGCACGGTGCCGATCGGCGGCGATTTCACGCTGACCAGCCACACCGGCCAGCGCGTGCGCGACGCCGACTTCCGCGGCCGTCTCATGCTGGTCTACTTTGGCTACACTTTCTGTCCCGACGTCTGCCCGGCCGAGCTCCAGGTGATGGCCGACGCTCTCGACCGGCTCGGCCCGGATGCCGAGCGGGTGGCGCCGCTGTTCATCACCGTCGACCCAGAGCGCGATACCCGTCACGTTCTGGCCGACTACGTCCCGTTCTTCCACCAGCGGCTGGTCGGCTTGACCGGCACCCCGGACGAAATCGCCGCCGCCGCCAAGGCCTATCGCGTCTATTACGCGAGCGCCGAGTCCGGGGAAGAAGACGGCGCCTATCTGATGGACCACACCTCGCTGGTCTATCTCATGGGGCGCGATGGCAGCTATCTGCGCCACTTCACGGCGGGCACGACCGCGGAGGAAATGGCGGCGGCGATCCGACAGCCTTTGTGAAACCATTTTGCGCTAGAAACGTCGTCCGGACTTCTTTGTCCACCGCCAACCGACAGCCCGGCGGCGTCTATTGCGCCGCGCATGTCCTTTGCGGCAGACTGTGTTGCGGTGCGATAAGCGCTTGAATCCACTTGGGGGTGCACAAGGTGCTCTATGCGCTCTACGAGCTGAACCATGCCGCCGTGGCGCCCGCGCGCGCAGTAGCCGACCTGGTCAATCTGTCGCTCAGGAATCCCTTCAACCCCTTATCCCAAACCATGTTCGGCAAGTCCGTGGTTGCGGCGACCGACCTTTTCGAGCGCATGACTCGACGCTACGGCAAGCCCCGCTTCGGAATCGGGGAGACCGTCGTCGGCGGCAGGCGCGTCGCCGTCGCCGAGAAGGTGGTCTGGCACCGGCCGTTCTGCCGGCTCCTGCATTTCCGCCGGGAACTGGCGAACGGCCGCAGCCCCGGCCCGCGCGTGCTTCTGGTGGCGCCGATGTCTGGGCACTATGCGACGCTCCTCAGGGGTACGGTGGAGACGCTCCTCCCCGATCACGACGTCTATGTCACCGACTGGACCGACGCACGTGAGGTGCCTCTCGCCGACGGCAGCTTCGACCTCGACGACTATATCGACTACATCGTCGACATCCTGCATTTCCTGGGGCCGGGCACTCATGTGATCGCGGTCTGCCAGCCCTCCGTGCCGGTGCTTGCGGCGACCGCGCTGATGGAGGCGGACGATGATCCCCTGGCACCCGCCTCGATCATCCTCATGGGCGGGCCGATCGACACGAGGTCCAATCCGACCGCGGTCAACCGGCTCGCCGAGGAGCGCGGCACCGACTGGTTCGCGCGCAACGTGATCGTCAAGGTGCCGTTTCCCAACACCGGCTTCATGCGCGACGTCTATCCGGGCTTCCTGCAGCTCTCCGGTTTCATGAGCATGAACCTCGACCGCCATGTGACCGCGCACAAGGACCTGTTCTTCCATCTCGTCGAAGGCGACGGCGATTCCGTCGACAAGCACGAGGCCTTCTACGACGAGTACCTGGCGGTGATGGATTTGACCGCGGAGTTCTACCTGCAGACCGTCGACACCGTGTTCGTGCGCCATGCGTTGCCCCGCGGCGAGATGATGCATCGCGGCCGCAGGGTCGATCCCGGCCGTATCCGGCGCACCGCGCTCATGACCGTCGAGGGCGAGCGCGACGACATTTCCGGTCGCGGCCAGACCGAGGCCGCGCACGATCTGTGCACCGGCATTCCGCCGGATCGCAAGGCGCGTTACGTGCAGCTCGGCGTCGGTCATTACGGCGTCTTCAACGGTGGCCGCTTCCGCGCCGAGACAGCGCCGAGGATCGCCGATTTCATGCGCAGCTTCGATCGCGGCGACGGGTCCGCGAACGCCCGGCAGGGTCGCCGCCAGGCGGTTCTTGCCGCATCTTGAAGCGCTCCCGCCGTCTCCCCACGTACCCCGTCGACGGGGCTGCTTTAGACGGAAACGGGAGAACCGATGACAACCCAATGTGCGGCCATGCGCCCTTCCTGGACGCCGCTCAACGTGGCGTTGATGGTGCTCGGATTCATCATATTCTGGCCCCTCGGTCTTGCCGTGCTGGCCTATATTCTGTGGGGCGACCGTCTGCGCGGCGAATTCGACGGCCTCAAGGAGCGGCTTTCCTCACTGCCGCGCGGCACCGCAACAGGCAATTCGGCGTTTGACGCCTACCGCTCCCGCGAGCTCGGGCGTCTCGAGGCCGAGCGCCGCCGTCTCGATCGCGAACGCCGCGAATTCTCCGAGTTTTTGCGTAATCTGCGGCGCGCCAAGGACCAAGAGGAGTTCGACCGGTTCATGGCCGATCGTGCGCACTCGGCAGAGCAGCGGACACAGTCCGGGTAGTCCCGAACCGGTTCGCGGCGGTTCTGCCCGGTACCGGCAGCAAAGCGGCCGAGCGCTGGCTCGGCCGCAGCGCGTTCGCGGCTGAGACACCGCGCGCGCCGGCGCTGGCCGAGCTGCCGTCAAAGGATCTCGCCACCCTCACCGCGGAACCGCGCCATTGCGGCCTTCATGCTACCCGCGTGCCGCCGCGGCCACCGCCGGCGATACGCTGAGCCCGGTGCGGCGCGCCCCGCCGCGGGACTCACTCCAGGATGCTCGAACGCAGCCCTCCTCCGGCCGGCGCCACGGAACCCCGCAGCGCCCGCAACGCCGCCGGTTCCGTCTGTTCGCGCAACGCCATGGACGCCGCCTGCGCCCGCAGCGCCACCGGCCAGCCGCGCGCGATCACCACCGGCTCATGTCCCTCCGATGCGCGCAGCGCCACCGGCCCCGCGCGTGCCCGCACGGGCGCATCGCGCGTCGCATCCGGTTCCAGAGCGCTGCGCAGCCCGGTCGCCCCGGCGGGCGCGGCTGGGGGGGCCGCCGCTGGCGTGCGCGCCGACGCGGTGAAGATCGAGCCGGGATCGGCGATTCCCAGCGCGGCCAGCAGCGTGAACGTGGCCACTGTCAGATCGCGCTCCGAATTGGCCACCGCGATCCTGGCGCTGACCAGCTCACGCTGGGCGTCCAGGACATCCATCACTGAGCGCTGGCCCACTTCGGCCTCCAGCCGGACACCCTTGAGCGCGGTCTCGGCGGCCTGCAACTGCGCGTTTGAAGCGGCGATGCGGTCGCCCGCGGCCAGACGGCGCCGGAACGCGGCGATCACCCCGGCCGCCGTCGCCGAGCGTGCCTGGGCGTAGTCGTAGCGGCGCGCGATCGAGTTCGACTGCGCCTCGCGCGCCCGCGACCAGCGTGCCCCGCCTTCGAACAGCGGGAGTGTGAGCCTTGCAAGCAGCGTGGTTTCTTCCTGGCCGGAGAAGTCCAGCGATTCGTTGCGCCGGTTCTCGTAGTTCGCCTCGAGCGACACCGTGGGTAGCAGCGCGCCCTGCCTCACCTGTGCCTGATGGTCGGCTGCCTCCGCGTCGGCGCGCGCCGCAGCCACGACCGGTCCCTGAACGTCCGCAAGTGTCAGCGCCTCTTCCAGCGTGGCGGGCAGGAGGTTCTCGGGGATGCGGACGGGATCGAGCTGGCCCGGGACGCGGCCCACCAGCGATGCGTAGCGCGCTTCGCTCTCGACCAGGTCGGCTGACGCCTGCGAGAGATCGGCTCTCGCCTGCTCGCGCCGCGCCTCCGCCTGGGCGACGTCGGTGCGTGATTTGTCGCCGGCGCTCTGGCGCTCGCGGATGGCGGTCAGCTCGCTGCTCAGGAACCGCAGATTGTCGCCCTGCAGGCGCACCACCTGGCGGTCCCTGAGCACGTCCGCATAGGCGGTCGCGACATCGGCGAACAGCTCCTGAGCGGTCACCGAAAGCCGCTGGTCTCCGGCGCGCACCCGGGCGCGCGCCTCGCGCACCGAATTCACCGTCTGCAGGCCACGGAACAGCGGTACCGAGGCGCTGACGCTGTAGCCATAGGGGCGGCGCGACTCGCGCGCGTCCGGTGCGTGGAAATTCTCATAGGTCTGACCGCTGTCGAACGAGGTGCTCACGCTCGGCAGGCCCTGCGCGATGGCCTGCGGCACCGCCTCGCCGGTTGCGCGCTGGCGCTGTCGCTCCGCGGCGAGAGCAGGGTTGGCGGCCTCGGCCGAGGCGAGCGCCTCCATCAGCGATTCGGCATGCGCGGACGAGCCGCCGGGCGAGGGGAGCGGGACGGTCAGAATCGAAACCAGAATCGTGACGGCATATCGATGTCGGGCCATTCGCCAGCGCGGGTTCCAACGGCTTGTGGATCGGCGGCTCGATTGCGACGCTTGCAACGGCGCTGATTTCAGCAGCGAATGTGCTGCCGCTATGGTTAACGTGCTGTTACGGAAGGCCGCCGCGCCCGCTCACTTCTCGGTAAAGGCGCGGTCGAGCGACCGCTGAACCGGTTTCAGCAGGTAGCGCATGATCGACTTGGAGCCGGTGATGATGCTGGCCTCGACCACCATTCCCGGCAGCAGTGGCAGCATGCCGCCGGTGCTCTCGACGGCATCGGACGACAGGTCGATGGTCGCCTGATAATAGGCGATGCCATCCTCGTCCTCGAATGTCGAGGGCGAGACCACCCGCACTTCGCCGGACACCGTACCGTAGACGTTCGGATCAAACGCCGTGACCGTGAGCTCCGCCTCCTGGCCCCTGCTGATCTGTGCCACGTCCTGCGGCCGCACCTTCACCTCGGCGACGATCGCGGTGCCGACCGGAACCACCCGGGCGACAATATCGCCCGGATTGACCACCTCGCCGACATGGCCGGCCGGAAGTTCGAGCACGATGGAGTCGACCGGCGCGCGAACCTCGAGGCGTTCGGCGCGGTCCGACTGCTTGGCCAGTTGCTGGCGGACCTCGGCGAGCTCCCGCGCCGCGTCCTTGCGCGCTTCGGCAAGCCGGCTGGCGTTTTCCGCGTCGGACTGTGCCAGCTCGCTGCGCGCCTCGTCGAGTGCGCGGCGCGCGGCTTCGTAGTCGCCCTGATTGGCGATCATCTCCTGATGCACCTGCTCGACGCGGAACTGCGCCTCCAGATACTCGCGCCGCGAGCCGAATCCCTGCGCCAGAAGGCCTTCCCACATGCCGGCCTGCTCGGAGAGGATTTTCATGCGGTTCTCAAAAATTTCCCGCTGCGCCGCGAGCGAGCTGACCGTAGCCTCGGCGCGGCTGATGCGCGCCGCCAGGGTCGCTCGGGTCTCCTCGATGCGCGCCCGGTCTCGTTTGTGGAACCTCGCCTGGTCGGAGGCGAGGTCGGGATATTGCTCGCCGATGGCGCCGAAATCCGGCTCTTCGTCCGCCAGCGTCGCGTCGATCCGGATCTGCTCGAGTTCGAGCGCGGCGGCACGGATGCGAAGCTGCTCGAGATCGCTCTCCGTGGCATTCGGGCGAAGCCGCATGAGCACACTGCCGGCTTCGACCCTGTCGCCCGGGCGCACTGGCAGCGCCTGGACGATGCCGCCCTCGAGATGCTCGATCGCCTGCACGGCCTGTGCCGGCGCCAGCGAACCCGACGCGACCACGCGCTCGCGCACCTCGGCGAGCGACAGCCAGATCATCGAAATGAGCACGAACCCGCTGAGACCGCTGAGCAGCATGTAGGCGAAGCCCGGCACCCGGCCATCCTCGAGGGAGGCCGGGAGCGTCAGCCTCTCGGCGTCAGCCCCGGTGGCGTTCGTGCGCCTGCTGAACATGTCGTCGGCATTCCTCGGGCCGCTTATCCCCCCGCATGGGACTTATGGAGAAGTGCCGATTAATTTGAGATAAATGGCGCCTCAGGCGGCGGGTGCGGACAGGACCTTGCCCGGCGGTCCTTCGTCCGCGATCTGCCCGTCCTTCAGCACGATCACCCGGTCCGCGAGCCGGATGTGGCTGGGCCTGTGCGTGGCCATGATGATCGTCGCGTGTCCTTTGTTCGCCCTGAGCCAGGCCGCCAGCGCCTCGTCCGCGGCCGGATTGAGACCGCGCTCGGGCTCGTCCATCAGGTAGATCGGTACGCGCTTGACGAAGGCGCGCGCCAGCGCCAACTGCTGGCGCACCGTGCGCGGCAGGGCGGCGAATCCGCCCGCGCCGAGTCGGGTATCGATACCGTCGGGCAGCGCCTCGACATAGGAGCCGAGCCCGACCTGATCCAGCGCGCGCCAGATATCGTCGTCGCCCGCCTCCGGATGGGCAAGGCGCAGATTCTGGGCGATCGTGCCGTAGAAGAAGTCCGGCTGCTGCGGCAGGTAGGAGACCGAGTGGCGCAGCTCTCCGACGTCATACTGGCGCACGTCGACGCCGTCGATGGCGAGCACCCCGCCCTGCGGCCGGTAAAGCCCGACGATCAGCTTGAGCAGGGTCGACTTGCCGGCCCCGCTGGCACCGGTGATCGCCACGAGCTCGCCATGCGGTATGTCGAGGGTGATGCCGGCCAGCGCGGCTTCCGACAGGTTGGAATAGCGGAACGATACCCGCGCGGCCGATATATGCCCGTTGTGGCTTCGAAACAGCGACGGCAGCTGGCCCGGTTCCCGCTCGACCTGGATACGCATCAGATGGTCGATCTGGCGCACGCTGTCGAGCGCCTGGTTCAGCTTGCCGATGCCGACGAAAACGCCCTGCACCGGGGCCATCACGCGCCAGATCAGCGCCACCACGGCAATCAGCGCGCCGATCGTGATGTCGCCCTCGAACGCCATGGCGGCGCCGATACCCATCGCCATGATGCCGGCGCCGGTGGTCATGGTCTGCGCCACCATCTGCACCGTCGAGGCGAATTGCTGTGCCCGGAATCGCTCGCGTGCTGCCTTGGCGGCGACCTCGCGGTACCGGTCGATCCATTCCGCTTCGCCGCCGATCTCGCGCACCGATCTGATGCGGGTCACGATTTCGGTCAGCATCTGCCGGTCAGCGCCGTGCGCAACCGAGGCGTCCTGCTGCCGGCGTCGCACCGAGGGTGAGGAAACCGCGCCAAGCATCGCCAGGAGCGCCACCAGGCACGCCGGCACCCACGCGATCGGACCGCCGATCAGCACGATCATGGCAAAGGCGACGATCAGGAATGGCAGGTCGAACAGCACGGTGGCGAGCGGACCGATGAACAGGTCACGCATGACCTCGAACTGCTTGATGCGCGTTGTCTGGTTCGCGACCGGCGCCGATTCGGTCATCTGGATCGGCATGAATAGCAGCCGTTCGATGACGCTGATCGATACCAGCGCTTCGAGCCGCGCGCCGAAATAGGCGAGCGCCCGGGAGCGCAGCCTGCGGATCAGGATCTCGCCGATGACCGCCGTCGCCATGCCGGCGACCAGGTAGGCGAGCGTCATCGCCGATTTCGTCGGTACGACCCGGTCATAGACGGTCATGACGAATAACGGGACCACGAGGGCGAGGAAATTGATCGCCAGGCTCACCACCAGCAGTGAGGCGATGGTCGGGCGGAAGCGTCGGACCAGGCCGAACAGCCAGGACCGCGTCGGCGCCCGGTCGCTCGCATGCGCCGCGCTGTGCACGACGACATGGTTGTCGCCGCCGGACCGTGCGCTGAGGAAGCGGAAATCACGCGCCGCGCCGGAATAGGCGAGGAACTGGCCCGGCTCCTCGCGGGAAATGACGATCCAGATTCCGCCCTTCGCGTCGGTGTGGATCGCCGGCAGCATTTCGTCGTCGAGGTCGGCCAGGCCGAGCGGCGTTCGCCGGGTCTCGATGTTGAGCCGGACAAGCACGGCGCGCAGTGAGTCGGTGTCCGCCAGGTCATCGAAATGCGGCAGCGCCTCCTTGATGTGGCGGTGTTCGCCGGCCCAGTTCAGCGCGAGCAGGATCGGAAGCAGGCAGGCCTCGGCGTCGGTCCGCGGCTCGTCCAGTTCTCGCGATGGCCCAAATCCCAGGGCTTCGGCGATCCAGCGCTGCTGGCGATGGACTTCGTTTTCGGTTCGGGCGCGCGCGCGCGCGCCTGTGGTCGCGGCGTTGTCCGCCGCAGCAGGAGCGGCAGGCCGCCTCATCCTGCAAGCTTCCGTTCGACCGCCACCGACGGCGTGGACCGGCGGCCTGCTCCGCCCTCCGCGGCGGCAACCCTGCCGTTCGTGAGTACGAAGCTGCGCTTGGCGATGTTGAGAAGCGACGGCCGGTTGCTCACGATCATGACGCTGACTTGGCCCGCCAGTGCGGCCAGCACGCGGCGCAGTGCGGCGTCGCTTTCGGCATCGAGCGCGGAATTCGCCTCGTTGAACAGCAGCGCCCGTGGCCGGCGCACCAGGGCGCGCGTGATCACGATCTGCTGGCATACGCCGCCCGGCAGGTCCAGGTTGGCAGAGCTGCCGACCTCGGTATCGAAACCCCTGGGCAGGCGGTTGATGCGGGCCTCCAGTCCCAGTTCGCGCGCCACCGCGCGCGCCAGATCGACGGTGCTGCCGCCCTCGAACACGGTCAGGTTCTCCAGCACCGTGCCGCGAAACAGCTGCGAGGTCGCTGACACCCGCACAAGCTGCCGCCGCAGCTCTCCACCGACTTGGGCAGCCGCGACACCGTCGACCAGCACCCGCCCTGACGATGCCTCGAGGTCGCCGCAGATGATATCGAATGCCGCCGCCCATCCGGCGGTGTCGCCGGTCAGCCCGACGATCGCGCCAGGCTTGACCTCCAGGCTGACCCGGTCGAGCAGCGTACGGTCATGGCTGTCGCGAAAGCATACGTCCTCGAGAACGATGCGGGCCGGGAGATCGCGCCGCGGCAGCCGGACCGCTGCGGCCGGGCGAACCAGCGCATCGAGCGGAGCAGCGCGATCGCGCGCATGTTGCTGGTTCTGCACGTCCGCCCACACCCCGGCCGCGCGCAGGACGGGCTGCATCATGCGGCCGGCAAGCAGGGAACAGCAGGCCAGCCCGCCGACGGTCAGGTCGCCGCGCATGATGAAGAGGGCGCCCGACGAAACCACCGCGATCAGGGTAAGGTTGGCCATGATACCGGCCAGCGTCTGTAGCGCCTGGCTTGCCGCGATTGTACGAAAACTGATCAGCGAGTTCGACTTCGCCAGCCGCTCGAAGCGGCGCACCATTTGCGGTTCCATGGCCAGCGCCTTGACCGTCTCGATGGCGCTGAGGCATTCGGTGAGAAAATCGAAGCGACGCCGGTCGTGGCGGCTGCGGTCCGCGATCGCTTCGCCGAGCTCGGCGCCGTTTCTCCAGATGACGAAACCGAGAACGCACGTGATGGCCACCGGGATCACCACCAGGTAACCGGCGATCACGGCGATCACCAGCGGAAAGATGGGAAGGAACAGAAAGTCGAGCACGACCAGCTGGGCCTGGCCGC
>Ga0326597_10011626_pt1 | contig 11649 bp, 7 predicted proteins | sample RVTome_12_FD_203789 | JGI IMG/M metagenome (GOLD analysis project Ga0326597, IMG submission 203789) | Soil microbial communities from uranium-contaminated site in the Upper Colorado River Basin, Wyoming, United States - RVT100D185 | ecosystem: Environmental > Terrestrial > Soil > Contaminated >...
CACGGATCGAGGCTGGGAAGCAGAGAACTCCCGTATCGTAGGACCCGCGAGGCACTCGGTGACGATCGAACCCTGAATCTCGTTCTCGGGACCCGGTTCGGCACGGCACGTTGCACTACGATCGATCCCGAAATCGCTCGCCCAGAAGAACCCGCATCTTCAGTGCAGGTACGGTTCCGGCCCGCACACCACCCCTCATGATCTTGGCATGTTGCAACAAAAGGACCCAAGGTCTTGTGGTCGCCCCGCAGGTCCAGGGCCTCGCCCGAATTGGTGCTAATCTCCTGAACGCAATTGGGAACTCCTGGATCGCGTACTCCGGATCCGAATTCTCGATTCTGGGCATCGCACGTTTCGGCCGGGCCCGTTACGCCCGGGACGCCCGCGTGCTAGAACGTGCGCGCGCGCTCGATTCCCACACAAGGAGTCTTCCCATGTTCCACTCCACGATGCGCTCCGTCTCCCTTGCCTCCACCGCGCTCGCGCTCGTCGCAGGGCTACTCGTCCTCGGCTCCAGCCGGGGCGGAGAGGACGGCGAGGACGATCCGGACATCACTGTCACCCTGCCCACCGCGGTCGAGGTCGCTCTGCTGCGCGCAGGGCTCTCGGCCGAGGCGCTCGCTGCGGCGGGCGTCTCCTCGGACACCCTCGCCTCCCAGCTCGCCTCGGCCGCGGACGGTCTCACCCCGCTGCCCGCGAGCCTGGCCACCGCGGACGCAGCCTACGCGGACGCACGGCGCGACCGAGACCGGCTGCAGAGGCTCGTCAGGAGCGGCCTGGGCACCCAAGAGGACGTCGATGCGCTCGCTGCCGCCAAGACGGCACTCACCACGGCAGAGGCCCAGCGAGCGGCGGTGCTGGACGCCGTCTTCGCCGCCGCGACAGCCGACCTCTCTGATGCGCAGGCCGCCACCCTGGGCCAGATCCGCGCCAACGCGCGCTGGAAGCACCCCATCCAGTACCGCGTGTCTGCACGCAGCGAGGCCGACTGGTTCGCACTCCGCGACGCGCTGGCCCACGTCCGCACCCACACCGACTTCGGGCTCGACACCGACCCGGCGATCGAGGCCACTCTGGCGGCCTTCGACGCCGAAGGAGCTGTCTCCCAGGCGACGACCGATTGCAGCACGCACCTGAGCGGGTGCGCGGCCGTCTGGGAGGCGACGTTTGTGGATTAGGAAGCCACGTCTGCTCGAGTTGTCTCGGGCCGAGCGCCCACTGCGGCCCCTCGTGGAGCTGGGGTGGGCGCTCTCCCTTCTTGGTGCGGCCCAGGCCCAGGAGCGCCAGGCCGTGGAGGAGCAGGACGCCGGCGGTCACGCGGGCCACATCGTCATCGCGCTCGACCCCAGCCAGCGGCTCGCGGATCTCGTGGACTACTGCGCCTACCTGCGCGAGGTCGCGATCGAGTACGACGCCGATCAGCTCGACGCGGCGGTGCAAGTGGACGCCTTCGTCGGCCTCGATCCCGGCGAGCTGTGGAGGATCACGAACCGCGCGCTGCAGAAGCGCGGGCTCGCGATCGTGCAGACGGCAGGCTCGAAGTCCCTGAGCGTGGTCGAGGTCGCCAAGGCCGCCGGCATCGCGCGGCTGGAAGAGGACCTCGCACATGCGGAGGCAGGCTACCTGCGCCTGCTGGTGCCCGTGCGCCGGCGCCCGCTGGAGCGCATGGCCGAGGCCGCCAGGCTCGTGCTCACCAAGGAGGGCGGCGCGGTCGCGGAGCTGCGCGAGGCGAACGCGCTCATCCTCTCCGACTACAGGCCCAACGTCGAGCAGGCGCTGGCGTTGCTCACCAGGATCGACGTCTCCACCAGCCCGCCCATCATCGAGGAGATCGCGCTGGAGGAGGCCTCCCCGCTCGCCCTGGTGGCGCTCCTGGAGCGCATCGTCGCAACCCGCAAACAGGTGGCGGCCGACGCCGAGCTCTCCGGCAAGCTCCAGGCGATCCCCGACAGCCGGAGCGTGCTCGTCATCGCGCCAGACGAAGAGCTGGAGCACTGGCGCGAGCTGATCGAGCGCTTCGACCGGAAAGAACCCTCCGTCAGCGAGCACTACGCGCCGCGCCGCTTCGGTCTCGGGGAGACGGCGCAGCTCATCGAGGCGGTGGTGCACCCGCCCGACTCCACCGAGCGGCCGGGGGCATGGAGGCTGGTGCAGGACGGGCTCACCGGGACCCTGGTCATCACCGCCACGCCCTCGCGCCACCAGGAGATCCGCGCGCTCCTTGCACGTGTAGAGTCCACCGAGCGCGGAGCACGAAGACCGATCAAGAGCTTCCCGATCCGAAACCGCCAGGTCTCGGAGGTCCTGGGGCTCTTGCAGGGTCTCCTGGAGGCGGGCGCCATCCAGTCCGAGCCCGAAGCAGCGCGCATCGAGGCGGGCGCGCAGGGAGCGACGGCGCCGATTCCTTCCAGAAGCCCCTCGGTCTCGATGTCAGAGGGCGACGAGGCGGCGATCACGGTCTCGGCCGACGAGGCCACCAACCGCATCATCGCCCTGGGCGACGCGCGGCTGTTGGACCAGCTCGGCCCGCTGATCGAGACGCTGGACGTGCGCCACGCCCAGGTGCTCGTGGAGGCCTTGGTGGTGAGCCTGAGCCGCACGCAGGCGCGGGACCTCGGGGTGGAGCTGCAACGGCGCGGCACGTCGGACGGCGATCTCTATCGGCTCTCGAGCCTGTTCGGCCTGGGCTCGCCGGACCCCGCCGGCCTCGCCCTGCCGGCGTCCGCGTCCGCGGGCGGGTCGCTCGCGGTCCTGGATCCGGGCGAGTTCAGCGCGCTGGTGCGCGCCCTGGAAACGGTCAGCGAGGGGCGCTCGATCACGATCCCGAAGGTGCTCGTCAACAACAACCGACAGGCCCGGCTCGATTCCCTGGTCCAGACCCCCTACCTCTCCACGAACGCATCGCAGACGGTCGCCACGACATCCTTCGGGGGGAGCCTGGACGCGGGCACCTCGATCTCGGTCAAGCCCCAGGTGGCAGACGGCGACCAGATCGTCCTGGACTACACGATCTCGCTCAGCGCCTTCCTGGGCGAGTCGGCCGATCCCTCGCTGCCGCCGCCCAGGGAGGAGCAGAAGCTCGCCAGCGTGGTGACCGTGCCCGACGGGCACACGGTGGTGGTCGGGGGGCTGGAGCTGGCGGCGGAGTCGGACGGGGTCTCGCAGATGCCGCTGTTGGGCGACCTGCCGATCCTGGGGAACCTGTTCCAGAGCCGCTCGCGCTCGCGCTCCAAGAGCCGCTTCTTCGTGTTCCTGCGCTGCGGGGTGCTGCGCAGCTCCTCCTTCGAGGACCTGAAGTACCACAGCCGCGCTGACCTGGAGACGGCCGGGATCGACGACGGCTGGCCCAGGCTCGAGCCGAGGGTGATCCAGTGAGGGGCGCGATCCTCTGGACGCTGTTTCTCGTGCTGGCTGCATGCGCCTCGACCAAGACCACGGGCCCCTACCAACCCGCCAGTGAACTGTCGCGCGACACGACGCGGGCCGAAAGACTGAACCGCGAGGCGGCGGCCCTGATGGGTGAGGATCCCGGTCGAGCAGAAGAACTCCTGCGCGAGGCGCTGACCTGCGATCTCTTCTTCGGCCCCGCCCACAATAACCTGGGCGTGCTCTTCCTCAAGCTGGACAAGCTCTACGAGGCTGCCAGCGAGTTCGAGTGGGCGCGCAAGCTCCTGCCCGGCCACCCCGATCCGAGGGTCAACCTGGCGCTCACGATGGAGAAGGCGGGCAAGACCGACGACGCGCTCGCCGCCTACGACGCGGCGTTGGAGGTCTACCCCGGCTACCTGCCCGCCATCATGGGCGCGGCGAGCCTCTCGCTTCGGACTGGACGCGAGGAAGCGCGCCTGCGCGAGTGGCTGGAGGCGATCTCGTTGCGCGCCCGCGAGACACGCTGGAGGGAGTGGTCGCGGGGCCAGCTCGCGTCCCTGTAGGCTGTGTTGACGACGATCTAGATCCGCAGAAATCTGACGACGATCGTCGTCGGAGATAGGGCCGCCGCTGGATCTGGTTCTCCCCCCAGTGAGCGCACTGGGTGGATCTGGTTCTCCCTCCGCGAGCCTTCGGGCCAGCTCCTGGGGAGGGGTGCGCCGGGAGGGGGTCGGTCTGGTAGAAGCCTGGCGCCGCCGGAGAAGACGGGGGAGGCCCAGGAAGTTGACGAGCCTCGGGCCTCCCCCTTCAAGAGGGACCGCATGCTGCGGCCCGACGTGATCGTCGCAGCTTCGCGCCCTCCTGTCGAGCCGCCGGCCCAGGCGCCCTCGGCCGCGCTCTCGCCGTTGCGATGGCGCCAGGTCCAGGGGCCGTCGCGCCGGCCGGCGACGAAGCGCCCTTGCAGGGCCAACTCGCCGTTGTCGTGCCACATCCGCCACAGGCCCTCCGGCCGCCCGGCGACGTAGATGCCCTCGCCGCGCAGCGCGCCGCCGGCGTGGCGGAAGATCCAGGCCCCCTCGCGCCGGCCGGCGCGGTGGCGCCCCTCGGAGCGCCGCTTTCCGTTGAACGCGTGCCAGCGCACGCACCAGCCCTCGCGCCGTCCGTCGACGAACTCGTGCTGCGCGGCCACCCGCCCGTGCTCGTCCCAGAAGGTCCAGGTCCCCTGGCGCGCACCGTCCCGCAGCTCGCCCTGGCTGGCGCGCCCGCCGCCGGCGTACCTGCGCGTGTCCCTCATGGCGGACGCAGAGTACCTCCAGGGTCGGGATCCGCCGCCAGCAGGCCGCGCCGTTCCTCCGCCAGCCCCCTGCGAGCCGCGTGCTCGCGCCGCGGGAGCGTCGAGCAGGTCGGACGGATCGCCGGCACCTCCGCCCCGGCGGCCGCGCACTGCTCGTGCAGGCCGAGGTCGCGGCGCGCGTCCTCGCCGCGATGGAGTACCATCCGGGCCGTGACCCAGCCGTCCCCCGGCGCGCCCAGCCCGGCCAGGCTGAGGTGGCCCGGCCCTTCGCCGAGGCGCCCGCGGCCGGCCGGCCCGGGACCCCATTCCGCCGGCCCTCCCCGTCACCGCCGATCCAACCGCACGCCATGAAGATCTCCACCGCACACTGCACGCTCTCGGCCCCCGCGCTCGCGCTCGCGCTCCTCTGCGCCTGCTCCGTCGAGGTCGATGTCTCCCACGACAGCGCAGCCGCGCCGAGCGGACCGGCGGTCACCTCCGCCGTCTGCGTCCTGCGCGGCACCGACGGCAACGAGGCCGTCGGCGGCACCATCCGCTTCACCCAGGCCGACGGGCACGTGCACATCGAGGGCGCCGTCAGCGGACTGGCGCCAGGCAAGCACGGCTTCCACATCCACCAGTGGGGCGACGTCGACTGCGGCGACGGCGTGTGCACCGGCGGGCACTTCGATCCGACCGGCTCCGCCCACGGCGGGCCCGACGCCGAGGTGCGCCACATGGGCGACCTGGGCAACCTGGAGGCCGGCGCCGACGGCTCGGCCACCTACGCGCGCGACGACACGCGCGTCGAGCTCTCCGGCCCGCGCTCGATCATCGGCCGGGCCGTCATCGTCCACGCCGGCGAGGACGACCTGAAGAGCCAGCCGACCGGCGACGCGGGCGCGCGCGTGGCCTACGGCGTGATCGGCATCGGCAAGTCGCCGGCCGACGCGCGCTGATCCCCGGAACGGGAACGGCGCCGCGCCGCACACGGTGCGGCACGGCGCCTGCAGCCGCCGAACGTGGGGCCACTGCCGGGGCCGGGAGCCCCCATACAGCCCGATACCGGTCGTCTCACCGCACGCGGGGCGGTGAGTCCCCGACCATTGCCGTGCTTGGACGCGCGCCGCCCCCGGCAGGTTCCCTGGCCCGCGTCCTCATTCCGGAGGCGGAAGGTAGGGCGGGAGGCTCTGGAGGCGCTCGTCGGCCAGCGCGCCGCCGACGGTGAAGTGGTAGAGGCTCTGGAAGCGCCCGCCCGCGAGGCCGAAGCTCGCGCGCGCCGCGTGGTCGAAGAAGCAGCCGATGCCCGTCGCGCTCACGCCCGCCGCGACGGCCTCCAGGTACAGCACCTGGCCGATCGCCCCGCACTCGCGGTACAGGCGCGGGTAGGCGGCCGCGCCGCCTTCCTCCAGGGCGCGCTCGAGGTCGACCAGCATGGCGAGGGCGAAGGCGCCGTCGGCGGCGATGTCCTGGCCGCAGGCCACGGCCGCCGCGGCCGCGCGCTCGTCGCCGCGCCGCAAGAGGGTGAGACCCAGCTCCGCCGGCGCGCCGGGCGCGGGCCGCCAGGAGTGCGTGGCGCTCATCGCCGCCGCCAGCGCGCCGCGCCGCCGCGGCTCGCGCACCAGGGCGTACAGGCCCGGGTCGAGGTCCGCCACGCGGTGCACGTACAGGCAGAGGTCGACGCACGGCTCTCCGGAGAGCGCCGCGAACGCCCGCGCGCCCGCCGCCGGCAGCGTGCGCGCCAGCATGCGCTGGAAGGCGTCGGGCGCGAGCGCCGTGCGCCCGTCCATCTCCACCGCGCTGCGCCGCGCGCGCGCCACCTGCCGGAAGGTGCGCCCGCACGGGCGCGGCTCGAGCCCGGCCGGCGGCGGCCGCCGAGCGGGCTCGGGCGCGGGTCGGCCGCGCCGCGGGCGGCAGACCGTCGCCACGCGCTCGAGCGCCGGCCAGGGCACGTGCGCCGCGCTGAGCCGGTTCGGCCGGCCGCACCACGACAGCGCGCGCAGCCTGGCCGCGTCCGGCGGCACGGGCGCGGCGCCCGCCTGCGGCGCGAGCGCGAGCAGGAGCTCGGGCATCTCGAGCTCCTGGGGGTCGCACCCCGAGAGCCCCAGCATCAGCTCCAGGTCCTGCGCGCCCCAGCCGTCGCAGGCGCGCACGCTCCAACCGAGAGCCCCGGCCGAGAGCGCCACGCACGCCAGCGCGTGGCCGAGGTCGAGCTGGCAGTAGCGGTAGGCGCGCTCGCCGTACTTCCAGGACTCGCGCCAGGGGATCGAGCTCAGCCCCAGGAGCAGCGCGCCGGCCGGGAGGCCGGCCGCGAGCTCGGCCCACAGGTCGTCGGGGAGCCGCGCGCGCAGCTCGAGCGCGTGCTCGCGCGGGGCGTAGTGCGCCACGAAGGGCGTCGCGCACACCCCCGCGACCGGCCCGCTGACGACGCTCGCCTCGGTCGGGTGCAGGTTGCCGCTGGAAGGGTCGATGCGCAGCGCCCAGCGCGCGCCGCCGAGCTGCTTCCAGGCCGCCAGGCCCAGGGCGTACTCCAGGAGCGCCGAGAGACTGGCGCGCTCCAGGGCAGCCGGTGGGAGCGCGCCCGGGTACAGCGCGTCCTCGTAGGCGGCGCCCTCGTCCTCGGACAGATGGTCGAGGGCCACCGCCTCGGCGCCGGCGTAGCGCCGGAACGGATCGGGCTGGTTGTGCCAGTCGAGCCCGCCGGGGCCGGGGGCGTAGCGGTAGGGCTCGTGGCTGCTGAGGGCGTGGTACGCGCGCACCGCACCGGCCTCGTCGCGGGTCGCGGGCGCCTGGTCGCGCGCGCTCACACGAAGCCGCGCTCGACCCGCGAGTAGGCCGCGGCCGCCGCGTTGCAGACGTCGCCGTCGTCGTCGTTGATCAGCTCGAGCAGCTTCTCGCCGACGGCCTCCTTGCTCTGGCCGAAGCGACCGGCGAGCTCGCCCAGCGCGGCGCAGGCCGCGGCCCGCCGCTGCGGGTCGCCCTCCTCGCACTGGGCCAGCAGGGCCCGGACGTGCCCGCCGTCCTCGCGCGCGCCGCCGCCGCCGAAGAGCTTCCCGAACAGGCCCATGGCACGGACTCTAGCACGCCCACGGGGGGTCTCAACGGCCGAGGTCGGCGCGATCGACCACGCCGAGGCGGATCTCGGCGCCGTTGGCGCGGATCTCGGGGATGTACATCGCCTGGCCCACGAGCGGCAGGGCGTGGAAGGCTCCCGGCACCTCGGCCCGCAGGTCGTAGCGCAGCTCCCACACCCCCTCGGGCATCTTGTCGACGAACACCGCCACCTTGCGGTCGCGCAGCTCGCGGTGCACGGCGATCTGGCGGCCGGTGTAGCCGAGCTCGGAGCGGCTGCCCGGGATGCGCGGGCCGACGCCCGGGCGCTCGTCCGTCCCGTCGCCGAAGCGCTGCGCGACCTCGTCGCGCCGCAGCTCGCGCGCCTGGAGGTCCTGGCCGCTGGCGAGCTCGGTCGCCTCGAGCCCGGCCGGCTTGAGGTCCTCGAACACGAGGTACTCGAGCGGCGTCTTGGCCTCGACCGTCAGCACGACCTCGAGCCGCTCCCCGCTCGTCAGCACGTCCCCGTCGCGGATCGGCTCGCGCTCGAAGACGTTGCCGGAGAGCAGCGTCGGCCGGCTCGCGAGCCGGAAGTACTGGCGCCGCACGAAGAGCTCGCTGCCGCGCGGCGGCACGGGCTCCTCGGCGCTGAAGAAGCGCGCCCGCACCGAGAAGTACAGCGGCCCCTCCCCGCCGGCGCGCCGCAGGTCCACGCGGTTCGCGCCGGAGCGCACCAGCCGCTCGGGTACCACGAACGCCGCCGGAGCCGCCAGCAGCGCGTCGCCGGAGAGCTCGCGGCGCGCGATCGACTCGCCGTTGACCGCCACCTCGTAAGAGACGGAGCGCGCCAGCTCGCCCTTCGCGCGCAGGAACTCGTCCAGGGCCATGACGACGATGGCCGTGTCGCGCGTGTTGCTCCAGTTTGCGCCGCGCCGGCCGGCGATCAGCCAGTCGGCGGCCGGCTGCACCAGCTCGTGCCCGGGGTCGACCGCGAGCAGCGCCCACAGCGCGAAGGCGGTCGCCTCGACGCCGCCCTCGGACCAGCGCCGCCAGATGCCGTCCTCGCCCCAGTGGGCGCGCGGCGAGGCCGTGCCGCCCTGCGCTCCGCCGCGTTGCACGACCGAGGCGTCCGGCGCGCGGTCGATGATCGCGCCGTCGATCAGGTTGCGCGCCAGGACCTGGGCCTCGCCGGAGCGCCCCGTGCGCGCCGCCGCCAGCGCCAGGAGCGCGCGCGAGTAGGCGTTGAGCCGCGTGCGCTGCGCGTAGAGGTTCTCGAAGGCCGGCCCCATGTGGCTCTCTTGGGCACCCTTCTTCCCCGGGTCGCCCTGGTGGTACGCCGCCAGGGCGTGCAGCATCCAGGCCGCGAGGTCGAGGCGCTCCTCGGCCTCGACGAGCTCTAGGTCGAGCCAGCGCGCGCCGGCCTCGAGCACGTTCGCGCGCACCTTCACGTCCGCACCGCGCGCGAGCGACAGGCCCCAGACGACGTAGGCCGTCATGAAGGGGTCGGAATCGCCCTGCTTCCACCAGGCCCAGCCGCCGTCCTCGTGCTGCATGTCGTACAGCCGCTCGAGGCCGGCCTGCACGACCGCGTCGAGCTCCGCCAGCGAGGACTTCGTCGCGCGCTGGGTGCGATCGACGTGCTCGCGCTCGATCCCGCCGAAGACGCGCGACAGCGCCGCCTCGGGCGACAGGCCCAGGTTTGCCAGGGTGCGCTTCACCAGCACCGCCGGCAGGAAGCGGCTGAGGGTCTGCTCGGTGCAGCCGTAGGGGTAGTCCACCAGGTACGGCAGCGCGTCGAGCATCGTCACGGCCAGGCTGGGCGCGACCTGCACCTCGAGGGCCGTCGTGCCGGCGCCGCGCGCGGCCGGCAGGTCGAGGGTCACTTCCACGCTCTCGCCGTCGAGCCGGCCCGAGCGTGCGATCAGGGCCTCGATCCCGTGGGCCTGGATCGGCACGCGGCGCTCGACGGCGTCGGAGGCCGAGTCCCCCACGGCGCGCGCCACCAGCTTCGCCTCGCCCGCCTGCGTCACGCGCGCGCGCCAGTCGAGGCGCACGTCGCCGCCGGCGGCGATCGTCACGCTCGCGGGCGCGGCGCGGCGCAGCTCGCCGCCGTCGAGGAAACCGAGCAGCTCGAGGCCCTGCGCCTCGAGCGCGGGCGCGACCGCCAGCGGCTCCTCGCTGCGGTTGTTCAGGTTCACGCTCAGGACGACCTCGTCGCCCACGACCAGGAAGCGCGGGGCCTGCAGGCGCGCCACGAGCGGCTTGCGCGTGCGGCTCGCCCCACGCCCCTCGCCGACGCGCGCGCCCGGGTCGATCGCGCGCGCCGTCGCGCGCCAGTTCGTCAGGCTGTCGGGGTAGTCGACCGCGACCGTCGCGCGCCCGTCGTCACCGGTCACGACGTTCGGCAGCCACAGCGCGGTCTCGCGGAAGTCGTGGCGCACCTGCACGGCGCCGGCGCCCCCGCCGCCGCCGGCGATCCCGCCCTCGGCCTGCGCGGCCCTTCCGAGGAAGAAGTCGTCGGCTCCGGACGGCCCCGGAGTGGCCGGCCCGCCGGGCGCGCCCGCGCGCCCCTCCGCGCGGCCGCGCGAAGCGCGGAGGGCGTACGCTGCGCCGTCCATCCGCTCCTCCCCGAGGCCGAGCGAGTCCCCCGGCCCGCGGTAGCCCTCGTCCCCGTCCGTGAGCCGGGCGAAGCGCGCGTCGCGCAGACCGCCGCCCTTCTCGTCCTCGACCAGGTGCGCCAGGGGGCGCGCCATGAGCGTCGAGCCGGTGGCGACGCCGAGGCGGCGCTTCTCGCCGTAGAAGAACTGGCGCGGGTCGCCGGCGTAATCGGCCTGGATGGCCGCGACCGACTCGTCCACCAGGGACAGCGCGAGCTGGGCCGCCAGCGGCTCGCCCGCGCGGTCGCGCACCGTGACCGCCAGCGCGCCCTGCGCCCCCGGCAGGAGCTCCTCCGGCAGCAGCTCGACGGCCACGTCGAGGAACTGCTCGACCGGCGGCACGACGATCTCGAGCGAGTCGAAGTGCGCGAGGCCGCCCGAGTAGCCCGCGGCCGCCAGGATCACGTTGGGCACGTGGCGCGCGTCGAGGGCGAGCTCGAGCAGCTTGACGGTGCCCTCGACGTGCACGAGGCGCGCCTCGATCAGCCCCTCGGCCTCGACCGTGAACAGGACCCAACGGTCGCTGGTCGCGGTCGAGAGCATGACGTGGGCCCGCTCGCCGCTGTGGAACGTGTCCTTGTCGGCGATGATCTCGAGCTCGCGCCCGCGGTACCACAGCTCCTGGGACTTCTCGGTCGCGACGAAGAAGGTCACGCCCGCCTCGACCGGCGTGCCGTGCGCGTCGCGGCTCGACCAGCGCACCGCGTAGTAGCCCTCGGCGGGCAGCGCGAAGGTCCAGCTCGCCTCGCCCTCGTCGTCGGTGCGCAGGGAGGTCGTCGCGACCGTCTTCTCCTCGTAGTCGCGCGACTTCAGCCGCCAGCCCGAGCCCGGCGGCGGGAAGGGCGCCTGTCGGCGGCGCGCGGCGGCGAGCGCGTCGCCCGTGACCTCGGTCCCCTCCGGGTCGATCCACACCTCGACCTGGCGGCGCAGCACGACCGCGCCGCGGCCCTCGACCGCAACCGGGCTCTCGTTCGCGTCGAGGGCTTTGAAGGCGACCGTGGCGCGCTCGCCGGGGCGGTGCAGGTCGTGCTCGAGGCGCGGGAAGACGAAGTGCTCCTGGCGCGTCGCGCGCACGCTGCCCGAGCCCGCCACCTCGCGCCGCGAGGCGTCGGTCACGCGCGCCTCGAGCGTGTACTCGTAGTCCTGTGCCACGCCCCGCGGCGTCTCGAAGCGCACGACGGCGCGGCCCTCGGCGTCGGTCGTCAGCACCTCCTGCTTCACGAGCTGGCCCGGGCCGCGCCAGCCGCCCCACCCGCCCCACTCGTCCCCGCCGCGGCGCCCGTCGCCGCCCTCGTGCAG
>Ga0326597_10011627_pt1 | contig 11647 bp, 11 predicted proteins | sample RVTome_12_FD_203789 | JGI IMG/M metagenome (GOLD analysis project Ga0326597, IMG submission 203789) | Soil microbial communities from uranium-contaminated site in the Upper Colorado River Basin, Wyoming, United States - RVT100D185 | ecosystem: Environmental > Terrestrial > Soil > Contaminated >...
TGGGCTTCCAGGAACAGACCCTGGACTCCGGCGGCCACGGCGGCGCGGGCCATCAGGGGAGCCATGGCAGGCGTCCCACCGGAGATTCCCCCTTGCGCGCTCGGCTGCTGCAGGGAATGCGTCACGTCGAAGATCCATGGCCAGCCCAACTCGTGCGCCACGGCGAAGCCGCGAAAATCGACGACGAGGTTGTGATAGCCGAAGCAGGTCCCACGCTCGGTCAGAAGGATGTTCTCACAGCCCGATTCCACCAGCTTGTCGACGACGTGGGCGAGATCTTCGGCCGCCATGAACTGCGCCTTCTTCACGTTGACGCAGCGGCCGCTGGCCGCGGCTGCCTCGAGCAACCGGCTCTGCCGGCTCAGGAACGCTGGAATCTGCAGGATGTCGGCGACCTCCGCCGCCTGTGCGATCTCTTCGGGCAGGTGCACGTCGGTCAGGACAGGGCAGCCGATCTCGGCCTTGATGGCGGACAGGAGGCGCAGCCCTTCCTCGATGCCTGGTCCGCGCGGGCTGTCGCCGCGCGTGCGGTTGTCCTTCAGGAAGCTCGACTTGAAAACGAACGGCACTCCAAGCTCCGCCGTCAGCTCGGCGAGAGTGCGAGCCGTCCGAAACATCTCATCGGGCTCTTCGAGCACGCAGGGCCCGGCGATGAGAAGCAACTCCCGCCGCCCCCCGAGTTCGATCTCGCCGACCTTCACGCTGCGCGCCGCGGACACCTAGGCTTCACCCTGCTTGGCCGTCGGGGAATCCCCCTGGGTCGCTTCGCCGTTGGCGGTCCCGGCGCCGGGCTGGCCAGCGGCCTGGACCTTCCTGCCGCCGTCGGGCCGCTGATTGGAACGATGCCGCGCGGTGGCGGCCTTGATGAAGCCGTGGAACAACGGGTGGACGCGCTCCGGCCGCGACTTCAGCTCGGGATGGAATTGCACCGCGATGAAGTAGGGATGCTCCGGCAATTCGACGATCTCCACGAGCAGGTCGTCGGGGCTTGTGCCGCTGATGCGCATGCCAGCCGCCTCGAGCCGATCGCGATACTCGTTGTTCACCTCGTAGCGATGCCGGTGACGCTCGGAGATTTCCGGTTTACCGTAGTATTTCTCGGCGAGCGAACCCGACTTGAGTTTGCATGGATACGCACCCAACCGCATGGTCCCGCCGAGATCTTCGACGCCCTGCTGTTCGCTCATGAGTGCGATGACCGGATCGGGTGATTCGGGAGCGAACTCCGAGGAGTTTGCGCGCGGCAATCCCAAACCGTGGCGCGCGTATTCGATGACCGCCATCTGCAGGCCGAGGCAGATCCCCAGATAGGGCACTCCATTCTCGCGGGCGTAGCGCACCGCCGCGATCTTCCCCTCCGTGCCCCGCTCGCCGAAGCCACCCGGCACGAGAATGCCATCGATCTTCGCCAGATGGGCGTGCGGACCGTCGTCCATCAGGCTCTCGGCGTTGACCCACTCCAGTTCGACCCGAACGCCGTTGCTGACGCCGGCGTGCACGAAGGCCTCGATGATGCTCTTGTAGGAGTCCTTCAGGCCGGTGTACTTGCCGACGACGGCGATTCGGACGCTTTCCTGCGCGTTGTAGATACCGTCCACCATGGCGCGCCAACCGGCGAGCTCGGCCTTTCCTTCGGGCAGGCCGAGTTTCTTGCAGACGATGTCGTCCATTCCTTGCGCCACGAGCCGCAACGGGACTTCATAGATCGACGCCACATCGGGTGCGTCGATCACCATTTCCTCGGGGACGTTGCAGTAGAGCGCGATCTTGCGGCGCACGTCGACGGGAAGCTCACCGCGGCAGCGGCAGATGAGGATGTCGGGCTGAATGCCGAGGCTTCGAGCCTCGCGCACGGAGTGCTGCGTCGGCTTCGTCTTCAGTTCGCCGGCCGTTTCGATGAAGGGCACCAGGGTCAGGTGCACGAACAGCGTGCGCTCCGGGCCGAGCTCGAGGCGCAGCTGGCGCAGCGACTCGACGAAGGGCAGGCTCTCGATGTCACCGACCGTACCGCCGATCTCGGTGATGATGACGTCGACCTGCTCGTCGGCCGGCGCCTTCAGGGCCGGCAATTTGATGCGATGCTTGATTTCGTCGGTCACATGGGGAATCACCTGAACGGTCTTGCCCAGATATTCCCCGCGCCGCTCGCGCGACAGGATCGTGTCGTAGATCTGGCCCGTGGTGACGTTGTGGATGCTCGAGAGGTTGCGGTCGATGAAGCGCTCGTAGTGTCCGAGGTCGAGATCCGTCTCCGCCCCGTCGTCGGTGACGAAGACCTCACCGTGCTGGAATGGACTCATGGTGCCAGGATCGACGTTGAGATAGGGGTCGTATTTCTGAAGCACGACGTTGAGCCCACGCGCCTTCAAGAGACGCCCCAGAGAGGCCGTCGCGATTCCCTTTCCGAGGGAGCTGACGACTCCGCCGGTGACGAAGATGTATCGGGTGTTCGACCCGGCGCTCTTGCTCTCGGTCAACTCGGCCTCCTTGACTCCACCTCGAGGATTCTGCGCACGCGCTCGAGATCTTCGGCAGTATCCACGCCGGCCGGCAGCTCGTCCACCACACCGACGTATACCTCCACATTCGCCTCGAGAAGTCGCAACTGCTCCAATCCCTCGGCGCGCTCGAGGGGGCTCGGAGGGGTCTGGGCAAAGCGCTCGAGGCATGAGCGGCGGTATCCGTACACCCCGACATGCCGAAAGAGCGTGGGCGTCGCGTGGCCGCGTGGATGCGCCGCGGGGATGCGGGCGCGGGAGAAATACAGGGCGCGACCACCGGCGTTGAATACGGCCTTGACAACGTTTGGATCGTCGCAGTCCGGATCGTCGCTGGCCATGGGACAGACGAGCGTACTCACGCCGGCTTCGGGATGGCTCTCGAGCAGTTCGACCAGACGGTCGATCGCCGGCGCCGGCAACAGCGGCTCATCGCCCTGGATGTTCAGCACGATGTCGACGCCGCCGAGGCCGAGGCTCTCGAGTGCCTCCAGAATGCGGTCGCTGCCGCTCTCGTGATCGCCGCGGGTCAGACACGCCACGGCGCCGGCGGCTTCCGCCGCGGCCGCGATGCGCTGGTCATCGGTGGCAACGACCACGCGGCCCACGCGGCGCGCGGCTGCCGCCGTGCGCACGACATGCGCGATCATCGGGCGGCCTGCGATGTCGAGGAGGGCTTTTTCGGGGAGCCGCGAACTGGCAATTCTGGCGGGGATCACGGCGAGCACCCTCTCGGGGGCGATGGGCTCGCCTGCGGCATCTGCTCGCTGCTTGTGCAAATTCACCTCGGCGCTGGCGCCGCCGCTCCCCAAACGACAACCGCCCATCCGAGAGGGTGGGCGGCGAAGAATCCGTGGCTACTCGGCCGGCACGATGTGGACGCGCCGCCGAGTTCTACCCCAGCGTTCGAATTGAACGCGTCCGTGCGTCAGCGCGAAGAGCGTGTCGTCGTTGCCTTTGCCGACGTTGCGCCCGGGATGCACCCTGGTGCCCCGCTGGCGGATGATGATGGTCCCGGCTGACACGAGCTGGCCTCCCGGCGCCTTCACGCCGAGCATACAGGGATTGGAGTCCCGCCCGTTCTTGCTGGAGCCGCCTGCCTTCTTGTGGGCCATGAATCCTCCCCTCTCTAGCCTTCGATGGACTGGATACGAACTGCCGTGTACCCCTGCCGATGCCCCTGGGTCTTCCGATAGCCCTTGCGGCGCTTCTTCTTGAAGACCGTGATCTTGTTGCCACGCCCGTGCTCGAGGATCTCGGCCGTGACCTTGGCGCCGTCGACCGTGGGGGTGCCCACGCGCGGCTCATCGCCGGTGACCATGAGCACCTCGTCGAATTGGACGGTTGCTCCCACCTCATCGGCGAGGCGCGGGACGCGCAGGACTTGGTCCGCGCTGACCCGAAATTGGATGTCCGCGATGCGGACGACGGCCGTGGCAGACATGCTCTCGCTCTCCAGAGTCGTTCCGATCGACGGCCCGCGGCAGAGCCCGATTCGACCCGAATCGCCTAAGCCTCGATCTTTCAATAAGTTTCGCAGGCACAGGAGTCCGTGTCCCGTGCAGGGCAACCGGGAGAATCTATCAAGGGCCGCCTGGAACGTCAAGGGAGCCCCCGCCGGTAACTCCGCCGCGCCGGCGGACATCCAAGCTTGCGATCTGCGGCCTTCGCGCCTTTTCTAGCTCGGTCGCCTCGGACATTCGGACGCCCTCAGGTCGTGGAGAAGCGCAAATGAGTGAGATTCGCAACGCAGTCGTCATCGGTTCCGGGCCCGCGGGGCTCACCGCCGCCCTCTACCTGGCCCGCGCCAATCTGAAGCCGCAGGTCTTCGAGGGCCAGCAGCCGGGTGGCCAGCTGACCATCACGAGCGATGTGGAGAACTTCCCCGGCTTCCCAGAGGGTATCCAGGGACCGGAGCTCATGGATCTCTTCCGCAAGCAGGCGCAGCGCTTCGGCGCCGACTGCGAATTCCGCACCGTCAAGGCCGTCGACTTCTCGCGGCGCCCGTTCCGGCTCACGCTGGAAGACGACGAGGAAGTCCTCGCCCACGCCGTGATCATCTCGACAGGTAGCAGTGCCCGCTGGCTCGACATCCCCGGCGAGGATCGCCTCCAGGGCAAGGGTGTGTCGGCGTGCGCGACCTGCGACGGATTCTTCTTCAAGGGCGAAAAGGTCGTGGTGGTCGGCGGCGGTGACACCGCCATGGAAGAGGCGTTGTTCCTCACGAAGTTTGCCGAGAAGGTCTACGTCGTCCACCGACGCGACGAGTTGCGCGCCAGCAAGATCATGATCGAGCGCGCGACGAAGCACGAGAAGATCGAGTTTGTGTGGAGTTCCCAGGTCGTCGAGATTCTCGGCGAGAAGACGGTCACCGGCGTCCGCATACAGAACGTGAAGAACGGCGAAGTGCAGGAGCTGAGTTGCGGTGGCTACTTCGCCGCGATCGGCCATTCGCCGAACACCGAGATCTTCGCGGATCAGGTCACCCTGACGAAGACGAAGTATATCGAGACGCACGACGACGTCCTGACGAGCGTCGAAGGCGTCTTCGCGAGCGGCGATGTCCAGGATCATGTCTATCGCCAGGCGGTCACGGCGGCGGGCTCGGGATGCGCCGCCGCGATCCGCGCCGAGCGCTGGCTGGCGGAGCAGGGAATCGAGTAATTTTCGTCCCGATCAGATGTCGATCAGGCTCAGGAATTCGCTCCGCGTCGACGAATTGTCGCGGAACGCCCCGAGCATCTCGCTGGTCACGGCCTGACTGTTCTGCTTTTCGACGCCGCGCATCATCATGCACAGATGTTGCGCTCGCACGACGACCGCGACACCCTTCGGATTGAGCGCCCTCTGGAGGCACTCCGCGACCTGCGTGGTGAGGCGTTCTTGGACTTGGAGCCTGCGGCCGAACAAGTCGACGATGCGCGCGAGCTTGCTCAGCCCGATGATCTTGCCGTCAGGGATGTAGGCAACGTGCACCCGCCCGAAGAAGGGCAACAGGTGGTGCTCGCAGAGACTGAAGAAATCGATGTCGCGCACGAGGACCATCTCGCGATTGTCCGCCTCGAATACCGCGCCATTGAGTTCCTTCTCCACATTGCCTCGATAGCCTGATGTGAGAAACTCGTACGCCTTCGCCACGCGGGCGGGCGTGCGCTCGAGGCCCTCGCGAGTCGGGTCCTCGCCGATCTCCTCCAGGATCTTGCGGATCAGTTCTTCCACTCTGTCCCTCCCCCTGGGTACTCGAAGAGATTCTTCGGCGTCTCTCGAACGCGGACGCGTACGAGTTCGGCGGGGCGGTCGAACACCGGCCTGAGCCATTCATGGAAGCGGCGCGCCAAATTCTCGCCCGTCGTCACGACGTCGTCGATCACGTCGTTCAGGTTTCGATGATCCACCCGCGCCAGGAGATGTTCTTCGACCAGAGCGTCCATCCGCTGGCGTGACATGAGAAAACCGCTCATCCCATCGGGCCGGCCGCGCAGCGTCAGCTCGACCTCGTAGTTGTGCCCATGACCGCCAGGTCGACAGCACTTGCCAAACACGCGCTGGTTCTCGTCTTCGCTGAGCAGCGTCGTGTGCAGCCGATGCGCTGCCTCGAAGCGATAGCGGCGCGTGAGTTCGACCAGTCTCTCCCCGTTCATGGGCGCCTACTGGCGAATGCGATCTCACTGTAGAGATCGTCGCTCTCCCAGACGCGGAGCCGTGCCAGTCGGCCAGCGCCCGTCGCCCCGATCAAGGCGAAGAGCCGGTCGCCGAGATAGAGCGCGATGTTCTCGCAGGTTGGAACGACATCGGCGAAATGATCGATGTCGTAGTTGAGGAAGCGATGATCGAAGCGCTCGACGATCTCACTCTTCAAGAGTGCGTCCAGATCGGCCAGATTGATGACCATGCCGGTCACCGGGTCGGCGCTGCCTTCGACGCTCACATCGACGCGATAGTTGTGTCCGTGGCCGTGCGGATGGAAGCATGGGCCGAAGAGTTCGCGGTTCTGCTCATCGCTCAGCTCGGGCCGGTGGTAGCGATGCGCGGCGCTGAAGCGGACGGTGCGAGTCACGCACAAAAGGTCGGTTCTCTCGTTCATGGGCTCTTACTAGGGGGGTAGGCACGCGCGGGGGGGACGGGGACTCGAAACAACATACGACGCCCTGCGGGGCGGGGCTAGCGCGCCGCTAGATCAGCCCGATGCCCCCGTCCACGGCGAGGACGCTGCCGGTGGTCCAGGCCGACGCATCGCTCAGCAGGAAGAGAATCGCCTCGGCGATTTCCTCCGGCTCGCCGACGCGCCCGAGCGGATGTTGCGGCGCCATGGCCTGAAGCAGCGCGCGATCGTGGAGTTCCGTCGCCACGACGCCGGGGGAGACGCCCACGACGCGAATGCCATCCTCGGCCCACTCCAGGGCCAGCGAACGGGTCAGCGAAAGCAGCGCCGCCTTGCTGGCCGCGTAGGCGGCCGTGCCCGGGACAGGGCGATGAGCGAGTGTGCTGAGGACATTGACGATCACGGGATGAGCGGACGCGCGGAGCGCCGCATGCGCCGATTGGCAGAGCGCCAACGGCGAAAAGACATTCACTTCGAAGTGCCGCCGCAGGGATGCGTCCGAACACTCGAGCACAGGCCCGGTTTCGTAGGCGCCCGCGTTGTTGATCAGGATGTCCAGCGATCCCGCGAGTTCCAGAGCCGCATCCACGAGCCCCTCGGCGCCGTCCGCCAGGTCGAAGGCGAGGCCCCAGGCGTTGCTCCCGGCCGCCTCCAACTCCGCGCGCAGAGGTTCGAGTGCTTCCCGACGCCTCCCCACGAGGATCAAGGACGCCCCCTCGCGCCCGAGGCGACGCGCCGTCGCTCGGCCAATGCCCCTGCTGGCGCCCGTGATCAATGCAACGCGCCCGTGCAAAGTGGTCATGCCTTCATCCCCCGCGTGTGCGGCGTTGTTGTCGCGTCGAGCCAAAAAAGAGTGTGCACGACGCGGGGCGGGACATCCCGTTGTTTCTCGCCGATGCGGCAGCTTCCGCCGCGCGACCCGGCGCGAAATGCGGCCGAATTCTGGGCATATGCGTTGCTCTGGAGCCCCTTGTGCTCGACTTCGCCGGAGGGCGTCGCGGGCCGATCGACGTAAAGTCGTGCTGAAGGCGAAGTCGTCCCCCCCAGAGATCAAGCCTTTAGCGTTGTGTCGTTCGGTTCCATGTGCGTCCTCCGGCGTGATTTTTTTTGCGCCATTCCTACGCTTTCGAAGCTCCACGAATTTGGCTAACTTCCCCTCGTGGCCGCGCGCCTGGGCGCGCGGAGCGACGGCACGGCCGACATTGCCTGGGTCCAGGTGGGACCGGCAACCAAGGCCGTCGTCCAGGGAAGGGAGTGGTGCCGGACTCGCCCCTCGGCCCCAACCGGACCAGGTCGGATCCATGTCCGGCGGCGATTCGACGCGAGACTCACGACAGCGAAGCGGGAGGCCCAAGGGGCCACGGCGCGCGGATGCTGGGAGAGTCGGCGTCGCGAATCGCGGGTGAATCCAGACGGCACTTCGTTTCGGCGAGGACGCTCCCCGCAGAGTGGCCTCGTCCACGCCGTGCTCCGCGCCCCGTTTCTAAGCACCCAGTCGAAGGGTCCCCTCGGCGATCTGGCGCAGCACGCGCGGATAGAGTTCGCACTCCGCCGCGAAGACACGGTCGGCCAGGCGTCGCACGTCGTCGCCCGCCTCGACCGCGACCTCGGTCTGCGCCAGGATGGGTCCACGATCGTAGGCCACGTCGACCAGATGCACCGTCGCGCCGCTCGTGGAATCCCCGCTCTCGAGCACGGCGCGATGAACATGATCGCCGTAGAAGCCCTTGCCCCCGTACTTCGGGAGCAGCGCGGGATGGATGTTGAGGACGGGTCTGCCGCCACTGCCAGCGAGATCGAGCAGGGCGAGATAGCCGGCGAGGCAGAAGAGATCGGGCTGGAATTCACCGAGCCAGGCGAACATGGCGCGGTCCCGCGCGACGCGACTTTCGAAATCGGCGCGCCGGAAACTCGCGTGTGCGAGTCCCGCCTTGGCGGCGATGTCGATGCCGCGCACGTCGTCACGGTTGCTCGCGACGGCGACGATCTGCGCGGGCAGCAGGCCGGCGTCGATCTGCCGCAGGAAGTTCTCCAGCGTGCGGCCGCTCCCCGAGAGGAGGACGGCGACCCGCAGCGTCTTCTCTTTGCTCATGGACTCAACTCCAGCAGCCACGCACCGCGGCCGTCCAGGATGGCCACGACCTCCGCCCTGGCCGGATCAGACCAGATCACGTCGATCGAGCGCGCGCTCTCCAGCTGGCTGCGGATCGGCCGCCAGCTGCGGCCTGAGTCGACGCTCAGATAGAGCCAGTCGGGCAGCTCGAACTTGCCACGGGCCGCCGCGAGAATCCAGTCCGGCTCGGTGGGGTGGGCCGCGAGCGCGACGATGTCACCGTTGGTGAGTCCGTCGGAGCTGGGCTGCCATCGACCCGTCGCGCCGTCATCCCGATACACCCCCCAGGCCGTCGCGGCCAACAGGCTGCCGCCGGCGAGGATCAGGTCGCGGACGTCGACCTGCGCGTCGAGCAACTCGAAGCAACAGCTGTCGACGGCGCTGCCCGACTGGTCGGGGAGCCCGCGATTGCGCTGCTCCCACAGGTCACCACTGCCCAGGCGCCAAATCCCACCGCGAAAGCTCGCCATCCAGGTCACGCCATCGTCGATGACGAAGGCGCGGATCTGCGTGGCGTTCGGCAGGCCATCCTCGCCGCCAACCGTGCCTGGGAAGCCCAGCCCGTCGTGTCGCCGTTGCCAGCTCAGTCCCCGGTTGAAACTCACATAGGGGCCGTTGCCCTCGGTCGTCCCGCACCACACGAGGGTGGGATCGGCTGGATCGTGGTACAGCGTCGACATCTCCATGAGATCGAGGGTCCCCGTCTGCAGATAGGTCTGCATGCCGTTGGTCCGCAGCTGCCAACTGCCGCCCGACAGGGGTCCTGTGAATTCATAGAGGCCGAAACTGCCCAGCCAGAAGCCGTCCGCCGTGCCGGGAACGATGGCGATGTCGCGGGCCGTCGAACTGATGAGTCGCGCGCGGATGTCGACCCAGTCGCCGCCCTCGCTGCCGACGTGGACGCGCCCCGTGATGCGATTTCCCAGCGCCATCCGCCCGGGCTCGCGCACATCGTCGCCGATGGCCGTCCACCAGAGATCCCTGCCCGCGAAGGCGAAGAAGTCGAATGCACCGCCGCGCAGACGCAGCAGATCCGCGGTCGGCGTGACGAGCCACGCCGTCTGGCCGTCATAGACCGGCGCGACCGGAAGCACGACCGCGGGCGGATCGAAGCCCCCGGCGATGCTGTCGCCCACCGCTCCCAGAAACACGCGCTGACCGCCGCCGCCGTCCTCCGCCAACAGCGCGAAACGTAGCTGCGCCATCGATCGAACGAAGCTGGCGCCCCGCACCGACCACCCCGCCGGCAGCGGCCAGGACTCGTCGGCGCGGATGACGGTGCCCTGTCCCACCGCGACGGCGCGCCCCTGCGCGTCGAGCGTCACGGCGATCCACGGTGAGGCATCGCGCGACGGGAGTTCCTCGAAGTCGAGGGAGTCGGCCGAGCTCTGCCAGATTTCGCCGCCGCTCAGCGTCTGGATCCCCAGGACGAATCTTCCGTTCGCGCCGCCGACGACTTCAATGGAGGCGACGGACGCGGGGGTCGCCGCATGCTGCCACGCCGTCGAACCCACGGGCTGGATGTACAGGTCGAGATTCTGCACGGCCAGATAGGCACCCGAAGCGGAGACGGGGCCCGGTCCACAGACGGCGATACCGTGGACGCTGCGTTCGAGTGCATCGGGCCGTCCCACCTGGCGATAGCGTTTGCCGCCGTCAGAACTGGTCATGATGAAGTGGTCGCGCTGCCCACCCCCTACCGCCGTGTTGTGGATGAAGAGTCCCGCCTCGGGCTGACTCACCAATTTCTGGATGAACTGCGGACTCGCTTCGTCTTCGGGCGTCACGAAGCCGGGATGCTCGGGGATCCAGCGCAACTCGGGGCCGTCGATGATGCGATAGATGCCGCGGTCCGTCGCCAGGAGCAGACCGTCGGCGGTGCGGCTCATGGCGATGCCCGCCCGTGGGGCCACGGGTCCCACGGCATGCTCGCGCAACGGACGCAGCTCGACGCCGCCAAGGGGAGGCGCGCCGAAATTCTCGCTGCAGCCCGAGACGGCAAGGCAGAAGAGCCCGAGGGTCAGGACCAGATCAGTCCGGCGCGCTCGCCACCCTGCGTACGAGGAGAAGAAAGGCAAATCCGGCCGCGATGAGGAGGAAGAGTGGAATGTCACCATATCTAGTATAGATCGATCCGCCGGGGCGTGGACGCAGGAGAGTCGTAAAGCTCTCGCGATGGAAGAGCGAGGTCTGCTGATGCACCCTTCCTGCGGCATCGACCCAGAAGCTGAGGCCATTGTTGGCGCAGCGCACCAGCGGCACCCGATTCTCCGCCGCCCGCATGACAGCCAACGACGCATGCTGGTAGGGCAAGATCGTGTCGCCGAACCAACCGTCGTTGGTGATGTTCACCAGGAAGCCTGCGCCCCCCATGACCGCGCTGCGCGCCTGGTTCGAGAAGATGGACTCGAAACAGATCAGGACCACGCAACGAAAGCCATCCACCTCGAATACGGTCTGCTCGGGTCCTCGTGACCATTCGGCCTGGCCCAGATCCCACTTCCCCAGGAGCGGCACCAGATGCTGGAAGGGCATGCTCTCACCGAAGGCCAGGAGATGCATCTTCCGATAGCGGTCGCGGATGACGCCCGCCTCGTCCATCTGGAAGGAGGAGTTGTACGATTCCAACCGCCCGTCGTCGCGAACCGTGTGCTCGGGGAAGCCGGCGATGAGATGGATTTCGTTGCTGCGCACGATCTGGCGGACGCGCTCGAGGTAGACCGGATTGCGCAGGATATCCAAGGGGATGGCCGTCTCGGGCCAGATCACCAGCCGCGCGCCCTGGCGCGCGACCCCGCGCGTGAGATTCGTGTAGGGAACGAAGGTCGAGTCGCGTTTGCTGCTGTCCCACTTGTCGTTCAGGTCGACGTTTGCCTGGATGACGCCGACCTCGAGCGTGTCCAACTTGGCGTCGCTCGCGTCGAGTTGCCGGAT
>Ga0326597_10011629_pt1 | contig 11646 bp, 11 predicted proteins | sample RVTome_12_FD_203789 | JGI IMG/M metagenome (GOLD analysis project Ga0326597, IMG submission 203789) | Soil microbial communities from uranium-contaminated site in the Upper Colorado River Basin, Wyoming, United States - RVT100D185 | ecosystem: Environmental > Terrestrial > Soil > Contaminated >...
GCACGCCGGGTATTGGGCGGGAATAACTGGAACGGCACTAGAGTCGCGCATCATAGCTGGAAGAACGATCAGCCTGAAAGGCCGACCCTACGCCCGGAGCCGCAGGCTGTCAAACACCGCGACAAGGCAAGGAACCTCATCATCCGCCGGGAAACCCGCTGGTGCTTGGCGGTGAACATTTCCCCCAGGGATGCGTCCTTTCCCCCAACCAGAGGAACGTCCTCCGAGCCGACGTCTTCGAAGAAGCGCACGTATTGGGGCACTGCCAATCAAAAGGCTGCAAGAGGTGCCTCAGCCCTGGATCGGAGCTTGTGGAATCGGATTTGCACTCTGATCTTACGTGATCGGCACTCCGGCGGACGACCTCCTTCTCCCCGGCATGGAGCTCCGGGAGACTCACATCTCATGGGTCTTTCTCGCTTCCGACGAGGTGTTCAAGGTGAAAAAGCCGGTCTCACTCGGCTTTCTCGACTTCAGCACGACGGAGAAGCGGCGTCGGGCCTGTGAAGAGGAAGTCCGCCTGAATCTTCGACTGGCGCCCGGTGTCTATCGGGGCGTCGTTCCCGTGACCCTCGACTCCCGCGGTCGCCACCGTTTTGGAGGCGAGGGTGACCCGGTCGACTGGGCGGTGCGCATGAAACGCCTTCCGGACTCGCATCGGGCGGACGTGCGGCTCGAACGGGGAGAGCTCACGGGCGAGGACGTCGAGCGCGTCGCCGAGCGCGTGGCGCGCTTTCACCGAGAATGCGGCCCGAGCGCTGCCGCCGACTCGTACGGAACGGTCGACGCGATCCGATTCAACGTGCTGGAGAACTTCCAGCAGGCGAACGCCACCATCGCGCAGTACCTGGGCCCGGAGCAGGTGAAGGAGCTCGAGGCCTGGCAGCTGCGCTTCCTGAAGGAGCGTCGATCTCTCTTCGAGGAGCGGCTTCGGAGCGGCCGGATCCGCGACGGTCACGGCGATCTGCGGCTCGAGCACGTCTATCTCGACGAGCACGGTGGGGTCACCATTCTCGACTGCATCGAGTTCAACGACCGATTTCGATTCGCGGACGTATGTGCCGACGTGGTCTTTCTCGCGATGGACCTCGCGTGGCACGGGCGAGTCGACCTTGCGGAGCGTTTCATCGCGCATTACGCGCGCGAGGCGGGAGACTACGATCTCTACCCGCTCGTGGATTTCTACCAGAGCTACCGCGCCTTCGTGCGGGGAAAGATCGCATCGATGACCGCCGATGACGAGGCCGCGAGCCCCGGAGCCCGAGAGCGGGCGGCCGCGGAGGGGCGGCGCTACTTCCTCCTGGCGCTCGCTTCCGAGCGGCCGTCGCTCGTGCCGCCGATGGTCGTCGCCGTAGGAGGCGTCATCGCCTCGGGAAAGAGCACCATCGCGAAGACCCTCGCGAGGGAGATGCCGGCCCCGGTGGTGGATGCCGACCGGACCCGCAAGCAGCTCGCCGGTGTCTCGCCCGAACACCCCCTACCCGAGAGCCCATGGACGGGTTTCTATTCTCCGGAGTTCACTCGAAGGGTCTACTCCGAGCTCTGTCGGCGTGCCTCGGCGGTGCTCGCGTCGGGAAGGCCCGTCATCCTCGACGCGTCGTTTCGAGGAAAAGCGCATCGCGCCGAAGCGAGGCGGCTCGCCGAGGACAACGAGGTTCCCTTCGTCTTCGTCGAGTGCCGCGCGCCCGACGAGCTCTGTCGCGAGAGGCTCCGAGAGCGGAAGAAAGAGAGGCCGGTCAGCGACGGCCGTGTCGAGGTCTTCGACGACTTCGCGCGGAGCTGGGAGCCCGTGGACGAGCTGGATCCGTCGGAGCACGTCATCCTCGACACGAGCGAATCCGTCGCGGCGAATCTCGCGACCCTGACGAGGACGATCCCCGTCGCACCCGGCCTCACCCGTTGAGCCGGCTCAAGCGGGCTGAGCTCCGAGGAGCCGCGTCGTCTTTCGCAGCTGGTCCGCGTGACCCATGATCACCAGGATATCTCCCGCTCGAAGCTTTTCCTCGGGCAGCGGGTTGAACAGCATCGTCCCCTCCCGCTTCACCGCCACGACGATGACGCCGTGTTCGGAATGCAGCCGCGCCCCCGCAATCGTCGTACCCGCCACCGGGGAACGGGCGGAGACCATTGCCTCGCCCAGGTTCATTTCCAGGTAGTGGCGGTCCGCCACGTAGTCCATGAACTCCAGCACGGTGGCGCTGGTCGCCGCCTGCAGGATCCGGAGCCCGGTGAGACGGTAGGGCGTCACCACGACCGTCGCCCCCCCGCGCAGTAGCTTTCGCTCACCGCCCTCGTCGGCGGCGCGTGCGATGACCCGGAGCCGAGGGTTCAGCGCTTTGGCAGCGACGGTGACGTACAGGTTATCGGCGTCCGAAGGGAGCAGCGCCAGCACGCACTGGGCGCGCTCGATGCCGGCTGCCTGGAGCGCCTCGTCGGTGGTGGCATCGTCGATGAGGAAAAGGTATCCGAGATCGGCGAGGTGAGGCTCAGCGACCGGGTTCCTCTCGATCACGCAGAAAGAAACATTCTTGTGCGCGAGCTCCTCGGTCACCGGCTTGGCGAAGCGGCCGAACCCGCACACGATGAAATGATTCTCGAGAGTCCTCAATTGATTGCGCATCCGCCTCCTTCCGATTCCGCCCAGGAGCTCGCTCTCCAGAACCGTTTGCCCGAGCCGGGTAAGCGTGTAGATCGCGGTTCCAAGCCCTCCAATGATAAGGAAGCTCGCGAAGAGCCGCCCCGCACCGGAGAGGGGATGGATCTCCCCGTAGCCGACCGTCGAGAGCGTGGTGATGGTCATGTAAAGAGAGTCGAGCGCCGGCCAGCCTTCGATGGTCGTGAAGCCGGCGGTACCGACGAGAGTCCATCCGACGAGCATCGAGATCCCGACGATGAGACCGCGTGGCCAATGGCGAGGCACGGGATGAGCCTACAAGAAAAAGCGGGCAATGTGGATTTTGACGCGGCGGCGCGCCGAAACCCCCAAGAGCCCGATGGCACGCGGCGTGCAAAAGGTAACCGGTGGAGGGTAAAGATGACACCGTACAAACACCTGCTTTGCCCGGTGGATTTCTCCGAATCATCTCGCCGGGCGCTCGAATGGTCGTCGAGGTTCTCGAAAGCGGTCGGCGCAAAACTCACGGTTCTGCACGTCGTCGACACCGACCTTCTCTCCATCGGGAACCTCGTCGCCGTGCCCAACGCCTTCGACGAACTTCGCCTTCGGGCCGAGGAGGCCGTCGCCGAGCTCGAACGCGAGGTCGACCTGACCCATGCCACGGTCGAGATCGTGGACGGTGTCCCCGAGGACGTCCTGGTGAGCGCCGCCAATCGGCGGAACGTGGATCTTCTGGTGATGGGCACCCACGGGCTCTCCGGCTTCCAGAAATTCCTGCTGGGATCGGTCACCGAGAAGGTGCTCCACCGGGCGCAGGTTCCACTACTCTCGATATCTCCGAGGGTCGAGGAGACGACCGGAGGCCGCGATCCTCGCACCGTCCTGATGGCGATCGACTTCGGGCCCGAATCCCAGGGCGTCCTACGCCATGGGACCTGGCTAGCGGAGCATTTCCGGGCGAAACTGATCGCCCTGCACGTCGTTCGCGTCCCCTACGTGGTGCTGAACGAAAGCAGTTTCGAACCCGTGACCCGATTGGAGGTCGAGCGGCTCACGGAGTCGCTGGTAGCGAGACGACGGGAAGACCTCGAAGCGCTCTTGCCCGAATCGGCTGGGAGCGAAAGAGAGGCAGTGCTCCGGGTGGGTGCGCCCTTCGAGTCGCTGCGCGACATCGTGGAAGAACGCTCGGTGGATCTGCTCATCATGGGTGCGGGTGGGCACGGCGACGCGGGTATTCGGTGGCTTGGCTCGACGTGCCACAAGATGGTGCGCCTCGCGCCCTGTCCGGTGATGGTCGTTCGTTGACCGGGGTCCTATTCCTAATGTCCCTCTTCATGGAGCTGGAATTTCTTCATCTTGTAGCGGAGCGCGTCGCGGCTGATGTTCAGGAGCTTGGCGGCGCGGGTCTGATTTCCTCGTGTCCGGGACAACGCCTGGCGGAGGAGCTCCTCTTCGACCTTCTCCAGGGACGTGCCTTTGTCCGGTAGGGCAATGTCCGGGACACCGACGGCGGTTCCGCGAGGCGGGGGCTCAGCGATGTCGATGGGAAGCGCGTCGGCGCCGATGTGAGTCCCCTCCTCGAGGATCATCGCCCGCTCGATCAGGTTCTTGAGCTCGCGCACGTTGCCCGGCCAGTGGTACAGGGAGAGAAGCCGCTCGGCTTCCGGAGTGAGGCCTAATATGTTCTTTCCGAAGCGCGCGTTGTACTCGCTCACGAAGTGGCGGCAAAGCAGCTTGACGTCATCGCCGCGGTCGCGGAGAGGCGGGAGAGTGATGGTAATGACGTTCAGGCGGTAGAAGAGATCCTGGCGGAACTTCTCGTCCTCCACCATCTTCTTCAGGTCGCGGTTGGAAGACGCGATGATGCGGACGTCGATACGGACGTCCTGGACACCGCCTACGCGCTTGAAGCCTTGCTCTTCGAGGACCCGCAGGAGCTTTGCCTGCAAGCCAATCGGCATCTCCCCAATCTCGTCCAGGAAGATGGTGCCGCCGTCGGCCAACTCGAGGAGACCCTTCTTCTGCTGCCTCGCATCGGTGAACGCCCCTCTCTCGTAGCCGAACAGCTCGCTCTCCACGAGATTCTCGGGGAGCGCGGCGCAATTCACCGCGAGGAAGGGGCGGTCCGCCCGGGAACTATAGAAATGAATCGCCTTGGCGAAGAGATCCTTGCCGGTTCCGCTCTCGCCCTGGAACAGTATCGTCGTCGCCGGGCTCGCGGCGACCTTCTTCATGAGCCCGATCGCGTTGCGTATGGGCTCGGACTCGCCGACGAGGTTCTCGAAATCGAACCGCTTGCGATCGCGCTCCCGGAAATGGCGGACTTCCTGGCGGAGCTTGGCCGTCTCGAGAGCGTTTCCGATCGTCGTGCGAAGCTCCTCGAAGTTCAGGGGCTTGGAGACGAAGTCGTAGGCCCCGAGTCTCAGGGCGGTCACGGCGTCCTCCAGAACTCCGTAGGCCGTCATGATGATTACCGCCGTTCGGGGGTTCCACTCCTTGATCGCCTTCAACACCTCGAGCCCGTTCATATCTGGAAGGTGAACGTCAAGAAGTACGAGGTCCGGGCTCTCGGTTTCCATGAGGGAGACGGCCGTTTCCCCGTTCGGGGCTACCAGGGCGCGATACCCCCAGTTCGAGAGCTTCTGCTGGAGAGACCAGCGAATCAGGTCTTCGTCGTCGACGACGAGAACACGGTCGAGCGCCATACAAGGTTACTAGAGCGAACTGGCCAGCGCCCCTTGGTCCGGAGGCCCAATCTCGGCGACATCGGAGCGCGTGGCCAGTTGCAGCAGAGGTGTAAGCAGGAACGCTGCCAGTTCTCGCAGCCTCCGTTGTTCGCGCATCTTCAAGGATATGACGGGCATAGCCGAAAGCGCTGAGTGCGGAGTCTAGCCCTACTGGGTGAAAAGACGCAAACGCGAAAGCAGTGTCGCCGTGTCGCGCTCAGACGGCGTCCGCGGGAAAGCTTCGCTGGCAATGGCCGCACTTCCAGCGATGGCTATCGGGTTTCATTACAAGGCCTCCCCAGAAGAACGCGCCACGAGCGCGGTCCTCGGTGAGCGAGTCGGGAAGGGGGCCGTACAGAATGGGAACGAGAGCGTTCTCCTTGCAAGCGGGGCATGGTTGCTTTTTGCGGGTTGCGTTTTTTGACTCACACATTTTCGTTTCCCGCACCCTACTCGCGCCGAAAAGCCCGAAATCGTGCCGCGTTAGTTGCGACTTTGCGGTGAACATGCAAAGAATGTTCCGACTACCGAACCCTCTCCGGGCTGAAGCTGTCGTGGAGGTCTCTGCGACCCGAAATCGTCTGGTACGGACATTGCACTCCGTCCAGTCAAGGGGAGATGAACGTGAAACAGAAATCAGTCAAGGTCCTTCGCAAGGATACGCAGCCCAGGCTCCAGAACCCCTACGAAGAGCGGGAGAGGGACAAGTACCCCGACGACACCGTTTGTCCGGATTGTGGCGCAGTCTTCTTGAAGGGAAAATGGACGTGGGCCAAGCCGCTGCGCCAGGACGACGTGTCTTCGATGCTCTGTCCCGCATGCCAGCAGATCAAAGACGATTATGCGGGCGGAGTTCTCACTCTCTCGGGGAGCTTCGTGATGGCTCACCGGGCGGATATCCTGAATCGGGTGCGAAACGTCGAGAAGTCCGAAAGAGACGATCATCCTCTGCAGCGCATCATGACCACCGTCGACAAGGGCGAGGAGATCGAGATCCGCACGACCTCGGAGCACCTCATGGCGCGCATCGGCAAAGCTCTGAAGAGCGACTTCAATGGAGAGCTCGAGCTCTCCTTCATGCCGGACGAGAACCTCGCCCGCGCGCATTGGAGGCGGGACCTATGAAAGTCCAGGATCTGATGACCACGGACGTGGGCACCTGTCGCGCCTTCGATGGCGCCGATAGAGGCGCGCAGATCATGTGGGAGCGGGATTGCGGCGCGGTGCCGGTTTTGGATCAGGAGGGATGCGTGGTAGCGATGCTGACCGACCGCGACCTCTGCATGGCGGCCATGACCCAGGGAAGAGCGCTCTCCGAGATCCGGGTCTCGAGCGCCATGAGCAGGAACCTCTGGGCCTGCCGCCCCGACGACGACCTTTCCCAGGCCGAAGCGGTGATGCGGGCGCGGAAGGTGAGGCGGCTCCCCGTCGTCGACGCCGAGGGAAAGCTCCTGGGTATCCTGTCGCTGAGCGATCTGGCTCGCGCCTCCATGGCGCCGAAACGCGGGCGGGCGCAGAAGAAACCGGTGGAGCCGTCCGAGGTCGGAGCGACTCTCGGCGCGATCAGCTCGGCGGGCACCTGACCGTCGATCACGCTCCGTCGAGGACTTCCCGCACCTTCTTCGTCAGTTCTTTTCTCGTGAAGGGCTTCTCGAGAAACGACAGCCCTCCTTCCAGGATGCCGTGGTGGAGGAGGGCGTCGTCGGCGTGGCCCGACATGTAGAGCGCCCGGATCGCGGGCCGGCGCTCTTCCAGATGCTTCACGAGCTCGGGGCCATGGATTCCCGGCATGAGGACGTCGGTGAGAACGAGGTGAATCGGTCCCTCGTGGGTAAAGGCCACCCGCAGAGCTTCTTCCCCGTTGCTCGCTTCCAGCACCTGGTAGCCCGCCTTTCTCAAGCTCCCCACCGCCACCAGTCGCACGGTGCCCTCGTCCTCCACCACGAGCACCGTTTCCGAACCGCGGTTGGCGGGCTCCGCACCGGGCGTCGCGGTTTCCGGCTCCCCGCTCCGGCTGATCCGGGGCAAGTAGATCCGGAACGTCGTTCCCCGTCCCGGCTCGCTGTAGGCCCAGATATGTCCTTCGCTCTGGTTGATGATGCCGTAGACGGTCGCGAGACCGAGCCCCGTGCCCTTGCCCCTCTCCTTGGTGGTAAAGAAGGGCTCGAAAATGTGCTTCAGAGTCTCTCGGTCCATACCGGAGCCCGTGTCCGAGACGGAGATGAGCACGTAGGGCCCGGGCTTCAGGCCCAGGTGCTGGTCCTCGAACCCATCGTCTACGTCGACGCGCGCGGTCTGTATGACGAGGCGCCCGCCCGTGGGCATGGCGTCCCGCGCGTTGACCACCAGATTGAGAATGACCTGCTCGATCTGGCTCTGATCCGCGCGGACGAAGCCAACACTCAGCTCGAGCTTCACGTGAAGCTCGATGTCCTCACCCAGGACGCTCCGGAGCATCTTCTCGATCTCGACGATTTTGGGGTTGAGATCGATCACCTCGGGCTGGAGCATCTGGCGGCGGCTCATCGCCAGGAGGCGGCGAACGAGTGAGGTCGAACGCTGACAGGTCTTGTAGGTCTCCTTCGCCCCCTCGTAGAGCGGGTGATTCTCCGGGAGCTCGTCGAGCACGATCTCGGCGAAGCCGGAGAGTGCGGTTAGAAGATTGTTGAAATCGTGTGCGATGCCGCCGGCGAGACGTCCCACCGCCTCCATCTTGGTGGCGTGCTCCAGGGTCCGCTCGAGCTTCTGTCTCTCGTTCTCCGCACGCCGCCGCTCGCTGACGTCGTTCACGAAGGCTACGGCGACGGTTCCGTCCGCGGTGGCGATGTGGCTGAGACTGATCTCGACGGGGAACTCGCTTCCATCCCGGCGCCGCGCGACGAGGTCCATTCCCAGCCCCATGGGACGGCTGCGGGGATTCGCGAAATACTGCCGGCGATGGCGCTCGTGAGTCTCGAAGTGCTTGTCCGGCATGAGCAACTCGACCTTCTTTCCCACGATCTGCACCCGCGAGTATCCAAAGATCTTCTCCGCCATCGCGTTGAACGAGAGGATGCGCCCCGAGGTGTCGATCCACAGGATCCCCTGGGCGGCGTTCTCGAAGAGCGCCAGCGCCGTTTGCTGGCTCTCGCGAAGCGCGGCCTCCATGAGCCTCGCGTCGGTGATGTCCCGCGCCGTCGACAGCGCCCCCACCACCTGTCCCGTCTCGTCCTTGAGGACCCGGCACCACCAGGCGAGCAGTCGCCTTTCGCCGTCCCGCCGCCGCTGCCAGGTCTCGCCCGCGACGGTCTCCTCGGAGCCGTCGAAGACCGGGCGCACCTTCTCCAGCGCCTCTTTGCCCTCTTCTTCGGAGAAGAAGCTCACCTCTTTGCCGATGATGTCTTCGCCGAAGAACTCCCGGCCGGCGCGATTGACCCAGGTGTAGACCTTGTCGAGGTTCACCGCGGCCACGATGTCCGGAAGCGCTCCCAGGATCGCTTCGTACCTGGAGGCGAGCTGGTGGCGAGCCTGCGAAGCTACCTGGCGCTCGGTCACCTCGTTTCCCACGAGGTGGAAGACCCCGGATTCCGGGCCGACTCGGCCTCGCCACGCGACCGGGAGATAGGCGCCGTCCCGGCAGCGATGGCGGCTCACGACGACGATGTCCCGTCCGCCCGAAGATGCCGCCGCGAAGGCTTCGTCCACGGCGACCCGATCGTCGACGTGAACCAGGTCCTGGAAGGTTCGCGATTCGAGCTCGCTCGCTTCATAGCCGAACGCTCCGCAAAACGCCGCGTTCGCGGCGAGTACCCGCCGGTCGGATCCGACGATACAGAGCATCTCGGCACAGAAATCGAAGAACTCCGTCTTCAACTTAGTCTCTCCATCCTCATACTACGGCCGCACGCCATTGGCGCCAAGCCAGGGCTCCATGTGCTCGAGCAGGTCGAAGTCGTGATGGATCATGCACACGTGCCCGTAGCCCTCGAGGAGCCGCACCGTGGCCCTGGGCATTCGCGCCGCCATGAAGCGCGCTTCCGCGACCGAAGGAACCAGGTGATCCTCGTCGGCCGCGAGAAAGAGCGTGGGAACTTCGATCCGGTGGAGTTGCTCCCGGATGTCGTATTCGCGGAGGAGCTCGAGCCTGCGGATGTAGCCCTGCCGCCCGATGGCGCGAGTACGGAGGTGGAACTCCTCGATGTCCTCGGGAAGCGTATGGGAGCTGTGCAGCCGCGATTCGGTGAATCGGCGCACCAGCGGCATCGCTCCCCAGGGCATGATCTTGAGGAGCGCCGGACCGAGGCGGATGCGGACGCGCTGCCGGATGTAGGGAAACGAGTTCAAAATGACCAGACCGGCGAGCTTTTCGGGATATCTGAGAGCGAAGCTCAGGCTCAATGCCCCTCCGAACGATTCACCGCAAAGAAACACGCGCTCCTCGCCCCGCTCGCGAGCGACCCGGTCCACGGCGTCTTTCAGCTCCGCCACCAGGCTCTCCATCGTGCACGATTCGTCGTCGGGAAGCGGGAACGTCTCTACGTGGAAGCGGCGGGAGAGGATCGGCGCCTGGCGATAAAAAAGAAGCGCCGTGCCGTCGAGGCCGGGAACGAGAACGACCGCGCCCGAGCTCATGTGGGCTCCATTTTCTTCACGGGAATGCCGACGTACACCACTCCTTCCTCCAGTTTCGCGAACTTGGGAACCAGGCTCAAGGCGCCGATCTGGCATCGGTCGGGGGCGACGACACCGATGCCGACGACGCTACCGACACCCACGGTGACTCCGCGCCCCAACCGGACGGGCGCGGTCTTCAGCACGCCGCCCTCCACCGTGTGTCCGGAGAGGTGAGCGCCTCCGCCCACCACCACGTCGTCCCCGAAGTCGAGAAGGTTGTGGTCGGTCACCTCGAGGCTGTTCACGAACACCCGTCGTCCCATCCGGGCGCCGTTGAGCCGCATGTAGAAGGTCCAGATCGGCGTCGCGCGGAAGAGCGATCCCGCGAAGATGCGAACGAGCTGGATCGAGATCATGTAGCGGACCCAATGGAGAAGAGGCCAGGAGAACTCGGAGATGTCGAGCTCGGCGTTCGAAGGCGTGCGCCACCCGGTGATGCGCGTGGCGACCCCGGAGAGCAGGATGAGCGCGAGGGTGAACAAAAGGTAGGCAGGGATGAATGCCATGCTGAGGACAACCACCCGAAGCGGAGCCGAGCCCAGCTCCCATCGAAAGTGCCACTCCCAGAACAGCACGGCGGGCAACACCGAGAGACCGAAGACGAAGCTCTCGACGACGAACACCGAACCCAGCGCCCAGGCGATGCGAAGTAGGGCGACGGTTGTCAAACTTGCTCGGCGCGGCATAGGCTTTGCATTAGACAGTGTATGCCAGCGTACACCATGAAAGTTCGAGAGCTCATGACCAGCGATATAGCGACCATTGGCCGCAACGACGAGCTTACGATTGCGGACGACATCATGAAGATGAAACGGCTCCGCCATCTTCCCGTTGTCGAGGAGGGCCGTCTCGTCGGAATCTTGACCCAGAGGGACCTGTTCCACGCGGCCCTCTCGACGGCCTTGAATTTTGGAGAGAAGGCGCAGAAGGAGTTTCTGAAGACGGTGGTGGTCAAGGAAGTCATGACCGAGGACGTGCTGACTATTGACCCGGGCGCCGACGTCAAGGAGGCTGCTCGTCTCATGATCGAGCACAAGGTGGGCTGTCTTCCCGTCGTGGAGAACGGAAAGCTCGTCGGCCTGGTCACTGAAACCGACCTCCTGCGCGTCGTCGCGGGTTGAAGGAGGTGCCTTTGAGGAAGTTGGCGTTGCCCCTCGCGGGGCTCGGTTTGGCGCTGGTTCTGGTCGGAAGCGTCCTCTCCCTGGAGGAGCAGGAGCCGAACCTCCGCTTCATCATGCAGCGCAAGCTCGATCAATCTCATTCGATCCTCGAAGCGCTGATCACGGAAGACTTCGAGACCCTCGAGGACAGCGCCGGCGCCCTCAGGAAGTTGAGTGAGGAGGCGGGCTGGTTCGTGAATATGACCCCGGAGTATGCGGAACGGAGCAGCTCGTTCCGCAGGGCGGTCATCGAGATCGAGCAGTCGGCGAAGGAAAAGAACCTGGATCGCGCCGCCCTCGGCTACGTCGACATGACCCTCCAGTGCGTCCGCTGCCACCAGTTCCTGCGAGGAACGGCCAGGGCCGATCTCGGCCGGCTCGCCCCGAAGAAGTAGCGGGATATCCCGCCGGCTTGGGGCATTTCTCTCAGCGGAGAAGCCTCAGCCGGTGGTGCTTCGCATAACCTCCGCGTGCGAACTCCTTCGGATTC
>Ga0326597_10011630_pt1 | contig 11644 bp, 9 predicted proteins | sample RVTome_12_FD_203789 | JGI IMG/M metagenome (GOLD analysis project Ga0326597, IMG submission 203789) | Soil microbial communities from uranium-contaminated site in the Upper Colorado River Basin, Wyoming, United States - RVT100D185 | ecosystem: Environmental > Terrestrial > Soil > Contaminated >...
GCGTTGTTGAGAGCGCAGTCAAGGCGCCCGAACTCGGCGACGACGCTGCTGACGGCCTTCATCACCGAGTCCTCGTCCGCAACATCAACTTGTATCGCGACAGCGCTGCCACCTTCTTCGATGCAATCATTTGCTGAGTCGGATGCCGCCGCCCAATCAATGTCCAGGATCCCGACCGAGGCACCTGAGCGTGCGAACTCGAGGGCAGCCGCCCGACCTATTCCGGAGCCACCGCCAGTCACGATCGCCACGCGGTCACGGAGGTCAACGGTCATCAGGTCCTCGGAGACTGGGACAACTCATAGTCGATGATTGACGAGATGCCCTCGTCAAGGGGACGGTGGCGCAATCCAATCTCGGTCCTGATTCTTGACCAGTCGATGGAGTGAGGCAACGAAGCACGTTCGATGGTGCCGAAGGTTATAGGGAATTCTGGCACCTTGCGGCGGACAGAGTGGACGATATCGCCGAACGACACGTCCAATCCGCCAACTTCGTACAACCCGTGGCTCACCTGGCGTGGGGTCATGAGTTCAGCGAGTGCCCACGCCAGGTCATCGACGTGACAGACACAGACACGCGCTCGCTCTGAGTGGTCAAGTTCAGCCGACCTACCGCGAGCGGCTTGCACGGCTGGCACATTCACTTGCCTACTGGCTACGTCGGCACCTGGACCATAGACTGAGGGGATCCGACACGAGACGACGACGTTGGCTCCCAGTGCGTCGTTCACCTCTGCGCCCATCTGCTCGCAAAGAAGCTTCAGCGCGCCGTAAAGCCGGTGGGCAAATGGCGCAACGGCGCTCGTCTCGTCGACCGGTTCACCCGACTCCGGCTGCGGACCATGGACAGCGGTTGAACTCGGAAACACGACCCGTCCGATCGATACGGCTCGAGCAAGTTGGAACATGCGCATGGCAGAAGTCGCCATGACATCGACTTCCCGATCGAGATGATCGTGCGGGGGGTCGCTGCGCCAGAACGGCCCGAAGTAGATGGCATCCACGGACCGCCGATTAACTGCCCTGACGATTGTGTCGAGGTCGGAAGCGTCCCCCACGACCCACTCAAGATCGAGGGCGATGTCGGACAGGCGCCCTGGGGTCCTACGGGGCTCGACGACTACAATATGGTCTCCGCGTCTCAGAAGCTCGCGGGTGAGCGCGGCCCCCACGAATCCCTTTCCTCCAACGACTATCGACCGCCTGCTCATGTTGCAGACGCCGAATGTTCCCGTTTCCAAGCGATAGGGGAAGCGTGAACCATCCGAGATCCAATAGGACGACCCGAGATAGCTGCATAGTCTCGCGTGATACTCATAATGCTCTCAACATCAACTCCAGTGGTGATCCCGAATCCGATGAGCATTTCAACAAGGTCCTCAGTGGCGATGTTGCCGAAGGCTTCGGGGATGAAGGGATAATCACCGCCCCACCCGCCGAAGGCGGCATCAAGCACCAGATGCTCAAAGGGAGAGCTCAAGGCAGCGACGACATTCGCGAGGCCGGCGCCTCGCGTGTCGTGTAGGTGTAGGCCGATGCGCTCGGAAGCAGGGAGAACGTCACTCAAATCGGACAAAAGTTCGAGTACCTGTACTGGGTCAGCCTGGCCAGCCGAGTCGGAGATGATGATTTCGTCTGCGAAAGTGCGGATCTGCGCGGCATGTTCGATGACCTTCCCAGGGTCCACTTGGCCCTCGATCGAGCACCCGAATGCCGTGCTCACGAACACTGTGACCGAGAGACCCGCCTCGTGTGCGACATCAGACCACCCCGACATAAGGCGGATGAGTTCATCGTGTCCCGCGGTGATGCCGTTGGCTCGTAGAGTAGTGAGGCTCTCGGCGAAGACGAAGAACACACGCTGGAGGAGCCCCTCCGTCGCCATTGCCACCGCGCGCGCCAGTCCGCGTTCATTTGGAGCGAGCCCTGAGACTTCTACTCCGACTAAGTCATCTGCGACTGCCCTCAGGACCTCCTCCGCATCCGCCATGTGCGGCATCACGCCCGGGTGCACGAATGACACGGCGTTGATCTCGCGGCACCCCGCCGCCTTCAAGCGGCGGAAGTAGTCGACCTTGTGCTTGATCGGCAGGATCATCGGGTGAGACTGAAAACCTTCTCGCATTCCGACCTCCCTGAGGTCGACCCTTGTGGCGCGGATGATCTTGCTGAGCTCCCTCGTCATGTCCGTTGCTCCCTTCTGAGATGTTGTGTGTTTCTTGTGCGGCTCTGCGTGTTCCGTGCGGCTGAAGCCAACGCTTCGCGGTGTTCGGGGGCCGCAACCCTGATGAGTCTTTCCGCTCGCGTGGGAGCGTCGGCTCCTCGCAGATCCGCAGATCCGTATTCGGTCACGACTACATCCGCGAGGTCTGGAAGCGCAGAGTCCTCGTCAATTATTCGACGAACAATTCGAGAATGCGGACCGACGGTTGCGCGCATTGCGACCACAGACAACGCACCAGGATTCCTGTTGGCCGCACGGCCGAAGTCAAGAAGACCAGCCAGGCCGCCGCGGCGGTTGTTCCGTCCAACCTCGGCGTTGCATGCCCCCATCAGATCGACCTCCAGCACCGAGTTGACGCATACGAACCGCGGGAGTTGTTCGAGTACATGAGGACTATGCGAGTTGATGCACGATTGAAGCTTCACGCGCCGAGAGCGCTCCAGCCATAGGTAGAACTCGGCGCTACCGCCTGCACCGGTACCCACGATTGGGTGTCCGCGTTCCAAGGCACCGAATGCATCCAGTTTCCGGGCCCAATCACCGACGAGTCCCGTGTGGACCCGCAAATGGGATCGATCGCGTAGCTCGTCAGCGATGGCGTCGGTCCACGAAGCCATCCCGAACTGGAGGGTTGCTCGGTCAGGGATCCACTCCGCGATGTGGCGAGCGATAACAGCATCGCATTCCTTCGCGGTCCGTACGGCAGTGGCTGGAGTGGACCCGATCTCAACCGGGACGAAGCGGTCGCTTCGCTCTTCCAAGTGTGGTCCGGTGTCCGGCACTCCCCCACCCAGTTCGAGCACGGTGATTTCCGCTTGCGACGCTGCCTCAACCGTGTAGTCAAGCGAGACCCCGAGGGAGTATCCGCCAGCCCTTGAGTGCGCGGCCTGGACCAACGCTACGTCAACCGTGGCTTCTCGCCTGTGGAGAAGGACTCCAAAATCGTATAGGGAACTGCGCAGGTACGTCGCTCGGTGGCGTTGCATGCCTTCGACCGAGCCAAGCGGACCGGACGGAAAGAAGGTTTCAATCCGAGTATGAGGCAGGATCGGTAGGTCATCGACAAGCATCCCCACGACGAGCGTGCTGTCTCGAAGAGCTTCAGTGTGACGGCCGAGCGCTGCGATGAGGCGGCGAGGCGAACCGTACGCTTGACCGACAACGACTCGCTGGCCGGGTCGAAGCACACTGGCGAGTGCGCGATCGATGAGCTGGTCCGTCAATTGACTCTGCCAGGGCTCATTGGGCGATGTCCTTCACCGGAAGCGGCTGACTCGATAGCTCTGTGCCGTGGCTCTCAAAGCCTGGGTAGCCGTCGTCCGCACACTGTTCGGCCATTCTCCGGTATCCTCCGAAACTGCCTGGATAGAAGAAGAACGCCTTCGGCTTGCCTGGAATGTTTGCGCCAGTGAACCATGAGTCAGCGAGGGCGACCAGTGACTTCTGCCCGAGCTCATCTACGTGCCGACCCCATGACTGTTCTGCTGTCTTTGTAGCCTCAACCTGATCTATATCACTGCTGTGCATGTGCTGGAGCAAAGCCGCGATCCACTCGACGTGATGTTCAATCACGACCGGAGCGTTCCCGAAGGTGCTTCCTGGTCCGGTGACCATGAAGAAATTCGGGAATCCGTGGACGGACAATCCAAGATAGGTCTCCGGGCCGTTAGCCCACTTGTCCGTCAGGCGCACCGTGTCGCGACCCTTGATGTTCATCTTCATGAACGGTCCGGTAACCGCGTCGAACCCGGTAGCGAATACAAGGACATCGATTTGGTGGTGTTCAATCGTTGTCTGGACACCGGTGGGGGTCACGTTCTCTATGGGGAACAGCCTGACGTCGACTAGCGCTACGTTGTCACGGTTGAACGTCTCAAAGTATCCGCTCTCAACGATCGGTCGACGGGCACCGAACGGATGGTCCACGGGGAGCAGCTGTTCGGCGAGTATCGGATCCTTGACGACTGCACGTATCTTGGCGCGGATGAACTCCGACGCGGTGTCGTTGGCTCGCCGATCGAGGAAGATGTCTCTGTAGGAGCCGTACAGAAATCGGAAACCGCCCTCCTCCCAGAGAGCTTCGTAGGTCTCGAGTCGCTCGTTGCTGGAAACCTCAAGAGCTGAGACTTTGCTCGGTTCCCACGGGAACCCACCGGCGGACCATCGAGCAATATTGAGTACGGTGTCATAGTCCTTCTTCACGTTCTCAAGGTACGCTCGATCGACCTTCTCGTGATGAGCGGGTACGGCGTATTGGGGTGTGCGTTGAAACACCGTCAAGTGAGCAGCCGTCTCAGCGATGACTGGGACACACTGCACCCCCGTCGATCCTGTTCCGATAACTCCCACGCGTTTTCCGGAGAAGTCCACGCCTTCTGCCGGCCAGGAAGCGGTGTGGTACCACTCACCTTCGAAACGATCGAGGCCGTTCAATGATGGAACATGTCCGACCGAGAGCAGTCCAACACCGGTAATTATGAAGTTCGATCGCAGGTGGCGCCCATCTTCGCTCAGAAGATCCCACCGGCCGGTTTCGTCGTTCCATGTTGCCTCGACGATTCGCGTCTGTAGCTGAATATCCCGACGGAGGTCAAAGCGGTCGACCACGTGATTGAGGTAACGGTGTAACTCCTCTTGTTCGGGATATCGGCCGGACCATTCCCAGTCTTGGAGCAGCTCATCATCGAAAGAGAAGCAATAGATGTAGGCCTCGGTGTCACATCTCGCGCCGGGGTACCGGTTGTGGTGCCACGTTCCACCAATACCATCGCTTCCTTCGACAACAGTGGCGTTCATCCCCAAGACGTCTCGAAGCCGATAGAGCATGTAGATTCCTGAGAAGCCGGCACCTATAACGACTGCGTCGTAAATCTCGATCTTCTCGCTCACGATGAGGTTTCCGTTCTTGCAATGATGTGGCCGTAAAGTACGTGGGATCTGACCGAGCGCACGATCCGCTGGAAGGCTCGTTCGCTGGACCTGAGCCGAAGCATCCGCATGAACCACATGACGTTCCCCTCAATGATGTGGAGGTCGACCTCTGCTCCAGCCGAACGCAGGCTACGGACATACGTATCCGTGCCGGATCGAAGGCTTGTCAGTTCCGCTTCTAGTATCAGCGTGGCAGGAAACTGGGTGACATCGCCCTGGCCGGTTGGGGTAATCAGATCGACCAGACTGCACCCGCCTCCAAGCCAATCGACAATATCCTTCCAGCTGCTTGGAACAAAGAGTTCTTGACTCTCCGATTCGGTCGGCGTGGTACCGATAACCGGGTCGATCAGGATCTGGAGGTGCGGCGGTCTGAGCCCGCGAAAAGGGCCACTTAGCGAGAATGCAGCACAGAACGTTGCTCCGACTCCGTCACCGATCAAGATCGGAGGGACCACGCCCTGTGTTGCGTCGCGCCGAGACGAGGCGAGCGTAAACGCTGAAGCGACCAAGGCGCCCGCATCCAAGAGGGTAGTTTCAGCCGGGTCGGTGATCGTCGTGAGCAGGACGGAGCAGCCTGTTCGCTCTGCGACCTTCTTTATGAAGACATCCGAGTCGCCAATTGTCCCCCCATGTAGGGCGAGTCCGTCGACCCAGACGATGCGGCCGAGGGGAGGATCGACAGGGAGGAACTCCCGTGCTCGGCATCCAGACCCCAAATCGATGTCTTTCACCGAAGCCATCGCTGGGCCCGGCCCCCCATCAGTCACCAGAGCGCGTACGAACCGTCGGCCATCTTCGCCTCGTACAGACTTGAACGGCTCGTCCAGTACCAACACCTCGCTAAGAAAGGCCTTGACCTCTTCGTGCACGCGTCGCCTCGCTGGTCTCGTTGGCTCGATTGCGGTTCTGCTCCGCTATCGGCAAGCGACGCTACCGAGTGCTACGGCCCAAGTCAACATCACCGTTGATGATGTCGCTAGCTCGGAGTGAGGTGAATTGCACATCATCGCTAAGCAGTAGCAGTCTCGGCCGCAATCTGTCCGAAGGCCACAGCGTCGGCATAGTTCGATCCCGCAGCCGGGTACAGCCGTCCAATGACCGACCCCAGTTCACCAGCCGCGAACAGTCCTTCAATGGGTGTACCGTCGGCATCGATGACGCGCGCTTGTGCGTCCCGTCGAGGGCCTCCTAACGTGCTCGCCCCGCCCGGAAAGAGCCTCACGGCGAAGAGCGGACCCTCCTCGAACGGCAGGAGCGTCTCACGGGGTCGTCCGTATCGATCGTGGCCGAGTCGACACGCCTCCTGATAATCATCGAACGTTTCTTGGAGTCGCGCCGCGTCTACGCCGATCGCTTCGGCGAGACTTGGAATGGACGGGGCAGGTGAAATCCAACCGAGTCCGATCTCTCGACTGTTGTCGGAACTCCATCTATAACGACCGACGCGTGACAGCCCTTGTTCGGCAGGCGTCAACGGTCCGGAGGCAAGCCTCTGACCGTCAAGAATCCAATACGAGGGGATTCGGTAATACCTGCTTGTGTTTGGGTCAAACGGTAGAAGATGTTGATAGAAGTAGGGATGGAACTTGGCTTGGGCTGACTCGTCGGTGAAACGACGCCCGGACTGGTCGATGATCATGTACGGAGGGGGCGACAAGGACAGCATGAAAGTCAGTCCTTGGTCTTCTAGGTCGAAGTGGCCCACTGCACGGCCGACCATGCAGTTCATATGCCAAAGGTCAGCGCCTGCGAGCTGTGCCATTCGTATACCGTCCCCCGTGCTGCAATGGGCCCCGTAAAAGTGAATTGGCTCTCCCGAGAGGTGATCGCGTTTGAGTGCCTCGTCAAACTGGAATCCTCCAGAGGCGAGAACTACTCCGGACGTGGCAGCCATCTCGATGCGGCGACCGGATCGATCCACGCAGAGGACGCCGGACACCCTGGGTCCATTTCGAACCAGCCTGCGAGCGCGCGAACTCTCCGCCAACCGCACTCGCGGGTGGTTTAGCGCCGCCGTCTCAATCGCCCTTGGGAAGCCCGAGCCCCGCGGTTCGGGGAGAGAAACTCCTGGGACCGCCATATGCCGAAGGACTGAAGGTTCTAGGTGGTCAGACGCAGCTGGGGACATGGCCAGCACATCAATAGAATCATGGCCATCGAACGACTCGTGGAATCCTCCGCGGACGCGCGCTGTCGCGATGCCATGGGTGTCAAGCCATTCAGGAATCGCCGATGCTCGGCTCGCCCACGCGCGGTTGACGACCGAGGGCGTCAGACCGCCCGCACACGCATCCAGATACCGCACCGCCGCGTTGACGTCGGAGACTGACATGATTACGCCGCCGGAAGTCATATGAGCGGACGTCATATGAGATGCAAGTGATTGCTTCTCCGCTATGAGGACGTCGGCGCCGCGCTTCGCAGCTGTGAGAGCTGCTGTCGCACCTGCGGGCCCGAATCCGACGATAATCACATCTGCGTTAATCGACATCAAGGCCCTCCGTCATCACTTGTGTTGATAGCATGCTACTGTCGGCTTCAGTCCGACAGCGAACGTTCGAGTCGGTTGCCCGACCACGGGAGAACATCATGCATTACGTGCGACCGGCAACGGAGGCGCAGCAAACACGTGCTCGAGTCCAAGGGTGGCCAGTCATCAAGTCCCGCTACTTTGAGCGGCGCGACGAACCCAACTATCCACACGCATATCTGGTCGAGCAGGACGGCGGCTCCAGAGTTCGGACCCATTTCCACTGTGTGGATCAGTGGCAGATTTTTGTCGCTGGTGATGGAGTTCTTGGACGCACACGCGTGAGTCCTGTCACGGTGCAGTACGCGGGGGCTTACACGGGCTATGGACCGATCGAGGCGGGAGATGGCGGTCTAGCGTACCTGACGTTGCGTCCAGAATACGATCCCGGCGCTTCGTTCCTCCCCGAGACGAAGAAGCTACTCAGCGAGTCACGCCAGCAGCCTCGACGTCTAGTAGAGCACGTTGACATTTCCGACATTCCGAAAGATGAGTGGGTAAGCACGTTCCCGCCGGCGGAAGGAGTTGGCGGTGCCCTTTTCACGAAGGTTCGAGCCGAAGAGAAGGTCGGGATTCCGGACCATGTCACGGCCCCGCGCTTTCTAGTCCTCCTTGAGGGCTCCGCATCCGTCGGGGGTCGGGAGCTGACTCCACTCTCCTGCCTCTTTGCAGGGCGCGACGACACGCTGCCCGAGGTCATATCAACGGCGGACTCAACTGCGATGCTCCTCTGCACGTTCCCCTGAGCAGACCGCCCATCCTCCGTTCAAGCGCGATCACGCGCCCGCCTCGACCGAGAGTAACGAACAACGTCCGGTGGTCAGCGCCGCCGAAGCACAGATTGGTCGGAACGCATTCCGGTTCGATATCCAGGATCTCAGCGACGACCCCGTCCGCAGCGAACACTGTGATGCTTCCGCTCGTCACCGTCGCGACATAGACAAAACCCTCGACGTCGACGGCGAGGCCGTCGGGGTGCCCAGCAGGCAACTCGAAAACGAGCCCGGTCTCCGTGCGCCCGTCGGATTCGAACTGACGGACCCTCGACTTTCCCGTTTCGGCGACCAACACGCGCCCTTCATTATCGAGGGCAATCCCGTTTGGGTACCGCAGACCGGTAGTCACAGTCTCGAGGCTTCCGGTTCCGGGGTCGAAGGCCATGACACGTCCGCCGGGACCGTCGGTTCCGAACGGCGACCCGACCGGGTCGGTGAACCAAATCCGACCATCTGGACCGACCATGCAGTCGTTGGGGGCATTCACGCCCTCGGTGACGACATCGACTAGTGATCCCTCAGTGAGGCACTGGATCCCAGGGCGCACAGGCCGGGAGGATCGAGTACGCGAGTGGCCCCCACCCTGCGCGACCCACACCCGTCCCTCGTGGTCCGACGCGAGCCCTGTTGGATTACCGCCAGTCTCTCCCACAATCCCCGCATCACCGGTCTCAGGGTCAATCTGATATACCAAACCGCGTGATACCGAGACAACCAAGAGCCGGTCTCCACACCAGAGTGGACCCTCCAGGAACCCGAGATCTCGGACAAGCGCAGTCTCGTCAGCCACCGGTGAGAGCTGACAAACGGTCTAGGTCCATCCTGCATTGGCTGTGGTCGTGAGAACGCACCAGGAAGACGCACCTGCTCGCACCGATGTCGAGGTAATCCGCCAAGCGGTCCGGATTGGCGCTGAAGATCGTGACGGGGAGTCGCGGACGTCCTGCTTCTTCAGCCAGCTCCTGGAGTTCGGTAATGCGTTTGCCAAGGCCCGCGAGATCGCGTTGGTGGCCCGGCATCCAGCCGTCGCCGAACGCGACCACCCTCTCCAGCACCGTCGGACCGCTGCCCCCAACAAGGACCGGCGGATGTGGTACCTGCACTGGCTTCGGCCACGAGAAGAGGGGGTCGAAGTCAACGAACTCGCCGTGGTATTCCGCCTCGTCCTGCGTCCAGATTGCCTTCATGGCTTCGACGCGTTCTCGGAGGACAGACATTCGAGTGCTTGGATCGGTCCCATGGTTCCGCATCTCCTCGCGATTCCACCCGGCGCCGACTCCCAGCAGAACTCTCCCACCCGACAGCAGATCAAGCGTCGCCACCTCCTTTGCCAGAATGATTGGGTCTCGTTCGACCACCAGGCAGATTCCAGTCCCCAGCCGCAAGGTCGTTGTCGCCGCTGCCATCGCTCCGAGGGTCACCAGCGGGTCAAGGGTGCGAAAGTATTGGCGGGGTAGGTCGCCAAAGGGTGGGTGCGGATATGGTGACTCGCGCGAGGCAGGGACATGCGTGTGATCCGCCAAGTACAGTGACTCGAATCCCCGGTCCTCGACATCGCGGGCGAGAGATACCGGATCGACACCCTCGCCGGTGAGCACGGTAGCGATGCCAAGAAGCACGCGTCTGGAACTCAGGCTCGCCGACGTACGGAGATTCCAGCTGCCTCTCGGTCCCAGGCATTCCCAACGCCGAACTCTTTGAGCTTGAATCGCTCAATCTCGTTCTTCGTCGCCGACCGCGGGAAGGAGTCAGTGAACTCGATGTACCTCGGTACCTTGAAGTATGCGATCCGGTCGGCGAGGAAGTTGACGAGTTCGGCAGGGTCGACTTCGGCTCCGCTTTCGAGCTGGACAATTGCCTTGACGTCCTCCTCACCGAGCTCTGCTGGCACGCCGACAACCGCGCATTCAGCAACCGCGGGGTGCAGCATCATGGCTTGCTCGACTTCGAACGCCGAAATGTTTTCACCGCGCCGGCGGACGGAGTGCGAGAGCCGACCCTCGAAGTGGAGGTAACCGTTCTCGTCGATACGGCCGATATCTCCGGTGTGAAACCAAAGGTTCCGGCACGCCTCAACGAATTGGTCGGCCTTATTGTGGTACCCCATCAGAAACGTGTGCGGGTACGTCGGTCGAAGGACAATTTCGCCTTGCACGCCCGGAGCACACAGCGCGTCGTCTGGGTCAACGACCGCCATCTCGCACCAGCCGTGTGGTTTACCGTTCGAGAAGTAGGGCTTATCGTGGCTTCGCTGGCCGACTGCGCCGAGCGGGCCAGTTTCCGTCTGCCCATAGATCTCGAGAAGTTCGATATCGAACCGTTCCTTGAAAGCGTCGATCTTCCCTCGGGGGACCTGACCCGATCCGGTGCTTGCAATACGGATCGGATTCTGATCCTCGTCGTCTCGTAGCGGCTGGTTCTGAAGGGCCACCATCAGGGGCCCGATGAACACTCCGACGATCGTCGTCCGATGTTCGAACGCAATATCCCAGAAGCGTGATGCGCTAAACCACCTTGTCATCACGGTCGTGAGCCCGTGGTACATCGGACAGAAGACGTCCACGGCGGAGCCGATGGCGTGGCACATCTGGCCTAGCCCGAAGTGCACGTCATCGTCTCGAACAGAGAACATCTCGTCGTACCGGATCGCCGCCGGCAGGTACCACATGCTCGAAACGATTACCCCCTTTGGAAGGCCCGTGCTCCCGCCTGTATAGATGAAACCTGCCGGGTCGCTCGGCAACACATCCACTTCAGGTTCCGCGTCTTCACCCTCAAGCATTTGTTCGAACGACATCACCTCTACCGAGGAGTCACCGCCACGCACGACGATTGTGGCGCCGAGCTCGGCTAGCCGATCACCGATACCCAGGAGATTCGGAAGAAGCTCCGCATCGGTGAAGATGACTTTCGGTCCGGCGTCTAACAGCGTGTATGCGAGGTCGAGGTTGATGAGAGCGATATTGATGGGAGCCCAGATTGCGCCGAGCTTGGCTGAGCCGAACCAAGCCAACAGGTGCTCATTCGAGTTATACATGTAGGTGACGACCACGTCGCCTTTACGCACTCCCAGAGTCGCGAGGGAATCGGCGACACGATTCGCCCGCTCATCGGCTTCCGCATACGTCAATACGTCACCGTCGACTATCGCCAACGGCCGATCCCCGAGATGGCGGCG
>Ga0326597_10011631_pt1 | contig 11644 bp, 13 predicted proteins | sample RVTome_12_FD_203789 | JGI IMG/M metagenome (GOLD analysis project Ga0326597, IMG submission 203789) | Soil microbial communities from uranium-contaminated site in the Upper Colorado River Basin, Wyoming, United States - RVT100D185 | ecosystem: Environmental > Terrestrial > Soil > Contaminated >...
AAGCGGAAGTTGCCCGGCGGCGGCCAGGGCTCCGAGGAAAGTGGAGCGGGCCCGGTCGGCCGAGAAGCGGGAGTCGTGGAGGATCGCCCGCACATCGTGGTGTCGCACGAAGACACAACCGTTGAACATGGGCAGTTCGAGCACCGGCGATCGTTCGTGGAGGGCGGCGTAGGTCGGATAGGGGTCGGCGATCTCTGCGGGATCGAAAGGGTTGTACACGACCTGTGTCACGACCTCATTCTCCGCCGTTGCGCCCGCTACGTGCGCCCGGCACAAAGATGCAAGAATTCGAAGTCGCACCAGGAGGTGAAGATGGCAGCCCGTGTGACAGAGATCGAGCCTGTGCCGGGGCCAGATGCGTTCGATCGGCGTTCTCCCGATGCCAGATTGTCCCAAGCCGCCCTGATCCTCTCGGTGGGTGCAGCGGTGGCGGGTGAGACCGGACGAATCGAACAGTCCGAGCAGTTCCCCCTGCCACCGGTCTCGCGCCTCGAACGTAAAGAGAAGGTCACCCTCGCCGCGGCGGCCGAGCCCTTGCATGTCGATACCGACGAATACATGCGGGGGGAGGTTCGGGTAATCACGCATGAGGAGACGTCTCGCATCGCCCACCGCCTGTACGACGACCCGGCACCGGAGATGGCCGCAGCTTTGGTGGAGGCGGGTCTCCACAGCCCCGACCGCCTGATCAGGACGGCGGCGGCAGCAGCAGCCCTCGACACCACGGGGCCCCGGGAAGAGGTTTTCGCCGTGCTGGAGGACTCAGCCGGATCCCGCGAAGAGACGACCCGCGACATTGCCCGGACCGCCCTAGCCAAAGTCGCTCCCCAACACCCCCGTCTTTCCCGTTTGGTGACCAGGCCCCGTCGCATCGAGCAGCGACGAGCCCCATCAAACACAGCAGTGCTTTCGCACGGTACGTTCGCCGCCAATGCCCACTGGTGGCGACCCGGAGGTGACTTCTACGCTTATCTCAACGGATTGCAGCCACCCCTTCCCATGCACAGCGAGAGCTTCCAGTGGTCGGGGGCCTATTCAGCCGAGGCCCGCTCATTGGCGGCTGACCAACTGACCGCATGGGTCGGAGCTCAGAACCTCAACCGGCCCGACTTCTTCGCCCACAGCCACGGTGTCACCGTCGCCAACCTCGCCACCCAGAATGGGCTTCAACTCGACCGCTTGGTGATGCTGGCCTGGCCCGTCCACGACCAATGGCTACCCGACCTCAGCCGTGTGACGAAAGTGATCTCGTTCCGAGTTCGCGTCGATCTCGTGATCATCGTCGATGGAGGGTCCCAGAGCCTTCCGCAAGGGACTCTTAACCAATCTAACGTCGAAGAGCACGTGCACGGATGGTTCCGGCACTCGGCTCCTCACGAGCCGGAGTACTGGGAGCGTCACGATCTCGCCTCCCAGCTCTGATAGGTCGATCGGTAGAGTTCAACGGTGGCTCTCCTTCGCTCCGGTTTGGCGATGGCAACCGGTTCTGCCTGGCTTCTTACTGGTGCGGACTCGTTGGGCCGAAAGCTGATCGACGAGCTCATCAACGGCGACGAGGACACGAGAACCCTGGCGGGCATGTTCCTGGTCAAAGGTGGTGAAAGGGGCCGGCGACTGGTGGTAGATGCCCTCCAAAACGGCGCCGAGGCACCCGAACTCGTCACCGTCCTCCAAAGTATCGGAGGACCGGAGGCCGAAGCGGCTCTGGCCGATCTTGCCCAACACGAAGAACGGCCGATCGCCGGATGGGCTCTGCGGGCACTTACCGAGCTGGCCGAAATCCGTCGTCGGCGGAGTCAGGAAGCTTGAGCCGGGTCATCAACGCCGAATAGGCCCGCAGGGCGGCTGATCAGCTCCTCTTATGGGAGGTCAGCTGCCACACCGACGATTGTTCTGCGCGGCTGCGATCAGTACGTCAGGACTCGGTCGCAGCCAAAGGTCAGTTCGACCAGCTTGGCAGGCATGGCGAAAGAGGCGTTCTTGCCGGAGAGATCGGCTTCGGTCACACCCCAGGACTTGGACGACATACCCGACACGAACATCGGCACGCCGGCTGCGGTCAGCGTTTTGAAATGGTCGGCAAGGTCGCCCGTCCCGATCCCGTTTAGCGAGTTGATCACCTCGTCTTTGAGCAGATAGGCAGAGTCACCCGCAAAGAACATGCTCACTTGATGGCCCGCCTCCACCGCGGCTACCGCCACCAGGCAGGCAAGGGCGGCGCGGGTGGGTGCTTCCGGACCATGAGTGACGTGAACGAGCAACCCATATGTTGGATACCTCCTTTGCAGAGAGTACCGGGGGACGCCGAGCGAGGGCTGGGTCTCAGGTGGCACCGCCAAAACGTACTACGGTGGCCGAGGAAGCCGACGACTTAGCCGTCCTCAAACACGAGGCTCGTCGTAGGGCGATCTCTTTTGCCGCACTTCTAGGTGAGGTCGTGCAAAAGGAGGCAGCCGCGATCAGGGCCGCACGGCGCCCCCGGATCGGTGTGGTCGATCGACCGGTGGGAATCGCCCAGGCTATGGAGGACGCCTCCGAAGACCCTGGCGCCACGGGGTTTCGATCGGCGTGAGCCTCGTTCTTGACACCGGCCCCATAGTCGCCCTTCTCAATGCTGGTGATCCCGACCATCAACGATGTGCCCAACTCATCTCCGACACGGATGAAGATCTGGTCATCCCGGCACCCGTGCTGGTCGAGGTCGACTATTGGTGTCGAAAGCTTCTCGGTCTCGAGGCTCTCGAGGTGCTGGTAGACGATATCGCCGCCGGAGCATACCGCTGGTTTGAACTCGGACCAGAAGAGAACCGAAGGGTGATCGAGTTGGAGCAGAAGTACCGCGACTTGGATTTGGGCTACGTCGACGCAGCAGTAATAGCCACCTGCGAATACCTCGACGAGGATCGGGTAGTCACACTCGATCGCCTTCACATCGGAACGGTGCGACCCGGGCACCGCCCTTTCTTGCGCTTAATTCCCGAGTGATTGCGGTCGAGCAGAAACCTTGGCGAGTGAACCGAGGGAGTGAGGCTTCTGTTGGGGCGACAAGCGAGCATCACCGCCTGAAGCCTGACAGATCTCTTGGGGAGTGTCAGCCCGAAGCCAGCCTGACCAGGAAGTTGTCGTCGAACGCCGTCGCCCAAATCGAGTCGAAGGCAACTAACACGTCTCCTCCTGAGAAGGGACCTTCGGCCTCGATTACTTCGACGACGGTCTGAGTAGTGGGGTCGATGCGGGTCAAGAGAGGCTCCGGCTGGCGCCGAACCCAGACAGCGTCATCGGCCGCCCAGATGGAGCCGGCCAGACCGAGACTGCCCTCATAGAGGGCCAATACCTCCAGGGTCTCGGCATCGAGTTGGGCAATCCCGCCACTGAAGCTGACAAAGACATATTCGGCAGCAGCAATCTGACGTGCATTCTCCAGCGTCACTGGACCGCGTGTTACCTCACCGCCGGGGTCGATCCGGATCACAAATCCTTCGATGGGACAAGTCGCCCATATGACGTCCCCGGCCGCAGCCAGATCCGTGCAACGAGTGCCGAGTTCGATCGGAGGACCGACGGCGTTGGTCGCGGTATCGATACCCATAATCTGATCACCGGTGGCGTTAAGTACCCAAATTCGACCAGAGGCGAAAACCAGCCGGCCTTGGTCGGTGCTCTTTCCCACCTCGATGGAAGCCGCCACCTCGTTGTTGGCGGGATCGATCCGAGCAACGTTGGTCGGTTGATCGACCTCGCGGGTACAGGTCCAGATCGCCTCGGGACTGATGCCTATCCCCTGGCAGAGTTCATCGGAGACCGGAATCTCGGCCTGGATCGAATTGCCGACGGGATCGATCCGTCGCACATCTCCCGAATCGACTTTGACCCATATCGATCCGAAGCCCTCCGTGAGCCAATCGGGACCGCCGGTAAGTACGAGACGGGCTTGCTCGCGATCGGCGAGTGGGATGACCGTGGCACCTTCTGAAGTAATTGGCTCCGGCAGTGCTGTCGTGGTCGGGGCGGCCGGAGTCGAGGTCGTCGACTCCGTGGTGGACGTCGTCGTCGCGGTCGATGTAGTTGCCTCGCCGCCCGTTCCGCAGGCCACCATCGTCATCAACGCGGCGCCGAGGGCGAGGCGTTCTATCGGCTCATTCATGCAATAAGGAAGCGTGCCAGAAATACCCGCACAATGCGGGCACCGACTAGCCCCTACCCGGACGTCTTCATGTCACCCAGACGCGGTATGGTTTGGTGGAGGAGTGGGTGATCACCGCGTCGGATACCAACGATGTCGGTGATTGCTCTGGAGGTCACCAGCAGGAGGACGAAGTGAGACCACAGAGAAGAGTCAGTATTGCCGCACTGATCGGGATGACCATGTTGACGGCCCTGATCCCAACGGTCGCCGCTGGCCAAGCGATCACACTGATCCACGACATTCAGGGCTCTGGTCTCGCCACCCCGGTGAACGGTCAGTTTTTCACGGTGCAGGCCGTGGTTGTGGGTGACTTCCAGGCCACGGGTGGATTGGGGGGCTTTTATCTCCAGGAGGAGGCCGTCGACCACGACGCCGACCCCGCCACCTCGGAGGGCATCTTCGTCTTCTCCTCCACTCCAGTGGCAGCCGGCGACCTCGTGCAGTTGACGGGGAGGGCAGGCGAGTTCCCCACCGTTAACCCTCAGACCCAGCTCAGCAGTGTCAGTGGCCTCTCCATTCTCGCAAGCGGCGTCTCGATCGATCCAACCCCGATTTCATTGCCAGTCGGCGACGCCAACCAGTTCGAGCGTTATGAGGGAATGCTCGTTACCTTCGAACAAGACCTCTACATCTCCGAATACTTCAACTTCGATCGCTTCAATGAGATCGTCCTCACCACTGCCCGTCAGTTCCAACCCACCGAGGTAGCCGAGCCCGGCACGGCCGAGTGGGCGGCGGTGCTCTCCTCCAACCTGTTGTCTCGCATCACCCTCGACGACGGCCGCAATACTCAGAACTCGAACCCAGCTCTCCATCCCGACGGTGATGTATTCGACCTCGATAACACGTTCCGGGGAGGCGACATCCTCCAGGACGTGACCGGAGTGATGGGTCAGGCATTCGACCGCTACCGGATCCAGCCCACCCAGGGCGCTACCCACGTCGTGGAGAACCCACGCCCGACCACGCCAGACCAGATCGACGGCGCCCTGCGGGTGGTGTCGTTCAACGTGCTCAACTTCTTCACCACCCTCGACCTCGGCCCGGACATTTGCGGACCAACCGGCGACCTCGAATGCCGCGGCGCCGACACGCCCGAGGAGTACGAGCGCCAGCTCGCCAAGTTGCTGGTCGGAATCCAGGCTCTCGATGCCGACATCATCGGAATCCAAGAGATCGAAAACGACATTCGCGCCGATGATGGCGATCGCGCCCACGACCCCATCCTCACCCTGGTGGAAGAGCTCAACGCCGCAGAAGGCGACGGGACCTGGGCCTGGATCGGCGAGCTCGATCACTACAACGACTACCCGATCCGCAACGAGATCATCTACCGGACCGCGGCCGTGCGTCCCGTGGGTGGCCCCCAGACCATTGCCGACGATGCCTTCGACATGTCGTTACCGGGCATCACCGAGCCGCTCGGACGGCCGCCGGTGGCGCAGACCTTCCGGGCCCTTACCGACCGCGGCAGCCGCCAACCGTTCACCGTGGTGGTGAACCACTTCAAGTCGAAATCATCGAGCTGTAGCGGGGTGGGCGACCCCATCGACCCCAACGGGCAGGGCGAGTGCAACGGAACCAGGGTGGCTCAAGCCGAGGTGCTGCTCGGCTTCATCGACATGCTGGAAGAGACCTCGAGCGGAGTCTTGACCATCGGGGACTACAACAGCTACATGATGGAGGATCCGATTGACACGCTGGTGGCGGGAGGTCTCACCAATCTGAACGCCCGCTTCGACGACGAGCCCTACACCCTGGTGTTTGACGGCCAGTTGGGAACCCTCGACCACGCCTTCGCCACCCGGTCGATGTTGAACAGCGTGAAAGGCCTGACGATCTTCCATATCAACGTCGACGAGCCTGACATCTTTGACTACGACATGAGTTTCAAGCAGCCGGCGCAGGAGGCGCTCTTTGAGGAGCTGCCCTATCGGGTGTCGGACCACGACCCTGTGATCGTCGGAATCACCTTTGGGGGACCAAGCAAGTAAGGGTTCTGTCATCGCTTCGCGGTCGGCATTGCCGACGGTCGCGCGCGGGTGGCGGCGCTCCGCTCTCCCTTTCTGCGTAGGACCACGGATTTTGGGCGCGTTTCTACGCAGGAAGGGACGATGATCGGGCCCCATACTGGGCTGTGGTATGTCGTATCCGCTATGAGCTTCATCACCATTATGTTATGATCGTCGGATGTCAGGCTCGTCGCTCGTCCATGAGGCAAGAAGACGACGCGGGCTATCCCAGGCCGAGCTTGCCCGTCGGCTAGGTACCACTCAGTCGGCCATCGCCCGCCTCGAATCAGGAGCGATCGCTCCCCGTTTTGAAACGGTTGTGGCAGCGGTGCGCGCTTGCGATCTTGATCTGCACCTGTCCGTGACCGAACCCGACCGCGATCATCTACGACTAGTTGAGGACGCCCTCGCCTTGACCCCGAGCCAACGCTTGGATGACCTTTTGGATCGGCTGGAGACCGAAGAGCTTCTTCATCGCGCCCGCAGGATGCCATGACCGAAATGACGCCCCGCTTTCGTCCACTCGTCGCGTTGGAAGCACTCGCCCGACACCGCGTCGCCTATGTGCTGATAGGGGGTTTGGCTGCCACGTTGCAGGGATCGCCGCTCACCACCGGAGATGCCGACATCTGCCCCGATCTCTCCCCCGACAACCTGCGCCGTCTGGCCGGAGCTCTGCGCGACCTGGACGCCAGGGTCTATGCCTCCGACTCGCCCCGGGGGCTCAAATTCGACATTGCTCCCGAGACCCTCGTGCAGGCCCAAATCTGGAACCTGATCACGAAGGCTGGACGACTCGACATCTCCTGGGTTCCGTCAGGGACACAGGGATACGCCGACCTGGCTCGCGACGCCATCACATATGAGCTCGAGAACGTCGTGGTGCCGGTGGCGTCGCTAGCCGACATCATTCGTTCCAAGGAGGCCGCTGGACGCGATCGGGATCGAGCAGCATTGCCCACCTTGCGCCTTCTACTCGAGAGGCTCGAACAACAGACCTAAGACAAGATATCGGTCAGCTATAGAGTGGCCGGATGGCTTCCTACACGGTGAACAAGGCTGCGGTGCAGAGAGCTCGCCGGCTGATTGATGGCCGTCAGTATGTGCTCAGCAGCGATTGGGGCGAGTCCCAGCCCAGCGCCTCTGACGAGAGCGACTACCTCGAATCGCACTCGTGGGATGACTATGCAGAATGGCATCTCGGCCTAACCGAAGGAGCCGCCGATGAGACCAAGGCCAGATACGCCTTCGTCTATGGCGACTTCCGCCGCCTCCATCGGACCGGCCTTATCGCCTGCGTCTACCGTGCCTCAGAGTGGCGGCACAAGGAGGTCGAACTGGCGGCACACGACCTCCTTCAATACCTGGATGGCGCGACCGCCTGAGGCCTAGGGCAAAAGCCAGCGGGCCGGGACACGTCCACGCATCCCGACCCGCGGCTCATTGTTGCGTTTGGTATCCGGCCTACGCCGCTCGCAGCTCAACGCAGTTGGTGAAACCGCCGTCGAAGACGAAGGCAGAGATGTAGGTTCCATCACCCACGAAGAACGTGGCAAGGGTGGGATGTGGAGCCAGCTTCGAAGCCGGATGATCGAAGTCGAAAGTGATCAACACACCCGGTCCGTTGACTCCGTCACCGGCGTACGGCGTGACCGACTCCACGAAGCCGGTGGCGAACAACGGCTTGGCGAAGTTGTCGGCGGCCGATCCTCCCGACAGCCCTGCAGGGAAAGGATTTCCGTGCTCTCCCGCACAGAACATCCCCGTGATCTCGTGCACGGTGCCCGCCGCCGGAAGGGCCGATGCCAGCAGGGTCGCGACCGACACCAGCGCCATTGCAATAACTCTTCTCATATCTCCTCCTACTCCCATGTCCGAGTGGACACCACATGAAGGTAACGCGGAAAAGACAACTAGGAGAAGTCGGTGGAGCAGAAAGTTATCCGACAGCTGTCGGCAAACTCGCTGTTATGACCTTCGTCAACTTACGGATGCCACACCTGCCTGAATTCTCTTTGACTACTGTCGAAAGAGATGACGTTCACCAGGGGCTGGCCGATCGAACCGGTTGCACAGAGCGCCCGGGCGGCGCGGGCGGCCTACGCCCGAGTCTCTCTGGCCAAGCAAGAAGAACTACTAGCCCGCGTTCGGATGTTTGCCGATCTCAAAAAGTCTCAAATTCGGGGTCTGGCGCGGATTACCGAGACCGCCCGCTTTCCCGCCAATCACGAGATCATCACAGAGGGCAGCCCTGGCGATTTCTTCGGCATCATCGTGGAGGGGTCCGCCCAAGTGCTCAAGGGCGGCGCACCAATCTCCCATCTCAGCGGCGGGGACATGTTTGGAGAGTTGGCGATCTTCGATCCGGGACCGCGCTCAGCCACCGTTCGCACTCTGAGCGAGGTAGTCGCCATTCGCATCCAACAGGGTCCGTTTGACGAGGTCGTCACCGCAGATCCGCGCATCGCCCTCCGCATCATGAACGACCTCGCTCGGCGTCTTCGTGAGACCACCGAGATGATCACCTGACCTCTTGACGTCCACCTGAGGTAACGATACGATACCGTCTCGTATCTATCAGGGAGCCAACATGGACGCGGTACTCATGCATCGACGGCGCTGGTGGACTTTGGCGGTGATGGCCCTCAGCCTGCTGGTCATCGGCCTCGACAACACCATCCTCAACGTCGCCCTCCCCACCCTGGTCCGTGAGCTGGGAGCCAGTGCCAGTCAACTGCAATGGATCGTCGACGCCTACATCCTGGTCTTCGCGGGACTGCTCCTGACTATGGGCGCCCTCGGCGATCGCTTCGGACGCAAGCGGGCACTCAACATCGGGCTGGTGCTCTTCGGGCTCGGCTCGCTGGGGGCGGCCTACTCAGGGTCGGCGGAGATGTTGATCGCCACCCGAGCGGCCATGGGAGTAGGAGGAGCGTTGATCATGCCTTCCACACTCTCCATCATCACCAATGTCTTTAGCGGACCAGAACGAGGCCGAGCCATCGGTGCCTGGGCGGCGATGTCGGGCCTGGGGATCATCGGCGGGCCGGTGTTGGGCGGCTGGCTGCTGGAGCGCTTTTGGTGGGGATCGGTCTTCCTGGTCAACGTGCCAATCGTCCTCATTGCGGTGGCAGCCGGACGCTTCCTGGTGCCGGAATCAAAGGACCCTGCGGCCACTCCCCTCGACCCAGTTGGAGCCGGCCTATCAATCGCCGGACTCGGAGCTCTGGTCTACGCCATCATCGAGGCTCCGGCCCGCGGTTGGACCGATCCGATGATTCTCGGCGCCTTCGGGCTGGCGGCAATCCTGCTGGGGGTGTTGGTGTGGTGGGAGCTGCAAGCTCCGTATCCCATGTTGAAGATGACCTTCTTCCGCAACCCCCGCTTCTCGGCGGCCAGCGCCTCCATCACCCTGGTCTTCTTCGCCATGTTCGGAACGGTCTTTCTCATCGCTCAGTACCTTCAATTCGTCCTCGGCTTCAGCCCTTTCCAGGCGGGGATCCGGGTGATGCCGGTGGCGACGCTCATCATCGCCGCCCCTCTTTCGGCCCGACTGACAGAAAGGCTTGGGACCAAGGCGGTGGTCACCACCGGACTGTTGCTGGTCGCCACCGCCCTCGGCATCCTGGCGATGGTGGAGCCTGGCGGCGGCTACGGACGGGTGGCCCTAGCCTTGTCGGTGATGGGACTGGGGATGGGGACCACCATGGCCCCCGCCACCGAGTCGATTATGGGATCGCTTCCTCTGGCCAAGGCCGGAGTCGGTTCCGCCATGAACGACACCACCCGCCAGGTGGGAGGAGCCCTGGGGGTGGCGGTGCTGGGAAGTGTCCTGGCGTCCACGTACACAACGGCCATGACCGGAGCTGTTGTCGGGCTGCCCGCTCCTGCGGCCGAACTGGCTCTGGACTCGGTAGGCGGAGCCGCCCGGGTGGCGGCCCAACTCGGCGACGCCGGAGCCGGCCTGCTGCAGGCAGCCGCAGCTGCATTCGTTGACGGAATGGGCAATGCCGTCTGGGTGGCCGCGGCGGTGGCGGTAATTGGAGCAGTAGTGGCCATGGTGTTTCTCCCTGCCACCGCCGTGATGCCGGCGGCAGACGACAAGACGGGAATCACCGTCGAGGCGGGATGACCACGACTTATCGGGGTGGTCGGGGCGGGTCCGGTCGACCCCGGCGACCCGAGACGGACGCCGTCATCCTGGACGCAACCCGCCAGCTCTTCGCCGAGATGGGTGCAGCGGGAATGTCAGTGGAAGCTGTTGCCGCCCGGGCCGGCGTTGGCAAGACCACCATCTACCGGCGCTGGCCATCCAAGGACGAACTCGTCATCGCTGCCGTTCAGGATGTGATCGCTCCTGTCGCCCTGCCTGACACCGGTGAAATCCGCACCGACCTTGTCGCGTTGGCGAGTCTCGCGCTGCGCTTTATGAACCACTCATCCGTCGGCGCCATGTTCCCCCGCATGGCGGGCGAGGTGGCCGGGAGGACTCCACTCGGCCGTCGTTACGTCAAGGAGGTGATCGCTCCATGTCGGCGCCAACTCCGGTTGTTGCTGGCCAAGGCGATCGAGCGGGGTCAGATCAGAGCCGATCTCGACGTCACGCTGATCACAGACGCCCTCATCGGCCCGGTGATCCTCCGCAAGATCCTGGGAGAGCTGGAGAAGACCACGGACGAGGACGTGGCCGATCTCGTCGACTCCCTGATGGAAGGTTGGCGACCGCACTAACTCTCCCCTTCTCGCGTAGAAGGGGGGTTAGGGTCTGGCTGGGGGGGGTTGAGTCAGCTAGAGGTTTCGAAGGTACCGCTGACGTTGACCCCGTCAGTCATGCTGCCCGAGGCAGGTAGCACAAAGAGGTTGGTGCACTGGAAGCTGCCCGCGGTGCCATTGGAGTCCGATCTATCGATGTCCAACTCGCACTGGTCGGCACCACCACTGACGACGCCAGCGTTGGTGCCGTAGGTCACGAAGAAGGTCTCATCGTCGAGGATGATCGTGAGGATGCCATCACCGGTTCCATCGATCTTGGGGGCAAAGCTCATGCTCCAAATGTCATCCACAAGGGCACTAGCGGCCGGGATGAACGGCCACTCGCCTTCGCCTTCCCAGTTGCCGCTGATCTCGAACCGAACACTGCCATTGTTGCCGACATCGACGCCTCCCGAACCGGAATCGGTCGATCCCTCGCCCTCCTCGCCAGAATCCTCAATCGTGGTAGATGTCGAGTCGTCCCCACTAGACGGGTCATCGCTGGCGCCGTCCCCCCCGCAACCAGCAAGCAACAAAGCAACCGAAAGGAAGGGGGCGAGATACCTAAGTCTGGTCATGCAGAGAACGTACCAACCACCCCTGTTGGACCGCACTGGGGAATCCCCCAGATTGTGGGGATATCTAAATTGCCTTCGTGATCCTGGGTAGGGAGCCAAAACAAGCGGAGTTGGGG
>Ga0326597_10011632_pt1 | contig 11644 bp, 3 predicted proteins | sample RVTome_12_FD_203789 | JGI IMG/M metagenome (GOLD analysis project Ga0326597, IMG submission 203789) | Soil microbial communities from uranium-contaminated site in the Upper Colorado River Basin, Wyoming, United States - RVT100D185 | ecosystem: Environmental > Terrestrial > Soil > Contaminated >...
CTTTGCGGTGGCGGACGGCCTCGTCGCAACGAACCGCCACGTACTGCAGGCGATCGCAGTGGAGGGGCCGCAGGGAGCATGGACCCTCAACTGGCCCGGCGAGACCACCGTCGATTTCTGCGGCGAGGAGGGTGCATCGACTTCTACCAGCTATCCGATAACGGCGGTGGCTTTCGCCGGCCCTGATGCGATCGAAACGACCCTCGATCTCGGCAAGCTCGATCTCGCCCTGCTGCGCGTCGACCCGACAGCCCAACCGAACTTCCCGAAGCCGCTCCGGCTCGAGCAGGATGCCAAGGCGATACACGAGCGGCGGGACCTTTACACCGTCGGGTTTCCGGGGCGCCCAAAACCCTTTGCCGGGTTCGGCATTCCCGACCCCGGGTCGGAGACGGCGGAGGTGGTCGCCGCTCTGTTCAACTGGAAACTCGGGGTGAAAAGACTTGCGCCAGGGAACCTGCTGGAGGTCCCGGGCAGCACCCCCGCCGACACTCAGAAACAGATCTTCTCGCACGACGCTTCGACGTTGGCCGGCAGCTCGGGCTCGTGCGTCGTGGACCTCGGCATTGATGGCGGGCGGATCGTCGGCATCCATGTCGCCGGCATTGCGCGCGCGCAGAACTGGGCCCACGCCTTCGCAGCGCTGAAGGACACCCTGACGGCCCACGGCGCCGGATACGAATGAGCGGCGGCGGCAAGGCGGCGGCGCTCGGCGCCCTAGCGGCAGTAATTGCCGGACCGCGCACCGTGGTGGCCGGCGTCTTTGCGGCCGTCGCCGGCGCCAGCGGCGACCCGGCCCAATTCGAGGGGGTCGCCGTCGGAACCGCCGACGATCTGCAGGCGTATACGGCGGCGCTGACACACGCCGATCAGAACGGTTGGCTGCTGCCGCTGATACATGGGCTGCTGACCGCTCGCGCGACCGGGAACGATTTCGTCAGTCGCGGCGAAGCGCTGTTCCCTCAGGACGCCCTGCTCGGCCAAATCCAGCTGCAGGCGACTCAGAACGTCAACGATGCCGCGGTACCGCCGGCGGTGCTTGGCTGGATCCTAACCAGTTCGGCTCGACAGGTCTGCCGCATCGACATCGACGGGGAGGCCAAAGGGACCGGGTTTCTGATCCGCCCGGCGCTAGCCCTCACGGGCTATCACGTGGTGGCGCCGCTCGTGGCTGACGGCAATCAACAGCCGGGCAGCACCGATCGGCTCACGGTGGCGTTCGACGACCAGATCGTCATTGCCAATGGGGTCCGCCGACGGCTGCCGCCGCTTACCGTCAGCGTCGCCCAGCAGTGGCTGATCTCGTCGAGCGCGTGTCCGCCGCAAGAAATGGTGGGTACGCAATACGGCGATTTCGACTACATCGCTGCCCTGAACGCGCAAACCGGCCCCTGGGACTTTGCCCTGATACGGCTGGAAAAAACCGTCGATCCGGATCGCAGCGGCTTGCCCTTGAACGATTTGGCAATCCGCGCGGGCGAGCCAATCATGATCCTGCAGCACGCCGCGGGACGCCCGCTGATCTGGGCCATGGCGAACGTCGCAATGCAGCCGCCGCCGGGCAAGCGCTTCTTCCATTCGGTATGGACCAAACCCGGCTCCTCCGGCGGGCCGTGCCTGAATATGGAAGGGCGGGTCGTCGGCATTCACCAGGCCGGGCCGGCGACCCTGGTCAACGGGCAGCCGCCGGCGCTGAACCGGGCTCTTCCGATCCTTCCATTTGCGGAGAACCTGATGACGTCGATCGCGAAGGTTCCTTCTGATCCCGCGTTCCTTCTCAACCTTTCGGCGGATCAGAACCATCATCCGGTTCTCGGGCGCGACGCGACGCAGCAATGGATCTGGCGGGCGGCCGAGACCCAGTCCACGGGCGGGACCGCCAAGCCGATCCTGGTCGTTGCGTCGTCGCGACCGAGGCGCGGCGCGCGGTTTACCGAAAAGATCCTGCGATCCTTGCTGCCGACCGACCGGCATCTCGTCGTCAGCATCGATGCCGGCAACCTTGTCGCGGCAACCCCGCGCCAATTTGCCGAGACCCTCGTCATGACGGCGACCGGCGCCGCCGCCCCGTCGCTCCCGGCCAACGAAGACGACACCACGGTCGACAACTGGATCCGCAAGACCCTGGTGCCGGCCGCCATGGATGCGATCGGCAGGGCGCGCGGCGACCGCCTAGTCTGGTTCGTCCTGCGCTTTCCGCCGGCGCTGGAGCTGCCGGACAAGACCAAAATTCGCGAAACGCTCGACGCCTTTTATGCGCAGCCCCAGGCCTACGCCTGGATGCGCCTTGTCCTACTGGGGCTCGGCAGCATGCTGTCGCCGCCGCTCGATCAAGCCGCCGAGCTCGAACGGCTGCGGCCGCTCGGGCTCGACGATTTGGTCGGGTATGTCACGCGCCGGTGGCCGGGCCAGGCCCAGCGAGAGATGATCAAAGCTCTGATCCGCCCGGCCTTGGCCAACCTCGATCCCGACGCCGAAAACTACCAGGAGAGCATAGCCTCGGTGGCGCGCCAGCTGGATGCCAGCCTGAAGGAGATCGTCTCGGGGGCGGGATCGTGAGCGAGATCCCCCACCAGGACGAGGATTTCCTCGACAAATTGCGGCAGGCGGTGTTCGGCGAAACCCGCTTCCCGAAGCGGGAAACGCCGCTTTTGCCGAGCGACCCCCCGCCTCCGACGTTCAAGACGCTGTTGTACCAAGGCGAGACGCCGTTTGTGGGGTTCGAAGGACCGTCTGCCGAGGGCGGGACACCACCCTTGCACGAGCCGTTCGCCTGGCAAATCGAGACGAGCCCTGGGCTGGCGGCCATTGCCGAAGCGGCCGAGTCTGGGGAGATCGACGCCGCAGTCGAGGCTGTCTTCGATCGCGCGGCGGTGGTCGGCTTCTTCGATCCCAATGTTCTTGTCGACGATGTCGAGCCGTCGCGCCGCCAGGCGGCACTGTCCGCGCTGGTGCCGGTTTGCGACGTCGCCAAACGCAAGAAGCGGCGCTGCTGGATCCTGTACCGCGGCCCGCGCCGCGAGCGGCTGTCGGCACTCTGGGCGGATCGGCCGCGCCTCGAAACAGCGCTGCAGGCCAGCCGGCCGATGGCAGGCGACCATTCCGGTGCGCTGCTCTGGTCGATCTTGCGTTCGCAGGAACTTCCCGCGCTGCCCCGATCGGCCGGACGAATGCGGGCCTACCTGCAGGTGCTTGACTGGGTGGCGGCTGTACTGCCTGGGCAGGTGCAGGAAGCGGCGGTGCGGCGCAGCCTTGCGCGCCTCTCGATACGCGATAGCTTTGACCGCTTGCTGAAGGATGGTTTCTTCGGGCGCGAGGATGCCGTCGCTCGCTTCGAGGAATTCCTCGCAAAGCCGGCCAGCGGCGACCTGCCGGTCCTGGCGATCACCGGGATCGGCGGGTCGGGCAAGTCGACCTTCCTCGCGCACGTCGCCGCCAAGCTGCTGCGTGATACGCATGCCGACAGTCCGATCACGATCGCGATCGACTTTGATCGCCGCGGACTGGGGCCGAACAGCATTCTGGAGCTCACCTTCGAGGTCACCCGCCAGATCGCGTTGTTCGAGCCGGCACTGACGCAGCCGTTCAAGGACTTGCGCCGGCACCTCCGGCGACAGGCGCTCGATCAGCTCGGCGGCGGGACCGATACACCGCAGGAATACGTCAGGTCGGTCGGGGACCGTCTCTGGCGGTATGGCGTCTCCCAGCTGCGGTCGGCCGGCGACGCGAGCGGGTTGCGGCAGCGCGACATCATCCTGTTGCTCGACACCTTCGAGGAACTGCAATCGGTTCGCGCCGAGGAAGCTCCGGGTAGCAGCGGGGCAGCGGCGTCCTCGCGCATCGGCGAATGGCTCGAAGAGCTCGTCCGATCGGCACAACTGGAACGACTGAAGGCCGTCGTAAGCGGGCGTGCGGTTGTCGAGCCGCATTCGGTGCTCGGCCAGCACGTCGTCCAGACGATCGATCTGGCCGAGCTGGATCCGCCCGACCGGGTGCATCTGCTGCAGCGCTTGAATACCCCGCCGGAGATCGTCGACGATCTCGCCGCGACGATCGGGGGGAACCCCCTGATTCTCAGGATCGGAGCGCGCTTGATCGCCCGCCTGAACCAGACGGAGCGCGCAGAGGTCCTCGCCGATGTCGCGGTCCGCGGGCGGAAGCTCGGCACCGCCTTCGTGCAAGGCTTCCTGTACGATCGGGTACTGCGCCACATCGGCGACAAGAGGGTGCAACGCCTGGCGCATCCCGGATTGGTGCTGCGCCGCGTCACTTGGCGGCTGATCCGGGATGTCCTCGCCGGCCCTTGCGGCCTCGCAGAGGTGAGTGAGGAAACCGCAAAGGAGCTGCTCGGGGCCCTTGCGGACGAAGTCTGGCTGGTCGAGCGCCGTGGCAAGCCGCCTGGGTCGGTTCTCGTCCACCGCCGCGACATCCGCCGCATAATGTTGCACCTGATGGCTGCCGACCAGGGCGAGACGGCGGCGGCGGATAGCCCCGACGGATCGGACTCCGAAAGCTTCGTCGCAAAGATTCGTGAAATCCAAGAGCTCGCCGTCAACTTCTATGCGCGCTTCGATGACCCCGACACCGACGAGACGACGGCACGACAGGAGCGCTGCTATCACGCGCTGATGCTCGATGCTGTGCCCCCCGCCGATGAGGAAATCCGTCTCGTCGGGCCGACGCTCGGCGAAGACATCGAGCTGGTGCCACAACCGCTTCGCGCGCGGGTCAAGCTGGTCCTCGAAGCATCGCTAGCCGACGAGGATATCGACGCGCTGCCGGAGGAGGCATGGTTCGCCTTTGCGTTTCGCGAAGGTCGAGCACGCCTCGTCGAGCAGGACGACCCGGTCGGGGCGCTGCAAATCCTCTCACGCCGGCCGCTGCCCGCAGCTGCCGTGCCGGGCTGGTACTGGCGCGCGCTCGATGCCGCTGCGCGCTGGCGGTCCGAAGAGGCTGCGGCGCTCGATAGGCTGGTCGATTCAGACAGCACGAGGGCGCCGCCCGCCGCCAACGCCAATCCGCAGACGCAGCGGATGTTGATGGAAGATCTGCTCGACAAAGCGAGCGCCATCGCGTTGCTCCGTTTCAAGCGGGCGGAGTACGAGGCCGCGTTCGCGACAGCGCTGGACTTCCTGGAAGATCAGTCGCTGTTCACATCGCACTTCAAGTACGACGCGACGCAAGGTACCGCGCTGATGCGTTGCCTCAATTACGCCCGGCTGGCGTTAGCTGCCGCCGCGCCGAGCGGCTCCGAAACCGCGGCCGACCGCTGGCATGCCGCGGAACAGTCGATCCCCATCGCCGACCTGGCGACCGCTTCGAGTCACGTCTTGAACGCCGAGCTGCAGCGCTTTATGGCCCTGAGCGACCAGGCAGCTCGGCGCCGGCCGCTGTCGTTGCGGGCAACCTCGGCCACCTTCGTTCCGGATCCCGAATGGCTTGAGCAGGTCATCGCGCTCGAGGGAAAAAACGCGGCCAGTGGTCTGCCGCTGCGCGCCGATCTCGGCGAGCTCCACGCCTTTGCCAGCGACTTTGCGGCGAAGCTGCGAGAGGGCTGCAGCAGCAGCGAACTGCTTGGGCCTGTGGCCGTCGCCTTTGCCCAGCTCTACGAACGCCAGGGCGGAATATTCCTCGGCGGCGATATTCCGACCGGTTTCGATCCGAGGCTGCTGCGCGGCGACAATCCGGAATTCCGCCCGTCGGCGCGGTTCGCCTTGCTTGCCGCTTTCCCCGAGCCGCGGCACGTCGCCGAACTTGCCGAGATCGCGTGGTCATTGCTGCCGGCGCGTGCGACAGACCTCGCCCCGACGCAGCTGGCGGCCACGACCGCACGGGGCGCGATATCGCAGCTGGTCGATTACGTCGATTCCTCGCACCGTCTCGGGCAGCTGCTCGTCGCTGCGCAGCGAGCGCGTCCGACAGCCGAGGCGCTGGCCCTGACGGCCGAAGCCTTTGGGCGGTGGGAGGAAGCTTTCGAGGCGTGCATGGCGGAACCGGCGGCGGCGCTAGCGCGGCCGACCGTGCAACACAGGGAGGAACCGATGGCCAATCGCACCTGGCAGGCGAAGAGCTTTCTGGAACGGATCATGCCGGCGGGTGGCGTGGAGACGCTTCGCGCGCCGAGCGCGGCACAGGCGTCGCTGCTGGAGGGTCTCGTCAGCCCGGAGCACAACCTGGTGCGCTCGACACTGGACAAGGTGGCTGCCGGCCGTGAGCTGTCGCCGCCCGAACAGTTCGCCCTGGAGGCCATCATCATCCCGGATCAGCGGCCCGCGATCGACATCGTCGACGGCGATTTCACGGTAACGCACCCGCTGTGGCAGCATTTCGCGGCTGACCCGATCAAACCCCAGATCAAAGCAGCGCTGTCTTCGATCGGACGCGTCGAAGTCTTCGGTATCCCGAACCTCCCGTATGGCGGGACCGGCTTCGTCGTCGGCCCGGGGATCATCATGACGAACCGGCATGTCGCCGGGTTGTTCGCGACCGGGCTCGGACGCAGCAACATCGCCTTCGCGACCGGCCTCGGGTCCGGAATCGACTTCAAGCGCGAACGCGACCGAGCCGAGAAGCAGTTCCTGCAGGTGCGCCGGGTCTTGATGATCCATCCGTATTGGGACATGGCCCTGCTGCAGGTCGAGGGGCTGTCCGAGGACCATCCGCCTCTCGCCCTGTCGCTCGACATGCCGGAAAGCCTCGCCGGCCGCGATGTCGCGGTGATCGGCTATCCGGCGTTCGATCCGCGCAATCCAGCCGACGTGCAGAACAAGGTTTTCGGCGGGGTGTACTACGTCAAGCGCCTGCAGCCCGGCAAACTCGGCGGGCGGCGGCAGGTCGACAGCTTCAACCATGCCGTGTCGGCGATGACGCACGATGCCTCGACCCTCGGCGGCAATTCGGGGTCAGCCGTGTTCGATCCGTCGAGCGGTAGCATCGTCGCCCTGCATTTCGCGGGCGCTTACCTCGACGCTAACTTCACGGTGCCCGCTTGGGAACTCGCGCGAGATCGTTACGTCATCGCTTCAGGCGTCGTATTCCGCGGCGCCGCGCCGGTGGATGGCGCCGCAACCCGGGAGTGGTGGAGCAGCATCGAGACGGCACCGGCGTCCCGGGTACCTGTCGTCTCCACCTCGACCGCACCGGCCGCCGCCAAGGCCGATGCTTCCGATCCGCGCGCGACGCCAAGCGTCGCGGGAGACGGCATGACCTGGACGATTCCGCTGCAAGTCACCGTCCGGCTCGGTGTCCCGCAGCAGGGACCCATGGCAGCTGCCGACGTGACTGCGGCGGGCGAAGCGCTCACCGAAAGGCCGGTCGCCCCCGTTCGTGACCCGGATTATTCCAACCGCACCGGATATGCGGCCGACTTCCTGGGCATCAACGTACCGCTGCCCGAAATTCTCGACGAGCAGCTCTGCGCGCCGCTCAAAGCCGGCGGCGGCCATTTGCTGAACTATCATCATTTCTCGCTCGTCATGCACCGTCAGCGCCGGCTGGCGATGCTGACCGCCGCCAATTTCGATGGCAGTCCGGCTCGGAAGAAGCCGGACAAGCGGCAGAGCTACTCGCGGAACGCTCTCGGCGGGCTCGGCCCGAACGACACCGAGCTGTGGTCCACCGATCCCCGCCTGGAAGATCGCTACCAGCTGCCGGACCGTTTCTTCAACAAGGACCGCGGTGCCTTCGACCGAGGGCACATCGTGCGGCGCGAGGACGTTGCTTGGGGCGATACATACGATGAAGTGCGGTTCGCCAATGGCGACACCTTTCACACGACAAACTGCTCGCCGCAGGTCAAAGGCTTCAACCAGTCTGCGCAAGGCGTCGAGAACTGGGGCGATCTCGAAAACTTCATCACGGCGCAGGGACGCGGCGATCGGGTGATCCTCTTCGCCGGCCCGGTCTTGGCGGAAAACGACGCGATGTTCTTCGGCCAGGGCGACCAGGGCACGGTGAGGGTCCAGATCCCGCAACAGTACTGGAAGCTGGTCGTCGCCGAGGAGGCCGGACAGTTGCGGGCGTTCGCCTTCCTGTTGCGGCAGGATTTGGGCAACGTTCCGCTCGAATTCGCGGTCGACGCCGTGTGGCAGCAACACATGGTTGCCATCGATGACCTCGAGGAACTGCTCGGCATCGTGCGGTTTCCTGAGGTGGTCCGACGGGCCGATCAGGCCGGCACCGGCATTGGCGAATCGGTGCGCCGGCTTGCCAGGATAAACCTGTTGCCGACCCGCCATGCGCGCGGATCTTTGGTACCGCCTCCGCCGATCGCCGTACCGCAGGACAGTCCGCTCGCGCGCATCCGCGGTCACCTCGCGGCGGCGCAGCGGCGCGGGTCCCTGGCCTATATCGCCGAGTTCGATCGGGCACCCCCGGCGGACCTGGCGGACCGCGCATCCACCATTGTCGGCAGTGTCGTTGGGGTGGAGCCGGTGTTCCGGGCGGATCGCCGCTTCATGCGTCTCGTCCTCCCGGGCGTCGATCCCCAGAGGCTCGGCGAGAGCCCGTTCGAACTGGTTGAACCCCTGCGCCAGGGGCTCGGCGCCCGAAGCATCGAACCCGATATTGCGACCGACTTCTTCCCGGAGAGGCCGGAGCCGGGACCGGGAGCCGAAGCGGTTCAAGAGTCGACTGAACTGATGGGGTGCTGGGTCAATGACTCAGAGCCGGCGCCGGCGGATCGCGCCTGGGCCTTGCGCAATATGAGGATACCCGAAGCTTGGCAATTGGCCGAGCAGCAGGGGCGCCCAAGTCAGGGCGAAGGCATCCTGATCGCCCAGCCGGATACCGGGGTCACCGACCATCCGGAGCTTCAGAATGCGATGGACCGAACCCGCTGGGCTGATCTGCTCGATGGCGGCGAGCCGATCGATCCGCTCGTCCAGGACGATCCGCTCGATAATCCCGGCCACGGAACCGGGACGGGCAGCGTCGTGATCAGCCGGGGTTCTGTCGAGCCCACATCCACCGGCGGCCCCGGTTTGGTGACCGGCAGCGCGCCGGCGGCACGGCTCGTACCGATCCGGTGCATCGAGAGCGTCATCCGTATCACCCAGTCCCGCGTCGCCCGCGCGATCGAGCATGCCGTCGACAGCGGTTGTCACGTGGTGACCATGAGCCTCGGGGGGCTGTGGAGCAGTTCGCTCGCAGCCGCGGTCGAGCGGGCGATCGACAACAATCTGATCGTGCTGGCGGCTGCCGGCAATTGTGTCCGTCTTGTCGTCTGGCCGGCACGCTTCGAGCGCTGCATCGCCGTAGCCGGCAGCAATGTGCACGACACGACATGGCGGGGCTCTTGCCGCGGCAGCGCGGTCGACATTTCGGCGCCGGCCCAACATGTCTGGCGTGCCAGCCGTAAGCCGGGCGAGGGCGATCCCGCGGCGGTCGGCGCCGGCGAAGGAACCTCGTTTGCGGTCGCGCTGACCGCGGGCGTTGCGGCCATGTGGCTGGCCCATCATGGTCGCCAGCGTCTGATCGAATCGCTGGCGTCTGGTGAGCGCCTGCAGGACCGCTTTATCCGGGTTGTCAAGCGTACCGCCCGCGTCCCAGAGGGGTGGGACGCTGCCAATTTTGGCTCCGGCATCCTCGATGCCCGAGCGTTGTTGGCGGCCGGCATTGGTGCGGCGGAAGCTCCGTTCGAAGGCGTTCAATCGTTCTCGGCGGGCAGTTCGCTGGCGGGCGATCAGGCGAGCGCTGCGCGTCACGTGATCGAGGAACTCGGTGGCGGCACCGAAGCGATCGCGGGCGGCGAGCCGGAGCTGCTCGAGCGGCACGGGCTGGAGCTGATCTGGCTCGCTTTCGAGCGCGAGCGCCGGCGTAGCCGGCCGATTACCGAGGCTGCCCCCGCTGCATTGCCGGTTTCGGAGAGGCTGCGGCTGGCCTTGTCGCGCCCGCAAAATATCGGTGTCGCGCTCCACCTTGGACTTGCCCTCGACCGCGCCGAAGAATTCGAGTTGCCGACGCCGAACAGCGGCGATGACACTGAAGCCGAACCCGGGTCCGAGCGGATCGCGCCGCTGGGCGACGCGGTCGAGGCGCCGGTTTCGTGGCGGGTGGCAAAGTCGCTGTTAGCTCTGCGCCGTGTGATCGACAGCCGCGCGCCGCATCGCAGCAAGGCGAGCGATGGCACCATCGGCGATGCCGCGCATGCATCGCGCAGTTCCGATCACAATCCCTGGGTCAAGGACGGTCCAACCGGGGTGGTCACCGCGATGGATATCACTCACGACCCGGCCGGCGGCTGCGACGCCGGCAAGCTTGCCGAGTCGATCCGCGCCAGCCGCGATCCCCGAGTGAAATACATTATTTGGAATCGGCAAATAACGAGCTCTACCGTCGCGCCCTGGACCTGGCGCCCCTATTCTGGTGAGAACCCCCACACGAAACACGTACACATCTCTGTTCTGCCAGAGAAGGCTCAGTGCGATTCGGAGGCTACCTGGGTGATTTGATCCGGGCGCCCCGATCCTCGGTTCGAACAATCGCCATCGCGCCGCTTTCCTTGCGGGCGTCAGATCGAGCGGCGGTGGAGAAACACGATGAACCAACCAATGTACGCCGTCCTGACGCTGACGTTGTACACGTTTGCGCAGCCTCTGACGGCAACGGGAACCATCGGAGCGCCGCTTAATGGGCAGGAGATCGCCGACAAGGCAGCAGCGTCGAGTTGCGCACGCCACAACTGGAAAAATCGGGGCCGCGCTCCGCTCGGCTATATCAAGGGAATGGCACTGAGCTATGCCAAGTCGGTTTGCGATCGGCGGACCGGTGTCGATTCGGCGCTTCGAGTAATCGGCGGAGCGCTAGGCAGCAAATCCGACGACGCTCTTGCCTGGTATAAGGCGAACGGCTTCCCAAGCTCCGATCCTCTCCGCGACGTCTACACGCTCGCCATCGGCGAAGGGATGATGGAAAGCGCCGGCAACACTACCGAGGGACGCGATACTACAGTCACGGCTCCGACACCGGAAACTGCCGAGGCGGGCCTATTTCAAAGCAGCTTCGACTCGTTCAATAAAGACCCGGCGCTGAGGCGATTGCGGGACGCATACAGCACCGATCCTGCAGCCTGTCGGCTTGACGTATTTATGCAAGGCGTACGCGACAAGCGCCGGCCGGTTTTTGGAACCGGCCCAGCGGCAGACTTTCAAACAATGACCAAAGAATGTCCAGCATTCGCCGTCAACTACGCTCTGGTCCTCTTGCGCGTGTTGCGAAAGCATTTCGGCCCGATAAACCGCCTGCAAGCGGAGTTCCGCCCCGAGTGTACCGCAATGCTCACCGACATCGAGACCATGGTGAAGTGCGAGGAATAACGGCAGCGTCGCAAAAAATCCCGCATTACCTGTTATCAACAGGCGCCATCGCGGCGGCGATCAGAGGTACTTGCATCACCTGACGCCGTTCAGACCGATCCCGAGGGGAGCATCGTTCCGCCCGGCGGAGCGCGACGGTCGTCGCGAGGAATTGCGGGAGGGTCTCGATCTTGCCGAGGTTTGCCGCGACGGCAGCACTGAAGGTGACTGATACCAACCGCCGAAATTCGCGACTCGCGGCGGGTTTAGGGGTTCCCATTTGCGCTGACCTTCGATTCTGTGTTGCGCGGGGTCGCGTCGCGGGAGGGCATCATGGGTCGTGGGATCGA
>Ga0326597_10011634_pt1 | contig 11642 bp, 8 predicted proteins | sample RVTome_12_FD_203789 | JGI IMG/M metagenome (GOLD analysis project Ga0326597, IMG submission 203789) | Soil microbial communities from uranium-contaminated site in the Upper Colorado River Basin, Wyoming, United States - RVT100D185 | ecosystem: Environmental > Terrestrial > Soil > Contaminated >...
TTCGCGGGCGAGAATTTCCAAGGCGCTCTCGCCGTTGTTGGCCGTGCGCACATGGTAGCCGTGGCGCATCATGAACAGGCTCACCATGTCCAAGAGGGAGCTATGGTCCTCAACCACCAAGAGCACCGGCTTGGGGCCGGAAGTTTTTTCTTCTGGCACAGCCAAAGCCGAGAGCGCCAGGGGAAAAGGGATTACCTGACCGCGGTTGCCAGCGCTGCGATCGCTTTCCGTTCGGCGGTCGACCTGTGGGTCCGGCATCACCTTAGCCTGGCGCACATGGTGGACCCACCGATGGTTTCCTCGCGGGAAGCCAAACAGCTCACGCGCCGCTTCAAGCTCCTGCTTGATTGCCGCATGACGCTCTTGCCAATCGCGCTCGCGCAATCCTAAGACGCTCCAAGGATCGGCGCCTGCGACGATGCCCTCGCCGCATCGACCGATCTGGTGACGGTAGCAAGCGTTTTCGGCCGCTTGGAGCAGCGCAACGGACCAACGGATCGGCTCGGTGTTGTCAGGGTTGATCGTAGCGAGCGATTGATGGTGCAGTCGCACGATGTCCTGCAGGTCAGTTGACAGAGCGGAGCGCTGACACCAGTCCTCGCCAATGGCCAGGTGATCGACGCCGAAGAGCGACATTTCTGCCGCGCTTATCGTCATGGCTTCCTTTTGGGTCTTCAAAACCGCTGCGCCAAAGCTATCCCGGGCATGGCGAAACAGCAGCACCCGGCCGATGTCATGAATGAAGCCGGCCGTAAAGGCGTGCAACGGCGAGGCGCCGGCAACTTCTGCGGCGAGTTGCGAGGCGATCGCCGCGCTGCCCAAGCAATGTTCCCATAGGCTACGCAGATCGATGCACCAGGCCAGATCGGCTTCGTCGTCAGAGCCCGGTGGCGGTTTCAGATCGAAGACCAGCAATCCGAGCGCCAACGGTTTGATGCAATCCAAACCGAGCAGGCTCACGGCTTGACCGACCGACAGCACCCGTCGCGGCAACCCGGCGGCAAAATTAATCAGCGTCAGTAAATGCGCCGTGAAGACCGGATTGGCCGCGATCGCCGCTTCCAATGCCTGCATCGGCGCCCGTTCGTTTTTGACGATTGCCACGATCCGCTCGGCCGTCGCGGACGGCATCGCGCCAAGGATTTCATCGCACACCTGCTTGGCTGACTCCGATTGCGCTCTCATTCCTTGAAAACCATCGGCCTTGGCGCTGCTTTTCTTTAATTGATCTAGCGAACGCGGCCACTTCGCGCCCCTATCGTTGGCCGTAGCGCTGCTTTAACTAGGGCAATTGCGGGCTCGCGCCCCCTTTGGCGAAACCGCCAAATTGATTCGACCCTAAAATCAGCCGGGTCGACAACAGATTTCCTAAAGAAATCGTGACCCTTGGCGATAATTTCAGCATAGCGCTGGGGGCTAGCGGCCGGGATTTGTGCCGCAAGGGGTATTGCCGTTGTTTGCCATCATTGGATACGTAATTGTTTTTGGCGCCGTGCTCGGCGGATTCGTGATCGAAGGCGGTCCGGTGGCGATTCTCATTCAACCGGTCGAGTTTCTGATCATTGGCGGCACGGCGTTGGGCGCGTTGATCATTGGCACCCCCATGAAGGTCATCATGGCGCTGCTCAACAGCATCAAGAATGCCGTCATGGGCGGCGGTTACAACAAGTCCGACTACATGGAACTTTTCGCCATGATGTTCGAAATGTTTACGGTGATGCGCAAAAGCGGCGAGATGGCGCTGGAAAAAGACGTCGACGATCCGGCCAACAGTGAAATCTTCAAGAAATATCCCAAATTCATGTCCAACCATGCCGCCAAGGGCATGCTGCTGGACTCGCTCCGGCTCGTCATCAGCGGCTCGGCCAATGCCGAAGAGCTCGATAACTTGATGGACGAGGAGATCGAGACCCACGAAGAAGAAGGCCGCACGCCTGTCAACGTTCTCAATAAAACCGCCGACGCGCTGCCGGGCCTCGGCATCGTCGCCGCGGTCTTGGGCGTCATCATCGCCATGGGCGCCATGGACCAGGGCCCCGAGGTTCTCGGTCACAAAATCGCGGTGGCGCTGGTCGGCACCTTCATCGGCATCTTGGCCTGCTACGGCATGCTCCAGCCGCTGTGTCAAAAGATGGAGCTGCTGCTGGCTGAAGAAGGCAAGTATCTTGAATGCATCAAGTCCGGCATCCTTGCCTACCTCCACGGCGCGGCGCCGATCATCGCCGTGGAGTATGCCCGGCGGGTGGTTTTTAGCACCGAGCGGCCGAGCGCCCAAGAGCTCGAAGACGCCTGCCGTGGCAAGAAGGAATAATCTCCGATGGCGGTAACCAAAGGCGGCAAGGCGGAACAGCACGGCAAGGATGATAAGCCGAGAATCATCTACAAGAGAGCCAAGGGGCATCAAGGCGGCCACCACGGCGGCGCCTGGAAAGTTGCCTACGCCGATTTTGTCACCGCCATGATGGCGTTGTTTTTGGTGCTCTGGCTGCTCGGCGCCTCGAACAGCAAGGACAAGGCGGTGATCGCCCACTACTTTCGCGAGCCTGGGGTGTTCTCCGGCTCCCGCGGCATCATTCCCGACGGTGGCGAGAGCAAACTCGGCTCGGGCATCATTCAAGCGCCAACCATGGACACCATTCACGCGCACATCAAAGAGGGCCTGGCGGGGTTGAAGGACCTCGTCGACCTTTCGGATCAAGTGCCGATAACGGTCACCGCCGAAGGCATTTTGATCGAAATGATCGACAAGGAAAAACAGGCGTTCTTCGAATTGAACAGCGCCAGGATCAAGCCGATCATGCGAAAAATCCTCCTAGCGATCAGCAAAGAGATCAAGGACTCGCCCAATAAGCTCGTCATCGCCGGCCACACCGACGCCCGCGGCTTTCACAATGAATCGTTCTATTCGAATTGGGAATTATCGGCAGCGCGGGCGCTCAATACCCGGCGCGATCTTGAGGAGCTCGGTCTGCCTTCGGAAAGATTCGATCAAGTCGTGGGTTATGCCGACCGCCGGTTGCGGGTGCCGGACAACCCCCTCGCTTCGGAAAACCGCCGCATCAGCATCCTGATCAAGAACTTGGAAAAAAGCGGAGGCGAAAAGCTCAGCGACAGAACCGAAGCCAAGCGCAGCGAAAAAGCGCCGGCGCCGAAACCGGCGCACTAAACCAAGCCGCACCCCATCGGATGATCCCCCGCCGCGACGCAAAGACGCCGGGTTCCCGGCACAGAGATTAAGCATCTTGGCATATGCTTTCAGGGTGCGATCAAGCGCCGGTTGCCCTTTGGCAAATCAGCGCAAGTTCTCGATGCGCCGTTCCGGGCTCACCACATCGAGAACGCGAATCGCGAACTTATCCTTGACAACCACCGCTTCGCCGTGTGCCATCAACTTGTTGTTGACCAAGATATCGAGCGGTTCGCCGATGATCTGGTTGAGCTCCACCACCGAGCCTTGATTGAGCTTGAGCAGGTTTTCGAGGGTCATGCGCGTGCGCCCCAACTCCACCGTGACTTGCAACGGCACGTCCATCAAGAGCGATAAGTCGACCTGCTCGGAACCATTGCGAACTTCGTTATTTTCTTGTGCTACTTCGGCCATGATATGCGTCATCCTTTGTTTAGTGGACTACTCCATGCGACCCGATATTTATCACCACGCGGGCACGAAGGTCGCGAAGTTCGGAAGCGAAATGTCTTCCCTTCGTGCGTTCGTGCTAGATGGTCTCTTTTCGAACTTTGCGCTCTTTGCACTGCAGTGGCTGAAAATTTGCGCGCCTTGCACATTTTTTTTTCGTTTCGGATACGCCTCTCGCAAAGCCGCAAAGACGCCAAGTTCGGAGGGAAGAAATAAATTTCTTACGAAGCATCTTCTGGTTTGTTTCCGACCTTTGCGGCCTTGGCGTCTTTGCGAGAGTTATTCCGAATTTCGGTTGCGGCTCTGCTGCGCTAAGTCCTTTGCGGTTAAAATTTCCGAATCCGCGTCTGCTACTTTGTGGCCTTTGTGCCCTTTGTGGCCAATCCTCTTTTTTCAATCGCAGCGCTGGCTCGAAACGAAAACTTTGCTGCCATTACGTTGGGCCGCCTTGCCGCGGAATTTACGCCGCCCTTCGATCCATAATTCGATTTGATCCAATCCCGTGGCATTGAGCTGGATCACATCGCCTGGGCGTATCGCCATGATCTCACCGACGCTCATGCTGACGATGTCGACCACCGCGCGGACATCAAGCTCGACCTCGAGCAACGGCTCCTCGGCGCGCCGAAAGATACCAATATTTTCAGGATCGTCGCCCATTGGCATCGCCGATTTGAGTTGATTGCGGTACTCCTCGATGGCCGCGAGCGGCAGAGCGAAGATGACGCTGCCGCTGATCGGTGCCATGCTGATTGTGTAGGTCGCTTGGATCATCGGATCGCCCATGCTGGCGATGTTAAGCAAATAAGGGTTGAGCTCAGAGCGCAGATAGCGTCCCTTCAAGGCAACCACCCCCTGCCACGATTCTTCCATGCCGCGCAACATACGGTCGATGAATTTACCGAGAAAACGGCTTTCGATGGGAGTAAAATCGCGCCCCTCTAATTTTATCGCTTTTTGACTGTTGCCGCCGAAAAACAGTTCGACCATAGAGAACGCTAAGCGAGCTTCGATGACCAGCGCTGCGATACCGCGCAAGGGCTCCAGGCGAACCGCGTGAATGCTCGCCGGCAGCGGCAAGCTCTGCATCAAGTTTTCGTAGGAGAGCACCTCCATGCCCTGGAACGTGGCATCGACGGACTTGCCGAGCTCAGTGGCGAACATACTCTGCAGTCGGCGCGCAAAGCTGGTGAAAATGACTTCCAGTCCCGGCAACCGCCCGCGCGCGGAAATCTCAGTCTTGGTGAAATCATAAAGCCGCACATCGCCGGGAACCTGGGCAACCGTCTTATCGGCAGGGAGATCCCCCGGCTGCGCCGTCGGCACTTGCGCGTCGGCAATGCCGTTCAGCAGCGCGTCAACTTCATCCTGGGATAATACCTGGGCCATCGTCACCCTTTGCTAAGCCAAATACGCGGCGCCAATCGCTTGACGCAGTTTCGTCAATTCTTTATCGGCACACGGGGCAGTTTTATTACTTTTCCCGCCTGATGAAGCTTACGAGCAATCTAGATGCCAGGCAAATGTCGGCAAAATAGCTAAACAAAGAAATCGCAGGGTCTCACGCCAAGGCGCAAATTACACCAAGTTCCGAGTCTTGTATTACTTACCTTCGCAGCTTTGCGCCTTGGCATCCCTTCGACATTGCTCAGGACAAGCTTTGCCGGAGATAGTCCGAATTTCGCTTGGGACCTTGCCGCGCTAGCGGATTAGAGTGCCCTAAAGGGGTCCCCGGCCGCTTCGGGCGCGGCGCTTTCAGCGGTTTCACCACGAGCCGGCGCGTGGGCCAGAGCCTTGGCCAGCTCATCGACCTTGATCGGTTTGCTGATGTAATCGTCCATGCCGACACCGAGATAGCGCTCGCGGTCGCCGTGTAAGGCGTTGGCCGTCAGCGCGACGATCCATGGCCGGTTGTTGCCGAGTCGATCGCGAATGATCGTCGTCGCTTGAATCCCGTCCATCTCGGGCATCTGCACGTCCATCAACACGACGTCGTACGTTCGCCGTGCCACCGCGCTGACCGCCTCTTTGCCGTTCGAGGCAACATCCGCCCGATAGCCCATGCGATCGAGAATCTTGAGCGCCACCTTCTGATTCACCACGTTGTCTTCGGCGAGCAGAATTCTCAGCGGATTAACCGAGCCCACTTCCTTTTCCACCACGTCCTGGGTAACCGCTTTGGCTTGCTGCGGACCGCCAAGGATGGTCGACAAAAGATCGAGCAGCTGTGATACCTTTACGGGCTTGGTAAGAAATCCGGCAAACTCCGCTCGCATCGCGTCATTCCGGCCGAGCGAGGTCAACATCACCAGGGGAAGCGTCCGGTGCGAGGCCATGCCATGAATCCGCTCGCCGAGAGCAACCCCTTCCATATCAGGCAGCTGCGCGTCCAGGACAGCCACATCAAAAGCCTCGTGCCCATCGAGAAGTTCCAGGGCGTCCCCCCCTGAGGCCGCCGAAATCGCCGTCATCCCCTGCAATTCGAGTTCGTGGACGAAACTCGTACGGTTGACCGCGAGACCGTCGATCACCAGCACGCGCTTGCCCTTGAGCTCGACCCGCGGCTCGAGCTTTTGCGGCGGCAGATCTTCCTGACTGACGATGGTGAATGAGAAGGTCGATCCCTTGCCCGCTTCGCTCTCGACCCAAATCCGCCCACCCATCAACTCGACCAACTGCTTGCAGATTGCCAAACCTAGACCGGTGCCGCCGTACAACCGCGTGGTCGATGAATCCACTTGGCTGAAGGACTTAAACAGCCGATCCATGCGGTCCGCCGGTATGCCGATGCCGGTGTCCTTAACAGAAAAAACCAGTTCGACATGACCGTTGCTTCGCTCCGCGCCGCGCTTGACTTCGATGAGCACGATCCCCTGGGAGGTGAACTTTACCGCGTTGTTGGCCAGATTGACCAGCACCTGGCGCACCCGGGCCAAATCACCGACCAAGCCCCAGGGCGCGGTCGCGTCGATGCTGTACACCAGCTCGAGACCTTTCTCCACCGCCCGGGGCAACACCAGATCGGCCGCTTCCTCGACACACTGGCGGATATCGAACGTCGCCCGCTCGATGCTTAATTGCCCCGCTTCGATCTTGGAAAAATCCAAAATGTCGTTGATCAGATCCAACAGCGTGTTGCCGCTCTTGCGAATCGTCTCGGCAAAATCACGTTGCTCGCCGGTAAGCTCGGTGTCCAGCAACAAACCTGTCATGCCAATCACCGCGTTCATCGGCGTGCGAATTTCGTGACTCATGTTCGCTAAAAACTCGGATTTGGTGCGGTTGGCTTTTTCGGCCTCATCCTTAGCCTGGGCTAACAGTTCCGCTTGCTTGACGCTCTCTTCGTAGAGTTGCGCGTTGTGAATCGCAATGCTGGCTTGGCTGGCGAGCAAATTGACAAATTCGATCTCGTCCTGGCTAAACTGCCGAAGCTCCCGGCCGATCAACGAAAGGACGCCGAAACAGTGGCTTTTGGTCATCAGCGGCACACCGAGATAGGAGGCGATCCCATGACAGCGGTAAAAGTCAGGGTCTGCGCAACGCGGGTCGTTGGCCACATCCTTGACCGTCAGAGGCTGTTTCGAGATGAAAACCAGATGGGCGAAACTCGATCGTGTGCGTCGAGCGAAGTTTTGCATTTCGTCCATCGGCAAATTGCGCGCCACGCGAAACTCCAACTCGCCACTGGCCGGATTGAGCAATCGGATGGTTGAGGCCGTCACGTATGGCAAAAATGTCTCGATCCTTGCCAGCAAGAGTTCCAGGACATTGTCGAGATCCAGAGTGGAAGTTGCCGACAAGTTGATTTCGTAGAGCGCCTGCATGCGCCGAAGGTTGCTGGCGCTTGCCTCCGCCAATTTGCTTTTTTGAATAGCGATGCCGATTTGGCGGCTGAAGCCCGCGGCTAAACGACTATCGTCAGGGCCGATTGGCCGGGCGCTCCGGCTCGCCAGTTGGAGAAATCCAAGAATTTCCGCGCCGCTCCGGATCGGCACGAAAAGCGCGCAGACGGCGCCTTCGCTTTTTAACGCGCGCATCCCCGGCATGTTTTGAATGTTTTCGAGTACCACTGGCGTATCGATCAACGTCATGCCGTAGTGGGACTGTTGCTTCGACCGGCGCTCGATATGGCCGGCATCTCGATAACCATAGGCGGCCAGCGCGCGCAACGCGCCACCCTCCGAATTCGGTGCCAAAATCGTCCCGATGTCGAAGCGGCACACCGCGGTGGTCTTTTGCAGCACCGGCTCAAGAATATCTTTGGGATCCTGCGCTTCCAAGATCAGCTGACCGACCTCTTGAAGCACGCGAATCTCCTCGATACCACCGGTCTGTTCATCCGCCGCCGATTTTGGCGCGCCTTTGACGCCGCCGAGCGCCCAGGTAAAACCGACTAACTGCTCGCGTAGGTTAAATTTCATCGCTGTTCCCTGTCACCCGTCGCCGCCCGGCTAAGTTGATATTGCCATGACTCAGCGAAGCACCACCGGATCGGAGCCATTGCGGCCCGGCGACTCAACGCGATTGCGGCCCAACGCCTTGGCGTAGTAGAGAGCGCGGTCGGCTGAGTCGATCAGCGCTTTCACATCCGGCTTGGCGCCAGCCTGGGTGGCGCTCACACCGAAGCTAGCCGTGACCGAAACCGCTTCGCCGGCGGTGCTCATGGGCGTTCGGCAAATAATCCGGCGCGCACGCTCCGCCAACGTCAAGGTCTTATCCAGATTGCAATGGGCAGCGACGATGAGGAACTCTTCGCCGCCATAGCGTCCGACGCTATCGTAAGGGCGCAGCGCCTCGTTGAGGCGCTGCGCTACTAGCTGCAAGACCTCATCTCCCGCGGCGTGGCCCAAGCGATCGTTGATCCGTTTAAAGTAATCAATGTCGACCATGACGACGCCCAGCCCATGGCTTTCCCTGTCTGCCCTCGCTAATTCTAGCTGTAACCTTTCCAAGATCGCGCGGCGATTCAACAGCATCGTCAGCTCATCGTAACTCGCCAAGACCTGGAGCTGCGCTTGGGCCGTTAACAGGTCGCGCTGCAAGTCGAGCACGCGCTGGCCCGAGCGCAGCCGGGCTTTGAGCTCCGCCGGTTTGAACGGCTTGGTCATGTAATCGTCGGCGCCCGCGTCCAAGCCGGCAACCATATCCTCCATGGAGTCCAACCCCGATAGCAAGACCACATAAGTGTAGGCAGCGTTTTTGCGCTCTCTCAACCGGCGACAAATTTCAACGCCGCTCATTCCCGGCATCTGCCAGTCGAGAATCGCTAGCGTGGGCGCCTCCGGCGCTTGCAGAATGGCCCAGGCGGCGTCGCCATCGGCGGCAATTTCAACCTGATAGCCGAGGCGCACCAGGGCAGAATGAAGTATCTTCCGTATCGTCAGGTCGTCATCGGCGACGAGAATTTTCACGTCCTCCCCTTTTCTAGCGGCTGGCAAAAAGACTTTGTTTGTACCGCCACCCGTCCATTGACAACGCGCTATCTTGCTTCAGTGATGAACCCGTTGGGGTCGCTGCGGAGTTTTTCTAGACTGGTTTTAACCACGCCAAACTGTTCTACGAATTGAGCGACCTCAACTGCCAACGCCGCCAGATCACCCGCGCGGCCCAGCTCTTCGAGCCGTTTCGCCAGAGCCGACAAGGTCTCGGCGCCGAGACTTGCGCTGCTCGACTTAAGCGTGTGCGCTTCGAGGGTCAGCGCCGCGGCATCGCCGGCGGCGGCGGCTTGGGCTAAATGGGCCACTCGGGCGGTGGAATCCTCGACGTAATCGCCGATCAGCTCGACGAGAAAATCCTCGCCGTAATCGTCGATCCACTGCTTGGCTTTGCCGCGAATCTCGTTTTCAATTGCCCGCTGGTCCATGGACGAAACCTCCGTTGATGAAAACTCTCAAGCGGCCGCCCAGGCCGCATTGTCTATCTCCTTACCCTGCTGCCCGTTGCCCCCTAACCGCTACCCGCTACCGGTTGCGCATCGGCGAGCGGCAAAAACACCGAAAAGCAAGTGCCCCGCCCAAGCGCGCTTTCCACCTCGACCCGGCCGCCGTGAGCCAAGACCAATTGGCTGGCGATATATAAGCCCAGACCAACGCCCTCGCGCCTTTCGCCCGTTTCAATGCGACTGAACTTTTGGAACAAGCTTGTCAGCATGGCCGGGTCGATGCCCGGCCCGTCATCACGCACCTCAACCACCACCTCGGAGTTGCGGCGCGCCATGGTAACCCGGATGGCGCCGCCGGCTGGGGTGAATTTGCAGGCGTTGTGCAGCAAATTGGCGAACACCCGATCGAGGGCGAGCCCGTCACCGTCCACCGGCGCCGCCTCCCCGGCGTCCAATTGCAAACGGATTGAGCGCGGTTGTGCCTCGCATTGATAGCGTTCGACGATGCGCTCCAGCGCCGGGCGCAAATCCATCCGCCGCTTCGATAGGTTGAGCTGGGCCGCCTCGATGCGCGATTCCTCCAGATAGTTGCTCACCAGCGACTCCAGCAGGCGCGCGTCGTCGCGTATCCGTTGGTAACATTTGTGCACCGTTGCGAGGTCAAGGGGTGGTCCGGAATCATCGAGAAGCAATTCAGCGCAGCCGAGAATTAGGCCGATCGGGTTACGGATGTCGTGCGCCAACATGGCGGTAAACTCGGCTCTCTGCAGTTGTAATTTCCTCTGCGCCGTTAGATCGCGGTACATCGCCATGATCACACTGGCTTGGCCGTCATCGATAGCGCCATCCCCCAAGAGGCGGCAGCGTATCTCCACCGGCACCAGGGCGCCGTCGCTGCGCACCATCTCGGTTTCGAACATCCACGACAGCGCCTGTCGGCCACGAGCCTGCCCTTGCTGTTCCGCGGCTGTGCTGAAGCCGGCCGGCGTCAGCAACTTGCCGTAAGATTTGCCGGCGAGATCGTTTCGCGAAGCGCCTGACAGGGTTTCAAGCTCTCTGTTCATGCCAATCACGACGCCGTCTAAACTATAGATAAGAACGCCGTCGGCGGCGTTCTCGAACAGCGTGCGGTAGCGCTCTTCGCTTTTGCGCAGCCGGCGGGTGCGTTGTTCGAGCAACTCTTCGACGCGCAGCAAGGCGCGCTGGCGCACCGCGGTCTCGCATAGCTGCAAGATAAAGTCCGGCGCCACCGGTTTGTGAACGTAGCTATCCGCGCCCCGGCGGATTAACCCCAAAGCGAGTTCCGACGACCGGTCGGCCGTCATGACGATCACCACCGTCGAGCAGGCGGGTTGTTTGACGGTTTCGATCAGAGCTTCGGGCCGAAGCTCGGCGGTATCGTAGTCCAGGATAACGATCTGCACCGATGCGCCGCGCAGCCGCGCTAGAGCCTCGTCGCCGGTCACCGCACAGCTTACCGAGTAGCCGTTCGCCTGGAAGACCTCTTGCAAGCTTTGCCGCGCCGCCGGCTCGGACTCGACGATCAGCACATGGGTCAACTTGACCGGCTTGGCGTTGCCAACCAGGTCGCGCGCCATGCGCCGCAACGCCTCCGGCTCGTAGGGTGCGGGAAGAAAGCCGTCGGCGCCCAACTGCGCCGTCACCTCATCCGCCTCGCTGCCCGAGAAGGTCGCCGAGGCCACCAGTATCGGAATGTTGTTAAAGGCCGCGTAAGCGGAAGAGCGCAGCAAGCGGCAGAAACGCCAGCCGTCGATGCCCGGCATGTAAAGATCGGTGACGATCAAGTCGACTTTGCCGCGCTCGCCCAGACGCTCGAGGGCCTCCTCGGCACCGCGGCATGAGAGCACTTCGAAGCCCTCTCGCGCCAGGGTCTCCGCCGCGATGCGCAGTTGCATCGGATCGTCGTTGACAACGAGCACACTGGCTGGGCTTGCCACGGAGTCGGACACCTTTCAGAAGATTCGGCGTTGCCAGTTTAGCGATTCTAGTTAAATGTTTTGCGCCAATCGATTCACTTCATGCGCAGCGGCATTGGGCCGCCCAGCGCCTCTGAAACCAGCGCCGGCAATGGATCGCCGGCAAGCTTCCGGTCACGTCTCTAAA
>Ga0326597_10011635_pt1 | contig 11642 bp, 4 predicted proteins | sample RVTome_12_FD_203789 | JGI IMG/M metagenome (GOLD analysis project Ga0326597, IMG submission 203789) | Soil microbial communities from uranium-contaminated site in the Upper Colorado River Basin, Wyoming, United States - RVT100D185 | ecosystem: Environmental > Terrestrial > Soil > Contaminated >...
AAGCTCTGGTGCGTCCTCGGTCAATGGCTGCGGGAAAAACAGGCGAAGGCAAACTTCTAGAAGGGCGACGGTCGCGACGAGAACATAGACGATGAAGCCGAGGTTTTTCAGGCAGAGCCTTGCCGTCGTACGGCGCTTCAGAGTGTGGGGAAGAGAGCCGTTAGCCATGCGGTCCAAGCCGGTTTCACGCGCGCGAACGCCATGTTATTATCCGAACAACGACTCTCTACGGTCGGCGTGGAGGGGGGACCGGGGGCCGCTCGCAAGGAGCGGAGGATCCGTTGCGCCTTCACGACCTTGAAAACACAGCTCACGCTCTCAAGCCAGTGCGGGATCAATCCATCAAGTGGCGCTCGCAACCCGCGGGCACGGGCGCCTCGTCACTGAAGCCGCCACAGGAGACACAAGCGAGGCAGCCCACTTCGCGTCGATCGAAACGCACCCGCGATCGCCGCTGAAGCAGGAGGGATACCGATCATGGAAAACGCGGAACGCGCATGGACGCGGGAGCAGCTTCGCACCGACGTCCTGGAGGTCCTGAGCGAGAAGATCAAGAAGCTGGACTCGGACTTCTCGGGACCCCTCACCGAGGAGACGCGCATCGTCGGCGACCTGGATTTCGAGTCCGTGCTCATCGTCGAGTTCTGCATGGCCATCGGAAAGCACTTCCGGAAGAAGCTGCCGTTCCAGAACCTGGTTTTTCAGAACGGCAAGTTCCAGGACTTCACCGTGGGGCAGCTCGTGACGTTCCTGGAGGGTCACCTCATCCCCTGAGCACGCTGTCTGCGCGAACCCCGGGGAGCGACAGCGAGAGGCGTGCGGACCGACCCTGGGCTCAGCTCTCGTCCACGTCGTAATCGAAGATCTTCTCCCAGTCCGGCGCCGGTTGCTTCTCGACGTACTTCTCCTGCCATTGCTCGCTGCGCCGTTCCAGCTCGTTGCCCCGTTCGATCTCCTCCGGGGTGCGGGGGAAAAGCAGGTTCTCCAGGGGCTGGCCGGCGTGCTTCTCCAGGTCCGCCCGGTTGAAATCCATGATCAGGACCACGCGGGGCTGATCACTGTCGCTCCACACCTCGTGCGCATAGGTGTCGTCGAAGAGCCAGACGCAACGATCCTCCCACTCCCGTTGGACTCCGTGCACATGCAGCGTGCAGCCCGGGGGGACCACCAGACCCAGATGACAGCGCAGGACCGTATGGTCGATTCCTTTGTGGGGATGGATGCGGGTGCCCGGCGCCAGACGGGAGAAACCCGCGGTGACCAGGCCCGGGAGGCGGTTCATTACCTCCACCGTCACGGGGAAATTACGCTGGTTCCGCTCCAGCTCCTTGTCGATCCCGGCCACGCCGTGCTGGGCCATTCGCCCGTGGTCCAGCAGCGGGAGCAGCTTCCATTCCTTGGTGTAGACGAAGGGCTGCGGCCAGAGGACTGCGTCCCGCTCGTCGAACTTCCGGCCAAACTCGTCTCGGATGTTCGCCCATTCCGACTTCAGGGTCTTGGCAAAATCGAACTCGTCGGTGCGGTAGAACATCGTTGCAACCTCTACGCGCTCGTGGCATGCCGGCTCCCTGGATCCGGCAGCCGGACGCCGCCTCCGGCTTCCACGGCGCTTTTCGCCGGCTGCCCCGGGTTCCTGGCCAGCACGAACAGCTCGTATTCAGCGTGAAGGAGGCGTTCCGCAACGGAGAGCACCCTCATCGCCATCTTGGTCGCCGCCGGAATCCGCCCCCGAGACATGGGAATCGGCTTCTGCTTCATTTCCACCAGCGCGAGGCCCGCCCGCCGGAACAGCACCTTGAGCGTTTCGGCCGCGAAGTAGTGGAGGTGGTAGCGATGGTAGAGGCGGTTCACCGGAGCCGTGATCCGGCCGCCGCTCCCACGGTACAGGAGACGCGCCACCTGACGGAGCAGCGAGTTCTCGTTCGGCGTGTTCACGAGCAGGAGCCCGGAAGGCTTCAGCAGCCGGCGGGCTTGCTCGAGCCCCAGGAGGGGCTCGGGGAGGTGCTCCAGAAGGTCCCACATCGTGATCACGTCGAAGGTGCCGTCGCCGAACGGCGCGTCCTCCAGCTTGCCGCAGAAGATCTCGCACCCGGTTCGCTTCCGGGCCTCCTCAGCGGCAAAAGCGGACACCTCCACGCCGCGGCACTCCCAGCCCTTCGCCTGCGCGAGGCTCAGGAAGCTGCCGGTGGCGCAGCCGACGTCCAGGAGCGATCCCGACGGGCGGGCGTGAGCTTCGATGAGGGCGAGGCCAGCCCGGAAATCCGCGACGTGCGAGCTCTCGTGACCGCTCCCGTCCACCACGCCGTCGTGAAAGAAGTACCCCTCCCGCTCGGTGAAGTAATCCTGGGAGTAAAGCGACTCCGCCGCGGTCTCCTGCTGCTCGGGCGAGATGAACACCCCTTCGCAGGACGTGCACTGCAGGATTTCCCCCACCGCTGAGCGCAGGTAGCCCTCGATCGCGGACGAGCCGCAGGTCGTGCAGTTCATGAGAGACGGGTACGCTACCACGAATCAGGCGCGACGGTAGCACTGGAGCTCATCCAGACCCCCTACGCGGCTCTTCCGGAGCCGGAAAGCCGGCGCGAAACGAACACAGGTCATCTCCGTCACAGTACCGGGTGACCTCCGTCACAGTAAAGACGTTTGCCTGTGCGTAGATGCTTGCAGTTTTGGTCGCGCTCGGTTACCCTTCGCGTTCGCTCCGAGCCGGGTGGTGTCGGGCGGGTTGATGCCCCGCTTGGTCACGTTCTGATCATGAGGTTCGTGTGTGATGGAGTTTGAGTCTGGATTCACCTGGATTGTCGTTGCCCCGGGTGGAGTTGCCAACATGCCGCTGGCGTGCGAGGCGGTTCGCGCCGGCGCCTGGGGCTTCGTCGACCTCGAGGACGTTCGCGACGCGGAGGACCTGCAGCACGCTCTCTCCGAGCTGAGGTCGGACGCCGACGTCCCGCTGGGCGTCAAACTGGACTCCTTCCGGCGCGAGATGTGGGAGCCGCTTCTCGCGGCGCATCCAGCACAGCTGACACGGGTCATTCTGGCCCGCCCGAGTCGTTCCACCTCCGAGCTTCGCGCGATGGTCTCCGGGTTGCAGCGGCTCAAGCTGGAAGTCCTGGTCGAAGCGGTGAGCATCGACGAGGCGGTCACGGCGGACCAGGCCGGTGCCGATGGGATCATCGCCAAGGGGAGCGAATCCGGCGGTCGTATCGGAGACGAGACCTCGTTCCTCCTGTTGCAGCGCCTGTCCGGGCTGTTCTCGAAACCCTTGTACGCGCAGGGAGGCGTGGGTCTGCACACCGCCGCCGCCTGCCATGTCGCAGGGGCCAGCGGCGCCGTGCTCGACTGGCAACTCTGCCTCGTGGAGGAGTCGCGACTTCCTGCACCGTTGCGGCGCGTTCTCTCGCGGCTGGACGGCAGTGAGACGGCCCCCGTCGGGCTGCGGCTGGGCGATGCGTACCGCCTGTACCTGGGCCCCGGTCGGACACTGCTGCCGAAGCTCCAGGAGCAGGAGCACCGCCTGGCCACCTCCGACCTGCCGGAGGAGGAACGCATCGTCCGCTGGCGGGGGGTGATCGACGAGACACTGTCAGGCTCCTCCGGGGAGGTCCGTAAGCTGGGGATGGACGTCTCCTTCGCCGCAAGGCTGGCCGCGAAGTTCCGCACCGTCGGCGGCGTCCTGGAGGAGCTGGATCGGAGCCTGAGGTTCCACCTCTCGCGGGCCGTGGAAGCCGAGCCACTGGGACCGCAGAAGGGGATCGCCAGGGTCCTGGGGACCCGCTATCCCATCGTCCAGGGACCGATGAGCCGCGTCAGCGACACGCCGGCGTTCGCCGCGAAGGTGGCGGCGGCGGGCGGCCTTCCGGTAATGGCGATCGCGGCCATGCGCGAGGACGAGCTGGAGCCGATGCTGCGGGACACGCGCGAACTCCTCGGCAAGGCCCCCTGGGCTGCCGGGCTGCTGGGGTTCCTCCCCCGGGAGCTCTACGGACCGCAGGTCGAGCTGGTGAAGAAGTACCGCCCGCCGGTCGTAGTCATCGCCGGCGGGCAGCCGGTCCAGGCGCAGCAGCTCGAGGCGGAGGGGATTCACACCTTCATCCACGTGCCGTCGCACAGGTTGCTGGATCTCTACGTGGATGACGGCATTCAGAACGTCATCTTCGAGGGACTCGAGTGCGGCGGCCACATCGGACGCTACTCGGGATTCGTCCTGTGGGAGAACGTCATCGAGGTGCTTCTCGCCCGCCCCCCCCGGGACAACAAGAGAGGCCGCTGCGGGGCGCTGTTCGCCGGCGGCATCAGCACGGCGCTGTCGGGGGCGATGATCTCGGCCATAGTAGCCCCGCTCGCCGACCGTGGCGTGGACGTGGGAGTGCTGGTGGGGACCGGCTACCTGTTCACCCGCGAGGCGGTGGAGTGCGGCGCCATCAACGCGGGCTTCCAAAGCGCGATCCTGGCGGCGCGGCAGACCGCGATCCTGGACTGCGGGGGCGGCTACCAGATCCGCGCCGCTCCCAACCCGTTCTGCAGCGCCTTCGAGGCGGAGAAACAGCGACTGGTCGCCCAGGGTTTGCCCTCGGAAGAGGTGCGCATGACGCTGGAGCACCTCACCCTGGGCCGGCTGCGGATGGCCGCCAAGGGGCTGCGCTTCAACGAGAAGCGCCGCCACGACCCGAGCCAGCCCCTGACGCTGGAGGTGCCGGAGCCGGAGCAGCAGCGGGACGGAGTTTACATGGCCGGGCAGGCCATCGTGCTGCACGACTCGGTCTACTCGGTGGAGGACCTGCACCGGCGGATCTCGGAGGAGAGCGCGGAGCTGCTCCGGGTGCTGGCGCAGGCGGAGCCCAGGATCGTCGCGTCCGAGGACGGCGCGCGCGGCGACGACGTCGCGATCGTCGGGATGAGCGCCCTCCTCCCGGGTGCCCGCGATCTCGACGCCTACTGGGAGAACATCGTCGGCGGGAAGTACAGCATCACGGAGGTCCCCTCGGACAAGTGGAGCCAGGGGATCCACTTCGACGCGGACCCGAAGTCCAGGGACAAGATCTACTCCCGCTGGGGAGGGTTCCTCGAGCCGATCGAGTTCGACCCCCTCAAGTACGGGATGCCGCCGAAGTCCCTGAGCTCCATCGACCCCTTCCAGCTGATCACCCTGGAGATGGTGGATCGAGCGCTGCGGGACGCCGGGTACCACCAGCGGGAATTCGACCGCGAGCACACCTCGGTCTTCGTCGGCGAGGGGGGAGGGATGGGCAACCTGGGCCAGCTCTACTCCTTGAGAGCCTTGCTGCCCATGGTGTTGCGCGACGTCCCCGACGAGCTGCTGGGCCAGCTCCCGGAGTGGACGGAGGATTCGTTCCCGGGGTTGCTCCCGAACGTCATCGCCGGGCGGATTGCCAACCAGTTCGACCTGGGCGGGACGAACCTGTCCACCTCGGCCGCCTGCGCCGCCGGGCTGGCTGCCCTGTCGCTGGGGATGGACGAGCTGCGCTCCGGCAAGAGCCGGGTGTCGATCGTCGCGGCGTTGGACCTGTCGCAAAACCCGTTCGTCTACCTGTGCTTCTCCAAGACGATGGCGCTGTCCGCCACCGGCACCCCGCGCTGCTTCGACGCCGCCGGCGACGGCATCGTCATCAGCCAGGGGGTCGGGGTGGTGATCCTCAAGCGACTGGAGGACGCCGAGCGCGACGGCGATCGGATCTACGCCGTCCTGCGCGGGATGGGCAGCTCCAGCGATGGGCGCGGGAAGAGCCTCACCGCGCCCACCTCCCGGGGGCAGATGCGCGCGTTTCGCCGCGCCTACGAGCAAGCGGGCTTCGGGCTGGACACCGTGGAGCTGATCGAGGCGCACGGCACCGGGACCGTTCTGGGCGATCGCACGGAGGCGGAGAGCATCACCTTCGCGCTGCGCGAGGCCGGCGCATCTCCGGAAAGCTGCGCCGTCGGTACCGTCAAGTCGATGATCGGTCACACCAAGGGGTGCGCGGGGATCGCGAGCCTCATCAAGGTCGCCCTTGCCCTGTACCACAAGGTCCTTCCGCCGACTCTCGGGGTGAAGAAGCCAACGGCGCCCGAGCTCTGGGGGAGTGACAACCCGGCCTATCTCAACACCGAAGTCCGTCCCTGGGTCGGCAGGGACCACCCCCGTCGCGCTGGGGTCAGCTCGTTCGGGTTCGGCGGCACCAACTTCCACGCCGTTCTGGAGGAGCACCGGTCGGAGGAGCCGAGGTTTGCCGGCTTCCCGAACCCACAGCTTCCGGCGGAGCTGTTCTGCTTCGCGGGCCCGTCGGTGGAACGGCTGCGAGAAGACCTCGAGGAGATGCGGCGGGCCGCCGAGCAGCCGGCCGCGCTTCGAGACCTCGCCTACAAGGCCTTCCAGATCCTTCGCGACCGCCGTCAAGCGGGCGCAGGGTTGAGACTGTCGATCGTTTCGGACTCCACGCAGGACCTCGTCAAGAAGCTGGAGCAGGCCCACTCGCGGCTTGGGCGACCCGAAGCGTTCCTGGACCCGACTGGGATCTACTTCACGCCCGAGCCGATCGCTCGTGGCGGCAAGGTCGCGTTCGTCTTCCCCGGACAGGGCTCCCAGCGGGTGGACATGCTCCGGGACCTGACGCTCCTGTTCGGCGAGATGCGGGAGAGTTTCGCCCTTGCCGACCGGATCCTGGCGTCGCGACTGCCGCTCCCGCTGAGCCACTACGTGTACCCCCCGCCGTCGTTCACGGAGGAGGAGCGGGCGGCGCGCATGGAGGCGCTGACGCGCACCGACGTCACCCAGCCGGCGCTTGGCGCGGCCGAACTCGGGCTCCACAAGGTCCTGCGGGCGTTCGGGGTTCGCCCGGACATGGCGGCGGGCCACAGCGTGGGAGAGTACGTCGCACTGTGCGCGGCCGGAGTATTCCCCGAGGAGTCCCTCTCTGCCCTGCTCTGGGCCCGCGGCTCCTGCATGCTCCAGGCGGCGGGTGACGACGCCGGAACCATGATGGCGATCCAGGCCGCGCGGGAGACGGTGGAGGAGTTGATCCGGGAAGAAAAGCAGATCTACCCCGCCAACTTCAACGCCCCCTTGCAGACGGTGGTCTCCGGACGGCGCGAGCGGCTGGAGGTTCTCCAGGCCGGGCTGGCTGCCCGCGGGATCGAGGCCCGCCTGATCCCCGTCGGCTGCGGCTTCCATTCGCCTTTCGTGGCGGACGCCGCGAAGGCGTTCGCGCGCGCGCTGGAACCACTCCAGCACCTGCCCGCCAGATTCCCGGTCTACTCCAACTACCTGGCCGCTCGCTTCCCCGAGGGGGAGGCCGAGGTGCGGAAGGTCCTGAGCGCGCACTTGAGCCATCCGGTCCGGTTCATGGAAGAAATCCAGGGAATGTACGAGGACGGCGCGCGCGTGTTCCTCGAGGTCGGGCCGGGTCGGGTCTGCGGCAACCTCATCGGCGAGATCCTGCGTGACAAGCCCCACGCCGTCGTCTCCTGCGACGGCGGGGCGCCTGCGCGCGTTGGAACGGTGCGGTTCCTGCACGCGCTGGGCCAGATGTTCGCGCACGGTCTCGAGCTGCGCCTGGATCCGCTGTTCAACCGGCGAGCGATGCAGTCCCAGGGTCCGGTCGCGATCCCCGGGGTTGCGCAGGAACAAGCGCGGCCCAAGGTGACATGGATGGTTTCTCCTGAAGTGAGCTGGCCGGCGGGTACCCCGAGGCCGCAGATCACGCCGGTGGGCGCGGCAACCGTGCCGACCGCCCCCGTGGAGACTTCGCCTGCACGTCCGGCCACGATGCCGGCCGTCCAGATCGCGACCGCGCAGGCACGCACTGACGACCCCGTACCGTCGCCGTCGCGGGCGCCGGCAGTCGACGGGAGCGGCGCCCGGGTTGCGGAACCGCTGGCCGAGGTGGTGTTGCGCCATCAGAAGTTGATGGCGTCGTTCCTGGATCAGCAAAAGCAGGTCATGCTGGCATACCTGGGGAATCGGCAGGCCACCGAGGGAGTCCGGCTCGCGAGCGACTCGCAGCCCGCCGTCGCACGGATGGAGGCACCGCCGGCACCAGCGGCGCAGCCGGTGCCGGAGATCACCTCCCTGCCCCTGCCCAAGGTGGTGGTGCCCGCGCCGGCGCCGTCGGCGGCACCCCTGAACCTCGTGCAGCAGCTCATGTCGCTCGTAGCCGAGCGCACGGGATACCCCATCGAGGCGCTGGCCCCGGAACAGGACATGGAAGCGGACCTCGGCATCGACTCCATCAAGCGGGTCGAGATCCTGACTTCGTTCGCCCGTCAGTTCCCGAACCTCGGGCCGGCGGTGCCGGAGCGACTCCGCGCCGCGCGCACGCTCCAGGATGTCGTGCAGGTGATGCGCGAGAACCTGACCGCCGGTCCGGTGACCGCTCCACCCGAACCTGAAACACCCGCGCCCGCGCGCCCGCCGGTGCCGGAGATCACCTCCCAGCCCCGTCCCATGGCGGTCGTGTCCGCGCCGGCGACGTCATCCGCCCCCGTGAGCCTCCTGCAGCAACTCGTGTCGCTCGTAGCCGAGCGCACGGGATACCCCATCGAGGCGCTGGCCCCGGAACAGGACATGGAGGCGGATCTCGGCATCGACTCCATCAAGCGGGTCGAGATCCTGACTTCGTTCGCCCGTCAGTTCCCGAACCTCGGGCCGGCGGTGCCGGAGCAACTCCGCGCCGCGCGCACGCTCCAGGATGTCGTGCAGGTGATGCGCGAGAATCTGACCGCCGGTCCGGTGACCGCTCCGCCCGAACGTGAAACACCCGCGCCCGCGCGCCCGCCGGCGCCGGAGATCACCTCCCAGCCCCGTCCCATGGCGGTCGTGTCCGCGCCGGCGACATCATCCACCCCCGCGAACCTCCTGCAGCAGCTCGTGTCACTCGTGGCCGAGCGCACTGGATACCCCATCGAGGCGCTGGCCCCGGAACAGGACATGGAGGCGGACCTCGGCATCGACTCCATCAAGCGGGTCGAGATCCTGACTTCGTTCGCCCGTCAGTTCCCGAACCTCGGGCCGGCGGTGCCGGAGCAACTCCGCGCCGCGCGCACGCTCCAGGATGTCGTGCAGGTGATGCGCGAGAATCTGACCGCCGGTCCGGTGATCGCTTCGCCCGACCCGGAGCCGCCACCAGCGAGCCAGTCGGCGCCGGAGATCGGACGAGTCGCGGCCGGCGCGGGCCTGGAACGGTACATCCTCGGGATGAAGGAGTGCCCTTTGCCGGTCGGCGCCGCGGTCTCGATCCCGACCGGAGCGCTCGTCATCACCGACGACGGCCGCGGCTACGCCGCAGGCCTGCGGGAGCGGCTGCAGTCGCTGGGAGGACGGCCGGTGATCGTCCGGCTGGAGGGACCGGAGGCGCCTTCCGACGGGGTCTACGCCGCCGACCTTGCCGACCCGGCCCAGGTGGAGGCGCTCCTGCAGCGCATCCGGCGCGATCACGGGCGGATCGGCGCCGTGGTGCACCTGCTGCCGCTGCGGCCTGTGGCGCCGATGAAGGATCTGTCCGGGGCGGCGTTCGGTCGTCTGCTGAACGAGGAGGTGAAAGGGCTCTTCTACCTGCTGCGCTTCGCCTCGGCCGACCTCAGGTCCGTGAGGGGGAGCTGGGTGCTCACCTGCCTCTCGTTCGGCGCACCGCCCGCCAACGGCTCCCTCCCGGTGCCGGATCACCCGTGGAGGGGCGGCCTCATCGGAGTGATCAAGACCGTGACCGTCGAGTGGCCAGACGTGGTGGCGAAAAGCCTGGTGCTGGAGAACCCTCCCATCTATGAGGCGCTGGGCCTCATCCTCGCCGAGCTGGCCGGCCCGCCACAGGCGGGCGAAGCCTACTATCGCAACGGCAGCCGTCTTGTCCCGGAACCGCGGAAGACCCCGCTGCGGACGGAGCCGACGTTCGTGGACCTGCGCCCGGAGGACGTGATCGTGCTCATCGGGGGTGCGCGAGGGATCACGTCCGAGGTGGCGCGCGAGCTGGCCCGCCAGGCTCGACCGACGCTCATCCTGGTGGGGCGCTCCCCGTGGCCGGAAGCGGAAAAACCGGAGACGGCGCGCGCCGTCTCCGACGCCGACCTGAAGCGGGTCCTGTTCAGCCAGCTCCAGGCGCAGGGGAAGCAACGGAGCCCGTTGGAGCTCGACGCAGCAGCCCGGCGCATCCTGCGGGACCGGGAGATGCGGGCCGCGCGATCCGCCATGGAGGCTGCCGGCTCCAGGGTCCAGTACTACCGGGCCGACATCAGCGACGAGGCGGCCACGGATGAGTTGTTCCGGCAGATCTACGAGGCTCACGGCAAGATTGACGGCCTCGTCTGCGGGGCAGGGATCATCGAGGACAAGCTGATCGAGGACAAGACTCCCGAGTCGTTCGATCGCGTGTTCGACACCAAGGCACGGGCGATCTTCCACCTCGCGCGGTCTCTCCGTCCCGAGGCGTTGAAGTTCTTCGTCATCTTCTCCTCCGTGGCGGGATGGACCGGCAACCGCGGACAGGTGGACTACGTGGCGGCCAACGAGGTGCTGAACCGCATGGCCCTGCACTTGAGCGCCCGGTGGAACCGGCGGGTCGTGGCCATCGATTGGGGCCCCTGGGAGAAGGCGGGGATGGTGACCGCGGAAACCCGGCGCCAGTTCCTCGAGCGCGGCGTCGGGCTCGTGTCGCCGGACGCCGGGCGGCGGTTCCTGCTCGACGAGATTCGCTTCGGGGATCCGTCCGAAACCATCGTTGCGGCCTTGGGCAAGCTGGCGATCGACGAACCCGCCGTGGTGCAACGGCCCGAGCGCGTGGCCGCCGCCGTCAGCCGATGAGGCTCATCGACGACACGGTCGCCATCGTTGGGATGGGATGCGTCTTCCCCGGTTCCCCCGATGCGGAAACCTTCTGGGAGAACATCTGCGGCAAGCGCGGGTTCATCACGGAGCATCCTGATCCCGAGTCGGTCAAGTACCTGGACCCTGATTCGGATGACTTCGAGCGCGTGTACAGCCTTCGCGGAGGGTACCTGGGCTCTCTCGCGACCTTCGACCCCGCCGGATTCGGGATCATGCCGGCCGACGTGCAGCATGGTGATGGTGATCAGTTCCTGGCTCTTCGCGCCGCCACCGCGGCCATCGAGGATTCAGGCGTGGACCTGGACTCGATCCGTCGCGACCGGGTGGAGGTCATCCTCGGCCACAGCACGTACTTCACGCCCGCGAACATCAACTGGGTCCAGACCGGCGTCGCGCTGGAACAAACCGTGGACGTACTCCGCAGCCTGAACCCGGGTGTCTCGGAGGAGGAGATCGCACGGGTCCGTGTGGCGCTCAAGCGCAGCCTGCCTCCGATGACGCCCCAGACGCCGACGACCTTGATACCGAACATCATTGCCGGCCGCATCGCCAACCGCATGGACCTGATGGGCGCCAGCTACACGCTCGACGCGGCGTGCGCGACGTCTCACATCGCGGTGGGAAATGCCGTGAAGGACCTGCTCACCGACTCCTGCGACTTCGTTCTGGCCGGTGCCACTCAGGCCTCGTGCCTGGTGCTCGAGCTGATGTTGTTCTGCGCGATCGAGGGGATGTCCCGGTTGCCCCGGCTACGGCCTTTCGACAAGGGTGCCGACGGCACGATGCTCGGCGAAGGCGTCGGCGTGTTGTTGCTGCGCCGGACGAAGGA
>Ga0326597_10011636_pt1 | contig 11641 bp, 15 predicted proteins | sample RVTome_12_FD_203789 | JGI IMG/M metagenome (GOLD analysis project Ga0326597, IMG submission 203789) | Soil microbial communities from uranium-contaminated site in the Upper Colorado River Basin, Wyoming, United States - RVT100D185 | ecosystem: Environmental > Terrestrial > Soil > Contaminated >...
GATTCCGGAAGTGATACCCGATGGCGTTTTCCAAATCTTTCCAGCTATCCGGAGGCATGGCTTCACTCGCTCTCGCCCCTTGGCCAGATGCCTATGGGACCGCGGTGCGCTGCGGACTCCCTCCGGCCGCCGGAGCTTCCACGGCAGGCGATGGCGCTGCGGCAGGCACAGCCGCAGACAGAGACTTGGCCGCGAAATCCCTCGCCTCGGCCACCAGATCTCGTGTCTTCCCGGCGCCCGCCGCGATCTTGATGCCGCCGAGCGCAGTCGCACGGTCCAGTACCTCCAACGCCTGCGCATATTTTTTCTGAAAAGAGTAGCACAAACCCAGCCGGTAGAGCAGCACTCGATCCGGATTCATAGCCAGAGCAACGGCTTCGCTGAGCTCCAGCTCCGCCTTCGGAAGATCCTCGCGGATCAGCGCGATCAGGCCGCGAGAGGCGTGCGCTGCGGACTCCGACTCGTGCCGGAGTTCATCCCACAACTCATCGGGAAATCCGGGGGGTTTGTGGAGTCTCGCGATCAATTCAAGCGCCTGCCGGGCGTACTGGTCGCCCTCTTCCAATTTCTCTTGACGCTCCGAATCGTTCCGGTCGGTCATCTCCGCAAGCGCCGTGGAGAGCAGCAACAGCGCCGTCAAATTCGCCGGATTCCGGGCCAGCGTCAGCTCCCCGTAGGTCAGCAGATGCGCGAGATCGTTCTTGGCCTGATAGGCCTGCATCGCCGTTTGATAAGCCGATTCTCTGAATTCCGACTCGGGATACTGCAGGAGAAAGTCCTCGACGAGCTGAACGCTCGCATCCGGATTCTGTTCTGCAAGGAATGCCTTTTGGGCGGCGGCCTCCTCCGGCGTCCTTGCCTGCGGTTGCTTCTGTCCCGGTTGCGGTATGGATGCCAACGATGGCCGCTGGCGCGGCGCGGCAGGAACGATCGCCGTGGCAGGCGCAGCAGAAATAGCGGCGGGAGGCGCCACCGCGGGAGCAGGAAGCTGCGCAGCTTGTTGAGCGATGCCGCGGGTGGTCCACGCCGCCGTCGCCAGAACAACGGCGCAGGCCACGAAACCGCGCAGCCGGAATGAGAGCATCCGCTTGCCGGCATCCCTCATGTCGCAGCAACGTCGTTTCAGCATATCCAGAATGACTCTTGGAGCATTTGGTTCTCCGGACATCACGTTGGCCGATTCCCTGGGGTCTGCCCTCATTGGGGATCTTCTTTTCCCATCGGAATGCGCTGCCGCAGAGCCGGATCGGGGGTAGTTTCGGCGCCGGAAGAGTCCCCGGGAGCGTTCGATGCCGGGCGTACGAATTGCGTCCCGAGGCCCTGCTCCGCTGCGGCCTTGGTATCAGCGGACAACTGCCCCACAGAAAGCGCAGCCGAGTACTCCAACTTCGCCTCCTCACGCTTTCCTTCCAGGTCGAGCAGCCGCCCAAGATAGATGTGCGACCATGCCTTGATCCGCGGATCGTAGGCCAGAGCGGCGGATTGCGCGAAATATTGCTTGGCAAGGTCGGGCTGTTTTTGCTGGCTGGCCACCAGCGCCAGGCCATAAAACACGCCCGCCTGCGGCCCATACTGATGTGAGATGGATTCGTAGATTTTCCGTGCCTCATCGTAATCGGACCGGGCCAGATGCTCTTGAGCCTGGCGCAGCATCTGCTCGAGCGGCGACCAGCGGGATTCCTGGATAGGTCGCGAAGGCGTGGGGCGGAATTGCACCTCCGCCAAACGTTTTCTTTCCTTATCCACTGAGATGGCGTCCAGCATCTCCGGAAAATAGAGGCGCATGCCGACCGGCTGGCTCACGAAGTCCTTCATTGCTTCGAAAAAATACGGCGTCAGCAGGTAGCCTTCCTCCACCGCATCCTGGGCAGCCGCCAGTTTGGCGCGATCATCACCGCCCGAGAGACGGGCTTGGATGGCGCGGATGAGCGACTCGGTAACCAGGAGGCTGAAATTATTTCGGAAGGCTGGATCCAGCGCCCCGGCGCGCTGGGCGATCTGTGCCAGCGCCGCTTTGGATTGAACAATGTTGGGGTACTTCATGGCATACGGGTCGAGCAGATAGTGTAACCAGGCGTGGCGAATCTGTTCCTCCGGAAGCACAGAGGACGGGCTGGACACGATGTAATAGTTATCGCCGTAATTGCGCCCGTCCGTTTGTCCGGGACCGCCCAGCGGGTTCACGTACACCGCAAAGCGAACCCCCATGTAGTTGGGAGTCTCCATCCGCAGGTAGCCGCTGGTCTCCTGAATCACCTTGGCCAGCAGTTTCTGGTAGCGCTCGGACTCCTGCTCCATGTCCGCCAAATATTTCGCCCACAACTGCGCGATCTCCGCCTGCTCATAGAATGCAGCGAGCAACGGAGCCATCTCCTGAAGCTCGATCACATCCGGAGGCAGGTTCACGGGACTCAAGGTGAGCTCGAATTTCGGCGGGCCAGAGAGCAGTAGCGCTAGCGAAATGTACTGACTCAGGTCGCGCCCCGGATCGGCGAGCCGGTGCGCTTTGTAAAATTCACGCAGCGCGGCAATACTGGGGACCGATTTCCCGGACAAATCCTTGCGCACTCCGGCCCGGATGGGCGACAGGTCCGGGCGGTCTGCCCCTTCGTCGTATCCGGCGGCGTTGATGGCGGCCATCACCGTGAACAGAGTTTGGTCCGGCTCGGCGAGGATTTCCTGCGCTGAGGCCACTCTGGCTTGCGCAAAGATTATTGGCCAGATGATTAGGGACCACAAGATTAGAGTAAGAGAAAACTTCCGGAATTCTAACAGCCTGGTTGCCATGCAGATCGCCTGGAATGCCGCTAAAACTTATCCTTTCCAGTGTATGGAATTTGGCCAGCCTCGTCAACGCTCCCAGGCGGAGTTGTATTACAATTCAAGAGAGCGACTGAACCTTAAGCCAGGAGAACCACGCTCGACGACGCGGTCCGGTCGGTTGTGGCAAGATGACTAAAGACATCATTAGGAAGCTCGAAGCAGAACTCATGGGAGGCATTACGACCGAGTCTCAGGTTGTCTACTTGATGACCGGTCTTAGAAAGCTCCTTGAACAGCAGCAAGCGAAGAAACAATATGAATATCTGACGTTCCACTGCGATTGGGTGCTCCATTCCAAGTTGCGGGGAACTACAGCCCAAAAAGTTCTGGAACAATTCGATCTTGCCAATATCCATCTCAGGACCGGCATCGAATTGCACGATTTACCAGTAGACCTCCAGCGAGAAATCGACGGCATATCCAAGATGGAATGGTTTAGGAAAGAACTTTCAACGTTCCTTGCCGCAAATGGACTTCCGGGTCTAGAGACAGTTCGTCGAGATGGTTGGACTCACTTCCTTCATCTGTATGGCAAAGTCGTAGAAGATTGCCCGCTGGAAATGACCACGAATAATACGGCTGCCAGCATAGAGAAAGTGACCGTACATTTAGAATTGGCGAATCAAGTAGTCGAAACCGAAATCTTTTACAAAATCACGTGGACCGTCGCAGACAAGAACGGATTATCGGGCGATATCTTTGTTATCAACCGGAATCCCCTCGACTACGCCAGCGATCTGAGGCGCGACGTTATACGCAGGTATGACTATTGCAACTCGCTTGCCCTTGTACACCGCCGAGCACCTTTCGTTTGCTTCGCAGACCTTTCGATTCCCAGGCGATTCGGTGGCACGCCACGACGACACGCCACGACGAGTCGAAGCCAGAACTAACCAGGTTTGATACGACCTGTATCTTAGCCGCTCGGGGAGAAGCCTGACAAGGGAAACCACCTTCCGGGTATCGGGCTGTGCACCGCGTCCAGCCGCAGGCATATGAACGCGGATTCCGATAGTGTCCGCAAGATCTCTCCGGGCGGCGTTAGCACAACCTTAGCTCAGGGGCTCGGGACCTCTCGCACTCGACTCCGCAGGCAATCTGTATAAGGTTTTTTCGCCGTCCGGCTTCAGATAGCGAACAAACTCGAAGGCGGGATTAGGCGAGGCGCTTCCGGCGCGCCGCGACTAAGAGGACTGACAAGCCGAGCAGGACCAACGTAGACGGCTCTGGCACCGGAGTAGACGGTATCGGGGTGATCGTCCAGGTCCCTAATGGCCCCTCAGGAACCGGACCGCCTATGTGGGTGTAAATCTCGTCAATGCTCGAGTCAGTGATCACCTGGAAAAATAAAGTGTCTCCGGACGGCGTAAGGCCACCACCCCAGGCGTAGGAGATTACAGAACAACCGGTCACATCCTGGGACATGATCGCAAACCCGTATGCCGGGGTGGCGGCCTCCCCCGTACAGCCCGTCCCGAAAAGGATGGGGCTGTCGGCAGCCGCCGTGAGGTCGAACGTGATGCCGCCCCATGAAACCAAGAAATTTGCGAATGATTGCACGGTCGAGTTGTACGTGAAGGACCCGGAGGTGGGGGCGACGCCAGACGTGGTGGTGAAATTTATCGTATACGTGGTGATCGTATCGGCCCGCGCTGAAAGAGGGACCGAACACAGGAGCAAACAGATTACCGACACTTTCTTGAGCATGTGTTTCCTCCCAGCCTTTTCCTTCGCTGGACTCCCCAGCACGGTTGATTATATTTAACCAGGATTTCCATTTTGGTTACCACGCATCAAAGTATACACCCGTTTGCCTCTTTTGGAGCCGTTGAGAGCAATTTTTTTCCTCCCTTGGAAAGCCAGTACGTCTAGTACACTTTGAAGACGGCCATTCTGCCCTTCCGGGGACCCCGAAACGCGGCGGGTGGCCAAGGTAATCTCCACCTGTCGATCAAGCCAGTAGGGCTTGCGGGCGCCCGCTAGCCCAGCGGCGGTCGAATTCATCCGCCATTTCCTTGACAAAGCGCTTACTTCCAAAATGCATTCCCTGGAAATGTTGCATGACTCCAGCCTTTCCAGTAAGCTGAGGATATGACGGCAGAACAACAGGCCCAGCTTGCCGCAGTCGTCTGGATCGATCCCGACCGGATGAGCGGCGAGCCGTGTTTCAAAGGAACGCGAGTTCCAGTTCAGGCGCTGATTGATCACATTGAAGGTAATTCGACGCTGGAAGATTTCCTGCGAGGTTTCCCGTCGGTCAGCCGCGAACAGGCCATTGGATTCATCAAGCTGGCCAAGGACAATTTGCTGGCGTGCGTATCCTCCTAGACGAATGCGTGAACTCCGAGGTGAAGGCTGCACTCCCCGGTCACGCTGTCAGGACAGTCAGCGAGATTGGCTGGCGTGGCAGCAAGGACACTTCACTGCTGACGTACGCTCAGGGATCCTTTGACGTTTTCGTTACAGTCGACCGCAAACTCGAGCATCAACACAACCTCAAAGAGTTCCGGATCGGGACCGTCATCGCTCATGTGCCTAGCAATGAAATTCGCTCCTACCAACCGATCTTCGCCGCGTTGCTAAAGGCTGTCGAAACCGTCAGCGCCGGGGATGTGATTCACGTATACAGTCCGCGATGAAAGCGGCCAGCCTCGGGCGGGTGGCCCTGGTAATCTCCAACTGTCGATCAAGCCAGTGGGACTTGCGGGTGGCGGGTGGCCCACACATGCTCGCATGTGTGGGGCACCTTCCGACCGTAATTCTTCTCAAGTCGGTAGGCATCGGTAGCAGGCTCGCATTGGGCGTTTTGGAGTATCCATCAATGGATGATCGCCAGCATTTGAATCCTCCTTCCATTTTGACGGCGATTGAGAACGACACGGAAGCAATCGGTTTCGGAATGGCCTCAGACAGAAAGACGGGCAGTCTGCTGCGCGTACTGGCTGCTTCCAAGCCCGGCGGCCGATTTCTGGAACTCGGCACTGGGACGGGAATATCAGCGGCTTGGATTCTGGATGGAATGGATCAAGCCTCGACGCTAGTTACAGTGGACAACGATGAATCCGCTGTTGCCGTCGCAAAGCGCCACTTGGGGCGAGACCCAAGGGTCACGTTTTGCGTCATTCTGGGCTTTGAATTTCTCAAGTCTGCAACTGAAAATCGGTACGATTTCCTCTTTGCAGATACTTGGCCCGGCAAATACGATCACCTTGATGAGGCATTGCAGTTGCTAAAGCCCGGCGGCATTTATGTAGTGGATGATATGCTGCCGCAGCCATCCTGGCCGCAGGATCATGCCCCCAAGGTGCCTGGTTTAGTTGCCGCACTGGAGAATAGAACCGATGTGGTGATCGTGAAGTTGGGCTGGGCCACCGGCCTCATCGTGGCCACTAAGATACGCTGATGGCGTTAACGAGTGAAATCGCAAAGCTCAGGGCCTGCCGTCCGCATTCGATGTTGCCGAAATACATGTGGCAATTGCGTCATGAAGTTGCCCGTTTGCTCGGACAGGGGTGCGATTTGCAACTTCGAACGCGCGGGATGGATCAACTCGTTCTTTCTCTCCGCCAGCGCAGATCGCGGATTAGACCCAACAACAAAACCACATCCTCGCTGGTGAGTGGCAATCGCAACAGCAGTTGGCGTACGCGGACCTGCCGCTTGTTCTCCTTGCTGCGGGGCATCCCTGCACTTGGCCCTGCACTTGGGAGAATTTTCCCCAGTTCATCTACAAGGCGATTGATCTCGCCCAAGGATGCGGCGGAAAGGCTTCGATTTTCTGCGGCAGGCCGGACATCTCCCCAGCGCCGCAATTCATAGCAACAGACTGCAACGGCCTGGCCGAGGTTCATTGATGGTGTCGACTGAGATGTCGGGATGCTGATGATGTGGTGACACAATTCCAGATCATCGTTGCTGAGTCCGCGCTTCTCAGATCCGAACAGAATGGCGATGCGGTTCCGGCTTGGCGATTTTGCCGCGCGCGCCACCAGCCGGTCGAGCGACAGCATGCGCTGCGGTGCCACTTTTCTCCGAGCGAGGCTCGTGGTCCCCAGCACCCAATTGCGATCCTCGATGGCTTCCGGCAGGCTGGCCACACGGCGTGCTTTCCGAAGCCACTTCCCCGCCCCAGCCGCAGCCCGCGCCTCCTCCCAGACGGGTTCATATGGCGACACGACGACCACATCATCGAATCCGAAGTTGGCTGCGGCGCGCGCGGCCGCCAACAAATTCAGCGGATTGCGTGGGCGTACGAGAACGATGCGCACCTGGCGGCTGAACTCCCTCATGGAATGGATTGTATCAGCCAAGCCATCTCCGGCAGTGTGCAGGAAATTCCAAACCGTGTCTGTGCTGCCATGCGAATTCAGATATACTGGTATACAAGTATCTCCGGCAGGACATTAGTTCCCGCCTCCGGAGCATCTTACTGATGACCCTTTCTAACGGGTTCAGTACGTTTTCCATGGGAGTTAAAACATGAGCATCACACCGTCGGCAGTCCCTGGGCCTGAGAAGCAGCCCTCAGAGGATACAGCCAATGCTTCCCTGGCCAGCGGAAACCAGTCCACTCCATCCAAAGTGCCGCTGATCGTATTAGCCATCGTAATGGTTCTTGGTCTGGGAGGGCTTTTTCTGTATACGAAGGACTTGAACGAGCGCCTGGAGCAAGCACAGCTAGGTCTGCAAGCATCGCTTTCCAGCCACAGCCAGTTGCTGGAGCAAATTACGCGAAGGCTGGATCAGACCGATACGCGCCAAAGCGAATTGCAAGGGGAATTCAGCACCACCAGGCAAACGATGGGCTCAACGCAGGCGGAGATTCAAAAGGCGCGGCAGATGACCAGCGAGCTCGCCAAACAGCAGCAGGAAGCGAGCCAGCATTTGTCCAGCCAGCTCGGCCAGTTGGCGCAGGAGCAGGAAGCCACTCGCGGAAATCTTGGCAACCTTTCGACCGACGTTACCGGCGTGAAAGGCGAGGTCAAGTCCACGCAGGCAGAGCTCGAGGCCACTCGGTCCGAGTTGAAGCGCATGGTCGGCGATCTGGGCGTGCAAAGCGACCTGATCGCGCATACCCGAACCGATCTCGAGGCTTTGCGGGCGCGGGGGGACCGTGACTACGTGGAGTTTGACTTGCGCAAGGCCAACAAGCGACAGAAGGTCGGCTCCATGCAACTGGAGTTGAAGAAGACCGACGAGAAGCGGCAGAAATACACGCTGAATCTGATTGCCGACGACAAGACCATCGAGAAGAAAGACAAGAACGTGTTCGAGCCGGTACAGTTCTATCAGCAGGGATTCCGGCAGGCCACCGAGATTGTCGTCCAGCAGATTTCCAAGGATCGCGTGGTCGGATACATTTCTGCGCCAAAGGTCCGGGACGCGGCCACTACCGCTACGAATACGCAGTAATGATCTTTCATTAGCGAGCCTTTCGGCCTGCGTTAGGTGCGCGAAGCTCCCAGCACCAGCGATAAGAATTCTTCACGGGTCTGATGCTGTTCACGAAACACGCCCAGCATCGCACTGGTAACGGTCTGGGAATGCTGTTTCTCCACTCCGCGCATCATCATGCACAGGTGGCGCGCCTCCACCACCACGCCTACTCCCTGGGGGCCGATCCGCTCTTGAAGCGTTTCTGCAATCTGCTGCGTCAGCCGCTCCTGAATCTGCAGACGCCGGGCGAACATATCAACCAGTCGCGGAATCTTGCTGAGTCCGACCACCTTCTTGTCCGGCACGTAGGCCACATGGCACTTGCCGAAAAACGGGAGCAAGTGATGCTCGCACAGGCTAAATAACTCGATGTCTTTTACGATCACCATTTCGTCATAGGTAACCGAATAAAGCGCGCCGTTAAGAACGTCATCCACCTTCATTTGATAACCGCCGGTCAGATAACGCAGCGCCTTGGCGGCGCGCCGAGGCGTATCGATGAGGCCTTCGCGGCCCGGGTTCTCATCGAGATTGCTCAGGAGCCGCCGCAGAAGATCCGGCACGGGGTCGCCCGGGCTGCGATCGCTTCCAGAGACAATTCGCTGCACTTTCGAAGCCGCCATCGTCATCTCCTCTCTTCACTAGCTTCGCACCGGCCGCTCGGCAAACTGAGCGGCGTGGCCATAGACCTCAAAAAAATTGGAGCTGGTCTCTTCCAGTCGCACGCGCTCCAGGTGAGCGCTTTTAGCCCAGCCAAGCGCTGCCCAGTCTTCGCATACGGAGCGGTGGATCTCCATGCAGAGATTCTCCGTAGTAGGCGCCACACTCTCGAAATTGGCCTGATCGTTCAGGTTGGTCTGGTCAAACCGCTCCAGGATTCTCGCTTGCACGAAGGCGTCGAGTTCGCCGAGGTCGAGCACCATTCCTGTTCGCGGATCGATCGGCCCGGCCACGGTCAGCTCCAGATAATAGTTGTGGCCATGCCCGCCGGGGTTGTTACACTTTCCGTAGAGTGTGTAGTTCTCTGCTTCACTGAGCACAGGATTGTGCAGACGGTGCGAGGCCGAGAACCAATAGCGCCGCGTCAGATGAACCACGTCTTCCCTGATCACTCCTAGCCCTCTATTCACAATGTGATTCTGAGTCCTTCGCCTTTGCTCAGGACAAGCTCCGCGAAGAATCTGCTTCTCCGTTTTTCAACCACCAATCGCCTTCGAGCCACGCCGTGCCCCATCCGGGCCAAAATAGTCCACGTACAGATCTGGCGTCTCATAGAGGCGGATGCGATCGAGGGTGCAAAAAGCGAGCTTCGATTCCAGCATCCGCCAGATCTCGACTGCCAGGTTTTCCGTAGTCGGTATGAGATGACGAAACACGGGAACTTCTTCATTCAGAAATCGATGGTCCAGAACATCGAGCACTTCTAGATGTAAAACTTCCTTGAGCTGCTTCAGGTCCACAACCATGCCGGAGCGCACGTCCACCTGGCCGCGAACGGTAACCTCCAGCACGTAATTATGGCCGTGGCCGTGCGGATTATTGCACTTGCCGTACAGGCGCCGGTTCTCCTCCGAGGAGAGTGCCGGGCTGTGGTAATAGTGCGACGCGGAAAACTCCGCTCGACGCGTCAAATAAATCATCCGCTCTCGCATGTCAGCCCCGCAAGGGGCGAAAGTACGCAGCCAATCAATTCCCTGCTGGGTAGCGCCTTCCCTTCCAATCGATCCCCAAATTTCGAGAGTACCGCCGTTGGGAGTTGAGGAGCAACAGGAAAAGCAGGAACGCTCCTGGAGCGAGCAAGAACGTTGTCGCAAGTTTCCCTGGCCCGCTCAACCTGCGGTAGTAGCGCAGATGCTCCCAGATCGAATATGCCAGAGCCGCGACACCAAGCCATGCCATGGAATGGCCGGCCGGGAGCAGGAGCACGCCGGACAGTGGCGGAAGCCAATAACGAAACGCCAACCCAGCAGCGGTTCTGCGCACGGCTCGCTGATCCCGCCCGAACAGAAGAAAGAGGTTTTTTGTCCAGCCCTCCCACATAGTGGAAAACGTTTGATACATGCGCGTCGAGACGATGCCGTCGCCGGGTCCAAACCAGATGCGGCAGCCAGCCCGCTTGGCGCGCCGGGCCAAAGCCACGTCCTCGAGCGTCTCGCCGCGAATCGCCTGGTGCCCTCCGATGCGGAAGTACGCTTCTCTGCGGATCAGAATAAACTGGCCGTTTGCCGCCGCCATCGGATCGGCCGGATCATTGACGCGCTCGAAGGGAAAGAGCCGCGCCAGCAATTGATAGACCTGCGGAATCACCGCCTTTTCCCACCAGGTTTCCGTCTGTTGCGGAGGCGAGCACGACACCAAATCCAGCCTCGCCGTCTCGGCCCAGCGCACCAGCCCTCGCAAAGCTCCTTCAGAGTGGCGCGTATCCGCATCCGTAAAGAGGAGCCATTCGCCGATGGACTCCGGCACCGCCACGTGCAGCGCGTGATTCTTTCCGGTCCATCCGTTAGGAAGCGGCGGCACGGAAACCAGCTTCAGATTGCGAACCTCGCGGACAAACTCCCCGACGATGGCGGCGGTCCGGTCTTGCGAGTTGTCGTCAGCGACCAGGATCTCCACGGCTTCGCCTTGGGCCAGAAGCGTGTACAAGCAGTCGGCGATATTCGCCTCTTCATTGCGCGCCGGCACGATCACGGATATCATCGGCAGATAATCGGGCAGACAATCAGGCAGGCATTCGGGCAAACATTCGGGGTTATGCACGGTTCGCCACCATCACTACTTATTCATCACCTATTCCTCACCTATTCATCGGGGGTTCCCTTGCGTGGGAATTTTGTTATCATAGGGGAGAGTTACATCGATGACTGACCGCCAGGAAACCGTCGCGAAGTTCACCCTTGTCGGAATGGTGCTCATTTTCGTGCTTTTCTTTACCCGGCCCCAGGGGAAGTTCCAGGCCGTCGGATTGGGCGAGGCGGTCCCCGATTTTACGTTGCGCAAAGATGATGGGCAGCCGGCTTCGCTGGCCGACTTCCGTGGCCAGATCGTGGTGCTGAACTTCTGGGCCTCCTGGTGCGTCCCTTGCGTGGAGGAGTTGCCATCGCTGAAGCAACTCGCCCAGCGGTACGCCGACAAAGGCGTCGTCGTGATTGGCATCAGCCGGGATCCGGATCCGGATGCGTACAAGGAATTTATCGACAAGTTCCAGATCAACTTCGTCACCATGCGCAATGCTTCCAATAGCGTCGGTGAAATTTACGGAACCTACCAGCTCCCCGAGACTTACATCATCAGCCGCGACGGGCATCTGATCAACAAGATCATTGGCGGCACAGACTGGACCAGCCCGCAGATGCTCGAGTATTTCAACTCCCTGCTCGCC
>Ga0326597_10011637_pt1 | contig 11640 bp, 15 predicted proteins | sample RVTome_12_FD_203789 | JGI IMG/M metagenome (GOLD analysis project Ga0326597, IMG submission 203789) | Soil microbial communities from uranium-contaminated site in the Upper Colorado River Basin, Wyoming, United States - RVT100D185 | ecosystem: Environmental > Terrestrial > Soil > Contaminated >...
GAGGCGATTGCCGCAATACCCTGCCACGTACCATCCCGGAGACTCGCCGTCACTTTCTCCTCGTGCCCGTAGCTATACTCTAGGAAAAGGGTGAGGTCAGATATAGGTTTGACCGTAGCAACGTTGCCAAGAGTGAAAATCACCACCCCAAGTTTTCCAAGGCAATCAATCCGGCTCGACAGAATCTTCGTGGCTTTCTCTTACTGCTTCCCATCCTTCTTTAGCGAGGAAATAAACCATCGCTAGAGCGGCAAGCGGATCAGCCCACCACCAACCAAACAGCGCATTAGCTCCAAGCCCCACGACTAGCGTCAAGGAAAGATAGGAACAGGCAAGCGTCTCCAACGCATCCGCCCTTAGAGCACGGCTGTTAATTTCTGTAGCTATTTTTTTCTTATAAAAGGCCAGCAAGGGCATCGCGATTAAGGAAACCGTCGCCAGGATAATTCCAATCAGGCTTTCATCGGGATGTTCCTGCAAAAGCAGTTTCTTCCCAGATTCATACGTCACATAAAAAGCCAATAGGAAGAAGGTGACTCCTACAAAGAAGATAGCCCTTTTTTCTGCAGCTTCCTCTTCCTCATCGTTGCTGAATCCATGTTTGCGCAGTCTCCAGATTAAAACCAAACCTGACGCGACTTCGATATAGCTATCCAAACCGAATCCCACTAACGCTATTGAGCCGGCGATGACTCCGGCGGCAATAGCGACGATTCCCTCAATAACGTTCCAGCCAACCGTAAAATATTCTGCAACAAGTCCTTTTTGATGACCGGTCATCTTTTCGTTCCTATCTCGGCCAGTACATGATGATAGATACTCCAATCAAACTCATTGCGGCGCCAACAACATCAAATCGGTCTGGAACATTTGCGTCCAGAATCCAACCCCAGAGCAGAGACAAAACAATGAAGAAGCCTCCGTAAGCAGCGTAGACGCGACCGAAGTGAGCTGGTTGAAAGGTGGGGATGATCCCGTGAAGAACTAATACCAGGGCACCGATCCACGCCCAAGAAATACCCCGCCCTTGTCTCAGCCACTGCACACAAGCCACCCTCCGCCGATTTCGCAAACACCGGCCAGGAGAAAAAGACCGACTGATTGGGCAATCGAAGATGCCGTCATTCATCCTCCTAAAATTTCCCGGATTAGGGCGACGCACGTTCGGGTTCGGCTTCAATTTCATGAAACATTCCAAAAAACACTCGCCGCGCTTTGTGAATCGTCAGACCGGCTTTACGCACCATATCCAATGGTTCGCGATTCCAATGACAACCAAGCGGCTTTGCAAACTGATCTGCGTGGCGGTCCTGCCAGCGGCCAAGCCGTTGGCGATCACTTCGGCCATGCTCCAGCAGAAGCACTCTTCCTTCGGGTCGACAAACTCGCGACATCCCTTCAAGCGCAGCCACCGGATTGGGAAACGTACATGTCGAGAGGGACGAAACTACTGTGTCAAAACTCTTGTCCGGAAAAGGAAGAGCCTCCGCGTCCGCCACCAAGAAGGAAACATGCATGGATAGTTTCGCTGCCCGTTTTCGGGCGATGTTCAACATCTCCCTGCTAAGGTCCACCGCAATGATTCGGCATTCGTGCGGATAGTAGGGGAGGTTCTTTCCCGTTCCGACGGCGACTTCGAGGACTTTGCCGCTCGCCTGCTGCAACACCCGGCGTCGCAACCTGCTTACACCGAGCAGGGCCAGGATGCCCTCAACCCTGTCGTACCAACGGGCAAACCGATTATACCTCTGAGATATTTCCCTAGCTGTCAAGTCCACAGTCATGTTATTCCTTAACAACTCTGCAGCCCGAAATTAAAGGGCGTGGTCGATTCCCTCGTGAAGAAACAGGATGATCATCATGATATATCCGATGACAAGACCAATACAGAACGTTGCGCCGGCTACAGAACGGGCCGCTACCTCTACGGTTCCATTTTGATGACGTAATCTGCTCCTGTATCTAACGGTCCAAATAACCATCAGAATGATAGCCACTAAAACGAGTACATGTTTAGCCGCCATGAAGAGTGCATAGCTACGACCAAACCGTATGTGAGACAAATGATCGAGATTCCAAAAATACGGAGGAACATCAAACGGCGTCCACCGCTTCATGTTTGCTATCCCGGATAAGGTTTGAAGGAAAATCGCGGCCCAGGAAATCGATAGGAAGCGTGCTGTGGATACCGGACCAAAAACAAGCGCTGCCGCACTTGCTCCCAACCAAAGACCAAATCCTAACAGGTGAAGCCATCTCGCGGTGATATCAATCCAAGCGGTGCGGCTCGCAAGAAGCCGAAAATCGTTGGGAGGAGGAGTATTCTCATTGGTTACAACCTGGATTCGAGGACCCGCCGGTCCCACTACGCCACCGAGAGAGTGAACTGGTGTTGGCCACAGATCGGCAACTTCATGATAGAAAAGAACTGTGGCGGTCGCCAAGGCGATCAGGACGACAAGAACAGACTGGGACACAACAAAAACTTTCCTGAGACAGCTCTTGTCTAACTTCGTGCATAGATGGAGCAGAGTGATTTTTAAAGTGATCAGTACCGCCAAGAAGTAGAGGGCCAACTTGACCGCTAAAATAATTGTATAGGTCACGCCGTAAGGAATTTTATCCAACACAGGCAGCAAAAGCAGGCTGGGAGTTTCCGAAATTCCCGCGCTGTATTCCATGTTGTAGTTCCCCGTTGCGAGGAAAACCAGGACCAGAATCCATGCTGAATAAAGCAGCCGATCGAAAGATGGCTTTGCCCCAAGAAGCACAGTACCAGCGGTTAGGCCAAACCACAGAGCGAAGCCCGTAAGGTGCGTCCATTGGATCGTGAGATGAAGCCACGTAAGCCAACCGGCAAGCAGCTCCGGATCAAGATGCTGCGGGGTTTCGTGCGCAAAAACTGAATTAGCTGGGTACAATAAGCCGGCAACGAGCAGCGAAATTGTTATTTTGTAATTCAACCGCGTGACCTGTTGAAAACTTCTTCGTTAGAAGATCTTGTAAGGGTTGCCTCCTCCTGCTTCAGCAATCTAGCCACTAAGACCAAAATCGGAATTAAATACATGTGCCCACTCACCCACATGATCCCGCCGCCCAGGGCCTGATCGTCAATCGGGGCAAGTGCTCGCAGCTGAGGAACGGTCGCGTAAAATGGATAGAGAACACGCTCCGGTATAGAGATAGCCATGCCGAGGAGCGTGTTCTGCAAGGTTGCAGCGACCAGATAGATGATCCGGTAACCGTAAGAGATTTGGCCGTGCAGTCTGGGAGACGGGTTGACGATCGGCCACCAGAAAAAAAAGGCCGTGACGAAGAATGAGATATGCTCTGCGTCATGAACTCCCGGTTGTCTAAGCGCCAGCTGGTACAGCGCTGGGGAGTGCCATGCCCAAAGGTTAAGCACGTAAAGAGGCCAAGTGACCGGCATGAGCGTCAGCCCCCAAATCACGGAACGAAAAACTGAATCGCGAACGAAAAGCCGGCCAATTCCATACCTCAATTTTTTCGGGACGCCCCACAGACAATGGACAAATGGGTCGGCCAAGAGAAGCAATAGAGGACTGACCATTAGGAGAAGCAGATGTTGGACCATGTGCATAGAAAGAGAAACTGAGGCGAGCGCATCAATGGGCGATAGCAATGCTGCACCGATCGCCGCCAAACCAAGAAGATAAAGCCCAAGCTGCCACCATTGAACGGCGTGGACATTATTCCTCCTTAGCCCCGACCAACCACGGACGTATAGAGTTGCGAAAGAAAGTAGAACAAGAAGAACATCCAGACGCCAGTGCCACTGAGCACTAGTCGCGCCCTCGGCTGACGTGTGAGCCCAAAGCGCTTCAGCGGGTCCGATCAAAAATAGAAGAAGAGAGAAAATTACGAGAGCGGCCATTTCTTTTCATAGGGCCAATATCTGGAATACTTTTCGTCGATCGCTTTTTTAATGTCTTCGATTTTTCGACCTTTCTTGAACATTGCATACGCATCCAGCGTAATGTCTATGCAGATCTTTCAGCCGGCGCCGTGTCGGTCTGTATAACAATCGAGGTTGTTCCGGTGCCCCGGATTGACATAACAGCCGCAGTAGCAGGGCATCCTTTCCAACAATTCGGGAGCTTCTTGAGCGATCTGGTAGGCTCTTGCGACGCTGCCCCCGAAAAGCTCGGGCGAGAGAGTCGCTGGTCTCGGATTGCGGGGAATTGCAGGCAAACCCCAGGGCTCACTTCCGGGGAAGAAGACTAACGCGACGACTAAACCGGCCCCTAAAACAAGGATGCCAATCGGCCAGATCTTCGAGCGTTTTCTCCTTCCCGCGGTTTCTCTTTTTGCTTTCCTATCTCTTTTGTCCTTTTTGCTCATGCTCTCCTCCATGTGAATGTTCGTGATGATCCATTGTGTCACGCCCGGCCAAGTAAGGGGGCTGGTAAATAGATTCTTGTGACCGAGACCCAAGCCGAATATAAATCTGATCGCTCATCCAGGTAGCTTCCGTGACGCCGTCAAATTTTTCGGTCGACCCCACAAGAATGGCGATCTGATAGGCTCTTCCCAACTGCCAAAAAGAATCTCCGAGATCTTCATTTCGATAGGGAAAGGCAAATTCGTATTCCACAGCCTTACCCATTTTCCGAAACCCTGCTTCTTTCAAATTACTCTCTTTGTCCCTGACCAGGGACGCGGCGGCCATTCAGGTGTGAACCCCGGCCAGCTTGCGCGGACCCGGCTCTTTCTGGGACGGAGATCCGGCAAGGAAATAATCTTCAACTCCCTTGACCGTAAGTAGCTTTGCGTCGTTGAAATCCCCGATCATGCCGTGATGCTCGAAATCCTTGAGCAAAAGCGCTAACCACTTCGTGGTATCCGCGCGCACGCCAAAATAGATGACGCCATTGTGAATCGTAGAATAAATTTCGACTCTATATCGCTCCGGCTTAAAGGCGACCGCCTGCCCTGCCCCTCCTCAACTGTACTCGGTAACTTCACTTTTCGACGTCCCAATGTGGATTACCTCGTATCCTCCTTCTTTCCACTCTTGTTTTTCAATCCGTCCGTCAATTTTAGGCGGCTTTCCCTCCTGCGTGATGAAATTGGTATTGAACTGCAAGTAGGGCAGGCGCTTGTTTTGTAAATCAGCCGGGTAGTCCTTCGATTGGAATTTCATCTCGACAGCGCCCGAGCCGAAACCGCAACCAGGCCCGTAGACATCCCCGGTCAGCGCCGAGACGTGGACGTGAGCATGGTCGGCAACGCTTTTTAAGGGTCCGACGTGAACGCTGTAGGCGAGATTGGGCACGTGGGCGTGATACATATAAACAAGGTCGCCGTGATCGTAGGTGAAAGCTTCAAATTGCAAATGCTCGTAGCGCTTGTGTGTTTTCTCCAAGTACTGCTTCGCAATAGCGTCGGCTACTGCGCTTGAAATCTTGATCTCCTTGGCGGCAACATAGACATTCCCGGATTTGTCAAAGTGTAAAATTGTACCGCCTGGCCCGCTCTCCGTCCTTATGCCGAAAGATCGAGGATCGTCGGCGATCGTCGCGGTAACTCCGCCACAGGCAAGGACCGAACGCGTATAAGCAGAGAAAGAGATGAAGCTCGCCGCCAAAAATATTACGGTTCTTTGCATCTGCCAGTTAGACATGAGTCTCCCTCCTTTCCTTAATATTTACTTGGATCATTCTTTGCGTCCAACAACGCTTCAATTAGCTCCCTGGCGCCAGGACTAAACCAATCGGCAGGTCCCCAGGCTCGCGCCAGAGCGATTCCCTTTGTATCGATAAGATAGGTGGCGGGAAGCCCCCAGGCGCCGTACAGGAGGCCCACCTCACCGGCCGGATCAAACGCTATCGGAAAAGTGATTTTAAGTTCCTTGACAAAGGCGATGGCGCTCTTTTTATCGTCCTTGAGATTCACACCCAGTATCACGAAGCCCTGGTCTCTGTATTTCTGGTAGAGGCGCTCCATAGCCGGCATTTCCTCGCGACAAGGGACGCACCAGCTGGCCCAGAAATTGAGGATAAGAAGCTTCCCGCGAAAATCCTTAAGGCTGACCTTTCCTCTTTCAAGATCAGGAAGCGTAAAGCCCGGGGCAGGGGAGGGCTCCTTTATCTCCTGCAGATTGGAAACGAGCTTGTAATTGACCCTTTTACTGCTTAGCTGTTTTTCAGCGGACAGCAGATATGAAGCGGAAATCTGAAGCATACCGAGACATAAGACTGAGGCAAACAGAAAAAGCCGACTGTTGAATTCACATTTCATTGTTTCACTCCCTAAATAAACTCCTAGTGTTTCCTGTGATGGTCTGAACCGTCGTTTCTCTTAGAGGCCCTGGAAGTCTGCCTCCAGCCCTGACCCGCAGGGCTCTTATCCCTTAACTCCTATTTCTTTTTAGATGTGCTTTTTCCAAGCTCTTCTTCAACGATACTCTGAAATGCCTCGAAGGGCTGAGCCCCTACCATCAATCGTCCATTCACGAAAAACGTAGGCGTCCCACGTGCCCCCAAAGATGCAGCGACAGCCGTTTCGCCTTCAATCTTCTTTCGGTATTTTTCGGCGGTCAGGCATCGTTTGAAATTCGCCGCCTTCAGCCCCAACTCCCGTGCATATTGCTCGAGTTTGGACTGCGTAAACGCCAATCCTCCCTGATTAGCGAAAAGCTGATCGTGGTATTCCCAAAACTTTCCCTGTTCTCCCGCGCACTCGACCGCCATACCGGCTTTCTCCGAAAATTTTCCAAGGATCGCAAAGTGGCGATAGATAATTCGCACCCGGCCTTGCTTAACATAAGATTCTTTGAGTTTGGGGAGCGTATCGGCCCAGAATTTTCTACAGAAGCTGCACTGAAAATCGGCGAACTCAACAATGGTTACCGGCGCGTTCATTGAGCCCAGTGCCGGTCCTTTCCCCAACGCGGCCAGTGTCTCTTCGACGGATAGGGATCGTGAAGCTCCCGTCGCGCCAGAACCCGTTGAAATAACCAGCAGCAGAATTGCAATGGGAGTTCCCCATCGAAGCCGCCTTCCTAGGACTCGCAATTTATCGAGGGCCAGCAAAGAATTTTCTCTCGCCTCACGTCGCGCTCTTTGCACTACGGAGCGCACGCAGTATGGCATTTACATTTTCACCAAACTGACGATCGATCTCTTCTGTGCGAATACGGCCCTGTTTGTCGATCACTGTATAACCCATCTCGGGCATCCCCATCTGTTTCCCATACATCCCGTACTCCCGCACGATTCCCATGTTCGGATCTGACAGGACCGGAAAGGCGAGATTCAAGTCCAGGGCTAATTTTGATGCTTGCTCCTGGGTATCCATGCTTATCGCAAGTACCGCTGCACCTCCGGCCTCCAATTCCTTTACACGTGGGCGCAGCTTCACGAGCTGCTCGCGACACATCTGTCAGCCGGTGCCCATGTAAAAGATAAGCACGACTTCTTTCTTGCCGCGAAAATCCTCCAATGAAACAGCCCGACCCGTGGATGCCTGAAGAGTGAAGGACGGAGCCTTTTTATATCCCCAAAGCATACCCGGCCATTGCCAGGCTGCGATGCCAGCGACAATTCCGACGGCCAGAACCGCCCCGGTTATCAACTTTCGCCCGGTTCGACGGTTAGGAATGTTCCCGTTAGTCCGGCCACGCTCGGGTGTTCTGTTTGATGTTCGTGCCATAAGAGTTTCGCTTCTAGCTCCTGAACTTCTACCGGATCACGTTGAAGGAATAAACGGCGGCACCCTTTCTCGGTAACGTCTGAAATCTTCACCGAATTCCTTCTCAAGCTCCCGGTCTTCTTCCCGCGCCAAAAGGATGTACCTGACGATAAGAAAGGGAGCTAACAGAATGGTGAGAATAGTTGGCCACATGATCATAAAGGCGACGACCAGGAGAATCAGTCCGAGATACTGAGGATGACGCAATCTGCCATATAAACCGTCGGTAACCAGCACGCTTCCGCCCTGATAGACTTTTTTCCAGCCCATGGCGAGAAGGATAAATCCGAAAATAATAATGCCGGTGCTCAAAACCATCACAAGGGCAACGCCGGTTTCTAAGCTCATAATTCCCGTCCGTGAAAGAAGATACGCCCAGAGGTGGCTCTCGTACATGCCGAATAGTTTGGGGTCAACTCCCAGAAGAGGCGCTACGAGATAAATGGTGAGCGGGATGCCAAACATTTCTGTGAAAAGGCTGATAAAGAAAGCAGCCGTAAGCCCTGCACCCTTCCATTCCTTCGGCTTACGTGGACGGGTCAAGAAAAACAGGAAAAAGAGGAAGACCGCGGTGATCATGAATACCGTCGGCCAATTTCCGTACCATTTATCGAAAGACATTTTTTCTTCATTGGTAACGACGGCACTCGAAAAGTCCATGAGAGCGGACCCCAGCAGGAATACGACGATCACCACCTGTACGATCAGAAGAGCGATCTTGACGACTCGCAGCGTCTTTCTTTGTGTTTCTGGAATCATCTCGCAAGTCTCGGCGCGCTATGTAGCAAAAGAAATCCGGCTAAGGAGATCAAAGTCATTGCCGCGGCAAACACCTGCGCAGCGGGAATTCCCCAGGCAAAGATGGCCGGATGGCCACGGAAAAATTCCACGAAGAACCGTGCCACTCCATAAGCCGAGAGATAGGTGAGGAAGGCAAATCCATCAGCCTGGTATTTCTTTCTCATGTTCCAGACCACGAGGAACACCAAAAAATATGCTGCCATTTCGTAGATTTCGATCGGATGAAGCGGGATGTTTAACGGTGCTAGAGAACGTGGATCGGTATAGGTGATAGCCCACGGGAGATCGGTCGGCTTTCCGTAGCTGTCGCCATTAAACAAACAGGCAAACTGCCCGATCGTCTGGCCGAGAGCGATCCCGGGAGCCAGCGTGTCGCCCAGCTTCAAGAAGGAGAGCTCTTTCTGCCGGCAGTACCATAAGGCTGCAAGCGCGCCGCCAAAAAGAGAGCCGATGACTCCTATTCCCCCGTGCCACAGGGCCAGTAGCTCCCAGGGATGTTGTAAAAAATAGGCCGGCTCAGAAAACAGAACGAAATAGATTCGAGCGCCTACGATGCCACCGAAGAGAGCATAGATAGCAAAGTCCTGGATGAGTTTGGGATCGAGACTTTTTCTTTCTGCCTCTTTGCTACTCAGCCAGAGACCGACTAAGAAAGACAGGGCAACAATGACTCCGTAGGAACGAAGCTCAAAGTTTCCGAACTGCAAGAGAACTGGATACATAACCCTTATCTACATTTCAGGAGGTTAATTTTTCCGCTAAGAGAACCTTGAGATCGCGCCGGAGGCGCACCATAGCATCCACGTCTATGCCGGAGTAATAGCCGCGGATTTGCGCCTTTCGGTCTACCAAGATTAGCCGGTTGCTGTGGAAAAGCTCTTTTTCCTCTCCGGTCTTCTTTACAACCTCAGGAGGATTTTTCTCCTCTCCGATCCCTAGCTTGAAGCCTTGCTGCGCAAGTCGATATGTCGTGTCTTTATCTCCTGTAAGAAAAAGCCACAGATCGGGATCAGCGCTGAAGCGTTCGGCGTATTTGTTCAGAACCTCGGGCGTATCTCGCTCCGGATCAACAGTGATCGATACGAAATGAACCGCTGATCGAAAATCCGGATCGTTCAGATAATCGAGATGCAGCAGGCCCATTTGCGGCACAATCAGAGGACAAATATCGGTACAATAGGTGTAAAAAAACTGCGCTACCCAAACTTTTCCTTTGAGATCCGCAAGGCTGACTTTTCGCCCGCTCCGCTCGGTGAACGTGAAGTCTGGCACTGCGCCAAAATTTTTCAGTCCTTCCAGAAGCGGTTCCGACTTTGCTTCCGACATCACCCGTCCTTGCCACCGCCAAATAGCGACCCCGACAATCGCCACACAAACAAACGCCACAAGTGCCCATAGCAGCCGGCGCAGTATTACAATCGCAGTCATTTTAGTTTCCACTACCGAACTGAACGGTATTCGCCTTTACCCTCTTCCGCGCTGACGATGCCCTTGAGAGCTTCGTCCAACTTGGCCTCGACAGTAGACGCTCCTATGCCTCCCGCGTGCTTGTAGGTGATCCGACCCTGCGGGTCGATAAAGAATGATTCCGGAATTCCCCACACGCCATAGTCGACGGCGATTTTCCCGCTGGGGTCCTGGCCATTCATATAAGTAACCCCAAACTCTTGAAGAAAAGCCCGCGCATCTTCTTCCGTGTCCTGAATATCAATCCCGAGAAAAACAACGTCCCGTCCTTTTGTCTTCTGCCACGCAGCCTCCAGAGCCCTTGCTTCCGCGCGGCAAGGCGGGCACCAGGAAGCCCAGAAATTGAGGAATACCGCCTTGCCCCGAAAGTCTTGGAGCCTGATTGTCCGTCCGTCGAAAAGTGTCAGAGTGAATGGAGCGGCTTGTTTGGCAATGAGAGGAGATTGGATGTGGCGCGCATCCCGCGAAAAGCCATAGACGAGCAGCCCGATTACTCCTCCCACGATTACAGTCACAAGGACGAGCCTGATCCAAGATTTGAAACTCAGGGCCTCGCAATTTTTTTTGCTACCGGAACGCTCCCCTTGGAATTTCCGGATGTATGCCCACAGTCCTGCCCCGCAGGACTCTTGAGGCTTCAAGCCAGCCATCCCTTGCGCCAAAGGAAGTAATAAATTCCTAAAATGGCGAGCAACCAGATTGAAATTTCCACGAGTCCGCTTCTAAACTATCCTTCACGAAGCTTGACGTTCTTTGCTGTGTGACGCATGCTCCGTTCTACGTACTTACGACCGCCACCACTCTCGGGCGAAAAGTCCTTAGCCTGAGTGAATTCGAAACCACGGAGACTGAGCTGAAAGCCATCGCTGCGCCAGCCAAAATCGGGCTCAGCAGAATCCCAGCCACGGGATAGAGAACACCTGCCGCAACCGGAATGAGGACTGTGTTGTAGACAAACGCCCAGAAGAAATTTTGCTTCATTGTCCGCATGGTGTGCTTTGAGAGCGCGATGGATGTAACGATGCCTCTCAGATCGCCGCTGATGAGCGTGATGTCCGATGCCTCCATGGCCACGTCCGCTCCTGTGCCGATGGCGAGTCCCACATCGGCTTGAGCCAACGCTGGCGCGTCATTGATCCCGTCTCCGACCATCGCTACAACTTTTCCCTCGGCCTGAAGGCGTTTTACCTCTTCGGCCTTATCCTGAGGCAGGACTTCTGCCATGACACGATCGATTCCCAGCTGCCGGGCTATGGCGTTGGCTGTATGCGCGTTGTCGCCGGTGATCATCGCCACTTCCAGTCGCAAGCGGTGCAGCGCCTCAACAGCCTCTTTTGAGTTTTCCATAATCGTGTCGGCTACGGCGATGATGCCGGCTGCCCTTCCATCCATCGCCACGAACATCGGCGTCTTGCCTTCGTCCGCAAGCCGCTCAGCTTCCTTCTCAAGCCCGTCCAGCGAAATCCCGCGATCCCGCATTAACTTGAGATTTCCCAAAAGGATATCGTTCCCCGCGATCTTCGCCTCAATCCCGTGACCGGGAATGGCATTGAACGAATCGGTGGCCTCAATCTCGAGGCCATCTTCACTGGCCCGTTTGACAATCGCCTCCCCTAACGGATGCTCGGATCCTTTTTCCGCCGAGGCCGCATAGCGAAG
>Ga0326597_10011638_pt1 | contig 11639 bp, 7 predicted proteins | sample RVTome_12_FD_203789 | JGI IMG/M metagenome (GOLD analysis project Ga0326597, IMG submission 203789) | Soil microbial communities from uranium-contaminated site in the Upper Colorado River Basin, Wyoming, United States - RVT100D185 | ecosystem: Environmental > Terrestrial > Soil > Contaminated >...
GCTCGATCGTTCGGGTCCGGCGCCCGTCGTCCGGGCGCCTACAATCAGCGTCATGACCGAGGCCTCGCATCCCGCGACCCGCGTCGAGCGCGATTCGATGGGCGAGATGGAGGTCCCGGCCGATGCGCTCTACGGCGCCTCGACCCAGCGGGCGGTCCTCAACTTCCCGATCTCCGGGCAGCGCTTCCCGCGTCGGTTCATCCGCGCGCTCGCCCTGATCAAGCTGGCTGCCGCCGAGACGAACGCGGAGCTCGGCCTGCTGGACGCCGAGGTGGCGGCGGCCATCGCGGCGTCGGCCGGCGCCGTTGCGGCCGGCTTCCACGACGACCAGTTCCCGATCGACATCTATCAGACCGGCTCGGGCACCTCGACCAACACGAACATGAACGAGGTGGTCGCCCATCTCGCGAGCGAGCGTCTGGGCGGGCGCAGGGTGCACCCGAATGACGACGTCAACCGCTGCCAGAGCTCCAACGACGCGATCCCCAGTGCGCTCCAACTGGCCGCGGCGATGGCCATCGAGGAGGCGCTGATCCCAGGCCTGGAGCGTCTCCATACCGCGCTCGTGGCCAAGGAGCGCGAATTCTGGCCCGTCGTCAAGACCGGCCGGACGCACCTCCAGGATGCCACGCCCATTCGCCTCGGCCAGGAGTTCCGGGGCTACGCCGGCCAGCTCGAGGAATCGCTCCGGCGTGCCCGCGCCGCCCAGGCCGAGCTCCTGGCCGTGCCGCTGGGTGGTACGGCCGTCGGCACCGGGATCAACGCCCATCCGGAGTACGCCTTCCGGACCTGCGCCCGGCTGTCGACGCTGACCGGCCTGACGGTCCGCGAGGTGGGCAACCATTTCCATGCTCAGGCGACCTTGGACGTGCCGATCGCCGCACACGGGGCGATCCGGACGATCGCGCTCAGCCTCTGGAAGATCGCCTCCGACGTCCGCCTGCTGGGCATGGGACCGCGCGCCGGCCTCGCGGAGCTGGCGCTGCCGGAGACGCAGCCGGGTTCGAGCATCATGCCCGGCAAGGTGAACCCGGTCATCGTCGAGAGCCTGACCATGGTCGTCGCCCGGGTCGTCGGCAACGACGCGACGGTGGCCTTCGCGCAGACGGGCAGCTTCCTGGAGCTCAACGTCATGCTGCCGGTGACCACGGCGGCGCTCCTCGAGTCGATCGATCTGCTCGCGGCGGCCGCGACAAACTTCAGCGCTCGATGCGTCGAGGATCTACAGGCCACCGATCGCGGCCCGCAGCTCGTCGAGCGCGGGCTGATGCTCGCGACAGCCCTCGCGCCGATCATCGGCTACGACGAGGCGGCGAAGCTGGCCAAGGACGCGCTCAAGTCGGGCCGGACGATCCGCGAGCTGGCCTTGGAGCGTGGACTCGACGCGGCGGAGCTCGATCGGATCCTGGATCCGGCGTCCATGACCGAGCCGGGCCTGGGCGCAGGCGGCGGAGGCTAGTGGCAGGCTTCTGCGACGCGGCCGTTTCCGCCCGGGGTGCCATCGCGAAGACCGGTTCCTGTGCCGCCGTACCGCCGGATGAGGCGGGTAGGTACAATCCGGCGCGATGACCTCCACCCGGCTCTGGGACCGCGCCGCCGCCCTGCCCGCCCTGCCCGACGGTCGGCGCCTCCCCGCCGTGGTCGCGCTGCCGGGCGGGCTGCCCAGCGTCGCCGAGCTGTTCGACTTCGTGCGTGACGCGGAGCTCCGCTTCGCCACGCTACGGATGCGCATCGTGGAACGGGCGCTGACCTCGCGGGGTGAGGAGTCGACCGCCCTCGACGTCGCCCTCCGGCACCCGGGCCACGCCACGGTCAAGACGACACGCGAATCCCTGGCCGGCAAGGCCGAGTACGAGGTCTGGATCTCGGACGGCGACATCGTCCGAACGTACGCTGCGGCGCATCGGCTTGGCACGCAGCGACCGATCCGCAACCGTCCCCGCGGCCTCCGCGATCGCGATCTTCCGGGCGCCGCCAAGGTCTACGAACCGCTCACGGCGCTGCCGATGGAGACCCTGCCCGACACGTTCCTCCATCCGGCCGGCTTCTGCCAGAACGTGCTTGCCACGGGTCGCTGCCGGATCACCGGCTCGGACTCGGTCGGTGGCCGCGAGGTCGTGCTGCTCGAGTGCGATCACCCGCGCACCACCGAGGTCGCCGCCGACCGGCCGGACTTCCACCTGTCGATCGCGGTCGACCGCGAGACAGGCGTGATCCTCCGCTTCATCGAGTCGATCGGCGGAACGATGACGCGGCACGCCGAGGTGGTCGACTTTGGGCCGGACGCGCCGCTCCCGCCCTCGGCCTTCGAGTTCGTCTTCCCCACCGGGACAACCATGCTCTATTGACCGGGGAGCCCTACGAAGGCCCTGGTCCAGCGCGTATAGTCCCGCAATCGCTCCGAGGTCGAGCCACGCGGTCGCGCGCAGCGCGCTCGACGCGGAGGTTTTTGGAAAGGAGGGCAAGCGACTCACGCCGCGCCGCTTCCGGCGCCATCGAGCGGCCGGCAAGGGCCGCCTCAACTCCCGTCATCCCGCACACATCCCAGCGTTTGAGCGCGGCGCCCCGAAGGGCTGCGGCCGCTGCTCTGGACCGGATCTGGAGGGAGCCGGTCACCCGTCCGCCGGCTGGCGGCCACGGCCCGATTGAGGGAGGACATCGATGACCCAGGCTCGAACACGCGAAGAGACGATCAAGAAGGACGTCGCCGACCTTCACAGGCTTGGCTACGCGCAGGAGCTGTTCCGCTCGATGGGCGGCTTCAGCAACTTCGCCATCAGCTTCAGCATCATCTCGATCCTGACCGGGGCGGTCATCCTGTACGACTACGGCCTGGCCTGGGCGGGCACGGCCGCCGTCCTCATCGGCTGGCCGCTCGTCACCGTCTTCGTCCTGGCGATCGCCGCGTCCATGGCCGAGATTGCGTCCGCCTACCCCACTGCCGGCGGGCTCTACTACTGGGCCAGCAAGATGAAGAACAAGGACTGGGGATGGTGGACCGCGTGGTTCAACCTGATTGGCCAGTTCGCCATCGTCGCCGGAATCAACTTCGCGGCGGCGTTCTTCCTCAACCAGACGATCCTGTCGCCCTTGACCGGCGGCGCCTACACCAATACGACCGAGGTCCTCAGTATCGGGGGCACCCTCCTGATATCCGGCCAGCTGTTGACGATGGCCGTGCTGATGGCGGTCCAGCTCGTCTTGAACATTGCCGGCATCAACGTGGTGGCCTTTCTCAACCAGGTCAGCGTGTGGTGGCACATCGCCTTCGTCCTCCTGATCGCCGCCGCGCTGTTCATCCTGGGAACGCAGGACACGGCACGCGACTCCGGGTTGACCCTCTTCGCGCTACAGCCCCAGGACACGCTCGGCTCGTGGGACATCACGATCCCGCCTGGGGCCGAGAACCCGATCCTCAGCTTCCTGTTCGGGCCGGCGACCAGCTACGCACCGTTCGTAGCGTTCTTCTTCTCGCTCTTGCTGGCGAACTGGACCTACACCGGGTATGACGCGTCAGCGCATGTTGCCGAGGAGACGATCGGTGCTCGGGTGGCGAGCGCATGGGGCCTCTTCCTATCGGTCGCGGTCTCGGCCGTCGTCGGGTTCATTTTCCTGCTGGCGCTCACCCTGCACCTGCCGAACCTCGCGCCGTTGTTCGGGCAGCTCGATGACTCAGCCCTCTACAGCCAGTACTATTTCGGCGACAACGCAGCCGTCGTCTTCATCCTCAAGGAGAACCTCGGGGAGGGTCTTGGCGGGATCTTCGGCGGCGCCATCGCGATCGCGATGAGCTTCTGCGGGCTCTCGTCCGTCGCCTCGGCCGGCCGGATGCTCTACGCCTTCTCACGGGACGACGGGCTGCCCGGCGCGGGCTGGCTCAAGAAGGTCTCGCATCGCTATCGGACGCCGGCCAACTCGCTCGCGGCGATGGTCGTGGGGGCATTTCTGCTGGCATTGGTCGCTTTCCTCGCCGGTGGCGGCACCGCCATCGTGATCGTAACCGCGATCAGCACGATCTTCCTGTATGCGGCATACGGGCTTTGCATCTACCTGGGTGCGACCACGACGGAGTGGCTCAACCACCGAGTCTGGAGCCTCGGACGTCTGTCGAAGCCGATCGCGTACGTCGCGATCTTCTGGGTCCTCGTGCTCATGGTCCTGTTCAGCTTCCCGACGTCAGGGAACATCTCGATCTCGTTCATGTTGGCCGTTGTCGTCCTGCTCGCGATCTACTTCTTCGCGTCCGCGCGGCGCAGCTTCCAGGGCCCACGGGTCATGGGCGCAGAAGCCGAGCTGACCGAGCTCGAGCGTGAGTTCGAGCACGCGGCGGAAGAGGTCGCGCCGGCCTGAACTCTCAGCCCGATACTGTCGAGGGCCGGCCCGGCGCGAACCGGCCGGCCCTCGGCCGTTCCGTCACTCCCCGTCACAGAACCGAGGAGACACATGAGCGATCACGAGACCGATCCGGCCCAAGCACGCTCGACTGGTCGAGCTCGAAGAGATGGTCCGCGACGGTCAAATCGACACGCTGATCGTGGCCATCACCGACATGCAGGGTCGGTTGATGGGCAAGCGCGTCCAGGCCCAGGCATTCCTCAACGGCGTCATCGACCACGGGGCCCATTTCTGCACGTATCTCCTGGGTACGGACATGGAGATGAACACGCCCGAGGGTTTCGCCCTCATGAACTGGGAGACCGGCTACGGGGACTGGATCGCGGCGCCCGTCTGGGACACGCTCCGCGTCCTGCCGTGGCTCGAGAAGACCGCCATGGTCCTCGGCGACGCCACCGACGAGGAGACCCAGGCCGAGATCCCGATCGCCCCGCGAACCATGCTGAAGCGCCAGGTCGAGCGCGCCACGGGGGCCGGGTACGCGGTCAAGGCCGGATCGGAATTCGAGTACTACGTGCTCAAGGAATCGTGGGAGGAGTCGAACCGGCGCGGTTGGGCGATCCCGGAGCGGTTCGGCTACTACAACGAGGATTACCACCTGCTCCAGGCGACGAAGGCCGAACCGCTCCACCGGCTGCTTCGTAACCAGATGACGCACGCGCGCATCCCGGTCGAGTTCAGCAAGGGCGAAGCGGCACCCGGCCAGCACGAGGTCAACATCCGCTACGACCATGTCCTCGAGTCGGCCGATCGGAGCGTGATCTTCAAGCACGGCGCCAAGGAGATCGCCTACCTCAACGGCTGGGGGATCACCTTCATGGCCAAGCCGGACGCCTCCTGGACGGGGTCGTCGGGCCACCTCCACATGAGCCTCTGGGACGCGGTCGACGACCGGTCATTGACCCACGATCCGTCGGCCGGTCTGCCGTACGGCATGAGCAAGATGTTCAGCCACTTCGTGGCCGGGATGATGCGCCTGTCGCGCGAGCTGGCGATCTTCATCGCGCCGAACATCAACTCCTACAAGCGCTATGCGTCGCTCTCCTGGGCGCCCGTCAACGTCGTGTGGGGGCGCGACAATCGGACCACCGGTTTCCGGCTGGTGGGGCACGGACCCGCGCTCCACGTCGAGGATCGGTTCCCGGGTGGCGACATGAACGCCTACCTGACCTACGCCGCGATGCTCGGCGCGGGGCTTTACGGGATCGAGCACGAGCTGGAGCTCGAGCCCGAGTTCAAGGGCAACGGCTACATCGCCAAGGGTCATCCGCGGATGCCGCGCGCGCTCTACGAAGCGATCTGGGAGCTCGAGCGCAGCGAGGCCGCCGTCGAGATCTTCGGCCAGGATGTGGTCGATCACTACCTCAACGCCGCCCGCTACGAGCAGCAGGTTTACGACTCGGTCGTTCATTCGTGGGATCGCGAGCGGTACCTCGAGCGAAGCTAGGGCGCTCTCCTCCTGCTCAGGGCCGCGAAGCTCGGTGTCGCGGCGCAACGGCCTTCCCGGAGCCCGCCATGTCCCGGAGTCGCTGCGCGACATCCGCGTGACCCGCCTCGTCGGCGATCTCCATCGGCGTCTTGCCGTCGTCGGTGGTCGCGCCGGGGTCCGCGCCAGCTGACAGGAAGAGCTCGATCATCTCCGGATCGCCGTTCTGTGCCGCCTCGTGGAGGGGCGTGAAGCCACCGGCCTGTCGGGCATCGGGGTCGGCGCCGGCCGCCAGCAGCATGCGACAGATCTCGGGCTGATGCCCGGCCGCGGCGCTGTGGAGCGGCTGGACCAGCATCTCGTTGCGGGCCACGATATCCACCGGCGCGCCAGAATCAAGGAGGATTCGAACCGCCTCGGGCTTGGCGAAGAAGGCGGCGAAATGCAGCGCCGTGTAGCCATCGGCCGACAGGGAGCCGACCTTCGACGGATCCTCCTCCAGGCGCTCCCGGAGCCGGTCGAGGTACCCGAGTGCGGCGGCCTCGTAGACGTCCAGGTCGGGGTCGGCGGCCAGCAACGCGTCGGTCACGGCGCGGACCGATCGATACCGGGAGAGCATCAGGACCGACACGCCGTCGGCGTCGCGGGTCGATGCCAGGGCCGGTTCGTCGCCGACGATGGCCGCGACCCGCGATGCGTCTCCGGCCCTGACGGCGGCGATGAGCTCTTCGGCTGTCGGCATGTCGGGTTCCTCCGACGATCGGTCCTCGTCGCAGAGTATCCGCGACCGGCGCCCATCGAGGGTGCGCGAGGCGCACCCTCGAACGCTACTCTGAGCGCAAACGCGAACGCGAGAGGAGTGCAATGCGGCTCGACGGCAAGGTCTCGATCATCACGGGTGGCGGCAGTGGCATGGGGCGGGTCGCCGCCCAGCTCTTCGCCGGCCAGGGAGCCAAGGTCGTCGTCGCCGAATACAGCGAAGCTGCCGGATCGGAGACGGTGGAGCTGGTCCGTGCTGCCGGTGGTGAGGCAACGTTCGTGCGTGCCGATGTCTCCAACGAGGCCGATGCCAAGGCGATGGTCGACCACGCGGTCGCAACGTACGGCCACCTCGACTGCCTCTACAACAACGCCGGCGTCATGCCCGAGGCCGACCATTCCGTGATCGACACGGACGTCGCGACATGGGACGCGGTGATGGCGGTCAACGTCCGCGGCGTCTTCCTCGGCTGCAAATACGGCATCCCGACGATGATCGCCGCCGGTGGCGGCTCGATCATCAACATCGCCAGCTTCGTGGCCATCCTGGGCTGCAGCGTGCCGCAGGACGCGTACACGGCCTCCAAGGGAGCGATCCTGTCGCTGACCCGGAGCCTGGCCGTCCAGTTCGGGCCGAACGGCATCCGCACGAATGCGATCTGTCCGGGACCCGTCGAAACGCCGCTCCTGATGGATTGGCTGCTCAAGGACGAGGCGGCCAAGAAGCTGCGCCTGGCGCGCAACCCGAGCGGTCGCTTCGGGAAGCCCGAGGAGATCGTGCAGATGGCCATCTACCTGGCGTCGGACGAGTCGCGCTGGACGAACGGCGCGTCGCTCGTCGTCGACGGCGGCATCACCGTCAACTACTTCTGAGCGGCGGGAGGAGGCGATGTCCCGCGCTGCGACGGAGGCGACCGCCGGCCGGCTCGCCATCGGCATCGACGTCGGCGGCAGCGGGATCAAGGCCGCCATGGTCGACATCGACGCCGGAACGTTCGGCTCCGAACGGGTACGTATCGCGACCCCGAACCCGGCCACGCCCGAAGCCGTCATCGCCTCGATCGGGAGGATCGTCAGGCGCCTGGCCAAGGCGAGTGCCCTCGGGCCGTCGACCCCGGTCGGTGTCGGGCTGCCCGGCGTGACACTGGACGACACCCTCAAGTCAGCGGCCAACATCGACGCCGGCTGGATCGGCTTCCCGGTCGTCGAGCGGCTGCGCAAGGCGACCGGTCGCCCGGTCCGCATCGTCAATGACGCCGACGCGGCGGGCATCGCCGAGATGCGCTTCGGCGTCGGCCGGGGCCGCCCCGGCGTGGTCATCTTCCTGACCCTGGGGACCGGCGTCGGGTCGGGGGTCTTCGTCGACGGAATCCTGGTCCCGAATACCGAATTCGGCCAGATGGAGATCCGCGGGCGCGCCGCCGAGCGCCGATCCGCGGCGGCAGCCCGCATACGCCGAGGGCTCTCGTGGAAAGCGTGGGCGCAGGACCTCGACGAGCACCTCGACCGGATCGACGCGCTGATGTGGCCGAACCTGATGATCCTCGGCGGCGGGGTCAGCAAGCAGGGTGAGAAGTTCATTCCTCGGCTGACCGTGCGCTGTCCGGTCGTCGCCGCGCAGTTGCGAAACGACGCGGGGATCATCGGCGCGGCCATCGTGGCGGTCGAGGGGATCGGCCGCCCGGACGCCGCCCGCGCCGCTCCGTCCGCCAACGCGGCCCCCCGGCACGAGCCCGGGGCGTGACGTGTGGTCGGCGGTGACCGGGCCCAACTGATCCGCCGGCCATGTTCGACCTGCCAGCGCTGCCGCCGCTCGAGCTGACGGAGCAGCTGCGGTTCATCCTGAACCTCGGTGGGCTGGTTGCGGCCGCGGTGATTGGCGGCGCGATCGCGGTCCGCCTACGGCAACCGGCGGTGCTCGGCTACCTCCTCGCCGGCATTGCCATCGGCCCGTTCACGCCCGGCTTCGTGGGCGACGTCGAGGGGATCACCGTCCTGGCCGACGTCGGCGTCGTCCTCCTTCTGTTCGCCCTCGGCGTCCAGTTCTCGATCCACGAGCTGCGGGCAGTCGGCCGGGTGGCCCTGCCCGGCGGCGCCGCCCAGGTGCTCCTGGTCCTCGGTGCCGGTGCGGCGATCATGGTCGGGCTGGGCTCGGATCTGCGCGAGGCGCTGGTCGTCGGCGCCTGCCTGTCCCTGTCGTCGACCCTGGTGGTCCTGAAGTCCCTGCTCGATCGCGGCGAGCTCGACAGCCTCCACGGACGCGCGGCCATCGGCTGGTCGATTGTCCAGGACATCGCCACGATCGTGTTCATCGTCGCCCTGCCGCCGCTGTCGGGTGGCGACGTGCTCGTCCCGTTCGCCCTGGCCATGGTCAAGGCCGTCGTCTTCCTCGGGCTCGCCTACGTCGTCGGGACGCGACTCCTGCCGTGGGCGTTCGGGACGATCGCCAGGCTCGGGTCGAGCGAGCTGTTCCTGCTGGCCGTCTTCGCCACCGCGCTGCTCACCGCGTTCATCGCGAGCGCGATATTCGGGCTGTCGCTCGCGCTCGGTGCCTTCGTCGCCGGCGTGCTCGTCTCCGAATCGGAGCTCGCCCACCAGGCCGCGGCCGAGGTCACGCCCTTCCGCGACCTGTTCGCGGTCATCTTCTTCGTGTCGGTCGGCATGCTCGTCGACCCCGCCGCGTTGCTGCCCGACGCCGGGCTGGTTGCCCTGCTCGTCGTGATCGCGGTTGGCGGCAAGGGGATCCTGACCGCCGCTCTCGGGCGGGGGCTGGGACTCCCCCGGCGGTCGGCGATCATGCTCGGGGCGCTCATGGGCCAGGTCGGCGAGTTCAGCTTCATCCTCGCCGACAACGCGCTGGACCTCGACCTGCTCAGCGGCCGGGCGTACAACCTGATCCTGGGGACGGCGGTCGTCACCATCCTGCTCAGTCCGTTCGCGGCGCGGATCGCCGAGACCCTGGTGCGGCGGCTCGAGCGCGACGGCCTGCCGGCGGAGACGGCCGATCCCACGGCGCTCGGGTCGCCGCCGCGAAGCGCGGCGCTGTCGCGAACCGAGCGGGCGATCGACCAGGACGACGAGGCTCGGCGACCGACCGTGGTGGTGCTCGGCGCCGGCCGCGTCGGCCAGGTCGTTGCGCGGGCCGTGCGACTTCGGGGCTTTCGCTGCGTGATCGTCGACCGAGACCCGCGCCAGCTCGACGCGCTCGAGCGACTCGGAACCGTCAACGTGTTCGGGGACGCGGCCAATCCGGAGATCCTCCGACGGCTCGACCTGGAGCGAGCCCGCATCCTGATCGTCGCCATCGGCGACCCGCTGACCGCCCGTCTGGCCACGGAGCGAGCACTGCGGATCAACCCGCGGCTGTCGATCGGATCGCGCGCTCGCGGCAAACGGCAGGTCGACGTGCTCCGCCACCTCGGCGTCGGCCGTTTGGCCGATCCCGATGCCGAGGCGGCCTTCGAGCTCGCCCGGCACGCGCTCCAGCGGATGGGCGTGTCAGGCCCGGAGCTGAACGGAATCGTGAGCGGCCTGCGGCGCGACGTGTACGGCCACGATCGACACTGACCGGGTCGCGCCGACCCTGACCGGCCGCTCCGGCCGGTCAGGGTCGGGCCTGCCGGGCCTGCCGGAGCGAGCTTCCGGCGTATCATCGCGCCACTGAATCGCCGCCCGACAACAAGCATCGGAGAGGCCCCGTCATGACGACCCCGACCGCGAGCTCCGCGGTGACCCCAGCCCGGCTGATCATCGGTGGCGAGTCGGTCGACGCCGCCGACGGCCAGACGTTCGACGTGGTCAACCCGGCGACCGGCGCGGTCATCGCGACGGCACCCCTGGGCGGGCGGGAGGACGTCGAGCGCGCGGTGGCCGCCGCCCAGGCCGCGTTCGATGATCGGAAAGGCTGGGCAAACTGGGCGGCCGGGAAGCGCGGCCGCAGCCTGGCCAAGCTGGCCGCCCTGATCAAGGAGCACACCGAGGAGCTGGCGGCGCTCGAGACCCGGAACGTGGGCAAGCCGATCAGCGGCGCCCGCGGCGAGGTCACGGGGGCGAGCCTGGTCTTCGACTACTACGCCGGCGCCGCGAACAAGATCTTCGGCCAGACGATCCCGGTCTCCAAGCCCGGGCTGGACCTCACCCTGCGCGAACCGATCGGCGTCGTCGGCCTGATCGTGCCGTGGAACTTCCCGCTGCTGATGGCCTCGTGGAAGGTGGCTCCGGCGCTGGCCGCCGGGAACACGGCCATCCTGAAGCCGGCGAGCTACTCGCCGTTGACCGCGCTCCGGCTCGGCGAGCTGGCCCTCGAAGCTGGCATTCCGGCCGGTGTGCTCAACGTCGTCACCGGACCGGGCGGCACCGCCGGTGCGTCGATCGCGGCCCATCCGGGGATCGGCAAGGTCGCCTTCACCGGGGAGACCACGACGGGCCAGGAGATCATGCGGCTCGCCTCGGGCAACGTGAAGAAGATCTCGCTGGAGCTCGGCGGCAAGAGCCCGAACATCGTCTTCGCCGACGCGGACCTTGAGAAGTTCGCGCGCGAGTCGCCCTACTCCGTGTTCGACAACTGCGGCCAGGACTGCTGCGCGCGCAGCCGGATCCTGGTCGAGCGGTCCGCTCAGGAGCGGGTCGTGGAGCTCTTCACGGCGGCGACCCGCAACGTCAAGGTCGGGGACCCTGCCGACGAGGCGACCGAGATGGGGACGCTGGTCAGCGAGAAGCAGCGCGACCGCGTCAAGGACTACATCGAGATCGGGCTGGCCGAGGGCGCGTCGCTGGTCCTCGGCGGCGACGCTCCGGATGATCCCGCGCTCGCCGGTGGCGCCTACCTGCTGCCGACCGTCTTCGATGGCGTGTCCAGCGACATGCGGATCGCGCGGGAGGAGATCTTCGGCCCGGTCGTCTCGATCATCCCGTTCGACACGGAAGAGGAGGCCCTTCGTCTGGCGAATGCCACCCCGTACGGGCTGTCGGGCTCGATCTGGAGCCGTGACATCGGCAAGGCGCTGCGGGCGGCGAAGGCGCTCCAGTCCGGTGTCATCAGCGTCAACTCCAACAGCTC
>Ga0326597_10011640_pt1 | contig 11638 bp, 9 predicted proteins | sample RVTome_12_FD_203789 | JGI IMG/M metagenome (GOLD analysis project Ga0326597, IMG submission 203789) | Soil microbial communities from uranium-contaminated site in the Upper Colorado River Basin, Wyoming, United States - RVT100D185 | ecosystem: Environmental > Terrestrial > Soil > Contaminated >...
CTACAAAAAAAATTGCTGTAAATGTTGGTAGTGAGATTTTGGGAATTATTGCATATGATTCTATTAAAAAATTTGGAAAAAAGAAAACACATCAAATTGATACTACTTCTAAATCAGTTTCCAAGATTACAAAAGTAGTAATCAATTCTCTTAAAGGTAAATTCAAAAATGATAAAGTTGATTGGCTAACATTGGTTTCTAAAAAAAATGATTTAAAAAAATTCTTTCCCTACTAATTAAATAATGCATCAGAAGGCAGTATTGTAAATTGTTTGAAATAACAAAAGGTGATTTGGCAGGAAGAATTGGCATATTACATACAAACCATGGGAAGGTTGAAACTCCTGCATATGTTCCTGTAATTCACCCTGTCAAACAAACCATACCAACAAAAAAAATTAGCGAAATGGGTTTTAGTTTAGTTATTACTAATGCGTACATTACCCGTAATCGTTTTGGGGATGAAGCAATAAAGCGTGGAATACATAAGATCATAGACTTTGATGGGGCGGTTATGACTGATTCAGGTGGGTATCAAGTTTTAGAATATGGTGATGTTGATGTTTCTCCAGATGTAATGGCAGAATATGAAACTAAAATTGGTACGGATATTGCGATTCCCCTTGACAAACCAACAGGTTATGGATTACCAAAAAAGAAGGCAAAATCATTTGTTGAACATACTTTGAGGGTTGCAAAACAAACTTTAGAGAAACAAACTGATGGTGGACCAATTTGGGTGGGTCCAATTCAAGGAGGCGAGCATATGGACCTAGTAAGAAAATCTACTAAATCCCTTGTAGATTATGGATTCAAAATGCTAGCTTTAGGGAGCCCTGTGGAATTTATGGAATCATATGAATACAAATTACTAGCAAATATGATAATTTCTGCAAAAAAACAAATTCCTGCCGCAATACCACTACATCTTTTTGGAGCAGGTCACCCTCTTACTATTCCTCTTGCAGTTGCTTTAGGTTGTGATACATTTGATTCAGCCTCTTACATGTTATATGCAAAACATGACAGGTACATTACAGAAGATCGCACGATGCATTTATCTAAAATTCCAAGTTTTTCTTGTCTTTGTGAAGTTTGTTCCAAATACAATCCAAAAGAATTATTCTCATTGAATAAAGATGAAAAAATAAACAAAATTGCACTTCATAATCTCTATGCTATAAAATCTGAAGTTGATAGAGTAAAAGAAGCTATTCATGAAGGAAGACTATGGGAGTATGTCATCAAAAAAGCCCGTTCACATCCCAAACTCTTTGAGGCTGTAGATATTTTTACCAATAATCCTAATTATTTTTTAAAAACCACCCCAAAATTCAAGGATTCAGCTATATTCCTTTTTTCAAGAGTTGACCAATTTAGGCCTGAAATTATATCTTATCATAATATGGTTCGAAGATTTAGAACCAAAAAAAATACTTTGGTAATTACAGGAGATTCTTCCAGAAAACCATTCTATTTATCTCCTGAATACACTATTTTGAAAAAGAAATTTTTAAACCCAGAGTCAATCCAGTTCTGTCAATACAATCCTTTTCTTGGACTAGTTCCATTGGAGATTTCAGATATTTTTCCTGCTGCTCATAATGTAATGGCCAGATTAGAATACAGTCCAAAAGATTTTACAGTTTTTGCCAAAACATGGAAAACTTTTTTTGAGAAAAATCATTTTACCACTCTCTATTGTGATAGTAAAGATGAATTTCTTAAATTCTTTTTGAAAATGTTGCCCAAAAGAATTAGAAAAAAATCATTAAGTTAATGAAAAATAAGAAAAAAAGAGTGCGAAAAGAAACCGACTATAAAGCGGCGTCTTCTGCCCAACCTTTTACGAATACTCCGTTCTTGTGAAGAGGTACAGGTTGTCCTGCAGTGTAGTTCATTGGTCTCATCCAAAAGATTGATTTTGTTGGACAAACTCCAATGCATGCACCATCAGAAATGCATCTTTCTGGATAAAAGACAAATGCTTTTCCTCTCTTCCAACCTTCTACAGGTTTTACACGAAGTACGTCTGGGCCAAGAGAAGTACAGATTTCAACGCATAGTGCGCATCCGATACATCTCTGTTCATCTATGTCTGGAAGTATTGCTATTGGCATTTATTTCACTTAATGTATCATTGCTTGGTTCCTATTTAAACGATGATTAAAATCCATAACACAGTTATAGAAAAATCTGATCTGTTTGTAATTAATCCAAATATCACGTCGTTATGAACAAGAAAATAACACAATCCTAGTTAGTTGAAGCTAAGAAGAGAAATTTATGATAAGAACTTTTGATATATACAAAGTATAAATAAATTAGTAAAATGCTAGAATTAGAAAATATTTTTCAATAAAATAATTTAGAAAAAACAAAAAAGAATAACGTGGTATTCACACGTTTACTTTCTCATTGCGTCGATTTGACCTGAGGTTACCCAGTCCAATAACTCCGCAGAGGTTGGATTGAGATTAGCTTTTTTATCCATAAGATTCTTGACCCAAATCCAATTAATTTGGTTCAGTAGTGGCTTGTTTCCTTCGTCTCCGGCACGAACCTTTGCCACAACTGACTGGTCCTGTGAATTTAGCCAATCTTTAAAACTTCTACCCATGGGGATCCGATCTGAGCTGACGCTAATTAAAGCTTTTGAAGATTATATCAAAAAAAGAATCATATTCTAAAAAGTAACAAGGTTTTAAGGGAGATTCCAAAGCATTTGATTTCTTGAATGTAAAAGTTCTAGGAGCAGCTAGAGAAGTAGGTAGATCGGCCTTCCTGGTAAATTGTGATGGAGCAAACTTCCTTTTAGATTATGGAGTCATGTTTGGAAGGCGTGGTACACCCCCTCAATATCCAGAGCATGTTAAACCAAAAGAAATTGACGGAATTATAATTACTCATGCTCATTTGGATCATTCAGGTTATGTTCCCTCATTATTTGTAAGTGGTCATAGTAGAGTTTATGCTACTCCACCTACTCTTGAATTAAGCAGACTGTTAATTGAGGATATGTTAAAGATAGAAAAAAATTATCATCCTTTTGATATTCCAGAAGTATACAATATGTTACGCAATTCAAAGGAGATAGGTTTCCGTGAGAAAGTTCAGAAAGGAAATTCATCGTTTGAGCTTCGTTCTTCTGGACATGTTTTAGGTGGAGGTACAGTTTTAGTAGAGTCTGATAAAAAACGTCTTTTCTATACTGGGGATATTAATCCAAAAGGTTCACGTATGCTTCCTGAGGCTGATCTAGATATTGGTGAAATTGACTTGCTAATTACTGAAAGTACGTACTCGCAAACTGAACAAAAACCTAGAAAACAATCCGAAGAAGGTTTGATTGATTTTGCAAATGAGATAATGGATAGAAAAGGAATTCTGTTTGTTCCAGCATTTTCTGTTGAACGTTCTCAAGAGATTGCCTGTGTTTTTAGAAACGCTAAATTCAAACATAAAATCATAATGGACGGAATGGCACTTAAGGTAAATGAGATAATGTTTCAATTCCCAGAATACCTTAAAGATCCAAAAATTTTCGCTGATGCTATTAATCACTCAGTTGCAATTAGAAATGATCGTGATAGAAAAAATGCATTAACTGAACCTTGTGTAGTAATTTCACCAGCAGGAATGTTGGTTGGGGGAAATGCCGTTTTTTACTTGCAACACTTGGCTTTTGATAGTAAAAATGGCATTGCTTTAGTTTCGTATCAAGGTGACGGAACGCCTGGAAAGAAACTTTTAGAGACTGGTAAGGTTTCTTCACGTGGACATGATATGAAAGTAGCAGCTGAAGTTCGACAATTTGAATTTTCAGGACATGCTGATAGAAATGATCTTTTTGAAATGATAAAAAATCTAAAAGGAAATCCAAAAGTGTTAACAGTTCATGGAGATAATCAATCCTGTATAAGATTTGCAGAGGAGATTCATGAAAGATTTGGATTAGAAGCATATTCGCCTCAAGTAAATGAGACAATTTCTGTATAAAATGAATAAATTTTCTGAAATTAATTTAGATTACAGTATTAACAGCGGTCAAGTTTTCTTATGGGAAAGAGACGGTAATGCATGGTATGGAATCAATGGTTCTGACGTTTTATCTATTACTCCTAAATCTAATCAAATAAGATCTTTTTCAGAAAATCCTATGGATATATTCAGGCAGGGCGATAATTCAAAAAAAATTATTCAAAGTATAACTAAAGATAAGATTGTCAAAAATGCTGTTAAACACTTCCCTGGCCTTAGATTACTAAGACAGGATCCATTTCAATGCTATATTTCATTTATTGCCTCCTCTAATTCTAATATTCAAAAAATAAGATTTGTACTACAAAATTTGTGTAGAAAATTTGGAACAAAAGTAAGATTTGATGGAAAAGAGTTTTACTTATTTCCTGAACCTAGAATTCTTGCAAAAGCAGAGAAGAATAGTTTATTGGCTTGTGGATTGGGATATAGAGCAAAGTTTGTAAAAGAAGCTGCAATCGCGGTAAAATCAGGCAGTATTGATTTTGAATACTTGAAAAAAACCAATTATCAAACAGCAAAAGAGTCACTTGTAAAAATTTTCGGTATTGGTAATAAAATTGCAGATTGTATTATGTTATTTTCACTTGAAAAACTTGATGCGTTTCCTTTAGACAGATGGATGATAAGAGTTTTACAAAAATATTATTCGAAAAAATTTCCAATTTCAAGCAAAACAATTACAGAAAAATCATATGAAAGATTACACAACGAAATTGTTCATCATTTTGGTCCTTATGCTGGATATTCACAACAATTTCTTTTCAAGATGGAACGTGAGCTTAATGAAAAAAAATGGTTGTAAAAACCCTTAATATGGTAAATAATTGCCAAATTCTTGGGCCTGTAGCTCAGCTTGGACAGAGTGTTGGACTTCTAATCCATTGGTCGAGGGATCGAAGCCCTCCGGGCCCGTTTTTATCTCACAAATTATTTATTTTCATCTAATTGTGAATCTATTGTGAAAGACATTGAATTAAAATTAGATGATACAAGTATTTCCCCGCATTCTGAAATCAGAGGTCACATTACAGTAAATTATTCTGGAAGATATGATGGAATTGTAATTAATACTCAGATCATAGGTACAAATGAACTTGTGGTGTATAGATCATATAATGGAAAAAAGATTTCTCAAAATGTTTCTCGCCTTTTTATAAGTAAAGAGGACATGCCAGATAATAAGGCTGAGTTTACTGCATCAGTTGAGTTTAAACCAAATGAATCACATGAGATAAAATTTCGAGTCTCTATAATAGAACAGCATAAGGAAATAGAGAGTGATGTAGTTTTTGCTAAGATATATGCCTAAAATCTCTGTTTTGTTATTATTATCTTACCCTTCATCCATGGATGAGGAGTACAATGATAGTCAATTTCATTATCTTCTGTAAAAAGAAATTCATAAGATTCTCCTGGTAAAACAACGCCTGTGGAACCAAATTCTCCACTATAGCTGTCCTCTGAACGATGATCTGGAGTTACCGTATGTGCAACATCATCATCATTTATCCAAATTAAATGATTATCAATTCCTAACTGAATGTTAACTAGTTTTGGGACAAAATTATCTTGCTGTGTTTCTAATGCAGAACCTGGAATCATTTTGATAATAGTTTCTGACGTAGGTTCCAAAATTTCTTCTGAAACTGAAGGTTTTGCACTCTGTTCTGGGAGATAAAAAATTTGATAATATCCAATACCTACGGAAAGACCAACAACTAAAGTAATAATTGTAATTCCATAAGCATGACTTGATGTAGTCTGGCTCAACAGTTTGATGACTTTATAAAAGTCTTATAAAGCTTGGTTAGGTTTCTGCAATACTTTGGTTAGAGCTTCTTAACATCAGAGGTTCCAAGATTATATTCACTTTTAAGATTACGACTTGAAGATTCTGCTTTAATTTGTGGAGCAGTCTCCTTTGGAGCATTCTCAGGTAATTCCTTTTGTGACTTTGCTGCTGTAGAATCAGGAAGTTCCTTCATTTGTGTACTTGCTGGTTGCTCTGCTAACGCCTTTAGTTTTTCTTGTTGTAATGGAGCTGGGGGAGGTGGGGGATTGTTTGCCTGATTCATTCCATATCTGTATACATGGAAGAGTCCTGCAAAAACAATTAGAATTAGTCCTATAAAGAATAGAGATAGATTATTCATTCCAGTAAGAGCTGCATTGTAAGCTGTAATGTTTAGAAATACCATAAATGCAATCAATGCTACAATTACCCAGTTTATCCATTTTTCAGAAAGTTCAATTTTTGCAACTTTTTTTGGTCCTTTGTCTTTTGCAAGCTTTGCCTTACGTTCTGCATCCTTTGCAAGATGTATCATCATATAGCTAAAGCCAAAGCTCATTGGAACCATAATTATCATTACACTGTAAAGATATACTGGATCAATAACCAATCTCTCTACAAGGGGTATGGTTGTGTCTGAAGGGATGTAAAATCCCCAATAGGTGGTAACCATAATTTGTGCAATTCCTGTGATGCCAATTGCAGTTATCAGAGGGCGATCTTTCCATGAGAACTTTTTGTATCTGTCTATAAATGGCACTAAAAGCAAAGACAGGATAAATAATCCTGGCCACAAGACTCCAGTTACGAATTTGTCATATTGTGTTCTAAGAAACGCATAGAGTCCTGTCAGATACCATTCTGGGACTGTAATTCCAGGAGGTACAGTTGGTTCGAATTTGAACCCCAGATCAATTGGAAACACTCCACCTGTGATTAAAATAGCGCCTGAAATTGCCATGACCATTGGTACATCAAAAACTAAGAATCGTGGAAAGTGTACTGCCATTAGACCAAGCATTACTATTGGTAAAATGAATACATGTTGAGCATAAAATCTTAGGACAAAGTCATGAAAACCAGAACCAAACATTGCTTCACGTATAGTCGGTCCTGCAATAGGTATTGAGTTTGTTAACGAAGCTGCAATACTAATTGCAAGCTCAGCTCTTTCACTAAAAATAATATCATATCCGGTAAAAGCTTCAAGAATTGTTACAGTGCCAAGAATTATACCGGTTACCCACAGTATTTCATTTCTAATTTTGTATCTTCCACTAAAGAACTGATAATACATGTGCAATATTGCAAGTAGAACCATTGCATTAGATCCATGGTAGTGAATATTTCTGATATGGAATCCAAATGGAACGTCATTGTTGATAAATTCTACGCTGTCCCATGCTCTATCTATTATTGGTTCATAGTAGAACATTAAGAGGGCCCCAGAAACTCCTAAGATAATAAAAGTAATGAATGTCAGCATTCCCAAAAATCCAAATGGACTTACAAATCTTGCAGGAAATGAAAACTTGATTGCAGTAAAGATAGTTCTATCTAATCCATCCCAGATCCAATAGATGAATGCAACTGTTCCAGTTGTTCTACTTAACGAAACGGCCATAGCCTACAACTCCATTTGCGTTTACACCCCATGTTACTGGTGAAATGTACATAAATCCATCAGTATCAGTTTCAAAATCAAGTTTTGCAAGTGTGTTTGACGGAGGGGCTTGTAGCGATGCAGGTCCCACAAATGCTGTACCTGTTAATGGATCATACATACTTCCATGACATGGACATTCTCCCCTCTTTCTGTTCTCTCCTGGCCAATATTTCCATAAACACCACAAGTGCAGGCATACCATACTATAAGCACGAAATGCACCAATATCGTTTTTTGCGCCACCTAGTTCTTCGGGTAATCTAATAAATTGCCATTTTCGAAATGCCTCCTCATCAAGAACTCTATCACCTGTTTTAGGATAAGTAATAACTTCAGCATGATTTATTGGAAATGTTTTAAGATTTGCTTGAGTGCCATCAGGCAAAATTACTGGGGCTTTTTCAAGTGAGGAAGATGAGGGGTTTGGCATAAAGTTTCCCCATGGAACAAAAGGTGCAAATGCAACTGCGGTGCCACCTGCACCTAATAGTTTCAAAAAGTCTCTTCTGGATAGCGGTTTTGTTTTTTTACTATCCTGTTCTGACATTCAAGCTCTCGTACTCGCCAAATTGTTTATAAACCTTGTTTCATTTAGACACAGAAATTTTGATTTTCTTTGTAGCAAATAAAACTGTTAGAATGCCGATCGCCAATCCAATAGCAACTCCTAGTATGAGGATATAGTTTTGATCTGATTCCTGCTTGTCTTCTAGGATTGGAATAGAGGAGATAATACTATGGTCAACATTAAACGAGATTTTTTTGTTGGCTATGTTACCTGCTTTATCTTCTGCAAATATTTGGATTTTATAATTGCCTTCTTCAAATTGGCTAGTATCAAATTTTAATTGTGTTTGATCTCGTAGTTCTCCATTAGGTAGTATTATTTTTATTCCACCACTGTCTAAAAGATTATCATCAATTACTTTAAAATCAATCAACAAAGTTTCTGAAACTGTCATATCATCTAATGGAGAATCAATTACCAGAGTTGGATTTGTGTTATCAATATTTAATGTAAAAGACTTTGTTACATTAAATCCTACAATATCAGTTGCAGATATTTTTAGCTCGTATGAACCATCTTTGATTGATTGGGATTCAATAAAGTTTGAAGTAAAATTAAACTCTGTATTATTTAGAAAATATTTTACTTGATCAAGGTTGTCATCAATTATTTGTGGCATAATTGCAATGTGATTATTTACAACTTCAGGTAGAGTTAGGCTAATTATTGGCGCCTTATCATCATGCAAGATTGTTGTAAACTTGGCAGCAATCGCTATTGGTTCTGTGGGAGAATCTCCACCAAACAAAGTCGAATGAACCAATAGAGTGTATGTACCTGTTTGATTAATTGGAGCAAAAAGAACAGAAGAAGTTTCGTCCTTGTTTTTTACAGGGAAAAATCCTCCACCCTCACTAAATGGGGTGGTTCCAAGCCAGTCATTAGTAGGCCAGTTCATAAAGTGACCAAATACTCCTGATGGAACATTAGTTTGAATTATTCTTCCTTGTGGATCAAAAACAAATGCAGATACGCTAGTATCATCGTTTTCCCATGAAATGTCTATAGCCCCTGCATTTATTGACTCATCAGCAATTTCAAAGTAATACTGTCGCCAATCACCTGACATGTAACGATTTATCATGTCAAAAGCTCCTTTTACAAATCCATTTCGATAAAGAATATCCTCATCTTGGGAGGTTGTAATTAATACAGTTCTATCTTTTGTGTCAACTAGTTTTTTTACACCAAAAGAAATTGGAACGTTAGCTGTGTGTTTGGCTCCCTCAAATGTTAAAAATCCTTGGTATACTCCTGATTGAAAGTCAAGTGGTACTACTATAGTTGCTGTTACATCAGTGAAATTTTTGGGAGGGATTTGGATATTTTCATTGTCAAGCCATATTACATCCCACTTGTCTTTTTTGTAGTAGTTTGAAGTTAATGTGAAATCCATCGAGGTAGAATTTTTTTGTATGTCACCAACCCAATAGGAATATTTTGTTGGAACTGGATAAATTCCAACTACAGGTGTACTTTGAAATTTTAGAGTAGGCTCTGAAATACGGGCTTCTTGAACTGTTCCCCATGAACCACCTCTGTTTACTAACGATATCTCATCACTTGCAATTTTGGTATCGTTATTTTTGTCTACCCAATCATACAAGTAAAGAGAAGATATTTTCATATCATTTGCATAAACTTCTTCTGTTTTGTTCATGAATTCATCAAATGGGAAATTCAGATTGAGAATCATTAATGAAGCGTCATCTGGAATAGGATATGTTTGATCAAAGTAAGAGGAAAGATCGTTGTGTTCTTTAGCATCAACTAGTCTGTAATAATTTGGAATATAGATTCCAGACTTGTTGATTACGGAATCTTGTAAACGAACAGCAGTAGTTTCATTAAACTCTGTTTGTTTGATAAGTTTGAGAGTCTGAGGTTTTATGGTAATGTCTAGTGTGTTATCAGAAGGATTCTCAATTGTAAAAACTGCTGTACTTCTTTCTCCTGGAAGAAGTCTTCCTGCAAACCAACTAGTATGAGGTAGATCTTTTCCAAGTAGTTCAAATTTGTCAATGCCAAATAATGTAGAGTTTAGTGAGTTAATTGGGACATCCAAAATCTCCTTGATATTAGTATAGGAAGCATCGTTATAGACAATAAATTGGGCATCTTCTCCATTGACAAATTGGACTGCATCATATACGTTTACGAGGCCTGAACCTTGAGTGAATGGATCGTTATACAAATCAGTTGCAGTAGACATTAAGATGTTTTTGATTCTAAGAGGATCATAATTCTGAAAATTTTCATTCATGCTTTGAATTAGAACAGCTGCACTACCTGAGACTAGTGGGGCAGCCATACTTGTTCCACCAAAAAGAGTAAATGCGTTTTGTGAAGGATCTTTTTTAATTTTTGATATTGTAGTTGGAGTAAAGCTATATGCACCTATGCTCATTATGTCAGGTTTTGGGTCACCAATTATTCCAGGTCCCCTGCTAGAAAAATCTACTACATTGTTGTTATGAACTGTTGTATTTCCAAATCTTGGTTGATCTTTAAATGAGCCGTAACCAACAAAGACATTGTTAGTAGTTGCCCCAACTGTAATACCATAAGGGGATGCATTAGGTAGTCCAAGTGTTCCATAACCATGCCCAGAATTTCCTGCACTTGTTACAATTGTAACACCTGGATAATTATCATCAAGCGTATGAGGAATAACTAGAACACTTAGTATCAATGAAAGTATATCAAGTCCTGGTCCTGATTGTAAAGACGGAAAATTAGAAACTCCCCAACTATTTGAGATTATATCTGCACGCGGTTTTCCTTCAAAAACCCATTTGTTATCTTTGCTATCAAATCCTGCTGCCCACAACCAGGCGTACACAGTATCACCAAACCATAATGCCTTTACAGGAATAATTTTTGCACCTGGTGCAACTCCTTTAATTTTGTATTTACTAGTATTATTGTAAATATCATATTCTACAACTCCTTTAGATGCAATAGAAGCAGCACTTGATGTACCGTGACCAGCTGTATCAGTCATTACGCCAAAAAATGTTCCTTTTGGATCCATAGCAGGAAGTAAGGTGCCGTTAATTGCTCTTAGAGTATCATCTATAGCAGCTTTTTTTCCATTAATTACACCATAAACATCCATTACTTGTGCACCGATAGTTCCTGCACTATAATCTGACTTGCCATCATCATCAAAGTCATAGACTAGATGCTCGTTTCCACTACCAAGAACTATTGGTTTTTCATCTGTAAAATCAAAATCATAATCTGGCTGTTGACCTTTTTTTAAATCAAATCTTGTAAAATCCTCCCACGAAGATGACAAGTCAGGGATAATGGTATCGTATAATCCAGGAGTATGTGAATCAATTACAAGTACTGGCACTACCTGAACACCAGCTAACGCTCCTTGCAGTGCGCCTTGATAGATAATTCCTAGTTTATAATTTCCACTTTTTGATACAATGTAATCACGATTGTTCGTACCAATTTTCATATCATCTGCCAGAGTACCATTAAAAATTGGTGCTGAACCAAACAATGGGAAAAATGAATTGTATATTGATATTATTGTACCATTGTTATTTTGGTT
>Ga0326597_10011641_pt1 | contig 11638 bp, 10 predicted proteins | sample RVTome_12_FD_203789 | JGI IMG/M metagenome (GOLD analysis project Ga0326597, IMG submission 203789) | Soil microbial communities from uranium-contaminated site in the Upper Colorado River Basin, Wyoming, United States - RVT100D185 | ecosystem: Environmental > Terrestrial > Soil > Contaminated >...
TTCGTGGACCTCCGTGGTGCAAACAGTAGGTTGGAAACTACTCCTACTAAATGCCACACGAGGTCCATTTTTGCTACCCGCCTATCAGTCGCAAATGCTTTCACTGCTAGCACTTGCGGCGTGGAAGACCGGTTGCGCCCAATATCGAGTTGGCGAAACGGCTAGGGTTGGTAAGACACACATGCAGTACGCGATGCAGCCCAGTCTGTTGAAGCACCAGCGTATGATGGTGGATCTCGCGATGCGTGATGGCGTTTGCGCATTCTTCCTCCACTTGCTAGATTTCCGTGCTGGCGGCCAATTCTGCGAACTCCGCGCGCAGTTTCCCTATCTCCCGACTCAACTTCATCAGATTGAAGGCCGTGGCCGCCCACAGCCATTCCGTTGTCACCTTCTCCAAACCACGCAACAAAAACTGCCGCAGTCCCATCACCGACTTCAAAATGCCAAACGTCGTCTCCGCAATCCGCGGACGTTGGTTGTAAAGCTGTCGAGACGATTCACTCGACATCCGCGCAGCGGTCCGTTCTCGCACTTCGTCGTAGGTGTCCCGCGTGATCGTGCGGCCGTGCTTGCTCTTCGGCGACAGACAGGCCGCCGCCAGCGGACAGCCCGCACAATCACTGCAGCGGTAAGTCCGTTTCTGAATCACTTCACCACCACGCTTGTCCGGCTTCGTCTTTTCAAACGGCATCGCGTGGCCTTGCGGACAGTAATACTGGTCTTCCGATGCGACGTACACGAAACACGACTTGTCCAGTTGCCTGTGATCATTCCGTGGCAACTCGGGCCATTGAGATTCCGGTATCGGTGCCTGCGGGTTCTCACGCCAGGCCAGATTGCCCGGTTGGGGCTGACTCGACTTCGCCGGAGCGTAGAACTCGACATTCCGCGCTTCCATGCCGGCCATGATTTGTCCGCTATTGTTGCCGGCGTCGGTCAGGAACCGCTCCGGCCGCTGGCCAAACGTCTCTGCGATCCGGTCGACGCTGGGCAGAGCTGCCGAGCCTTCATTGACTTCCGACAGCACGTCGCAATCCACGATGAAGCCCCGCTCGCCATCGGTCGTGGCGACGGGCGTATAGTTGGGGGCGTAACCGCCTTCTTGGTTGGGCATCACGCGGGAATCGGGGTCGGTGGTGGGCACCTGAGCCGGATTCTTTTGCGGGTTGATGCCTTGCCGCCGGCGCGCCTCGTCGGCCGCGCGGGCTTGTTCGAGAGCCGCTTGGACACGTTGTCTTCGCTGGTCCACTTCGGCCAGTTCGTCGGGTAGTTGGGTCGCACCCTGTTGTGCGCGCGGAAAGCTTGATTTGATCGTCGGTGTCCGAGAAATCGGTCGCAGCATCGACTTTTTCGACTTCCGTGGCCCAGGTCTCAAGGGCACTACCATCTGGTCCCGGAATGTGAAAGGCAGCTGGAGTTGGGAACAGGACTTGTAGTTTCAAATGCGATCCTAAAGGCACGATGAAGGTTATGCGCAAGGCGATACTCAAAGCGGTATGCAGTCAACAAAGTGATCAGAAAGATCACCGAAAGATGCGCTGCCAGGTACGGCCAACTGTGAATGAACTTGCCTTTCAGAAGGCTCGTTGCTCTAATCACATATTGAAGACCAACTGCATAGCGGAGCAGGCGATAGGTGATGTAAAAAGGAAGGGCCACGATCCCAAGCACAACAATCACTGTCGATATTCTCAAGGCTGACGTCGCAAGGGTGAAATTGAGTCGTCCAAGCACTGGTATCGAAAAGATGGAAACAAATAGAGCGAGCACGTAACAACAGAAAAGGCGAAAACGTATTGACCCCGCAGATAGATGTGAGCACTCGGGACACTTTACCAGTCTGGGATCGACATCGCGCATTTCGGGCGTCCGGAAATGCATGCCAAATGAACGCATGTGAATTCCGATTGTAACCGATCCTCGAGCAAGAACGCCCAGAAGGCTGAAAATCTCGGACGGATCTGATGTGCGTTCGGGTAGTCACGCCAGGTCCGTTTTCCTGCGTCGGGGTAACAAACCTTAAACACATCACAACGGACGAATTCAATAGCGAAGTCCTCGCATCGACCACGCCAATTCTCGTGGACTTCTACGCGACAGGGTGTCCGCCATGCAAGATGCTCACGCCGATTCTCGATGAGCTGGCAAGGGAGTACGGAGGTGCGTCAAGTTCGTGAAAGTTAACACGGACGAAGAGCACTTGCTGGCGGCGAAGTAGGGCATTCAAGGCCTTCCCACGCTGATGTTCTTCGCCGATGGCCAGCTCGTCGACAAAGTCGTTGGCGTACCGCCGGTTGCGTCCCTTCGTCAAAAGCTGGACACATTGGCCGGACGTTCTCACAAGGTCGCCTGAAGTTCGAGGAAACGATGAAAATGAAAGAACTGATCTTCATTGCCGCATTTGTTGTCGCCTGGTTTGTTCTGAACCGGTGGGTCTTGCCCTCGATGGGCGTGAGCACGTGAATGAGCGACTCCTGCGCGGCGGGGCCGCGCGACGAACAGAACGTTGAACAACGCGATCAACACGCGAACTTCCATGATGACGAAGAGTTCACGCCGTGAGGGTCATCAGTTGCCGCTAGTGCGAATCCTCGGTGCATCTTCTTTCGATCCTGTTACGACCGTTATGACTGTCACAACCGGAACAGCTTAACACGACTTTGCGGATTGCTCATACGCGGTTGAATCGAACGTAGCGATCCTGCCGAAACTGTCAGAAGTAGGGACAGTATCGCTCCACGCGCCGACGGACGCACTCATGCATCGAGTTTCAGTTACCATCATCGCCATCGCAGCAGCCATATTGAGCGTTCACACCGGATGCCGGACTGCGCCACGACTGTCCAAACTGTCGTCGAGTCAGACGACGCAACTCGAACGAATCCCGCACGCTCCTCCACCTGTGCCGATGGAGTCACACCCCGACTGGCCCATCCAGCCCGTCGCTTTGGTGCAAGAAGCTCAGGAGGAGATTCCATCACCTCCGGAGCCCGCGCCGGATGAGACGGTGCTCACCCTGACGGACGCCATCCGCCTTGCATTTGATGCCAACCCTGATCTCACTTCCTCGGTCGAGCAGATCGCCGAGGCCGATGCGGCGTTAGCACGCGCCAGGGCTGAGTTCTACCCTCGCCTCGGTATCTCGGAACAGTACGGTGTGACGAACAATCCCGTCACCGCCTTTATGTTTCAGTTGAATCAGGCTCAGTTGAGCCTGATGCAGGACTTCAACAACCCGCCGACCACCGACAACTTTCAAACGCAAATACGTTTGCAGCAAAGCGTCTACGCCGGTGAGCGTCGATTGCACGCGACGCACGCGGCCAAGGCCTGGGCGGCAGCAGCAACCATGAACCTGGCGGCTTTGCAGAACCAAATGGTGTTCCGGGTTGCGGAGGCATATTATCGCTTGTTGCAAGCCCGTGATCTGGTCGCCGTCCGCCGAGAGGCTGTTGAGCAAGTTCGACAGCACTTGGAGATCGTCCAAGTGCGGTTCCGCAACGATACCGCCGTCAAGTCCGACGTTTTGACGGTTGAAGTGCGACTGGCGGAAGAGCGAGAGTCGTTGATCACTGCGCAGAACCAGTTCGAACTGGCCTGGGCCGTTTTAGAGAATGTCACCGGAGCTCCGCTGGTGACTCGGGCGTTGCCGGATGCGATTCCGGCCGCTCCCTGGAGTGAGCACGTTGACGAAGTCGAAGCGGCGGTCGCCGCCGCGACAAGCCAGCGTGCAGAGATTGGCGCGTTGGCCAGCCGGCGTCAGGCCGCCGCTGACAATGTGCTGGTCGCTGAAGCTGGCAAGCGGCTCGGCATCGATGTGGTCGGCGACTATGACGCATTCACGGGCGACTTCATGCGCGGCAACGACAGCTTCTTCGTCGGAGTCGTCTTTCAACTCAATCTGTTCGACGGAGGCCGCACGCGCAGCGATGTGGCCCGCGCTACCGCGCGAGTTCGCGAACTCGAAGCCCGCGAGCGGCGGCTCATGCTCGACATTGAATTGGACGTGAGACGGGCCTATCTGCAACTGCAAGACTCCGAAGAGCGGCTGAAGGTCGCCACCCAGGCCATCGGGCAAGCGAGCGAGAGCCTGCGCGAAATTGAAGTCCGTTACCGTGGGCAGACCGCGACGATCACACAATTGATCGACGCCCAAGTCGCGCAGTCGAACGCGCGCGTCCGCCGAGCGACGGCTCAAGCCGAAGTCGAGATTGCTCGGGCCGCCCTGGAGCGTGCGGCGGGCCGTCTCGATGCGCTGATTTCATCGTGACCGATACCCGCTCACCTTTCACAGTGTTAAGCCGACAGCGTTAAGTGTTAAATTAACGGCTTAACGATTTCCGGCGAAGGAGTTGCCGTGTGGTGGGACATCGTCGACTTCAACAGCTGAATAACCTTGGGAAAGCCCCGTAACTCGCCAGCCAAGGGACGCCAGTGTCCCCTGGGCGCACCGTTTGCTTTAACAATTGAACATAAAAGACAACTCACTTTCATGAGGCGCTGCGATGCGCAGATTACCGAACATTAAACCCTGGTTGCGCCATACGCCAAAGCTCATCGGAGTTGCGGCCTTGGCATTCATCATTTATTGGATGTCGGTCGGTTTTGGCAGCAAGGTTGGGCCTGGCGAGGCCGAAGAGCACCGAGCCACCGTCGGCTCGCGTTCGGTTGTCGAGGTGCGGCCGTTGCAAACAATGCAGACTATCATCGCTGTGGGTACCGTCGAGCCGCGTCGCAAAGCGGAAGTTGCAAGTCGGCTGCTGGCAACCGTGCTCGAAGTCAAAGTGGACGCCGGCGATATGGTGACGGCCGGCCAGACGTTGGTCGTATTGGATGACCGCGAGATTCAAGCTCAATTGCGAGAAGCGGAAGCGGGCGTAACCGGCGTGGAAGCTGATCTCGCGGTTCGCGACCGCGACTATCAACGGTACAAGGCGATGTTCGCAGAGAAAGCGGTGACGAAGGAGGATTTTGATCGCGTGGAAGGTGCCTACCAGGTCACCCAAGCACAACTGACACGAGCACAAGAGCAAGTTGAACGCATCAAGGTCATGCTCACTTACTCAGAGATCGATGCTCCTGAATCGGGAATCGTGGCTGACCGTTATGCAGATCCCGGCGATCTGGCCGCGCCGGGCAAACCGCTGCTTCGAGTTCACGACCCGAACGAACTGGAATTGCATGCCAGTGTGCGCGAAAGCCTGGCCACACATCTGAGGCCTGGGATGAAGTTGGGCGTTCGAGTTGATTCGGCTGACCTTGAAGTCGAAGGCACAGTTCGCGAAATCGTTCCCCAGGCGGAAACCGCATCGCGCAGTGTCTTGGTGAAAGTCAGTCTGCCGCCGGAGTCAAGAACTCTTTACATCGGCACATTTGGCCGTCTGCACATTCCCGTTGGCAACCTGAACCGCATCGTCATTCCGCAAACTGCCGTGCAGTCAATTGGGCAATTGGAAGTCGTGGAAGTCGTCGACGAGAACGGGACTCTAGAGCGACGCTTCGTCCGCAGCGGAGAATTGATCGGCAACCAGATAGAAATCCTCTCCGGCTTACGCATCGGCGAGCGAGTTGCACTGCCTTGAGAGTCGTCTTTCGCTCCGCGAAAGTACGCGTACCTTTCGCGGAGCGGATGTGAACAAAATCCATGTGAGTTTTGGCGCTAGCCACCGGTCTTTTGAACGCGGACAAAGACAAGTCCTCGGAAAAACCGGCGGCTAGCGCCGTGCCGCTCACAAATAAACGCGACGACTTCGATTTTTTCATAGCCTCGGAGCGAAAGACGACAATGAAATCATGACCGATCTTAACAAACAACATCACGGAGTCTTGTCGCGGATTGTCGAGGTGTTCCTGCGCGGGAACCTCTCGATCCTGCTCATTGTGATTTCGCTGATCGCCGGGGCAGTCGCCTTACTGGTCACGCCCCGCGAAGAAGAACCGCAAATCGTCGTTCCACTTGCCGACGTCATGGTCTCGATGCCAGGTGCCAGCGCCGAGGAAGTCGAGCAGCAGGTCGCCACCCGCCTCGAACGGCTACTCTACCAAATCGATGGCGTCGAGTACGTCTATTCCATGTCGCAGCCCGGCCAGGCCGTCGTCACCGTTCGCTTCTACGTCGGCGAGGATCGCGAAGACAGTCTGATCAAGCTGTACAACAAGATCGCGATGAACACGGACATTGTCCCGCCTGGCGTGACGGGCTGGGTCGTCAAGCCGATTGAAATCGACGATGTGCCGATCGTTAACGTCACACTGTGGAGCGAGCGGTACAACGATCATGAATTGCGGCGCGTCGCCGAGCAGGTCGAAATTCAACTTCAGTCGGTGCGCAACACTTCGCGCACCGAAATCGTTGGTGGCCGGCGGCGACAGGTTGCCGTCCACATCGACCCTGAACGATTGGCGGCGCACAACGTCACGGCCTTGCACGTGTCGCAAGTCCTGCAGGGCGCAAATGTCAATTTGCGATCCGGCAGCTTCACGCGCGACAACCGAGAAGTGTTGGTGGAAAGTGGTTCGTTTCTGCAGTCGGTCAAGGAAATTGAAAGCCTGGTCGTGGGTGTCCATGCAGGCCGCCCGGTCTATGTCCGCGATGTTGCCGCACTCAAAGACAGCCCCGAAGAACCAACGAACTACACGCGAATCAGCTTTGGCCCGGCCGCCCAGCCGCCGCTTGGCGACGCCTCCGAGCGGCATCGCGATTATCCGGCGGTGACCATCGCGATCGCCAAACAGAAGGGCACCAATGCCGTCAATGTGGCCCGTGGCTTGGAACAAAAGCTCAGCGAACTCGAACACGACGTGATCCCCTCGGATGTCCACATTTCGATCACCCGCAACTACGGCGAGACGGCCGACGAGAAAGTCAATGAGTTGGTAGGCGAACTGGTTTCGGCGATCATTCTGGTCGTTGTGCTGATTGCCTTGACGCTCGGCTGGCGAGAAGCGATTGTGGTCGCGACCGCCGTGCCGCTCACATTCTCATTGACGCTGCTGATCAACTATCTTTCGGGCTATACCATCAATCGTGTGACGTTGTTCGCGTTGATCTTGTCGCTAGGCCTGGTCGTTGATGACCCGATCGTCGACGTTGAGAACATCTTTCGGCATTTCAAGCTGCGGCTACAGCGGCCGATGGACGCCGTGATCACAGCCGTCAACGAAGTCCGCCCGCCCGTAATCCTCGCCACGCTGGCCGTGATTATCTCGTTTCTGCCACTGTTCTTCATCACCGGGATGATGGGACCGTACATGGCCCCGATGGCGTTGAATGTTCCCATCGCGATGCTGATGTCGATGGTCGTCGCTTTCACCATTACGCCCTGGCTAAGCTATCACATGCTGAAGGGTGAATACGGCAAGGCCGCGGAACCATTCGTACTCGAACGCAGCCTGACCTATCGCATTTACAGTACGATTATTTCGCCGTTCGTAAATCGTCGCCTGTGGGCGTGGCTACTGATGCTTACGGTGGCCGTGTTGTTCGTGCTTTCTTTCATGCTTGCGGCCACCGGACGCGTGCCGCTGAAGATGCTGCCGTTTGACAACAAGGCCGAATTTCAGATTGTGATCGACATGCCGGAAGGAACCACGGTCGAGACCACAGACGAAGTCCTGCGGGCGCTCTCCGGCAAGTTGCGGGAGGCACCGGAAGTGACCGAGGTGCTGACCTTTGCCGGCACGTCGTCGCCGATCGATTTTAATGGCATGGTGCGGCACTATTACTTGCGCAGCGGAGCCAATGCGGGCGACATCCGCGTCAACCTCTTGCCGAAGGAAGAGCGCGAGCAGCAAAGCCACGAGACCCTGCTGCGTCTGCGGAACGAATTACAGGACATCGCGAGTCGCTACAACGCGAACATGAAACTCGTCGAGCTTCCGCCGGGGCCACCGGTGATCGCCACGCTGACGGCGGAAGTATTCGGTCGAACTGGTCAGTCCTATGACGAGTTGCTGGCCGGTGCCGAGCATGTGCGTAAGCTAATGGAAACGGAATCTCTCGTGGTGGATGTTGACGGCACCTTTGAGGCCGACCAGAAGAAACTCGTCTTTGTGCTCGACAAGGAAAAGGCATCGCTCAACGGCATCAACACGCAGCAAATTGCCTCGACCGTGCGATTGGCGCTTGAAGGCCAACATCCGGGCGAAGCGACAATGATGACTGCCGGGCAAGGCGTGCTTCATCTGCGTCGCGAATTGAATCCGCTCCGCATCGAACTCCGCGCCACAGTTGCGCAGCGCTCCAGCCAAGCCGCTTTGGAACGCCTGACGGTCAGCAGCGCCAGCGGCGACGTGATCCAGATCGGCGAGTTTGGACATTTCGAGGAAGTGGTCGAAGACAAGACGATTTATCACAAAAATCTCCAACGCGTGGTCTACGTCTTCGCGGAGATGGCCGGACGACCGCCGGCTGAGGCGGTGTTGAGCTTGCAAGGCAAGTTGCGCGACAGTCCCGCACCGCATGGCGTCGACGTTCGCTGGGCCGGTGAAGGCGAATGGAAGATCACGCTCGACGTCTTTCGCGACCTCGGCATCGCGTTTGGGGCAGCCTGCTTGGGAATTTATATCTTGCTGATCTGGCAAACGAACAGCTACGGCATGCCGTTGTTGTTGATGATCGCCATTCCGCTGACCATCATCGGAATTCTGCCAGGATTCTGGCTGCTGAACTTGGTCAAGAACGTCGACATCGGCGGCTATCCCAATCCGGTGTTTTTTACGGCCACTGGCATGATTGGCATGATCGCGTTGTCAGGACTGGCGACGCGCAATGCGATCTTGCTGATCGAGTTCGTTCATGAGGAACTGCGTGACGGAAGTCCGCTTCGCGATGCACTGCTCAAGAGTGGGGCCGTACGATTCCGGCCGATTTTTCTGACGGCGGGGACGGCCATGCTGGGCGCCTATCCAATCACATTGGACCCCGTCTTCTCTGGGCTCGCATGGTCGCTCATCTTTGGGTTGCTCGTCTCGACGGCGTTTACCTTGGTCGTGGTGCCTGCGGCGTATTGGCTCCTCTATGCCAACCGACCCGGTCACGGACTGCCACAGCTGGCGACAGATGAGCCAGAAGTCCAGATCGCCGGCGAACCGCAGTCCTAGACCGAAAGCAAGTATTTGCCGAGACGAACGTGAACAACGACGAACCAGATGAATTGGACGAGCTCGTTGGCTACCTCAATAAAGTTGATCGATATCTCGGGATCGAGCTTGGTGCGTCGGTTGATATTTGGACCCCGAAAGAGACGAGCCTGCTCCTTATCGAAAAGCGACTTGAGCACGGTGTGCTGCGCGGCACCGTGGAGGCCGTCCTTGACAGTTATCAGCAGGAAGCCTTCAGCTTGTATTCCTATCGCGACACGTCACGCAGCCACTCCCGGCGAAGTAGAGGCGGTTGGCAGTTCTGTTTAAGGTTCCTGACACCTTTTCCGCGATCTCATTGGTGGACTCGAAACTAGCATTTTAACCGAGGCACGACCTGCGGTTGACGACTCGTGCTTCAATCGCACTCCTGTTGAGACAACCGCCCTTTTTGTTTTGCAATCGGTGTGCCCTTGTCACCCGCTTGTGCCCACGGGAACGACAGCGGGTGAGCAGATGACGGCGGAGTTTCATCAAGGGCAGTCCACCCAGCAGTGTACTCAGCAGAACGGCACATAATCTTGCCGCTAGTAATCCGAGCTATCCAATTTCTCGCCTCCCGCAAGCGTCAACAAACCCTCGAACGTCTGGTGGTTAATTGTCGCTGCAATGAAATGGACGGACCCGTCAGCAAGTAAAGCCAGACAGCCCCCAGGATGCGGGCTAGTGAGACCTTCAGCCAGAACTCGGTCCAGCTCTCGTTGATCAAAGTCTACTGGCTCCATCCAGCCATTGGGAACCGGATTCACCTCAACAACCGCAGCCGTAGTGCTCGTCCCATCGGTGATCTCTGAAATAGACGTTGCGTGTGCTCCTTCAAACATTGATCCGGAAGTCACCACTGCCAGATACGACAAGCCGCCATCGCCTTTTGGACAGCTGTAAACAGGCAAATGCACTTCCGCGAACTGCCTGTTGTGAATGCTGTCCCACGGCTCGTCCCACTTGATTTTGCTGTGAAGCCCCTCCTGTTCCAAATACGGAAGCAGCAACGTCCGCCAACTGTGAAGTGGGCTGCCATCTTGATCGACGGTATATGCCGGGGGAAACGTCCCAAATTCGTCGTGATAGTAGTGAAGAGCCAAACCGATGACTTTGAGATTGTTAGAACATTTCATCCGGCGACTCGCCGGTCGACTACCAACCGACGGTAGCAGCAACGCAACGAAGACCCCGACCACGAGTACCGCCGCCACGAAATAAAAAAGTATGCCGCAGCTCGTTCGTTTTTCCGGCACGTTCATCTGACTTCGATACTCGCTAGTCAATTCCCTGTACGCGAGGTTCATTATGTCACTTTCCACCAACCTTCGCGAATACGTCGCCGCACGTTTTACCGGCCTTTGGATTCAATCTCTGGAAGACTCAATAGGGTGGAAGCAGCCTGCGGAACCCATGCGTCAGAACCACTCCCAAGAAGAAACTATTGCGGGCCACGATGCCAAGCGGCGACAATCTCAAAGGCATCGTGGGACTCCCGCTTACTTCGACGCTGTGCAACTGCTCAGCCAGCCGTTCCATCCAAGACACCGTTCTGGGCCATTCCCAAAGTCCCTGTAGCCATTCCGCCGGGATGCCTTCCTTCCCCACGTTGCAGCCAACAATTCCACCCACAATCGCGGCAGTAGAGTCGGTGTCGCCACCGCAACGCACAACTTCCATGATCGCCTGTCGGAAATCCTTCTGGTGGCTCAGCCAAGCATGAATCGCGACTGGCACCGTATGGTAAGCGTAGCCGGATACTCCTTTCGCTAATCCCAGGGACGCGGCAAACGTTCGCGGTGTTTCGTTGCGAGCGACACTTTCGACGGCTTGATCCAGAAGTTCTAGCAACTCGTCGGATGACTGCTCCGCGAATTGTCGACGTAGCATCTGCAAGAAGTCATGACCATCGACTGCTGAATCGCGACATGCCAAATTGGCTGCGAGTGCGACCGCGAATGCCCCGTATTCAGCCTTGGGATCGGTGTGCGTGAGTCGAGTGGAAGCTCGTACGAAATGTTTGAGCAGTTCGTGATCCTCGATGGCGGCACCCAATATCGGACTTCGCATTGCGGGTCCGTTGCCCGCCGAAAAGACGCCGCTGTTGGAGGGTGACACTCCTAAGCAGAGTTTGAAACATGCCCGTAGCGTTGCCAGCCCAGTACCGGCGGGCAGACTCACCAGCCAAAGCCGCAATCGCCGTGCAAGTTGGCGTGTAAACGCCTCGACGTCGCCTCCGGACGCAATCAATGCTTGAGCAACCATGCAGGTGTGTTCGGTGTCATCGGAGACCATTCCTCGACCAAACATCAGGCGATGACGTTCGGGGGCACCCAGCATTCGCATTGCCATGCATGGAGACAAGCCTTCATAAGGCAGGCCAATTGCATCGCCAATGGCGGTCCCGAGAATCGATCCGGTGAGTGATCTTGTGTTCATTGCTTCAATCGAACAACGCGACCGAGTACGTCTCCAACCATTCCCGTGACATTGGCAGTCGTTTTCGGAGATG
>Ga0326597_10011642_pt1 | contig 11637 bp, 6 predicted proteins | sample RVTome_12_FD_203789 | JGI IMG/M metagenome (GOLD analysis project Ga0326597, IMG submission 203789) | Soil microbial communities from uranium-contaminated site in the Upper Colorado River Basin, Wyoming, United States - RVT100D185 | ecosystem: Environmental > Terrestrial > Soil > Contaminated >...
AAGCTGGTGGACGTGCTCGGTAAATTCCCGCTGCCGGTGGAGGTGATCCCGATGGCGCGCTCCCACGTCGCGCGCGAACTCGCCCGGCTGGGCGGCCACCCGGAATGGCGCGAGAAGGTCGTCACCGACAACGGCAACGTGATCATCGACGTGCACGGGCTTTCCATCCTGAACCCGGTCGAGCTCGAGACCGCGATCAACCAGATCGCGGGCGTCGTCACCAACGGGCTGTTCGCGCGGCGCGGCGCGGATGTGCTGCTGCTCGGCAACGAGAGCGGCGTCGAGACGATCAAGCGCTAGGAATTTGCCGGGCCGGGGCCGCCAAATTCCTTATATTCCTCCCGGGCCAGTGGCGGCGCGGCGCGAGATTCCTTATACTGGCGCCGACAAGCAGCCTGTCAGACTTGATGTCCCGACAGGCTGCTTATGTCTGACAAACTCCTAGAGGATGCATCACGGATTCGATTTCGCCCAGCCGTTTGAACGCACCGCGCACCGATCTGGCGCCCGCGGTGGCGACCCCCTCCCTCCACGCGTCGCGCCCCATCCGCGACCGCCGTCTCGTCCCCTGGTAACGCGCAATGCCTGAGTTTTCCACGATTGCCGCGGTCGACCTCGGTCTTGGGGATTTTGGCTCCGGCATAACCTGCACGAGCAAAGTGAGCACCGGCGGCGCGGGCGTTGTTGTTCGTGGCTACGTCATCACCTGCGGGGGCAGGTTAGCCTCCGCCGAAAGAGCCCAAGCCCAGGCCGACCGCGGCAAATTGGCCGGGAGCGAGTATGCCTGAGTTCTCCACGATTGCCGCGGTCGACCTCGGCTCGAACTCTTTTCATTGCCAGGTCGGGCGAGTCGTCGGAGACCAGGTCTACCCCCTCGATTCGCTGCGCGAGCCGGTGCGGCTGGGCGCGGGACTGACCAAGGACAAGCGCATCGACGAGGAAACCCAGGAACGGGCGCTCGCCTGCCTGAAGCGCTTCGGCGAGCGGCTGCGCGATTTCGACAAGCACGCGGTGCGGGCCCTGGGCACCAATACGCTGCGGGTCGCCAAGAACGCATCGGCCTTCCTGAGAAAGGCCCAGGCCGCGCTCGGTTTCCCGATCGAGGTGGTGGCGGGCCGCGAGGAAGCCCGTCTGATCTATCTCGGCGTCTCGCACGAACTGCCCGCCTCGCGCGAGAAGCGGCTGGTGGTGGATATCGGCGGGGGCTCCACCGAGCTCGTCATCGGGATGGGTTACCGTCCGCAGAAGCTCGAGAGCCTGTTCATGGGCTGCGTTTCGTTCAGCCTGCACTTCTTCGAGGACGGCAGGATCACGAAGGGCGCGATGAAGCAGGCCGAGCTCGCCGCCCGCAACGAGTTGCAGCCGATCGTGGCGAAATTCGCCCGCGGCAACTGGCAGCAGGCGCTGGGCTCCTCCGGCACCGTGCGTGCGCTCTCGGAGGTCATCCGGCTGAACGGCTTCGGCGAGGACGCCATCACGCCGGCGGGCCTCGACCGCCTGCGCTCCTACCTGATCAAGCAAGGCGACATGGACAAGGTGGAGCTCGTGGGGCTGAAGCCCGACCGCGTGGCAGTGTTCCCCGGCGGGCTCGCGATTCTCAACGCCGTCTTCTCCGAGCTCGACATCGATTCGATGACGGTGGCCGGCGGCGCGATGCGCCAGGGCGTGCTCTACGATCTCTTGGGGCGCTTCCACCACAAGGACATGCGCGACGTCACGGTTGCGCAGTTCATGCATCGCTACCACGTGGACGCGCTGCAGGCGCGGCGCGTGGGCGCGCTCGCATTCAATCTGTACCGCAAGCTGACTTCGGAATCCGGCGAGCCGGACGAGGATGCTTCGCACGCCATTGCGTGGGCTTCCCGGCTCCACGAGATCGGGATCTCGGTCGCGTTCAGCGGCTATCACAAGCACTCGGCCTACATCGTCGGCAATGCCGACATGCCGGGTTTTTCCCGCGACGAGCAGACCCGGCTCGCGGTGCTGGTCCAGGCGCATCGCCGCTCGCTCAACAAGGCCGCGAAGAAGATCGACGAGCACGACGTGGACTGGGGAATGGTGTTCTCACTGCGGCTGGCCGCGCTGCTCTATCGCAGCCGCTCGGATGTGTCGCTACCCCCGCTGCAGGCCCGTCGCCAGGGCAGGAAATTCCGCCTCGTGATCGACCCCGCCTGGCTCGCGCGCAACCCGCTCACCGTGACCGCCCTGCACGACGAAATCCGCGAGTGGGACAAGATCGGCTTCGAGATCAAGGTGCCGGGACTCGAGGAGCCGGAAGCGGGCGAGCTCGCCCTCGCCAGCTGACTTCACGCCGGCCGGCGGTAATGCCCCGCTATTTCTTCCTGTTCTTCTTCTTGACGCGCTTGAGCGCCGCCTCGACCGCCCGCGTGAGGGTTTTCAGCACCTTGATTCGCGCGTGGTACTTGTTGTTCGCCTCGACCAGCGTCCACGGCGCGATTGAAGTCGAGGTGCGGTCCACCATGTCGCAGATCGCCCGCTCGTACGCATCCCATTTCTTGCGATTGCGCCAGTCTTCCTCGGTGATCTTGAAGCGCTTGAACGCGATCTTTTCGCGCAGCTTGAAACGCTTCAACTGCTCTTCCTTGCTGGTCGCGAGCCAGAACTTCACCACCACGATGTTGTGCCGCACCAGCGCCTGCTCGAAGTCGTTGATCTCCTTGTAAGCGCGCATCCAGTCCGGTTCCTTGCAGAAACCTTCGACGCGCTCGACCAGCACCCGGCCGTACCACGAGCGGTCGAAGATCGTGAACCGGCCGCGCCGTGGAATGTGGCGCCAGAAACGCCACAGATAGGGTTGCGCGCGCTCTTCCTCGGTGGGCGCCGCGACCGAGATGTTGTGGTAGCTGCGCGCATCCAGCGCCTGGGTGACGCGCCGGATGGCGCCGCCCTTGCCGGCGGCATCATTGCCCTCGAACACCGCGACCACGGAAATCCGCTTGAAACGCGGATTGCGCGCGGCGATGTTGAGCCGGCCCTGCCATTTCTCGAGCTCCTTGCGGTACTCGTCCCGGGTCATCGGCTGGTCGAGTTCGAGCGAATTGATCACGTCGCGGCGGTCGATTGCCGGCAGCATCGGCGGATTCTTGTCGGGCAGGCGCTCGACAGGCTTATCGTCGAGGCGCTCGCGCATCGCGGCAAGCAGGTGCCGGCCAAAACTAAGCGCGCGATAACGAGGATCGGCCCCCGGCACCACGATCCAGGGCGCCTCGCCGGTCGACGTCCGGCGCAGGAACGGCTCGCAGACCCTGACGAACTTCTTGTAGAGTTCGAAATACTTCCACTCCAGGTCGGTCACCTTCCAGCGCGTCTTGGGATCCTTCTCCAGCGCCTTCAGCCGCGCCTTTTGCTGGCCGCGAGAAAGATGGAACCAGTACTTGAGCAGCAGCACCCCTTCATCGCTCAGCATCTTCTCGAAACGCAGGATCTCGGCGATGTGCTGGCTGAACTCGGCTTCGCCGATCACCCCCTGCACGCGCGCGACGACGGGATAGGTGTGCCACGCTCCGAAAAAAACGCCGACCTTGCCCTTGGGCGGCAGCGCGCGCCAGAAACGCCACAGCGGCGGGCGCTCGCGCTCCTCGTCCGACCGCTCGGGAAAAGCGTGGGCCTGGACATGGCGCGGGTCCATCCACTCGTTGAGCAGATTGACGGTTTCCCCTTTTCCCGCCCCCTCGACCCCGGCGATCAGGATCAGCACCGGGAAGCGGCCGTTCTCCTTGAGGTCGAACTGGGCGTTGAGCAGCGCTTCGCGCAGCTTCGGCTCCTCCTTGCGGTAGGTGGCTTTGTCTATCTTGTGCTCGAGTTCCGCCGATTCAAACATCGTCCTGCCTCCCCTGCTTGTCAGTGTTACAACATGTCCGGCGCGAGCACAGCCCGCACCACGATTTCGCCCGGGCTGCGCGCGGCGAGCCACCAGATCGCGCCTTTCTTGATGCTCCAGTCACCCGACTTGCCGGTCAGCGCCAGGGCAGCCGCCTGGCCCAGGGTCGGCTGGTGCCCGACCACCACGACCGTGCGCTCCCCGCGCGGCCAACCCGCCGCTTTGAGCACCGCCTGCGCGCTCGCGGAAGTGCCGACCTCACGGACCGCGTCAAACTTCTTGGTCAATGCCTCGGCGGTGTCTCGCGCGCGGCGCGCCGGGCTCGCCAGCACCACCGCATCCTTGGGCAAATTCTCCTTGAGCCACGCCGCCATGCGCTCCGCCTGTTTCTCGCCTTTGGCCGTGAGCTTGCGCTCCTCGTCAGGAACGCCGCTTTCGGCATCGGCGTGGCGCCACAGTATGAGATCCATTCGGATTCCCCTGATTATTGCCGGCTTCTGTCACGATTCCCCATATCGCCTTACAAATCAAATAGTTACGCCACGCCCTCCCTGTTCTTGATAGCAGGTATGGCCATTCTGCGCCAGCCGGGCCGAGGCCCGGTCTGACGTACATCAAACAAACTGCGCGTTTATCGCCAGAAGCGCCCGGCGGCCCGAAACGGTTTCCATACGCTCTTCAGCTCGCGCCGCAACGTCACCGAGCGGTTGTGGCTCCAGCCGAGCAGAATGCCCTTCGCCTCGGGGAGGTTCTGGTCCCCCGTCCCGCCGGAGCCGTGAGCCACGAGATCCGCCACCATCGCGGCATCGTTGATCGCGCCCAGCCTATCCTGAAGGCGGGAGAGCCGCTTCAGGGCTTCGCGCACCGGCGCGCCCTCGTAGAGGCCGGCGAAAAAGTCCGCAGCGTAGCGGAATTTCTTGACCGCGATGCGCAGGCGGTGCAGCTCCTTTGCCGACAGCCCGCCGGCCTTGCGGCCGCGCTTGCGCACCTGGCTGTAGCGCTTCTCCAGCACCTTCCCGGCGAACGCGCCAACCGGAGCGTCGAGCGCGGCGCGCTGTTCGGGCTCGAGCGGGGAAAGCCAGCCCGCGGCCGCCAGCCACGCCCCGAGCGAGAGCATCAGCCGCCGGTAGCGCGCGGAGCGCACTACGCGGCGCGCCCGCGCGCAGGCGGCGTCCCGCAGTTCGCGGCAGTGCTCGCTGAAGGTCTTGATCTCGCCGTGCGTGCCGAATTCCTTCTCGATCGGCGGCAGCGTTTCGGTCACGAATACGTCCCAGTCGCGCGCCGGCCCGAGGCGGGTCGCGAGCCACTTCAGTTCCGCCGCCACCGGCGCGACCGCCGCCTCGGGCACGACCGGCTCGAACACGCTGAAGGCCGAGCGCAGGCGCCGCAGCGCGACCCGCATCTGGTGCAGGTACTCGGCATCGCCGCCCGCCAGCATGCCGTGCTCGTTGGCCTGCAGCTGCGCGAGGTTGGCCTGTATCACCGCCTTGAACGACTCGCCCACCGACAGCGCCGGCGTGAGCGCGGCGGGATGCGCCTTGACCGGCTTCGGATCCTTGCCGCGGTAGAGCGCGTAGCCACGCTCCGCCTTGGAGCGGTTCTCGATCGAGAGCGGCAGATCCTTCGCGAGCTGCAGCGCAATTTCGTAGAGCTGCCGGGGGGCGCCGCCCTTCAGCTCGAGTTCCAGCTCGAAGACCCGCACGTTGCGCTTGCCGGCCCGGATCACGCCCCGGTCGATGCTCGCTTCCACGCGCGTCTCCGCATCGACCTCGAGAAGCCGGCTGCTGCGGACAAAATGGGTGACGAATACGGGCCTCAGCCGCGAGCGCAGGCGTTCCGAGGTAAACGCCCCGGCAAGCTCGTGACCCCCGATCCGGGCATAATCCGGCGTGGGCCCCGCCACTTCCGTTTCGTCCTCGAGACGCCGATGCAGCCCCGCGAGCGCGGTTCCGCCGCCCTTCACGGCCTGGAACCAGCGCCCCCCATCGCGCCGCAGCCGCAGCGTGATGCCCTGCCGCCACAATTCGAGCCCCGGCGTATCGAAGTAAACGCTATGCAACCGGCGCGTCGGCGTGCGTGCGGAACCCTTGAGCAGGCGATGCGCCGAGAGACGGCGCATTGCCGCTGGAGGAACCTGCAATTTGAGCTCGAGCTCGATCGAAGGAGGCTCGGAGGTCATTGCAGTACCGCGAACCCGCATTGCGGAGCGGGCGTTCCAGTTTCGATTCCGCGTGATTGGATACTGGCCACGACGGTGTAGCGCAGCGCGCCTAGACCGGTTGCGGGGCGCGGGCCAACGCCTCGAGCAGCATATCCTGCGCCGCCTGCGGCTTGCCGCGACGGGGGGAGCGCAGGCTGTAGCTCCCGTCCTTGTCCAGATCCCAGGATTGGCAGTTGTCCTCGAGGTACGGCTTCAGCCCCTCGTTGATGACGCGTTTCTTGAGCTTCGGGTCGAGCACCGGGAAGCATACTTCCACGCGCCGGAAGAAGTTGCGGTCCATCCAGTCCGCGCTGGAGAGATAGACGTCCTCCGCGCCGTCATTGTGGAAGCAGGACACACGCGAGTGCTCGAGAAACCGTCCCACGATCGAGCGCACGCGGATGTTGTCCGAGATGCCGGGGATGCCGGGCTTCAGCGCGCACACTCCGCGCACGACGAGGTCGATCTCGACCCCGGCCTTGGACGCCTCGTAGAGCGCGGCGATGATCTCCGGCTCGAGCAGCGCGTTCATCTTGGCGACGATGCGGCCTTTCTTGCCGTTCTGGGCGTTCTGCGCCTCGTTCTGGATCGCCCGCAACATCTGCTTGTGCAGCGTGAACGGCGACTCCCACAAATGCTTCAACTTGGTCGCGCGCCCGAGCCCCGTCAGTTGGATGAAAATGTCGTTGACGTCGGCCCCGAACTCCTCGTTGGCGGTGAACAGGCCGAAGTCGGTGTAAAGCTTGGTCGTGCGCGGGTGGTAGTTGCCGGTCGAGAGATGCACGTAACGCTTCAGCTTGTCCTCCTCGCGGCGCACCACCATCAGCATCTTGCAGTGGGTCTTGATGCCGACCACGCCATAGACCACGTGCGCGCCGGCCTCCTCCAGCCGCTGCGCCCAGTTGATGTTGGCCTCTTCGTCGAAGCGTGCCATCAGTTCCAGCACGACCGTCACCTCCTTGCCGCTCCTCGCAGCGCCGAGCAGGATCTCCATCAATTCCGATTCCGCGCCGGTGCGATAGACCGTCAACTTGATGGCGACCACCGCGGGATCGCGCGCCGCCTGCTCCAGGAACGTAATCACCGGCTGGAACGACTGGTACGGATGGTGCAGCAGGATGTCACCTTCCCGAATGGCGCCGAACATGTCTCCCGGCGGATCGCACTGCGCCGGGAATCCCGGGCGGTAAACCGGGAACTTGAGGGGAGATTGCTCCACCAGGTCCGGCACATTGATGAGCCGCGCCAGGTTGACCGGCCCGTCCACGCGGTAGAGATCTTCCTGCCCCAGGTTGAATTGCGCCAGCAGGTAATCCGAGATCTGCGGCGAGCAGTTCTCTGCGACCTCGAGCCGCACCTCGTCGCCAAACTGGCGATGCGGCAGTTCCCCGCGCAATGCCGCGCGCAGGTCTTTCACCTCTTCCTCGTCCACGAAGAGCTCGCTGTTGCGCGTGACGCGGAACTGGTAGCAGTTCACGACTTTCATGCCGGGGAACAGTTCCGCCACATACACGTCCAGGATCGAAGACAGGAACACGAAATCATATTCGGCCTTGGAAACCTCCTTGGGCAGCCGGATCACCCGCGGCAGCACGCGCGGCGCTTGCACGATGGCGATCCCTGAATTCCGGCCGAATGCGTCCTTGCCCTCCAGTTCGAGCGCGAAGTTCAGGCTCTTGTTGAGCACGCGCGGAAACGGGTGCGCCGGGTCGAGCCCGATCGGCGTCAGCACCGGCATCACCTCGCGGAAAAAATAGGCCTTGATCCATTCGGCCTGCGCGGGCGTGAAATCGGCGCGGCGCAGGAAACGGACGCCCTCGGCCGCGAGCCCGGGCAGGACTTCCTGGTTGAGCAGCCGGTACTGCACGGCCACCAGTTCGTGCACCTCTTTCGCGACCTGGCTAAAGACGTGGTCGGCACGCAGGTGGGCCGGGCCGACTTCGGGCGAGCCAGCCTCGATCTCGGCCTTGAGCCGCGCCACCCGGATTTCGAAGAACTCGTCGAGGTTGTTCGAGACGATGCCCAGGAAACGCAGCCGCTCGAGCAGCGGCGTCGCCCGGTTCTCCGCCTGCGCCAGCACGCGCTGGTTGAAAGCGAGCTGGCCGAGCTCGCGGTTGAGAAACAGCTGCTCTGGAATGTCGCGCGGCTTGTTCATCGCTAGCAGTGTGTCGATCTTTGGGTTCCGCACCGTGTCCCGCAGGCCGCGACCATCATGATCTGCCGAGCCAGCGGGCGACACACTGCTAATTGAAAGACAGATTCCGAGGGTGCGCAGTCAGCCTGATTGACGGTTCCAGGTCAATAAATACCTCATTACAGCCTGTCGGCTCGGCGGTAACCAGGAGCGCTACCCATTCATTTACACTCACCTTTGATCACACCAAGTCCGGCAGGCTGCCTACTTGCCGGGAGGTGGAACGTAACCGGAGGCGGTATCGGCGCCGCCGCCGAAGAAATGTTTCTCCATCTGCTGCGCGAGGTACTCGCGCGCTTTCTTGTCCGCAAGATTGAGGCGGTTTTCATTGACCAGCATCTTTTGTTGTTCCAGCCATTGTTTCCAGGCTTCTTTCGATACACTGTCGAAAATCCGCTTGCCGAGCCCGCCCGGATAGGGCGGAAAATCAAGGCCTTCCGCCTCGCGCCCGAGTTTCACGCAGTTCACCATTCTAGGCATGGACCCGCCTTCAAGCCAGTATCAGGGTATGACAATAATATTGCGGAAATGTTACGGCCCGGGAGTTTGTCGGAGTACGTTCGACAAACTCCTGAATTGAACGACGAATCATGACGCCCAGTCCGACAGGCAGCTAGGTAAACCGCAGTTCCATATTGGTATTTTGCACGCGCGTCGCGGCGATCAGCAGCGGGTGGTCCACCCGCGGCTTCTCCAGGTAATAGCCCTGAACGCAGTCCACGCCGAAACCCTTCAGCATGACGAGCGTCTCCTCGTCCTCCACGCATTCGGCGATGGTGCCCTTGTGCAGCCCGCGCGCGACCGTCACGATCGCCTTCACGAACAGCTGGTTGTCGTACTCCTGCGGCAGGTTGCGGATGAACAGGCCGTCGATTTTCACCGAGTCCACCTGCAGGTGCTTCAAGTAGGCGAAGGAGGAAAAACCGGTGCCGAAATCGTCCAGGGAGACGCCGCAGCCGGTCTGGTGCAGCGCCTCGATGAAGCGCTGGGCGTCATGCAGGTCGGAAACCGCGGAGGTTTCCGTGAGCTCCACCATCAGCCGCCGCGGCGCGACGCCGTGGCGCTTCAGCAACTCGGCAATGTATTGCGGCAGCATCGGGTCGTCGAACGAGCGCCCGGAAATGTTGACTGCAAGCGCCGGAATCGATTTCAACTCGCCCAGCATCTTGATGGATTCCTGCAGCACCCAGCGGTCGATATCGAGGATTTTGCCCGACTTCTCCGCCACCGGGATGAACTGCCCGGGCATCAGCAGGGTCGAGGGATCGTCCTTGTCGCGCATGCGCACCAGCACTTCGAAGTGGGAGAGCGAGCGGTCGGCGGTCGAGTACACCCCCTGGAACAACAGGTCCAGGAGATCGTTCTCCAGCGCGTGCTGGATGCGATCGTTCCACGACAGGCGCCTCACCATCTGGGATGTGGTGTCGAGGTCGCTGCGGTAGATGCGCCAGGCGTTCTTGCCCGCCTCCTTCGCCTGGTACATGGCGGTGTCGGCGCGCGCGATGAGGTCCTCGGCGTTGTCGGCGTGGTCGGGAAAGACCGCGATACCGAGCGAGCTCGTCAGCCGCAGGCTCTGGCCCTCGTACTGGAAGCGCACCTGCGCGATCGAGCGCGTGATGCGCTCCGCCAGCACGCGCAGCATCTCGTCCGAGATCTCCGGCACCAGGATGGCAAACTCGTCGCCGCCGAGACGCGAAAAGATCTCGTTGCGCCGCACCTGGCCCGCCACCTCGCCCGCGACCCGGATCAGCATCGCGTCGCCGGCGCGGTGGCCGAAGGTATCGTTGATGTACTTGAAATCGTCCAGGTCGAAGAACAGCAGTGCGATGCGCGAATCGTGGCGCCGGGCGTCCGCGATCATGCGCGCGAGCTCCTCGTTGAAGCGGTGGCGGTTGAAGAGGCCCGTCAGGGCGTCGCGCTCCGCGAGGTAGATCAGCTGGTCCGCGGTCTGGCGCTCGCGCGTGACGTCCTGGAACAGCCAGAGCTGGCCGACCGGCCGGCCGTAGACGTCCTCCACCGCGTGCGACTGCTGGGTGATCAGGCGCCCGTCCGCCATCTGGATCTCCAGCACGCCGAGGATTTCGCCGGAAAGCGGCGGTTGCAGCACGCGCTTGCCCTGCTCCTCCGGCCGCGCAAGCGAGCCGGCGGAGACGGCGAGCACCTCTTGCGGGCTCCTGCCGATCAGGCGGGCGCCTGGCGCGATCATCCAGATGCGCGTGAACGCGGGATTCGTGTACACCACCTTGTTGTCGTGGGACACGAACAGGATGCCGGTGTCCATCGCTGCGAGCAACGCCGAGAGCCGCGCATGCTCGTCCTGCGCGCGCAGGAGGTATTCCTGCTGCACCGATTGCGAATCGCGCAGCTCGACCACGGTCGCCTCCAGCCGCTGCTCCGCCTCCTTGCGCTGGGTGATGTCGCGGATGCTGATGCGGATACCGAGGTGGCCGCCGTCGCTGTCGGAGATCGGGCGCCAGTCGGCTGCGGCCCAGAACTCGGAGCCGTCCTTGCGCTTGCCGCGGAACTCGTAGTCCTGCCCCGTGCCGCCGCGCAGCGCGCGATGGATCTGCCGCACGGTGCGCGCGGCATCGGTCTCCGCGACGCACGGCGCCGGGAAGCTCGGCATGGCCAGGCATTCCTGCGGCGTGTAGCCGAACATGTCGAGCACGCGCGGGTTGATCCAGATCAGCCCCCCTTCAGGGTTGATCCAGCACTCGCAGTCGTAGCTGTAGTCGGCGATCGCGGTGAACTTGGCCTCGCTCTCGGCAAGCGCCTTCAAGCGGCCGGCAAGCGCCGCGGCCATGGCGTTGAAAGCGTGGGTGAGCTTGCCGACCTCGTCGCCCCCTTCCACCGGCAGCCGCACGCTGAGGTCGCCGGCCGCCAGGCTTTCGCTCGCCTTGGTGAGCTGGGCGAGGTTGCGGGTGAGCCAGAAGGAAAGCGCGACCATCGAAACGACGGACAGGAACAGCGCGAGCGCGCCGATGGCGAGGTTCTCGCGGATCAGGTCGGTCCTCGCGGTTTGCAGGAACGCGGTGGAAATGCCGAAATGCACACGGCCGACCTTCCGGCCCGCGGCCTCGATATCCTTCGCCGCATGCAGGTATTTCTCCTGGCCGGAAAGCTGCGCGGGCAATGACGCCTCCACGGACGGCAGCGGGCGGTCCTGCTCCCAGCCGGCGCGCGCCACCACCTTGCCGTCGCGGTCGAGCACCACCAGGTAGCTGATGCCGTCGTCGCGCCGGACCCGCTCGAGGATCTCGCCCAGGGCGCCGTACTGACCGCTGGCGAGCGGCATGAGGAGGGCCGCGTCGAGCAGCAGCTTTTCTTCCTCGAGGTGGATCCGCGTGCGCTCGTTCAACTTCGCGTCCATGATGCTGATGCCGTTGACGATCAGCAGCGCCA
>Ga0326597_10011643_pt1 | contig 11637 bp, 10 predicted proteins | sample RVTome_12_FD_203789 | JGI IMG/M metagenome (GOLD analysis project Ga0326597, IMG submission 203789) | Soil microbial communities from uranium-contaminated site in the Upper Colorado River Basin, Wyoming, United States - RVT100D185 | ecosystem: Environmental > Terrestrial > Soil > Contaminated >...
GTGTGCTGCACGCATGTATCAACATTCTATCAATCACGTCCTGTTCTCGCCATGCAGGGATGAAGACTGCAATCGGTTTCTGCGCAGTACCGTGAAGCTTATCCTTGGGTTCGCGCTGGAATCGGTTCAGACTTTTCGGTGAAAACAAATACAGAGCCCAGTAATAGAGATCGACGGCAAGATCATCCAGCCCGCTGATGAGGAAGAACGTAGCGACTGCGAATGCCAGAACGTATATGAGACCCCATGACTCCTGGAAAAACCAAACGATATGCTGAGAGACCACATCCATGTCCTATCGCCACCCCATTAGAAGATCGACCTGTCTAGTATGACAAACAAACGTATCGTATTGTAGGAACGAGTCAGGGAACCAGCACTTACTGATTTATCCCAGTATGTTCCCCGGTACCACTCTGCCTGCACTGCGACACCCCATGAATAATGCGGCATGAATCTTACACCAAGACCACTTTCAGCAATGTTGTTGTACACCAGCCTTTCGGTATCAAAGGCAAAGTTCCCACGGAGGTAAGTGTCAAACGCGGAGTGGTCCCATTGGGCGAGGCGAACCCCCGCCCTGAGCTGCGCGTACCCAATACCATTCTTGTATCTCGAATAGTACCCGAGTGACATATGAATGTCACCCATCGGCTTGAACACAAAGTGCAGATCATCGGGAACCGAAAGTTCCGGATACAACCCGTGTCCGTACGACAATATACAGCGGATGTCTCCTGATGCGCGACTGTGATTAGCGCGTTCGATAAGATCTACCGCAGCCCCCATCTGGAAGTCTGTTGTCAATCCCGCGAAAGGTAGGAGACGCAGCCCCACAGAACCAAGCAGGTAGTTATCAGAGAAAATGACCGGCAGGGCCCCTCCCATGGAACGCGTGTCATACGTGAGTGCGAGAACACCATAGAGCGATGCAATTCGATCCAGCCCCGTGTACTTCCCTGCATATGCCGAGGTCATCAAGACGGTGTTGTGAAACCTGCTTTCATAATACACAGTTCCGTTCGCCTGTGACCACCATGGGTAGCTTCTTCGAGAGAGATCTGCCGACACGACAACGACTGCGGCACGCGACTTCGACCTGATGTCCCAATCGTTGCTCGCTCGCAGATGCGAAAACACCTGCAACGCTTCCTGATGTCGGCCAAGAGATTGCAGAAGGTATGCGATCTGGAGTTTTGTAGTGTCAGATGGAAGAAGCGAATCAGCCACATGGAACCGGGAGAGAGCTTCTTCTGTTCGACCAAAGTTGACATAAAGCCATCCAAGCTGTCTTTGGATGAGCACACTTGAGGGAGCAAGGCGGGATGCGGTCTCGAAAAGAGGAAGCGATGCCTGTGCATTCGTGTCAAGGACGATGTAGGCGCGATTGACAAGGTTACGCAGTTCATCACTTCGCACCACTTCCTGCCCATACGACACAGCTGCAAGCAGGCACGCAATTATGCACCGAACAGTCATGCTAAATTTGTGTAAGGGATTCCCCACCACACAGAAAACCTGAAGAGTTAGCCAAAATTTATGCAGAAAGGTGGAATATGGCAGTGATATGGGACAAAGGCCAAAGGGGGGTAACTAATAGGGGTGATGCGGCTCCCTAACAACTTCATACAATCCCTTCATCTACCGGAAACACCGATTTCCTTCCATAGCTCCTGCGTGGACCCATCATACAGATTGAATTGCTCCCCCTCAACTATCATCCGGAACATGTGCCGGTTGCGGAACGCCCAGTTGCGGACAACTTCTCTGGTGACACCACCCTTGCCGCTGCTGCCATACCCGTGGATGATCTTGAGGATGCGGACAGATGTACTAGCACGGGTCTGCCTCACTGCGTTATTCAACTCCTCTTCGACGTTGTTTGCGCTTTGCGGCGGATGCGCTACATCAACCGTGAGGATGGGCGAAGAAAGGTCCGCTCGCTCCGGTCTGATGTTCCCGGTCCCCGCTCTCCCTTTTTTCATACCTTAAACCGTTTCAAACGTAACGAGTTGCCCACCACACTCACGGAGCTGAACGCCATCGCTGCGGCTGCAACCATCGGGTTCAACATACCCAGAGCTGCAAGCGGGATCCCGATGATGTTGTAAATGAACGCCCAGAAGAGGTTTTGCTTGATTGTCGCCACAGATCGCATGGAGAGCTTTATTGCCTGCGGAACACCGTTCAAATCACTCTTCATTAGTGTAATGTCGGCAGTTTCAATTGCTATGTCGGTGCCGGACCCAATGGCAATGCCAACGTCCGCTTGTGCCAGTGCCGGTGCATCGTTGATCCCATCGCCAACCATCGCTACGCTCTTCCCCTCTTCCTGCAGCTTGCTGATGTATCCAGCCTTCTGGTCAGGAAGCACCCCCGCTACAACACGGTCGACACCGGCTTGAGCTGCGATTGCCTTCGCCGTTCGCTCGTCATCGCCTGTCACCATTACTACTTCGATCCCCATGTCGTGGAGAGTCTTCACAGCAACTTTCGCAGTATCTTTGATCGGGTCCGCAATCGCGATGATACAGGCGAGTGAACCGTTCAGTGCAACAAAGACAGGAGTCTTCCCTTCCTGGGCGATCCTTGCAATAACCGACTCATGCTCATCAAGACCGACGGCATGTTCCCTCATCAGTTGCTTATTCCCCACCGCAACAGCCGATCCATCCACTATGCCCGTGGTACCCATCCCGGCAAGTGAGTGGAACGACTCCGCCTCGAGAATTGGAATCCCCCTTGCCCTGGTATGTGCGACGATTGCATCTGCGAGGGGGTGCTCCGATTTGGTTTCAACCGAGGCCGCTCGCTCAAGAACAGTTGCACGATCGAAGGGCAAGAACGTAAGCACATCGGTAACGACGGGCTCACCCTCCGTAAGTGTTCCTGTTTTGTCAAAGACAACAGTAGTAATGCTGTGAGCACGTTCCAGACTTTCCGCATTCCTGATCAATATGCCGTTCGTTGCACCAACACCTGTGCCAACCATAATGGCGGTAGGTGTTGCAAGCCCAAGAGCACATGGACATGCAATGATCAACACCGCGATGAAGTTCACAAGCGCGTGGGTGAAGCTGGAACCTCCTACTGCGAGCCAGAGCACAAACGTGACCAAAGCAATGCCAATGACGATCGGAACGAATACTGAGGCAATCTTGTCGGCAAGTGTCTGGATCGGTGCTTTCGAGCCCTGAGCCTCTTCGACCAGCCTGACGATCTGTGCAAGCACTGTCTGCTTCCCGACCGCCGTTGCGCGAAGCTCGATACTGCCGTTCTTGTTGATCGTGCCGCCGATGACCGTGTCGCCCACGTTTTTCTCCACGGGCAGGCTCTCCCCCGTAATCATCGACTCGTCGACTGTGGTAAACCCCTTCGTGATGGTTCCGTCGACAGGTACTTTCTCTCCCGGACGGATATGCACAATATCGTACACCAGTACATCGGCTATCGGGATATCCTCTTCAGCGCCACCACGATACACGCGAGCCGTCCTCGGCTGAAGGCCGACCAACCTCTTGATCGCGTCAGTTGTTTTGTTCTTCGCCTGCGACTCAAGCAGGCGGCCAAGGAGGATCAGTGTGATGATCGTTGCACTTGTATCAAAGTAGACATGCGGTACAGAATCATCGGTGCTCACCAGGTCCGGGAATAACACTGCCAGCATGCTATAGACATATGCCGACCCGGTTCCCACTGCGACGAGCGTATTCATGTCGGCGGTGAAGTGCTTTGCAGTTGCCCAGAAGCCCCTGAAGAACCGGCGGCCGGAAATGAACATCACCGGCGTGGCCAGGATCAGAAGAATCCTGTTCACGGAGTCCATCGAGAGCGGCGACCAGGCCATGAACCACCCGGTCATACTCGCCATGCTCAACGCCATGATCGGCACAGTGAGAGCGGCGCTGAGAATCAGTTCTTGCTTCAGCCGTTGATGTGCATCCAGTCTCTTCTGGGCCTCTCTGTCCGTGCCAGCGAGATTCTCTTCGTCAATTGTTGCAGGTACCTGCAGAGTGTACCCTGAATTAGCCACCGCCGCTTGCAGCATATCCAGCGAAGTCCGTGCCGGATCGAATTCTAATGTTGCTTTCTCGGTCGCAAGATTCACTGAGGCATTGGCAACCCCATCCACCTTCTTCAGGGCCTTCTCAACTCTGAGCACACAGCTTGCGCACGTCATCCCTTCAACGGGGAACGTCAGCTTTTGTTTTTGACTCGTTGATTCCTGCATTGCTGGGTGTGTTTTGTTCGGGGATCCTGGTTTGTATCTTGGCTAACTTGTTGATTCAATCGATCGTTGTGTAACCGGCTTCCTCAATCGCCGCCGAAATATGCTCCGGCGACACCCTGGCTTCGTCGTACTCAACGACGGCTGAGCCAATTAACACATCATGCACCTGGAGGTAAGGAATTTTCTCGAGCTGTTTCTTTACAGACATGACGCAATGGTTGCACGTCATTCCCGATATCCTGATTTCTTTCTTTAACATTGGTAATCCCCTTGCCTGATTGTTGCCCTTGTCTATGTCAATATAACACGGTCTGGGGGGAAACCGTTACCTCGCGGATTGTTCGCGTACAACCTCTGAGCGGCACCAGTCAGTGTTGATGCCTCACACCGCGCCTGATCAGGATGTAGTTGACAGGCAATGCGGCGACAAATCCGGCTGCCAACCCGGCGACCATGCCGATCCAGAATATCCCGTCTGCAAGACCTGCTTCCATGACACCGGGGATCATCACTTGCGTCCAGACCTCAAATGCCTCCATCACGGCTATGCTAAGTCCCTCTGCAAGAATCACCGTCCTTAAAGCTTGACGAAAATTGAATCCGGCTCTTAGGAGCGGAACGATTCTGCGGCTTGTACAGCATATGGTAGAGCAAGGAGAGCTAGAACAGCGACGACAAGAGAGGCCACCGCACAAGGTGAACGTTGCCAGCTGCTTTTGCCTGAGGGTTCGTAAGCATGATGAAGCGCTCCCCGCTCGGCTTAATCGGCAAAACCACAACCCGGTAGTCCAAAAACCCAAACGGCAGCAGATCTGTCGAAAGGAGCGTGGCGTACAAGAGCTCTTTCTCCACGTTCCCTTCCACAATCAAGTCCTTGTACGCATCCTTTGCTTCGTCCGTTGAGCGTTGATCGGTGCGCACGTACGGCTTGGATGGATCAAATCCAAGGGTGCCACCTGAGGCGATCTGTACAAACCAACACGACCGTGGAAACATGGTTGCGCCTTCGGCAAACTTGGAGCCATAGGGGCTCTTCCCTCCGACTTCAGCTCTCGGGTCTTCAGACCAAAAACTTCTTTCGCCTTGTTTTACGGAGTACAGCTTCGTCCTGCGCACGGAGAGACTCTCTCCGGCCTCTTTGAGTGAAGCATTCTTGCGGGGCAGCTCGCCGGAGAAAACCTCTGCCGGGAATGGATTTGGTGTGGCGTGGGGATTGGTCCCGAATGCAACATTTGCAGGGATTCTAAACAACGGGGTTACACCGTCAAGGTCCCACACCTCAGTGATCCCGATATCGTGCATGGACTTGCCAATGTTTGCCGTCCGGAATTTCTCGTGCTGATCCGCCGTAAACACGCTGCGCGGAAGGACAAATGCAATGCTGCCCGCGTCGCGTTTCCCATAGACATACAGACTGGCACAAAAGAAGAGAGTGCCAAGTTCCAGATGCGTCACGAGGTGTCCCTTCCCCCTGTCAAGAAGCGAGTACTCGTCGAGGATCTCCTTCTTGAGAAAGTCTTGGTAGTCACCCTTCTCCACGTCCTTCAACGTCAGCCATGGAGGATTCCCGAGGATCCAATCAAACCTTTGTTTGAGGAAGAGCGGCCTGTAGACGTTCTTGAGAATGAATGCCCAGATCGAGTTGCGGTTCTTCTTAATGAGTCTATGCATCTTCACAGCAACATCGAACAACACTTCGATGGTATCATCATCCGTTGGCACCTCCTTGAGCCGCTGCCTTGCAAGTCCCCGGAAGCGTTTCAACTTAAGGTCTTGACTGGAATGCTCTACCGCGAAGTCGTGGCAGAACTCAATGGCTTGATCGTAGGCAGTGGGATGTTCCAGGAAAACATCGGGAATATTGGCATGGTCGTCATCGAGGTTAACGCGTATGCTTGGGACCTTTTCCAATGTTCCAATCTGGATTGGCTGCCACGGAAGACGTATCGAATTGGCCATGTAAATGGGGATGTGGAAATCCTTCACCCGACGCCGCAAGAGCTCACCCAGCCCAAGGAGGTAATTAGTCTTGGCGATTGTCACTGCGAGTGGATGAATGTCGATGCCGACTACGTTGTCGCGGATATGCTGAAGGGTCGTTTCGGAGTCGCCGAGCTTCTCCCGCTTGTACCGGATTGTGAAGTACAGGAAACTTCCTGAGCCACACGCAGGGTCGAGCACACTGGCTTTAGGAGTCTTCTGCAACGCGTGGCGCACGATCCTATCGGCAAGCCAGTCTGGGGTGTAGAACTCGCCTAGATCATGTCGTGTTACAGGATCAACCAGTTCCTGGTAGAGCGACTTGAGAACGTCCTCCGATATTTCCTGCAGATAGTAATTCTCTAAAAGCGTTGCAATGCCGCGAGTCAGTTTGAGTAATGCATCTCGCACTCTCTCACGCCCAATCCATGAGAGGAAATCCTCATCGAGGAAATTCTGAATACCGAGCCTCTTGAAGAACCGACCTGTGAATATCTCGACAATCTCGGATTGAGTTGGCAGCGATGACTTTCCCGATAGCCTCATGAATGCCAGTAGCTTTGCAAATGAGGCAAGGTACGTATGACGGAGAAAGAGTTCATCATCGGCTACCGATGTTCCGTATGCAATCCGCAGGTACTTCTCCCAGTTCTCGTAGATGACCTTGAGCTCACTCAGGTGACCGCTGCGCTTCCATTCCGCCTCAAGAAGTTTTATTGCAAACGCATACGCAGGGCTGTTGATTCCGAAGTCACGGACAAACTCATCTGATGTCGGGTGTAACTCCTTTGTTCGGAAGAAATACCGATCGATCCAGAGAAATGCTTTTGCACCATCGATCTTTCCGAAATCAACTCTATCAAGCTCACGTAGTTCAATATCTTCAAGCTTCTTCGGGATTTCACCCGTTAGCCAAACCGGTGTGAATACCTGGAAGAGAACTCCATCAGTGGCGATGCAAAGGAAGTTGGCTTCTGGAGTCGCCTCTTCAACTGTCAGACTGAAAAAGTATTGCTGGAGCTGCCTCTTCGCTTCCTTCAGCTTCTTGGTCAGGTTTGACTCGAACTCAATGATGGCATTACCATACAACGCATCAATCCTTCCAGCAAGCACGATGTCTTTCTGTTTGACGCGGACGTGCCTCTCCATGCCTTTCAAGTAATCTTCAACAAAGTTAGGTCTCGCATCAGCGAACCAATCCTTCAGTAACATGGAAAAGCGGAACGAACGTGCCGTTTCGACATTGGCGGCCGAGATTTCCTGAAGGTACTTCTGGAAATCGGACTTGAGTTTCTCGTCGAGACCGGAGGTGAATCGGGCGGGACTTTCGGTGAGCTTAGATTTTTTTGGCATGCCTGGAAAGGATTTCGTCGGTTGTCCGGCGGGCTAACTCTAACGCTGCAGCAATGCGGATGATCTTCACATCTCCAAGGCCCTTTATCGCCAGCAACTTGGAAAGAGGAACATTCGATAGGGCTTCGAGCGTACCAAACCTTTGCAGGATGTCTGTTGCTATATCCTCAGCACTTCTCCCTTTGCTCCCGGTTCCTATGATGACCGCAAGGAGTTCGGCCGGGGTAAGCGAGTTGGGGCCAAGCTCACGCAGCTTTCCCCCAGGATGTTTCCATGTTTTGTAATTCGAGGCTTCTTCCCTTACGCGCTCTCGCCTTGACGTTTTGCCCAATGGTGACACCTCAGTTATATCCAGACACTTACTCCAGTATAGAGAAAAGGGATGAGAACTTAAAGACGCGAACCGGTCACTTTGATGTATCCTCCACCCTGAACCTCACCCTCAACACCCCATGCTCATGAGAAGTGGAGATGATTGTGAACCGGCCAATCTCCTTGGTTGAATGAACGTGCTGGCCCCGGCACGGGCAGGCATCATACTCACCAATGTAAATGATGCGCAGGGGATCTCCGGCATCGTCGGGCAGACGTCCGAGATCAAATAACCGGGCTGCATCGGCGCGGGGCATAAAGTCCTCACGGACAGACATGTCGGCGGTGATCGTCTCGTTGACGCGCCGTTCAACCTCCTTTACCTCATCGTCCGTCAGGTTCCGGTCGAAATGGTAGTCGCATTTGGATTTCTTCTTCTCGATGTGTGCGCTGAATGACCGTCCGCTCTTGAACATCCTGACCATGGTCTGGTTCAGGATGTGCTCGGCAGAGTGCATGCGCGGATCATACTCCTTAGCCACAGTTCCTTCTCCGTCCTCCCGTCTCCGGTCTCCAGTCTCCGATTATCCAACTTTATCCAGCGGGCGTCTCGTACCGCGGTTCATTTCCCCGTGGCTGGGTGTTGAAGGCGATTCACCACTTCTTCTGCCGCTCGCTTCAATTCCTTTCTTCCCCGATACTGCAACACCGTCGTGTTGTCGAGGTTTTCCAGATGCTGCACGTCCGCCCGATCGAGTTTCAGCGTTCCGTTCACAATGAGGAATAACTGCTGATCGTGCACCAGCGATACCTTCTCGATCTTGCGGCGAAGATACTCCTTTCTCCAGAACCCAACGATTTCAATGAGCGCCGTCCGGCCATCGACCGTGTTTCTTGCAACGAAGTCGGGGACAATGAACCCCGCGGGTTTCCCATCAGCATGTTGCAGAGGAATGATCGTCCCCTCGTAATGCAGAGTCCATGCCGCGCTGGCGTGAGCAAAGTACTTCCGGAATGCTGCCTCGTCGTCTGACTTGAAGACTTCCCCGCCTCCGGGGTCTGTTCCGGCTGCAAAGAACCTGTGCATGTCGGGCGTCAGGTGTATCACGTCGAGCGCTCCCTGCGAAGTCGTTCGGCGCGGGGCAAGAAGCTCAATCGCGAGTGCGTCGAACGAACCATGCCGCAGGACATCGATCACAAACAGTGCAAGCCGGTTGCCGTAGATCGTCGTCTTCTCAATCAGCGCACCGGGACCTCTGATGAAGAGCAGCAATCCGCCTGCGGCGGACTCGGCGCCGACTTCATACATAAGCCCGTTGCGCTTGAGCGACCAGAGGATGGTTGTGTAGGGGGAGTTTCCCTCCACCATGCGGCGGACACTCAGCCTGACGCTCACCGCACGTCTGAGCTTCTGCTTCATTCGCGAACAATTCACACTGCTGACGATCACTGCCGGCGGCGTGGATTCCAGATCGGGAGGAATGATGACACGCCGCACTTCGGGGATGTCGGCGAACAGGCACTCTTTCAGCGCTGCGGGTTCCACGCTCAGTTGCCGTGCGGCCTCTGCATAAAACTCCTCCGGCGATGCCTGAAAGAGATCCTCACCGCCAGTCACAAAGCCAAACCCACGGTTCCACACCGCGGCAAACAGGGCCCGCCGTGCCTCCGACGGTTCCATGGGAAGGTCCGGAATGCTCGTTTCGGCAACGTGCCCGGCAAGTTCCATACGAAGCACCCTGCGTTGCTCACTCGCCTCGCTCCGGTTGATTCCTTCAAGGCCGTCCATCATTTCCTGAACAGAATTCCCGTCGAACGACCTGAGCTCTTTCACGGTCTGCGCAATTGCTGTACGCGTGTCGGGATCGTCGGGATTCAAAAGAAAGCGGAGGGAGGATCTACGGGCTCGCTGCATCGGGTTCCTTGTTCGACTTCGGCAGTGACCATGAGATCTCGTAGACCAGAGCGCGTTTTCCCTGCCGCTTCCTTAAGATGCGTCCCCGTCGTTGAATGTAGCTTATCGGATCAGTTGTTGTTCTCCCCCCTCCGGCAAGTATCACGGCAATGTTTGCGTCCGGCAGGTCGATGCCCTCTTCGAGCGCCTTCGCGGTAACCAGCGCCCTGCATCGTCCCCTGGCAAACGCCGTCAGATAGAATGCGCGTTCATCGCCGTCGATATCCGCGGTGACTGACGGAATCAGGAATCGGCGGCTGATCTCAAAGGCCGCGTGTCTGCTCTCCGTGAATATCAGGATGCGATCCCGAGGATGCTGTTGCAGGATCTCGGCCAGTCGTGCAAAGCGAGAGGGAACCGACTGCCAATAGCGAAGGGCTTGCAACTGCGAGCGCTGCGCAAGAGCAACGTCGTCCGGATAGTACAAGCGCTCACGGACCAACCACGCGCTCTCCCGAACGCGATGGGCCTCCCGGGCCCTCATCCATACTCTTTCCATCGGCTCCTTGATCCGATGAAACTCTGCCACCTCGTCCTCTGTCGGCGACAGGCGCACCAGCTTGCGTTCATAGACGGACAGAACCTCCCGCTCGATCATTTCCTCCGTCGTTCTCTCAAACACCGTCGGACCGATCAACCCGGCCAGCAAGGGGACTTCCTGGGGGCGGGGCGTTGCGGTAAGGCCGAGGCGGAACGGTGCGAGACAGAACCGTGCGGCTTTTGACGAGGCCCCCTCCCCCATCTTACGATGCACTTCATCGAACACCGCGAGCTTCCAGCGGTTGCCGATGTGGTGCATATGCATGCGTGCACTCGCGTACGTCGTCACGGTGAGGGGGCGGAGATCGAACTCATCGTCACCGACCATTCCGACATCCTCGCTGAACGCAGAGTGCATCTGTGCGCGCCATTGATAGAGCAGCGCCCGTGTCGGGACAACGACCAATGCAGAACACGCCGCATCCTGGATGGCAAGCTGCGCGATGAGGAGCCGGGTCATGAAGCTTTTTCCTGCACCGGTGGGCAACACCACAACCCCCTGACGTTTGTTCCGCTGCCACGCCTCGATGGCTTCCTTCTGGAAGTCAAATGGGTCGAGCGACTCGGTGTGCGTGAGTGATGCCGTTGCCAGGTACCGGGCCGCATGATCCTCGATAACAATCCCCAACTCAGCGCACCGCGCAAGGAGATGCGCATATCTGTGCGCGGGCGCGATCCACATACCGAGGGGATGGCGTTGGACATGGCCCTCTGCCGCCAACACTCCCGGTTCTCCTTGAAGACGTAACATACCGTCATGGAATGAGAGGGTGAGATGTGGTGAGAGCGTCATCACGGGTTCTCTTTCAGGTTCGATTCACAATCCACCGCCACCACACAGCGGGATACTCGATTGGAGAGCTGCAATCTGCTTGCTCGGTTCCTTGCTTTCCCTTCGACGACCACGCTTACGGGAGGAGGATCCGACAGAGTGGATCGTAGGTGTGTGTGACTATCAGCCCACCTTGTCCAACGGCACCCTCGTATTCTCCACCATGGCCTTGAACCGGCTCGGCGTCATGCCGGTGGTTTTCTTGAACTGGTTGGAGAGATGTGCCACGCTGCTGTAACCGAGCTGGTAGGAGATCTCGCTGAGCGTCAGTTCGCCGTACTTGAGAAGTTCCTTTGCGCGCTCAATCCGTTGGAGGATGATGTAGCGCTCGATCATGATGCTCTCCACCGAGGAAAACAGGGTGCTAAGGGGATGATAATCCTTCCCGACCTCCCGTGCTACGTACTCTGAGTGCTTTTCTTTGAGGGGCTCTTG